>Ga0268289_100054_pt1 | contig 82253 bp, 81 predicted proteins | sample MetspNORM_FD_191340 | JGI IMG/M metagenome (GOLD analysis project Ga0268289, IMG submission 191340) | Soil microbial communities from San-Diego area, Southern California, United States - Methylocaldum sp. NOR-M | ecosystem: Environmental > Terrestrial > Soil > Desert | place: USA: California... | reverse complement strand
GGATCCAGGACGCCGACTTCGCCAAGGAATCGGCGCAGCTCTCGCGCAACCAGATCCTGCAGCAGGCCGGCACCGCGATGCTGGCGCAGGCCAACCAGTCGACGCAGGGCGTGCTCAGCCTGCTGCGTTGATGCTCCAACGCAGGGCGCGGCAGCCGCCGCGCCCTGCGGCTTTTCCGCTTCGTTCCACCGTTTCCGCGATACCCCGATTTCCCCGCCCCGCCGGGCATCCCGCCGCACGACCGGACGCTGACAGGAAGCAGCCCGCCGGTCGCCGCAACGCGGGACCGGCGGGGTCCCTCCAAGGAGCGCATGCGCCATGACCACCATCGGTTCCGCCGGCAAGCTCGACGTGCCGACCATGGTCGCGCAGCTGGTCGCGGCCGACCGCATGCAGGCCGATGCGCGCCTGGACCGCGGCGAGGGCCAGGTCAATGCGCAACTCTCCGCCATCGGCCTGCTGCGCAGCGCGTTCTCCGCGCTCGGCACCGCCGTGGCCGCGCTGTCGTCCAAGGACGCCGCGCAGGCGCGCAAGGCCATCCTGCCCGCCGAGGCCAACTTCGCCGCCAGCGCCGCGCCCGGCGCGGCCACCGGCCGCTACCGCATCGAGGTCGAGGCGCTGGCCACCGCGCAGAAGCTCGCGTCCGGCGCGTTCGCCGCCGACGCCGCGGTCGGCACCGGGCGGCTCACGATCGCCGCCGGCGAGACCACGCTCACCGTCGACATCGATGCCGAGCATGCGACCCTCGCCGACATCCGCGACGCCATCAACGCCAAGGCCGGCGGCAAGACCGTCGCCGCCAGCATCGTCACCGGCGACGACGGCGCGCACCTGGTGCTCAACGCCGTCGACACCGGCAGCGCCGGCGCGCTCACCGTGGCCGCCAGCGGCGGCGACGGCGGCCTCGCCGCGCTCGCCCATGATCCACAGGCCGGCGGCGGGCTTTCCGAGCTGGTCGCGGCCACCGACGCCAGGGTCAAGGTCGACGGCTTCGAGCGCACCGCCTCGGGCAACACGCTCGCCGACGTCATCAGCGGTGTCAGCCTGACCCTGACCAAGGCCGAGCCCGGCGTGACCCGCGAGCTCGTCGTTTCCGCGGACGGCACCGCCCAGCGCGGCGCGGCGAAGAGCTTCGTCGGCGCCTACAACGCGGCGATGTCGGCGATCGCCAACACCACCGCCTACAACGCCACCACCAAGGCCGCCGCCGCGCTCAACGGCGACGCGATGGTGCGCAACACCGCCCGCGAGCTGCGCGACACGCTGAGCGACAGCGTGGTCGACCTCAAGGCGCTCGGCATCACCATCAACAAGGACGGCACGCTCAAGCTCGACGACGCCGCGTTCGACGCGGGCCTGGCCAAGGACCCGGCGGCCGCCGCGCGCCTGTTCGGCGGCGATCCGGCCAGCCTGTCCGGCAGGCTCGATGCCACCCTCGACCGCCTGGTCGATCCCGACGGCCTGCTCGACGGCCGCAAGGCCAGCCTCGATGCGCGCAGCAAGTCGCTGGCGAGCCAGCGCGACGCGCTCGACTTCCGCATGAGCCAGGCCGAGGCGCGCTACCGCACCCAGTTCACCGCGCTCGACACGCTGCTCACCAGCCTGCAGGGCAGCAGCGATTTCCTCACCCAGCAGCTCGCCGCCGCCAACAAGGCGGATTAAGGACCGCCCCCCGACATGAACGCCAGCAACCTCGCCAACCAGTACCGGCAGACCGGCGTGTCCAGCGCCGCGCTCGACGCCAGCCCGCACCGGCTGATCGCGCTGATGCTGGCCGGCGCGCGCGAACGCGCGCGGCTGGCGGCGGCCTGCGTGGAGCGCGGCGACCTGCCGCGCAAGTCGCAGGCCATCAGCGACGCCAGCGCGATCATCGGCGGCCTCAATGGCGCGCTCAACATGGAGGCCGGCGGCGACATCGCCGACGGCCTGCAGGCGCTGTACGACTACGCCCAGCGCCGCCTGCTCGCGGCCAACGCGAGCAACGACGCCGGCCCGTTGCGGGAGGTCGACGACCTGCTCGCCGACATCGAATCGGCCTGGCTGGCGATCGCGCCGGAGGCCGGCTGATGCCGCCCGCGCTGCCGACCGCCGAACTGCGCGCCGCGATCGCCGCCGAGGACTGGCCACTGGCGACGCAGCTGCTCGAGGCGCACCGGCGCACGCTCGCCGACGCGCTCGCGCAGGCCGATTTCAGGCGCGAGTCCACCGCGCCCTGGCACGATCTGCTGGCGACCCAGCGCACGCTGCGCGACGAGCTGGTCGAGGCGCGCGAGCGCGCCGCCTGCGCGCTGGCCAAGCTCGACCAGGACCTGCGCGGCAGCCGCGCGTGGCTGCGGGAGCTGGCATGACCACGGTCGCCGCGGCGAACCAGGCGCTGTTCGGCGACGTGCTCGCCTGCGAGGAGACGCGCCCGTCGGCGTTCGTGGCCGGCGCGGTCGACGCCGCGGCGCGGCAGGCGTTCGCCGCGCGCAGCGAGGCGCTGCTGCGCGCGCTGGCGGTGATCGAGGACGGCGTGCGCGGCGAGGAGCCCGAGCAGCCCGCCGACCACGCGCTGCACCGCGTGGAGGCCAAGCTCGACGTGCTCACCCTGCTCGTCGCCAGCGTCTGCGCCGGCGCCCACGACGACCCGCCGCGACGGCTGCTGTGGTCGGCGCGCGGCGCCTGCATCGGCGTCGACGCCTTGGTCGCGGCCGGCACGCCGGGGCAGTTCCGGGTGCGCCCGGCCGACTGGCTGCCGACGCCGCTGCTGCTGCCGGCGACGGCGATCGCGATCGACGCCGGCGACGACGGCGAGCCGCGCGCGTGGCTGCGCTTCGACGCGCTGCCGCCGGCGCTGGAAGCCGCGCTCGAACGCCATCTGTTCCGCATCCACCGCCGCTCGATCGCCGAGAGCCGGCGCGCGCGCTGAGGCCGCGCGCAGGCACGACCGCGTCGCGTTTGCCGCGCCGCGCGCGGTGTTTCGGCCGCTTTTCTGCCACCCGCGTCACACTCCGGCGCGCGATTCATCGCTCCCACACCCCCGCGCCGCTATCGTGGGGCCTGGTCCAGGGGGGAGGATGGCCGCTTTGCTGCGCGTGCTGATTTGCGACGACCACACGCTGGTGCGGGCTGGATTGCGCCGGCTGCTGGATTCGTTCGACGGCATCGAGGTGGTGGCCGAGGCGAGCAGCGCCGACGAGGCGCTGCTGCAGACCGAGCTGGCCTTGCCGCATATCGTCCTGCTCGACCTGTCCATGCCGGGCCGCCACGGCTTCGACGCGCTGGCGGAGTTGCGCCGGGTCCATCCCGAGACCGCGGTGGTCATCATGTCGATGCACGACGACGCGCTGCACGTGCGCGAGGCGCTGGCGCGCGGCGCGATCGGCTTCGTCGTCAAGGACGCGGCGCCCGCCGAGCTGGAGATCGCCATCCGCGCCGCGGCGGCCGGCCGCACCTTCCTCAGCCCGCGGGTCTCGGCACCGCAATTGCAGGGCTACCGCAACGGCCGGCGCAACGGCCACGACGGCGAGGACATCGAGGCCCTGCCGCGCCGCCAGCGCGAGATCCTGTTCGCCCTGGGCGCGGGCCGCACCACCAAGCAGATCGCCGCCGAGCTCGGCATCAGCGTCAAGACCGTCGAGACCCACCGCGCACGGATGATGGAGGCGCTCGGTTGCCGCAACGCGGGCGAGCTGCTGCGCATCGCGATGCGCCACCACGACCGTCCCTGACGACTGACGCGGCGCGTCGCAATCCGACGCGGTTCCAACCTCCCACGTCAAAACCACGACGCAATGTCGGGGATTCCCCGACAACGGCTGCGGAACGCCCCTAATCGCAGCCGGGTTCGCCCCGATTCGATCGCCGGCACCCCCGTCCCACGATGGCGGCCTGGGACGATACGGGGGAAGTCATCGTGAAAGGCAGCCTGCGAACGGGGATGGTGCAAGGCGTCAACCTGACGCCGCAGCTGCTGCAGTCGATCCGGCTGCTGCAGCTCACCGCGCCGCAGCTCGAGCAGGAGCTGCGCCAGGCGCTCGAGCGCAACCCGCTGCTGGAGCAGGAGGAGCTGGCCGATGAGGCCGATGCCTGCGCCGACGACGGCGCGACCGAGGTCGCGGCCTGGGACGAGCTGCCGGAGCCGATGTTCCTGTCCGGCGGCGGCATCCACGGCGGCGACGGCGACGATGCCGCCGCGCGGATCGCCGACGGCGCTTCCAGCGACCCGCGCCTGCGCCTGCTCGCCGAACTCGCCCTGCACTGGGCGCCGCGCGACCTCGAGGTCGCCGCGTGGTGGCTCGACCGCTGCGACGACCGCGGCTACCTCGAGGCGCCGCTGGACGAACTGCTGGCGCAGGCGCGCGCCGCCTTCCCGGCGCGCGCCGCCGACGTCGCCGGCCTGCGCCTGCGCCTGCTGCACGGCGACTGGCCCGGCATGGCCGCGAACGGCGTCGCCGAATGCCTGCGCGCGCAGCTGCTCGCGCTGCCGGACACTCCGGCGCGGGCGCTGGCCACGCGGATCCTGTCCGACCACCTCGACCTGCTCACCAGCCACGACGAGCCCGCGCTCGCCGCGGCCCTGGGCGTGGAGCCCGACCGCGTGCGCGAGGCCATCTCGCTGGTGCTGGGCCTGCGCCCGCATCCGGTGGAGGCGCCGGCGTCCGAGGATGCGCACATCGTGCCCGACGTGGTCGCCTGGCGCGCCAGCGGCGCCTGGCGCGTCGCGCTCAACCCGCGCACCGCGCCGCGCCTGCGCATCGCGCCGCACTGCGAGCGCGCGCTGGCCGGGACCGGCGGCGAGCACGCCCCGCTGCGCGGCCTGCTCGACGAGGCGCGCTGGCTGGTGCGCGGCCTTGCGATGCGCCACGACACCCTGCTGCGCACCGCGCAGGTGCTGGTCGAACGCCAGCGCGGCTTCCTCGAGCGCGGCGACGAGGCGATCGCGCCGCTGACCCTGCGCGAGGTCGCCGACGCGATCGGCGTGCACGAGTCCACCGTCTCGCGCATCGTCAACGGCAAGTACATGCAGACCCCGCGCGGCACCATCGAGCTCAAGCGGCTGTTCGCCGTGCGCCTGGAAGGCGCGCAGATCGCCGGCAGCGCGGTCAAGGCGATGGTCAAGCGCCTGATCGACACCGAGCCGGCGAACGCGCCGCTGGCCGACGACGTCATCGCCGGCCTGCTCGCCCGCCAGGGCGTGCGGATCGCCCGGCGCACCGTCGCCAAGTACCGCGACCAGCTTTCGATCGGCCCGGTGCGCCAGCGCCAGCAGGCGCGCGCCGCGGCCCCCCACGAGGAATTGCGTCATGCGTGAACTGAGCGTGCTCCTGGTCGACGACCATCCCGGCTTCATCGCCGCCGCGGTACGCCACCTGCGCCGGCTGCCGTGGCTGAAGATCGCCGGCTTCGCGGGCAACGGGGTCGAGGCGATCGCGCAGTGCGAGGCACTGCGCCCCGACGCGGTGCTGATGGACCTGGCGATGCCGGAAATGGGCGGGCTGCAGGCCGCGCGCCTGATCAAGGCGCAGGACAACCCGCCGTACATCGTCATCGCCAGCCATTTCGACGACGGCGAGCACCGTGAGCACGCGCTGCGCGCCGGCGCCGACGCCTTCGTCAGCAAGCTCGCCTACGTGCACGAGGTGGTGCCGCTGCTCGAGGCGCTGGCCGCCGCGGGCGACACGCCGCCGCCGGCCGCTCCGGTCGCCGCGCATGGCCCGGAACAGGAGGCGCAGGCATGAGCGAATCACGCATCCTGGTGCTGGACGGCGACATGGAGCGCGCGGAGCGCGTCGCCACCCTGCTCGATTTCATGGACTTCACCCCGCGGCTGGTCGCCGAGGCCGGCGACATCGACCTGTCGCGCGCGCGCGCCAACGACTGGGTGGCGATCGTGGTCGGCGACGTCGGCGACGGCGCCGACTGGGAACGCTTCGCGCGCTGGCTCGCCGGCCAATCGCTGCATCCGCCGGTGCTGGAGCTGCCGGGGCACGCGTCCGACGCCGCCTGGCGCGCGCACCTGCACCCGCAGTCGGTGTGGCCGCTGGACTTCCCGATACGCCGCGCGCAGCTGCAGGACTGCCTGCGCCGCGCCAGCCTCAAGCGCCTGGACGAGGACGCGCGCCGCGACGTGCCGAAGGTCGGGCCGACCGGCCGCAGCCCCGGCGTGCTGCAGCTCAACCGCATGATCGACCAGGTCGCCCCGCACGACACCACGGTGCTGATCCTCGGCGAGTCCGGCACCGGCAAGGAGGTCGCCGCGCGCGCCCTGCACGCGCGCTCGCCGCGCCACGACAAGCCGTTCGTGGCGGTGAACTGCGGCGCGATCCCGCCCGACCTGCTGGAGAGCGAGCTGTTCGGCCACGAGAAGGGCGCCTTCACCGGCGCGCTGACCCAGCGCAAGGGCCGCTTCGAGATGGCCGAGGGCGGCACCCTGCTGCTCGACGAGATCGGCGACATGCCGCTGGCGATGCAGGTCAAGCTGCTGCGCGTGCTGCAGGAGCGCTGCTTCGAGCGCGTCGGCGGCACCACCACGATCAAGTGCGACGTGCGCGTGGTCGCCGCGACCCACCGCAACCTGGAAGCGCACATCGCCGAGGGCAAGTTCCGCGAGGACCTGTTCTACCGGCTCAACGTGTTCCCGATCGAGATGCCGTCGCTGCGCGAGCGCGCCGCCGACCTGCCCGACCTGGTCGCGGCGATCACCCGCCAGCTCGCCGAGGGCGGCCGCGGCCGGGTGGCGCTGGCGGGCGACGCGATCGCGGCGCTGCGCCACTACGCCTGGCCCGGCAACGTGCGCGAGCTGAGCAACCTGCTCGAGCGCCTGGCGGTGCTGCATCCGGGCGGCACCGTGCGCGCCGCCGACCTGCCGGCGCGCTACCGCGCCGGCGCGCCGGCCGGCTGCGAGCTCGACGACGCGCCCGCGGTGGCGCACATCGCCGCGCCGCAGGCGGCCGCCGGGCCGGGCGTCGACCCGCGCCAGCTCTCGGCCAACACCACGCTGCCGCCGCAGGGCATCGACCTGCGCGGGCACATGGCCGAGATCGAGCTGGAGCTGCTGCGCGCCGCGCTCGCGCAGTCCGGCGGCGTGGTCGCGCACGCCGCGCCGCTGCTGGGCCTGCGCCGCACCACGCTGGTGGAGAAGCTGCGCAAGTACGGCATCGACCGCGAGCAGCTGGAAGTCCCCGCGGCGGCCGCGGCGGGGTTTTGACGGAAGGCCCGGGCGCAGCCGTGGCACGCGGCTTGCCTGATGCAGGACAAGCCCGACCGGCAGCCCCGCGATGACCGACGCCATCTCATCGATCCTTTCCCAGATCCGCGCGCACGAGACCCGCATGCGCGGGCCCGCGGAAGCGCCGCTGGGCAACGCGATCGCGGTCGATGGCGCCGGCCGGCCGGACGCGGCCGGCAGCGCCGGCGCGGCGGGATTCCAGCAGACCCTGTCGAATGCGATCGACGGCGTCAGCCGGACCCAGGCCACCGCCGCGAACCTGCAGCAGGCCTTCGAACTGGGCGACCCGCGCGCCGACCTGGCGCGGGTGATGGTGGCGATGCAGCAATCGCAGGTGGCCTTCCGCGCCACCGTCGAGGTGCGCAACCGCCTGGTCCAGGCCTACCAGGACGTGATGAACATGCCGATCTGACCGTGCCGGGATCCCGGGACTGGGGGCTGGCCAGGTAACGCGCCGCCGTCCCCTCACGGCGACCGGTACCGCCACCAGTCCCCAGTCCCCGGCTCCCGCCGACCGATTCCACCGCCCACCCGCCAACCGCCCCCATCCCGAGGCCCGGCCTTCCTCCCATGAGCGTCATCGCCCTCCCCAAGAGCACCGCCAGCCTGCGCGAACTCGGCCGGCTGCAGGACATCCCGGCGGTGCGCCAGCTCGGCACCTTCCTGCTGGTGGCCGCGACCATCGCGTTCGGGCTGTGGCTGTTCTTCTGGACCCAGAAGCCGGACTTCGTGCCGGTGCAGGCGGGACTCGATCCCAAGTCCACGAGCGAGGCGTCCGAGCTGCTGCGCAGCGCGCAGATCCCGTTCCGCATCGAGCCCGGCAGCGGCGCGCTGGCGGTGCCGGCCGACCAGGTCGGCGCGGCGCGCATGGCGCTGGCCAGCGCGGGCCTGCCGGCCGGCGAAGGCAGCGGCTTCGAGGCGATGCAGGGCGACCAGGGCTTCGGCACCAGCCAGTTCATCGAGAACGCGCGCTACCAGCACGCGCAGGAGATCGAGCTGGCGCGCACCATCGCCAACCTGCGCCCGGTGCGCGAGGCGCGCGTGCACCTGGCGTTGCCCAAGCCCAGCGCGTTCACCCGCCAGAGCGAGCCGGCCAGCGCTTCGGTGGTGCTGCAGCTGCGCAGCGGCGGCGCGCTCGAGCAGGGCCAGGTCAATGCGATCGTGCACCTGGTTGCCTCCAGCGTCCCCGACCTGCCGCCCGAGCGCGTCACCGTGGTCGACCAGTTCGGCCGCATGCTGTCCAGCAACGATCCCGACGGCGACGACGCGGTGAGCAGCCGCCAGTTCGAGCAGCAGCGCCGGCAGGAATCGACCTACGTGCAGCGGATCGAGGACCTGCTCGAGCCGATGACCGGCCGCGGCCGCGTCAGCGCCAAGGTCAGCGTCGACATGGACTTCGCCCAGACCGAGGAAGCCAGCGAGCGCTACGGCCCGCAGCCGGCGATGGTGCGCAGCGAGCAGGTCTCCGAATCCGGCAACCTCGCGCCGGCCACCGCCGCCGCCGCCGGCGCCGCGGCGGGCAGCGCGCCCGCGCAGGGCGTGCCCGGCAGCGCGAGCAACACGCCGGCCGCGCCGGCCACCGCGCCCGGCGCGCAGGCCACCGCCGCGGCCGCCGCTCCCGCGCCGGCGGCGCCGGCGCTCTCTGGCCCCGGCAGCCGCACCGCCGTGCGCAACTACGAGCTCGACCGCACCCTCACCCACACCCGCCAGGCGCCCGGGCGCATCCGCCGCGTCACCGCCGCGGTGCTGGTCGACAACATCCCCGTGCAGGCAGGCGCCCAGGGCGCGGCCGCCGCCGGCAAGCCGCCGAAGGCGCGCGCGCTCACGCCGGCCGAGCTCAAGCGCATCGAAACCCTGGTGCAGCAGGCGATCGGCTTCGACGCCGGCCGCGGCGACGTGGTCTCGGTGGTCAACGCGCCGTTCGCGCGCGACCTGGTCGCCGCCCCCGACGACGGCCCGCCGCTGTGGCAGCAGCCGCGCGTGCGCGAGCTGGCGCGGCTGGCGCTCGGCGGCATCGCCCTGCTGGTGCTGATCCTCGCGGTGCTGCGCCCGGCGTTCCGCCAGCTGCTCGCGCCCAGGCCGCGCGCGGCGGCCGCGACCGCCAGCGCGACGCTGATCGAGCAGGACGAGGAGGTGCCGGTGTCGCTCGGCGTCGCCCAGCCCACGCGCCAGCCGACGGCCAGTGCGCTGAACTTCGAGGAAAAGGTCGAGGTCGCGCGCAGCGCGGTCAACACCGACGCCAAGCGCGTCGCCCAGGTCGTGCGCGGGATGGTCGAAGCCGATGGCTGAGTCCGCCGACACCACGCTTTCCGGCGTGCAGCGCGCCGCGATCGTCCTGCTCTCGCTCGGCGAGCAGCAGGCCGCCGAGGTGCTCAAGCACATGGGCGCGAAGGAAGTGCAGAAGCTGGGCGTGGCGATGACCTCGGTCGGCGGCGTCTCGCGCGACTCGGTGGTGCGCGTGCTCGACGAGTTCGTCGACGTGCTCGCCCAGCCCAGCGCGCTGGGCAGCGGCGCCGACGACTACGTGCGCGCCGTGCTCACCCAGGCGCTGGGCGAGGAGCGCGCCAGCGGCCTGATCGACCGCATCCTGCTCGGCCGCAATACCTCGGGCCTGGACACGCTGAAGTGGATGGAGCCGCGCGCGATCGCCGAGCTGGTGCGCAACGAGCATCCGCAGATCATCGCCATCGTGATGGCGCACCTGGACGGCGACCAGGCCGCCGAGGTGCTCAAGTGCCTGCCCGATCGGGTTCGGGTGGACGTACTGCTGCGCCTGGCCACGCTCGACGGCATCCCGCCGCACGCGCTCAACGAACTCAACGACGTGATGGCGCGGCAGTTCGCCGGCAGCCAGAACCTCAAGTCCTCGTCGGTGGGCGGCGTCAAGTGCGCGGCCAACATCCTCAACTTCATGGACGGCGGCCAGGACGAGGCGATCCTCGGCGCGATCGGCGAGGTCGACGGCGAGCTCGGCACGCGCATCCGCGACCTGATGTTCGTGTTCGACGACCTCGCCGAGATCGACGACCGCGCCATGCAGTCGGTGCTGCGCGACGTGCCCGCCGAACGGCTGGCGCTGGCGCTGCGCGGCGCCGACGTCAGGGTCAAGGAGAAGATCACCTCCAACATGTCGCAGCGCGCGGCCGAGATCCTGGTCGAGGACATGGAGGCGCGCGGCCCGGTGCGGCTGGCCGAGGTCGAGGCGGCGCAGAAGGAGATCCTCGCCACCGTGCGGCGCATGGCCGACAGCGGCGAGATCCAGCTCTCGGCCAAGGCCGAGACGTTCGTATGACGCACGGGGCCCGCCGGTGAGCGCGCAGGCCGCTTCGCGCGTGGACGCGCAGGCCGCGGTGCGCTGGCACGCGCCGGGGCTGGCGACGGTGCCGATGGCGCCGGCCGCGCCCGCATTGCCCAGCGTGCAGGAACTGCAGGCGCTGGAGCAGGCCGCGCGCGACCAGGGCTACGCGCGCGGGCATGCCGAGGGCCTGGCCGCCGGCCAGGCCGAGGTGCGCCGGATGCTGGCGCAGATCGAGGGCGTGCTCGACGGGTTCACCCGGCCGCTCGCGCGGCTCGACGACGAGGTCGCCGACGCGCTCGGCCACCTCGCCGTGCGCATCGCCGGCGCGCTGGTGGGCCGCGCCTACCGCGCCGACCCGACCCTGCTCGCCGACCTGGTGCGCGAGGCGCTCGACGCCGCCGGCAGCAGCAACCGCGAGCTGGAGCTGCGCCTGCACGAGGACGACTTCGGCGTGCTCGCGCCGCACCTGGCCGGCCTGGACGGCGTGCGCCTGACCATCGACAACGCCCTGGGCCGCGGCGAGCTGCGCCTGCACGGCGAAAGCGTACGCATCGACGGCACCCTGTCCGCGCGCCTGCAGTCGGTGCTGGCGGCGATGGCCGAAGCCCACGGGCGCGAGGACGCCGCATGACCGTCGCCGCCGCCCACTGGCACGAAGCCCGCAACCTGCGCCTGGCCGCGAGCCTGCAGGCCGCCGATCCGCGTCCGCCGGTGCTCGGGCTCGCGCGCGAAGGCGTGCTGCGCCGCGCGGTCGGGCTCACGCTCGAAGCCTCCGGCTGCAGCGCGCCGCTGGGCTCGCGCTGCCGCGTCGAGACCGCCGGCGGGCACTGGGTCGACGCCGAGGTGGTCGGCTTCTCCGGCGACCGCACCTTCCTCATGCCCACCGCCGACCTCGGCGGCCTGTTGCCGAATGCGCGCGTGGTGCCCTCGCGCCGGCGCGGCGAGGTCGCGGTCGGCGAAGGCCTGCTCGGGCGCGTGATCGACAGCGACGGCGTGCCGCTCGACGGCCGCGGCCCGATCCGCTCCGAGCACCGCGTCGGCCTGGGCGGCGTGGCGATCAACCCGCTGATGCGCGAGCCGATCACGCGCTCGCTCGACGTCGGCGTGCGCGCGATCAACGCGCTGCTGCCGATCGGGCGCGGCCAGCGCGTGGGCCTGTTCGCGGGCTCGGGCGTCGGCAAGTCGACGCTGCTGGGGATGATGACCCGCTTCACCGCCGCCGACGTCATCGTCGTCGGCCTGATCGGCGAACGGGGCCGCGAGGTGCGCGACTTCGTCGAGGCCACGCTCGGCGAGGAAGGCCTGCGCCGCGCGGTGGTGGTCGCCGCGCCCGCCGACCGCCCGCCGCTGGCGCGCCTGCACGGCGCGCTGCGCGCCACCGCGATCGCCGAGTGGTATCGCGACCAGGGCCTGCACGTGCTGCTGCTGATGGATTCGCTGACCCGCTTCGCCCACGCGCAGCGCGAGATCGGCCTGTCGGTGGGCGAGCCGCCGACCACGCGCGGCTACCCGCCCAGCGTGTTCGCCAAGCTGCCGGCGCTGGTCGAGCGCGCCGGCAACGGCGCCGACGGCCGCGGCTCGATCACCGCCTTCTACACCGTGCTCACCGAGGGTGATGACCAGCAGGAGCCGATCGCCGACGCCGCGCGCGCGATCCTCGACGGCCACATCGTGCTCACCCGCCGCATCGCCGACGCCGGCCAGTACCCGGCGATCGACGTCGAGGTCTCGGTCAGCCGCGTGATGCAGGAGATCACCGACGCGCCCTGGCGCGAGCGCATCCGCAGGCTCAAGCGGCTGATGGCCGCCTACAACGCGCAGCGCGACCTGATCGCGATCGGCGCCTACCAGCGCGGCAACGACCCGGTCGTCGACGAGGCGCTGGCGCGCTGGCCGGCGATCCTGGGCTTCCTCGGCCAGGACGTCGAGGAAGCCGCCGACGTCGAGTCCAGCCGCGCCGCGCTCGTGCGCCTGCTCGCCGACGGCCCCGACCCCCAAGCCGGCGCGCGGCCGGCGGAGGACTGATCCATGCGTTCGCAACGCCTCGATCCGCTGCTCAAGGTGATGCAGCAGCGCCAGGACGCCGCCGCGCGCGAGGTCGCCGAGCGCGACCGCGCGCTGGCCGAGCAGCAGCAGCGCCTGGACGCGCTGCGCCGCTACGCCGAGGAATACGCCGCCGCGCCCGACAGCGCGACGATCTCGCCGGCGCTGCTGGTCAACCGCCTCGCCTTCCGCGAGCGGCTCAACGCCGCGGTGGTGCAGCAGGCCGGCATCGTCGACCAGAACCGCCAGCTCAGCGACGTCGAGCGCACGCGCCTGCTGCTCGCCAGCCGCGAGACGCGCGTGCTCGAGCAGTTGGCCGACAGCTATCGCGCGCAGGAGACCAGGGCCGCGGAGCAGCGCGTGCAGCGTGAGCTCGACGACCTCGGTGGGCGGCGCGCGCGCGCGGCTTCGCTCGCTGACGACGGGGAGGCCAAGCCATGATCGCCGCTGCGGTGCCGCCGATGCCCGGTGCCCCATCCGCCGCGCCCGCTGCGGGCCCTGCGGAAACGGCGTCGCCCCACGAGGCCGGCATGCGCGCCGGTGACGGTGCCGGCAGCGGCGCGGCGAAGTCGCAGCAGGCGCACCGCGGCGGCACGGCCGATGGCATCGCACGCCGCGACGAGCCGGACTCGGATGCGCGCGACGGCGAGCCGGGGCGCGATTTCGCCGAACTGCTGCAGGCCGGCACCGCCGGCGAAGGCGAGGCCGCCGCTGCGCCGGCCGACACCGTCGCCGGGTCGGCATCCGCCGAACCGGCGGCGGGCAACCTGCCCGACCAGCTGCTGGCGCTGCTGGCCGGCGCGCTCGCCGTGCCGGCAACGCCCGCATCGCAGGCGGTCGCCGCGGCTGCGCCCGCCACCCCGGCCTCCGCAAGCGCCCGGCCCACGCCGTCGCTGCCGGCGGCGCTCGCCGGCGCCCTGCCCACGATGGCGGCCGCCGCCGGCGCGGCGCCCCCGGCCTCCCCCGCCGGCACCGGCGCCGCGAACGCCACCGCCGACGGCGACGCCTTCGCCGCGCTGGCGAAGCTGGCGGTGGATGCAATCACCGACGACGGCTCGACCGCGTCCGCGGGCGATGCGACGCAGACGCCTCCCCTCGCAGCGACCACGCTCGCGCCGACCGCGCCCGGACCTCGTCCGGCCGTCGCGCCCGGCGCGCCGCTGGCGCTGCCGGCCGACCCCGACGCCGGCTTCGACGACGGCTTCGGCGCACGCATCGCGTGGATGGCCGAACAGCGCCTGGGCCACGCCGAGATCCGCCTGAACCCCGAGCATCTCGGCCCGATCGACGTGCGCGTGCAGCTCGACGGCTCCCGCGTGGCGGCCGAATTCCACAGCGCCCACGCCGAGGTGCGCCAGGCCATCGAGGCCAGCGTGCCGCGCCTGCGCGAGATGCTCGGCCAGCACGGCCTGCAGCTGGGCCACGCCGACGTCGGCCAGCGCCACGCGCAGGGCCAGGCGCCACGCCGCGACGACGCCCGCGGCGACGGCAGCGACGCGGACGCGGGCGCCGCGCGCCCAACCTCGAACGCACCGCGCCTGCGCAGCCGCGGCCTGCTCGACGAGTACGCCTGACACGGGGATGCGTCGGGACATGGCGCGGTAGGAGCGGCGGAAGCCGCGACCGCTTCCCCGACAGCCGAACGGTCGCTCCTGCAGGCATGCATCCCCGACGCCCGGCGTCAAAGCGCCGTCGCTCCTGCGTTCAGCGTTGCGTCAAGGCATCGGCGTTCCGGCCTCCGCGCACCGGCACGCGGCTTGCACGGAAGGAACGTCCACCGCAGGAGCCCGTCCGTGCCCGCCCCCACCGCCGCTTCCGCCGTCTCCCCGCAGTCGCCGCCCGGCAAGGCCAGGGCGCAGCGTCGCCGCAAGTGGCCGTGGCTGCTGGCCGCGCTGTGCGTGCTCGGCGGCGCCGGCGGCGTGGGCTGGTGGCAGTTCCAGGCCGCGGCCGCGCACGCGCCCGAGCGCAAGCCCGCGGCGCCGGCGCGCGCGCCGGTGCAGTACCACGCGATCGAGCCGGCCTTCGTGGTCAACCTCGCCGACGACGACGCGGTCCGCTACCTGCAGGCCGACGTGCAGCTGGTCACGCGCGACCCGGCCACGCTCGCCGCCTTCGACACCCACGCCCCCGCGATCCGCAACCGCCTGCTGCTGCTGTTCGGCCAGCAGTCCTCCGCGTCGCTGGCCCAGCGCAGCGGCAAGGAGCGGCTGCAGGAGGCCGCGCGCGACGAAGTGCGCCGCGTGCTCAAGCGCGAAGGCGCGGCCGACAAGGTCGAGGCGGTCATCTTCACCAGCCTGGTGACGCAGTGATGAGCGCCGACCTGCTCTCGCAGGACGAGATCGACGCGCTGCTGCACGGCGTCGACAGCGGCGCGGTCGAGACGCAGCCGCCGCCCGCGCCGGGCGAGGCGCGCAGCTACGACTTCGCCAGCCAGGACCGCATCGTCCGCGGCAAGCTGCCGACGCTGGAGATGATCAACGAGCGCTTCGCGCGCACCTGGCGGATCGGCCTGTTCAACCTGCTGCGCCGCTCGGCCGACCTGTCGGTGCGCGGCATCGACCTGGTCCGCTTCGGCGAGTACATGCATTCGCTGCAGGTGCCGACCAACCTCAACCTGGTGAAGATGAAGCCGCTGCGCGGCACCGCCATCGTCACCTTCGAGCCGCGGCTGGTGTTCACCGTGGTCGACAACTTCTTCGGCGGCAACGGCAAGTACCACACCCGCATCGAGGGCCGCGAGTTCACCCCGACCGAGATGCGGGTGATCCAGCTGCTGCTGCGCCAGACCTTCACCGACCTGGTCGAGGCCTGGGCGCCGGTGATGCCGGTGGAGTTCGAGTACCTGAACTCCGAGGTCAACCCGCACTTCGCCAACATCATCAGCCCGCGCGACTACATCGTGGTCAGCCGCTTCAACGTCGAGCTCGAGGGCGGCGGCGGCGAGCTGCACGTGGCGATGCCCTACGCGATGCTCGAGCCGATCCGCGAGCTGCTCGACGCCGGCGTGCAGAGCGACCGCATCGAGAAGGACGAGGGCTGGCTGCACGCGATGCGAGCGCAGCTGCAGGACGCCGAGCTGGAGCTGAGCTCGGCGATCGCGCGGCGCCGGATCAGCCTGCGCGAGCTCTCGCGCCTGAAGGTCGGCGACATCATCCCGATCGAGCTGGCACGCACCGTGCAGCTGCAGGTCGAGCAGATGCCGCTGTTCTCCGGCGAGTTCGGCGTCCACAACGGCCGCAACGCCATCAAGGTCACGCAGGTGCACGCCGCGCGGGCCGTTCCCACCATCGACTCCCTGACCGACACGCCATGAACGCATCCGACAGCGCCTCGCGCGCCGCATTCGACCCGCTGACCGCCGACGCCGGCGAAGGCGGCGCCGACCTCAACCTCGACGTGATCCTCGACGTTCCGGTGTCGCTGTCGCTGGAAGTCGGGCGCGCGCGCATCCCGATCCGCAACCTGCTGCAGCTCAACCAGGGCTCGGTGGTGGAACTCGAGCGCGGCGCCGGCGAGCCGCTGGACGTGTACGTCAACGGCACCCTGATCGCGCAGGGCGAGGTGGTCGTGGTCAACGACCGCTTCGGCGTGCGCCTGACCGACGTGGTCAGCCCGTCCGAGCGGATCAAGAGGCTGCGATGAGCCCGACGGTGTCGCACCTGGCGCTGCTGGCGGCGATGCCGTCGGCGGCCACGGCCCCGGTCGCGCCTGTCGCTGCGGTCGCGATCGGCGCGGATGCGGTGCCCGCGCAGGCCTCCGCGGTCGCCGCGCAAGCGGCTGTGGCGCCGCAGCATCCCGCGCCGGCGAAGACCGCGACGGCGCAGCTCGGCGCGCCCGCGCCGATGCCGCACGCGCCCGGTGGCGCCGGCAGCATCGGCGGCGCGCTGTTCGCGCTGGTGCTGGTGGTCGGCCTGATCCTGGCGCTGGCCTGGCTGGCCCGGCGCATGCCCGGCTTCGGCGGCGGCGCGCGCGCCAACCCGGCGCTGCGCGTGGTCGGCTCGCTGCCGCTGGGCCCGCGCGAGCGCGTGGTGGTGGTGGCGGTCGGGCAGACCCAGCTGCTGCTCGGCGTCGGCGCCGGCGGCACGCGCACCCTGCACACGCTGGATGCGCCGCTGCCCGAGCCCGCCGCGGCGAGGGGCACGCCGGCGTTCGCGCAGCTGCTGGCGCAGCATTTCGGGAAGAAGGCATGAACGCCGGCATCGCCTCCACCGCGCTGGCCGCCGCCCGCACGCTCTTCCTTCCCCTTCGAACGAACGCAGCACGGCGCGATTCCGCGCGATGGCTGCGCCTGCTGGTCCTGGCGCTGCTCGTGTCCTGCCTGGCGCCCGCGACCGCGCATGCGCAGGCCGCACCGGCAGCCGTCCCGGCGTCGCTGCAGGCGGCCGCGGCCGCCCCGCCCTCGCAGCCGCTGCCTTCGGTCAACGTCGGCCAGATCGGCAACCAGCCGGTGAGCGTGCCGCTGCAGGTGCTGGCGCTGATGACCGCCATCACCCTGCTGCCGGCGCTGCTGCTGGGGCTGACCGCGTTCACCCGCATCATCATCGTGCTGGGGTTGCTGCGGCAGGCACTCGGCACCGGGCAGACGCCGAGCAACCAGGTGCTGCTGGCGCTGGCGCTGTTCCTCACCGCGATGGTGATGATGCCGGTGTTCGATCAGGCCTGGGCCAACGGCATCGCGCCGTATCTGGACCACACGATGGACTTCAAGAGCGCCTGGGCCGCCGCGTCGGAGCCGTTCCGCGGCTTCATGCTGGCGCAGGTGCGGCAGAACGACCTGATGACCTTCGCCGGGCTCTCGCACACCGGCCCCTACGCGACGCCGCAGGACGTGCCGTTCGGCGTGCTCGCGGCCTCGTTCCTCACCAGCGAACTCAAGACCGCGTTCGAGATCGCGTTCCTGGTCTACATCCCGTTCGTGATCATCGACCTGGTGGTCGCCAGCGTGCTGATGTCGATGGGCATGATGATGCTCTCGCCGATGCTGATCTCGGCGCCGTTCAAGATCCTGCTGTTCGTGCTGGTCGACGGCTGGGTGCTGGTGGTCGGCTCGCTCGCGGCCAGCTTCAACCCGATCTGACCGGAGCGGCGACATGACCCCCGAGACCGCACTCGACGAAATCGCCCGCGGCCTGCAGATGGCGCTGATGCTCGGCGCGCCGCCGCTGCTGGCGGTGCTGGCGATCGGCGTGGTGGTCGGCATCCTGCAGGCGGCCACGCAGATCAACGAGCCGACGATCGCCTTCGTGGTCAAGGCGCTGGCGCTGGTGGCCACGATCGCGGTGACCGGGCACTTCCTGCTCGGACGGCTGGTGGCGTTCACGGTGGACCTGTTCCACCGGATCCCGCAGCTGATCGGGTAGGCGCGGATCGCGAATGGAGAGGACAGCCAGCGACCGCAACTGTCATCCCGAGCGCAGCGAGGGATCTTGCTGGACCGCCGCGGCGAAAGATCCCTCGCTGCGCTCGGGATGACAGGGCGGCAGGCCACGCGCGACGCCGCTCCCGACTCCCGACTCCCGACTCCCGACTCCGAATTCCATTCCCTATTCCCCATTCTCCATTCCCGTCCCCATGGACACCGTCACCCTCACCACCTCCGCCGGCGTCGACCTGTTCGCGATGCTGGCCACCGTGGTCTGGCACGCACTGCGGATCGGCGCGGCCATGCAGGTGCTGCCGGTACTGGGCGGACGCTCGATGCCGGTGCGGGCGCGGATGATCGTGACGCTGGCGCTGGCGGCGACGATGTCGACGGTGCTGCCGGCGCCACCGCCGATGAACGTCGACGCGGCGACCGTGCTCGGCGTGCTGCGCGAGTTCGCCGTGGGCGTGGCGATCGGGCTGCTGCTGCGGATGGCGTTCGAGGCCGGGCAGCTCGCGGGCGAGTTCGTCAGCCAGGGCATGGGGCTGTCGTTCGCGACCATGGCCGATCCGCTCAGCGGCGCGTCCTCGCCGGTGCTGTCGCAGTGGTTCTACCTGGTGTTCGCGCTGCTGTTCTTCACCCTCGACGGGCACCTGGCGCTGGTCAACCTGCTGGCCGACAGCTACGGCGGGCTGCCGATCGGTGCCGCCCTGCCCGACGCGCACGCGCTGCTCGCCGCGGTGCCTGCGTTCTTCGGCGAATGCCTGCGCGCCGGCGTGCTGCTGGCGTTGCCGGTGATGATGGCGCTGCTGGCGGTGAACATCGCCTTCGGCGTGCTGGCGCGCGCGGCCTCCCAGCTCAACCCCATGGCGATCGGCCTGCCGGTGTCGCTGCTGGTCGGCCTGCTGCTGCTGTCGCTGCTGGCCCGCGAATTGCAGGGGCCGGTGCAGCAGCTGTTCGAGGACGCGTATGCCGCGGCACGGGCGCTGACCTAGCCCGCGGCCCAGGCCGCTCCACGCAACGGGCCCGATGCGCCGATGAGCGAAGTCGACCAGGAAGACCGCACCGAGCAACCCAGCGAAAAGCGCCTGCGCGAAGCGCGCGAGCGCGGCCAGGTGCCGCGCTCGCGCGAGCTGGCCAACGTCGCGGTGCTCGGCTGCGCGGTGCTCGCGCTCAAGGCCACCGGCGGCCACGTCGGCGCGGCCTCGCGCGACTGGATGCGCGGCGCGCTCGGCTTCGACCGCGCGCTGCTCGATGCGCCCGACCAGCTGTTGCCGCACGCCGCGCACCTGCTCGCCGGGCTGGCGCTGCCGATGCTGCCGCTGGTGCTGGCCGCGCTGGCGGCCTGCGCGGTCGCGCCGATGGCGATGGGCGGATTGCGCTTCGCCGGCAAGTCGCTGCAACCCGACTTCGCGCGCCTGGACCCGATGAAGGGATTCGCGCGGCTGTACGGCCGCGAGAGCCTGGCCGAGCTGCTGCGTTCGCTGCTGCGCGTGCTGCTGATCGGCGGCGTCGGCGCATGGGTGGTGCATCGCGCGTTCTCGACCCTGCTGGCGATGCCGCAGGCCTCGCTGGAGGTGGCGGTGGCGCGCGGCGTCGACCTGGCCTCGACCGCGCTGCTGGCGATGGTGGGCTCGCTCGGCGTGCTCGCGGCGATCGACGTGCCGTGGCAGCACTTCCAGCACCGCAGCAAGCTGAAGATGACCAAGCAGGAGCTGCGCGACGAGGCCAAGGAGGCCGAAGGCAACCCCGAGGTCAAGGCGCGCGTGCGCCAGGTCGCGCGGCAGATGTCGCAGCGGCGGATGATGGAAGCCGTGCCCACCGCCGACGTGGTGGTGATGAACCCCACCCACTACGCGGTGGCGATGCAGTACAAGCCCGGGATGCGCGCGCCGAAGGTCGTCGCCAAGGGCCTGGACGAGCTGGCGCTCAACATCCGCGCGCTGGCCGAGAAGCACCGGGTCGCGATCGTCGAGGCGCCGCCGCTGGCACGCGCCTTGTATCGGCAGGCGCAGGTCGACCAGGAGATCCCGGTGAAGCTGTACGCCGCCGTCGCGCAGGTGCTGTCCTACGTGTACCAGCTGCGCGCCTGGGCGCCCGGCCGCGGGCCGATGCCGTCGCTGGCGGAGGTCGACGTGGGCGCCGACGGCGCGCCGGATCCCGACGCGGGCACGGCCGCCACCGACGGGAACCCGGTCCGATGAGCGCGCCCGCGAGCCGCATGTCCGGCATCCTCGCCAGCGTGCGCAGCGGCGCGGCGGCGCCGCTGGTGGTGGTCGCGATCCTGGCGATGGTGATCGTGCCGCTGGCGCCGGCGGTGCTCGACGGCCTGTTCACCATCAACATCGCGCTGTCGCTGGTGGTGATGCTGGCGGTGATCTACGTCAAGCGCCCGCTGGAGTTCTCGATCTTCCCCAGCGTGCTGCTGATGGTCACGCTGCTGCGCCTGGCGCTCAATGTCGCCTCCACCCGCGTGGTGCTGCTGCACGGGCACATGGGCGCGGGCGCGGCCGGCCACGTGATCGAGTCGTTCGGCCAGTTCGTGATCGGCGGCAGCTACGCGGTCGGCATCGTGGTGTTCGCGATCCTGACCATCGTCAACTTCGTGGTCGTGACCAAGGGCGCCGGGCGCATCTCCGAGGTGTCGGCGCGCTTCATCCTCGACGCCCTGCCCGGCAAGCAGATGGCGATCGACGCCGACCTCAACGCCGGCCTGCTCACGCGCGAGGACGCCAAGGCGCGCCGCCAGGAAGTGCGCGAGGAAGCGGACTTCTACGGCTCGATGGACGGCGCCAGCAAGTTCGTCCGCGGCGACGCGATCGCCGGCATCCTGATCCTGGCCATCAACCTGGTCGGCGGCCTGCTGATCGGCGTGCTCCAGCACGACATGAGCCTGTCCGAGGCGGCCAGGACCTACACCATGCTCGCGATCGGCGACGGCCTGGTCGCGCAGCTGCCGGCGCTGCTGGTCGCCACCGCGGTGGCGATGCTGGTGACGCGTTCCACCGGCGAGCAGGAGATGGGCGCGGCAGTCACCAAGCAGGTGTTCGGCCACCAGCGCGCGCTGACCGTGGCGGCGCTGCTGATGGGCCTGATCGGCATCGTCCCGGGCATGCCCAACCTGCCGTTCCTGGCGCTGGCGGCGGTGCTCGGGTTCGCGGCGTGGAAGCTGCGCCAGCGCGCGGAGCTGGCAGGCGACGCGACCGAAACCGCAAGCGCCGACGCCGCCACCGCGCCCGTCGCGGAGCTGGGCTGGGACGAGATCCGGCCGGTCGAGCCGCTGGCGCTGGAAGTCGGCTACCGCCTGATCGCGCTGGTCGACAAGGCCCAGGGCGGCGAGCTGCTGGCGCGGCTCAAGGGCGTGCGCCGCAAGCTCACCCAGGACCTCGGCTTCCTGGTCCCGGCCGTGCACGTGCGCGACAACCTCGAGCTGGCGCCGGGCCAGTACCGCGTGCTGGTGCACGGCGTGCCGGTGGCCGGCGGCGAGCTGCATCCGGACCGCGAGCTGGCGCTCGATCCCGGGCGCGTGTTCGGCCCGCTCGACGGCATTCCCGGCAAGGATCCCGCGTTCGGCCTGGACGCGGTGTGGATCGCGCCGGGCCAGCGCGCGCATGCCGAATCGCTGGGCTACACCGTGGTCGACGCGGCGACGGTCGCCGCCACCCATCTCTCGCACCTGGTGCGCGAGCGCGCGGCCGAGCTGCTCGGCCACGACGAGGCGCAGCACCTGCTGACGGCGCTCGGGCGCAGCGTGCCCCGGCTCGTCGAGGATTTGACGCCCAAGCTGCTGCCGCTGTCGGTGGTGACCAAGGTGCTGCAGTCGCTGCTCGCCGACCGCGTGCCGGTGCGGCAGATGCGCCAGATCGTCGAGGCGCTGCTCGAGCACGGCGCGCAGACCCAGGACCCGGCCGCGCTCACCGCCGCGGTGCGCGTCGCGCTGGGCCGCTTCATCGTCCAGGAACTCAACGGCATGGCGCCGGAGCTGCCGGTCTACACCCTGGCGCCGGCGCTGGAACGGGTATTGCAGGACTCGGTCAGCGGCCAGGGCGCCGCCCTGGAACCGGGACTGGCCGAACGCCTGCACCAGAACCTGGGCGAATGCGTCACCCGCCAGGAAAGCCGCGGCGAACCCGCGGTGCTGCTGGTCCCCGGCAGCGTCCGCGCCGCGGTCGCGCGGCTGGTGCGGCACAGCGTGCCGTCGCTGGCGGTGCTGGCCTACGCCGAAGTGCCGGAGGACAAGCGGCTGCGGCTGGTGGGGGCAGTGGGGTGAAAGCCGTGATTCGTGATCGCTGATTCGTGATTCGCAGGAGCAACGCCATGAACCCTTGCCACGACTTGCACGGACCTCCACGCCGACGCCTGCCCGGCTTCTTCGACTCGACCCATCACGAATCACCAATCACGAATCACGGCCCATGAGAATCAAGCGCTTCACTGCACCCGACATGCGCACCGCGCTGCGCATGATCCGCGACGAGCAGGGACCCGATGCGGTGATCCTGTCCAACCGCGCCCTCGACGACGGCATCGAGGTGGTCGCGGCCACCGACTACGACGAGGCGCTGGTGGCGCAGGCGCTGCGCGCCGCGGCGCCGGGGCTGGAAACGATCGTGCCGGTCGCGCCGATGCAGGACGCGCCCGCCGCCACCGCGCAGCAAGCGCCGCGCGTCGCGACCAGCGGCAGCGAGGCGGCCAGCTTCGCCGCCTTCCTGTCCACGCGCCCGGCCACCGCGCATGCAGGCGCATCCACCACCACGATGGCGCCGGAAGCGGTGCCGGCGTCGGTCGCCGCCGCCGTGGCGGTGGTCGGCGCCACCAGGAAGCACGACGCGAAGCCGCAATCGGCCGCGCCCGCGCGCGAATCGCTGCTGGCACGCGCGCGCGCCGCGCTCGGGATCGGCGACGACGCGCATGTGGACGGCCCGACCCTCGCCGAGCTGTCGGCCGCCGCCCCGCGCGCGACGGCCACGGCCGGCGCGCCGGCAACGGCCATGCCGGACAGGCGCGCGGACGCGCCGTCCCACGGCCTGGCCGAAACGCAGCGCCCGCATCGCGCGCCGACTGCGAACGAAGGCGCCGACGCGTCCATGCCACGGACCGGAGCGACGCAGGCGCGCGCCGCCGCGACGCCGCAGGCGTCCGCGGGAGATCGCCTGCACCCCGGCGACCGCGATGCGGATGCGCCCGCCGGCGATGCGCCGCAGGCAGCCGTCGCCACACCGTCGCAGGACGATGCCGTCCCCGCGCCTGCCCGGCACGATGCCGAACCCGCCGTCGCCGCCGCGCCGCGCCTCCTGCGCGCCGTGCCCGACGCGCCGCCCGCCGATCCCGCGATCGCGGCGATGCGCGAGGAGCTCGCGCGCATGCGCCACCTGATGGAAGCGCAGATGGAGCAGCTCTCGCTCGAGCGCCTGCGCGCCGCGCCCGCGCGCGCGGCGGCGATCGACGCGCTGCTCGCCTTCGGCTGCGAGGACACCCTGGCGCAGGCGGTCGCGGCCAAGCTCGATCCGCGCCTGGCGCCGGCCGGCATCCGCGAACCGATGCTGGCCGAACTCGCGCGCATGCTCACCGTTTCGCGCAGCGAGCCGATCGACGACGGCGGCGTGATCGCGCTGGTCGGCCCGACCGGCGCCGGCAAGACCACCACCGCCGCCAAGCTCGCCGCGCGCTTCGCCGCGCGCCACCGCGCACGCGACGTCGCCCTGGTCACCACCGACGGCGACCGCGCCGGCGCGCGCGAGCAGCTGCAGGCGCACGGCCGGCGCCTGGGCATCACCGTGTGCGAGGCCGCCGGGCCCGAAGGCCTGCAGGAGACGCTCGCGCAGCTGGTCGACTACCCGCTGGTGCTGGTCGACACCGCCGGCCACGCGCCGCGCGACCGCGCGCTGTTCGGACAGATCCTGTGGCTGCGCGCCTCGCGCAAGGTCCGCAGCCTGCTGGTGCTGCCGGCCAACGCGCATCCGCACGACCTGGGCGAAGTGGTCCGCCGCTACCGCCCCGCCGCGCCGGAAGGCGTGGTGCTGACCAAGCTCGACGAGACCGGCCGGCTGGGCTCGGCGCTGTCGGTCATCGCCCGCCACGGCCTCGGCCTGGCCTACACCACCCACGGCCAGCAGGTACCCGCGGACATCGAGGCCGCCGACGCCGACCGCCTGGTCCACGCACTGGCGGCATCGACGCGTGCCGCCGACAACCCCTTCGCCATCGAGCCATCCACCATCGAGGAGCGCCATGCAGCCGTCTGACCATCCCGCGCCCGCACCGCAGCCCGCGCGCGGGACCGTTCCGCGCGTCATCGCCGTCGCCAGCGGCAAGGGCGGCGTCGGCAAGACCTCGGTCTGCGTCAACCTCGCCGCCGCGCTGGTCAACGCCGGCCAGCGCACCCTGCTGCTGGACACCGACCTGGGCCTGGCCAACGTCGACGTGATGCTGGGGCTGTCGCCGCGCTTCACCCTGGCCGACGTGTTCGCCGGCCGCTGCGAGCTGCGCGACACCCTGCTCGAAGGCCCCAACGGGCTGATGGTGGTGCCGGCCGCGTCCGGCAAGCGCCACATGACCGAGCTCGGCCCGCAGCAGCACGTCGGCCTGGTGCACGCCTTCAGCGAGCTCGACCTGCCGATCGACACCATGGTGGTCGACAACGCCGCAGGCATCGCCGACGGCGTGCTGACCTTCTGCCAGGCCGCGCAGGACGTGGTGGTGGTGGTGTGCGACGAGCCGGCCTCGGTCACCGACGCCTACGCGTTGATCAAGGTGCTCAGCCGCGAGCGCGGCGTGAGCCGGGTGCAGGTGCTGGCCAACCAAGTGCACAACACCGCCGAGGGCCGGCAGCTGTTCGACAAGCTGCAGCGCGTCAGCGCGCGCTTCCTCGACGTCACCCTGGGCTACCTCGGCGCGATCCCGCGCGACGAATGGCTGCGCCGCGCGGTGCAGCGCCAGGAAACCGTGGTCGACGCCTATCCGTCGGCGCCCTCGGCGATCGCCTTCCGCGACATCGCGCGCAGGTCGCGGCAGTGGCAGTCGCCGCAGGGCCCGCGCGGGCACGTCGAATTCTTCCTCGAGCGGTTGATCGCGCAGCCGGCCGGCGGCGCGGCGCTGCGGGACGCGGCGGCATGAACGCCGTCGCCGCCGCCTGCTACCGCGCCAACCAGGCCGGCTCGGCCAACGACATCGTCGAGCGCCACGGCGAGCTGGTCCGGCGCATCGCCCACCACCTGGCCGCGCGCCTGCCGGCGAGCGTGGAGGTCGACGACCTGGTGCAGGCCGGCATGCTCGGCCTGATCGACGCGGCGCGGAACTTCCAGGCCGACCAGGGCGCGGCGTTCGAGACCTACGCCTCGATCCGCATCCGCGGCGCGATGATCGACGAGATCCGCCGCGGCGACTGGGTGCCGCGCTCGGTGCACCGGCGCTTCCGCGACCTGGTCGCCGCCACCCGCGAGGTCGAGCAGAGCACCGGCCGCGCCGCCACCGGCGCCCAGGTCGCGCAGGCGATGGGCGTGCCGCTGGACGAGTACCACGCGATGGTGGAGAACGCCGCGCGCGGGCAGCTCGTCAGCCTCGACGCGCACATGGAGGAACACGACGGCGAGCCGCGGCTGGCCGCGCGCGGCGGACAGTCGCCGGCGCGCGCCTTCGAGGACGCCGCCTTCCGCGAGGCGCTGGCCGGCGCCATCGGCGACCTGCCCGAGCGCGAGCAGCTGGTGCTGTCGCTGTACTACGAGCAGGAGCTCAACCTGCGCGAGATCGGCGCGGTGCTCGGGGTCAGCGAATCGCGGGTCTGCCAGATCCACGGCCAGGCCACCGTGCGCCTGCGCGCGCGGCTGGCGGACTGGCGCGGCGAGGACGACGACGACTGACCGGTGGGAGCGGCTTCAGCCGCGAGCTCTTCGGCCCCGCCAGGCTGGAACCCGAAAAGCTCGCGGCTGAAGCCGCTTTCGCACGCGCGCGCCCCGTCGCGCGCCAGTGCATCAAGAACCCCGGCCGCGCGCCGATAACGCGGCAAAGACAGCGAGCGCCCCATGGACAAGAACATCCGCATCCTCATCGTCGACGACTTCTCCACGATGCGCCGCATCGTCAAGAACCTGCTCAACGACCTGGGCTTCTTCAACACCGCCGAGGCCGACGACGGCCACAGCGCGCTGGCCGAACTGCGCAAGGGGCCGTTCGACCTGGTGGTCACGGACTGGAACATGCCCGGGATGCCCGGCATCGACCTGCTGCGCGCGATCCGCGGCGACGCCGCGCTGTCGAGGATCCCGGTGCTGATGGTGACCGCCGAGGCCAAGCGCGAACAGATCATCGAGGCCGCGCAGGCCGGCGTGAACGGCTACGTGATCAAGCCGTTCACCGCCGCGACCCTGGGCGACAAGCTGGCCAAGGTGTTCGAACGGCTCGGGGCGGCGGCGTGAGCACGGCGACGGGCGTCGCCCCTGCGCAGGCCGACGGCCGCCAGGCGCTGGAAAGCTGCCTGCACGCGGCGCTGGCCGCGCTGGAGTCCGGCGACGACCGCGCCTGGCGGGCCAACGTCGACGAACTGATCCAGTGGCGCACGCAGCCGCTGGTGCAGGGGCTGGTGCGGCTGGCGCGCGAGCTCGAGCAGGCGCTGGGCGCCGGCGGCACCGGCCGCAACGGCTCGCTGCCCGAGGCCTGCCTGCGGCTCGAGCACGTGGTGAAGATCAGCGAGGAATCCAGCCACCACACCCTCGACCTGATCCAGGACTGCGGCATGCTGCTGGGCACGCTGCCGGACGCATCCACCGAGGAGCAGGCCGCCACCGTGGCGGCGATCCGCAGCCGGTTCTCGGAGATGACCGCCGCGCAGGGCGTGCAGGACCTCACCGGCCAGATCATCCGCCGCGTGGTCGAGCTGGTGCGCGCGGTGCATGCCGGGCTCGGCGCGGTCGATCCCGCGCGCCCGCTGCAGCTGCACCACCACCACGGCAGCGGCCCGGCGGTGGCCGGGCTCGATCCGAAGCCGGCCAGCCAGGAAGACGCCAACGCGCTGCTGTCCGCGCTGGGCCTCTAGCGTGTCCGCGCAGCCCGCCGACGTCTGCGCCGACTTCCTGGTCGAAGCCGGCGAGATCCTCGACCAGCTCGGCGAGCAGGTGGTCGCGCTCGAGCGCGCGCCGGCCGACCGCGACGGCCTCAACGCGGTGTTCCGCGGCTTCCACACCATCAAGGGCGGCGCCGGCTTCCTCGGCTTCCCGGCGATGGTCGCGGTGTGCCACGCGGTCGAGGACCGCCTCAACGCCGCGCGCGCGGGCAGCGCGCCGCTGGACGCGGGCGCCTTCGACGGCACCCAGCAGGCGCTCGACCTGCTGGTCGACATGCTGCAGTGCATTTCGGCCGGCGAGGATCCGGCGCCGGCGCCGCCGGCGCTGCTGGCCTCGCTGCGCGCAGGCGCGGCCGCGGGTCCCGCGGCGGCGATCCCGGCGGCGGCCGGCCCGTCCTCTGCGCCGGCCGGCGGCGACGGGCTCGACGACCTCGACTTCGAGGCCCTGCTCGACAGCCTGCACGGCGCCGGCGGCATTCCCGGCGAGGCCGCGATCGCACCGGTCGCACCGGCGGCGGCGGAATCCGCGCGCGCGCCCGAAGCACCGGCTTCCCCACCGGCATCGATGACGCCCGCCCGCGCGCGGCCCGCCGCCGAGCCCGCCGACGCCACCGTGCGCGTGGACGTGCGCCGGCTCGACGCCATGGTCAACCTCGTCGGCGAGCTCGTGCTGGCGCGCAACCGCCTCAAGACGATCCGCCCGCGCCTGCGCGACGACGACCTCGACCGCGCGGTGGCCGCGCTCGACGTGGCGACCTCGCGCCTGCAGTCGGCGGTGATGACCGCGCGCATGCAGCCGGTGGGGCGCGTGTTCGCGCGCTTCCCCAAGCTCGCGCGCGACGTCGCCCGCCAGCTGCGCAAGCAGGTGCAGCTCGACGTCGCCGGCGCCGACACCGAGCTCGACCGCAACCTGGTCGAGGCGCTGGCCGACCCGCTGGTGCACCTGGTGCGCAACGCCATCGACCACGGCATCGAGATGCCCGACCAGCGCCGCCGCGCCGGCAAGCCCGAGCAGGGCCGGGTACGGCTGTCGGCGCAGCAGGAAGGCGACCACGTCGCCATCGAGGTGCGCGACGACGGCGGCGGCATCGACCCGGACCGGATCCGTCGCAAGGCGGTGGACAAGGGCCTGCTGGACGCCGAGGCCGCGGCGCGGCTGTCGCCGGAGGAATGCCTGCAGCTGGTGTTCCTGCCCGGCTTCTCCACCCGCGACGAGGTCAGCGACCTGTCCGGCCGCGGCGTCGGCATGGACGTGGTGCAGTCGCGCATCCGCGAGCTCTCGGGCAGCGTGCAGGTCCACTCCGAGGCCGGCGCCGGCACGCGCTTCGCGATCCGCGTGCCGCTGACGCTGGCGATCCTGCCGACGCTGCTGGTGGAGATCGACGACGACGTCTACGCGCTGCCGCTGGTGCGCGTGGTCGAGGTGCTGGCGCACCAGGACGACGACGCCCTGTGGCTCGACGGCCAGCGCGTGCTCGACCTGCGCCAGCAGCCGCTGCCGCTGCTCGGCCTGCGGCAGTGGTTGGGCGCGCCGGCGCCGGCGCAGGCCTCCTGCGTGGTGGTGCTGCAGTCGGGCGAACAGCGCTTCTGCCTGGCCGTCGATCGCGTGCGCGGCCGCGAGGAAGTTGTGATCAAGGCGCTGCCGCCGACCCTGCGCGGGCTGCCCGGCTACGCCGGCGCCAGCCTGGTCGGCGACGGCCGCATGGCGCTGATCCTGGACGTCGACGCGCTGCTGCGCACCGGCCTGCACGATGGCGCGGCGCGGCGTTCAAGCAACCCGCAATCCAACCGATAACGGACCCATGGACAGACTCAGCGTGATCGGCGCGGTGCTCGCGCTCTCCGCCCTGCTGGGCGGCAGCGTGCTCAAGGGGGCGGGCCTCTCCGGGCTGTGGTCGCCGGCGGCGTTCGTCATCGTGATCCTCGGCACCATCGCGGCGATCCTGCTGCAGACCTCGATGCCGACCTTCAAGCGCGCGCTGAAGATGGCGCGCTGGGTGTTCCGGCCGCCGGCGCACGACCCGGGCGCGGTGATCGCGCAGATCGTCGAGTGGTCGGGCACCGCGCGCAAGCAGGGCCTGCTCGGCCTGGAGCCGCAGGTCGAGGCGCAGCCGGATCCGTTCATGCGCAAGGGCCTGCAGATGGTGGTCGACGGCGTCGAGCCCGAGTCGATCCGGCAGATGCTGGAGATCGAGCTGCACGGGCAGAGCGACCGCGACTTCGCCGCGGCGCGGGTGTTCGAGGGCATGGGCATCTACGCGCCCACGCTGGGCATCATCGGCGCCGTGCTCGGCCTGATGGCGGTGATGAAGAACCTCGCCGACCCGAGCAAGCTCGGCCACGGCATCGCCGCCGCGTTCACCGCGACGATCTACGGCATCGGCGCGGCCAACCTGATGCTGTTGCCGATCGGCAACAAGCTCAAGACCCTGGTCGGCGCGCAGGTGCTCGAGCGCGAGATGATCATCGAGGGCCTGATCGCCATCGCCCAGGGCGAGAACCCGCGCAACATCGAGGCGCGGCTCAACGGCTACGTGCACTAGCCATGCCGCGCCGGCGCCACCACGAAGAGCACGCCAACCACGAGGCCTGGGCGATCCCCTACGGCGACCTGGTGACGCTGCTGCTCGCCTTCTTCGTGGTGATGTACGCGATCTCCTCGGTCAACGAGGGCAAGTACCGGGTGGTGGCCGATGCGCTGTCGTCGGCCTTCGGCGGGCCGCCGCGCACGATCTCGCCGATCCAGCTCGGGCATACCCAGCTGCGCGGCGCCGCGTTCGACCGGCCGTCGATGGTCACGCCCGGCGCCAAGGCCGGGCCGGCGGCGGCCAGCCCGGTGCAGTCGGTGCGGGTGCGCCAGGTGCTGGACCTGCCGACGTTCGGGCGCAACGGGCACGCCAGGCCGTCGGAGACGGCGAGCGCCGCGCAGGCGCGCGAGGAGCACCGGCTCAACTCGCTCGGCCAGCGCATCCAGGCGGCGCTGTCGGAGCTGGTGCGGCAGAAGCTGGTGACGGTGCGGCGCGGGCGCAGCTTCCTCGAGGTCGAGATCCAGAGCGACATCCTGTTCGCCAGCGGCGTCGCCGCGCCCAGCCCGGTCGCCACCGCCACCGTGCGCAAGCTCGCGACGGTGCTGCGCGAGGAGCCCAACGCGCTGCGCGTGGAGGGCTACACCGACGACCAGCCGATCCGCACCACGCAGTTCCCCTCGAACTGGGAACTGTCGGCGGCGCGCGCGGCCAGCGTGGTGCACGTGCTGGTCGACGAAGGCATCGATGCCGGCCGCCTGGCGGTGGTCGGCTACGGCGAGCACCAGCCGGTCGCCGACAACGCCACCGCCGCCGGGCGCAACGCCAACCGGCGCGTGCTGCTGGTGATCCTGGCCGTGCCGCAGGGCGCCGACGCGGTGCCCGACAACGGCCCGACCGTCGCCTTCGACGGCGACGCCGGTGATGCCGGCGATGCCGCGACGCCGCAGGACAATGCACCCCCCGTCCCGGTGGCGGCGGTCGCGCCGCCCGCTCGCGCCGTGGTGGAACCGGTGCGCAAGCATGCGCAGGCCGGCGCCGGCATGTTCGCGGCGCCGGCGCTGTCCGCCGCGCAGGGCGTGCCGCCCGCGGGAGCGGGCTGATGCAGGTCTGGGCGATCGCCAACCAGAAGGGCGGCGTCGGCAAGACGACGACCACGCTGTGCCTGGCGCGCGGGCTCGCGCAGTCCGGCCAGCGCGTGCTGCTGGTCGACCTGGATCCGCACGCCTCGCTCACGCGCGCCTTCGACGTCCCCGCCGATCCGCCGCCGGCCGGCACCCATGACCTGTTCGCCGCCAGCGGCGCCTCGCTCGCGGCGCTGGCCCGCGGCAGCGAGATCGACGGGCTGAAACTGATCGCCGCGCAGCCCGCGCTGGCGACGCTGGAGCGCCGCGGCGCGACCCAGCCCGGCCTCGGGCTCGCGCTCGGCCGCGCGCTGCACGGCGTGCATGCGCTGTACGACCACGTGCTGCTCGATTGCCCGCCCACGCTCGGCCTGCTGATGGTGAACGCGCTGGCCGCCGCCGACCGCCTGGTGGTGCCCACCCAGACCGATCCGCTCGCCCTGCACGGCCTGGCCGACATGCTGCGCACCGCGTCGATGGTCGAGCGCTCGCGCCGGCGCCCGCTGCCGCAGCACGTGCTGCCCACGCTCTACGACCGCCGCACCCGCTCGGGCGTGCACAGCCTGGAGCAGCTGCACGCGCTCTACGAAGGCCGCGCATGGCCCGAGGCGGTGCCGATGGACACGCGCCTGCGCGATGCGCGCGCGCTCACCGCCGCGGCGCCGGTCGGCGGCCGCGGCGCCGACGCCTACGCGCGCGCGCTGCGCTGGCTGCTCAAGCAGGCCGCGCCGGCGCAGAGGAAGGCCGCATGACCACGACCGGCAACGTCGACGTGGTCGACGACTACATCGACGCCCTGCTCGAGGACGCGGCGGCGGTCGCGCCGGCCTCCACGGCGGCGACGCCGCACGACGAACCCGCTTCGTCGGCGGCCAGCGTTCCCGTCCCGGCTGCAGCGCCCGCGCAACCATCCGCGCGCAACGCATTGCCCGCAGCGGCGCCGGCCATCGCGATGGCGGCCGCGCCCGCCGCGGCGCCGCCCGAAGCGACGGCGGGGCTGCCGGCCGCGGCGCAGCCGCGGCGCTGGGTCCGGGTCGCCGTCGGCGGCGACAGCTACGCGCTCGAGCTGCTGTGCGTGCAGGAGGTCGTGCGGCTGGCGCCGATCGTCGCGATGCGCGGCGCCGCGCGCGCGGTGCTGGGCGTGATGAACCTGCGCGGCCGCATCGTGCCCGTGTTCGACCTCGGCCTGTGGCTGGGGCTCGAATGCGTGCAGCGCGACGAGCGCAACCGCATCGTCGTGGTCGAGCGCGACGACGAACTGATCGGCGTGCTGGTGAGCGCGGTCGACGACGTGGTCACGCTGGGGCGCGACCGCATCGAGCCGCCGCTGCCCGGCGCCGACCCCGGCCCGACCCTGGGCGTGGCGCGCGTCGGCGCGATGCCGACGGTGCTGCTCGACGCCAACGCGCTGTACGGCTGAGCGGTGGACGCCCCGCGCCCGTGCCGTTTCCCCGCGACCGCGCGCCGGCATCGGCTCAAGTCGACGCCACGCGCGCCGTTAACCCGGACAGCACCCATGCCCGCGGCGATGCCATGACCCAGATCTCCCTGCAACCCGACCTCGGCATCGAATCGATCGCCGACCTGCAGGCCGTGCTGCAGCCGCACCTGGACGACGAGGCGCCGCTCGCGCTGGTCGGCGACCGGGTCGAGCGCGTGCACGCCGCCGGCCTGCAGCTGCTGCATGCGTTCGTGCGCGACCGCTTGGCGCGCGGCCACGCCACCACGGTCACCGCGGCCTCGCCGGTGCTGGCCGCCGCGGCGCACCAGCTTGCCCTGGCCGCGAGCCTCGGCGTCGACCATCCGGCGGCCGCGTGATGCGCCTGCGCCCGTTTCCCCGCCCCGTTCCCTTCCCCTCGGCGACCGCCACGCGCCGCCGCGCAGCCCCCGGAGACCGCGCATGAGCGCGCAGAAAGAACTGCTGGTCGTCGACGATTCCACCTCCATGCGCCAGATGGTCGCCTTCGCGCTCACCAGCGGCGGCTACGGCGTGCGCGAGGCCGAGGACGGGCAGGCCGCGCTCGAGATCGCGCGCAGCCAGCGCTTCGACGCCGTGGTCACCGACGTCAACATGCCGCGCATGGACGGCATCTCGCTGATCCGCGAGCTGCGCCAGCTGCCGTCGTACCGCTTCACGCCGCTGCTGATGCTCACCACCGAGTCGGGCGGCGACAAGAAGATGGAAGGCAAGGCCGCCGGCGCCACGGGCTGGCTGGTCAAGCCGTTCGACCCGGACCAGCTGGTCGCGACCATCCGCAAGGTCCTGGCGTAGGGCCGCCGGCGCGACCATGGACATCACCCGCTTCCACGCCGCGTTCTTCGAGGAGAGCCGCGACGGCCTCGATGCGATGGAGCGCGGGCTGCTCGCGCTCGAGTCCGGCGACGCCGAGCCGGACGCGATCCACGTCGTGTTCCGCGCCGCGCACTCGATCAAGGGCGGCGCGGCGACGTTCGGCTTCACCGCCGTGACCGACCTGACCCATCTGCTCGAGACGCTGCTCGACGAGGCGCGCGGCGGCCGGCGCGTGCTCGACCAGGACGCGGTCGGCGCGCTGTTTGCCGCGGTCGACGTGCTGCGCGGCCTGCTGGCCGCGTGCGAGCACGGCAGCGCCGTCGACCAAGCTGCCCTGGCGCGCGCGCGCGCAGGCCTCGACCGGCTGCTGGCCGGCGCCGCGGACGCGGGCTCCCCGACCGCAACCGCGGGCGCCGCGCGCGGCGAGGACGCGGCCGCCGGCGACTGGCGCATCGGCTTCACCCCGGCGCCGTCGATGTTCATGAGCGGCAACGACCCGCTGCGCATCCTGCGCGAGCTCGCCGGCCATGGCGAGCTCGGCGTCGCCTGCCTCGACGACCGCCTGCCACCGTTTGCGCAGATGGATCCGTTCGAGGCCTACCTGGCCTGGAACCTGACCTTGCCCGGCAGCGTGCCGCGCGCCGCCATCGAGGAGGCGTTCGCCTGGGTCGAGGACGAATGCGAGCTGTCGATCGAATCCATCCGCGCGGGCGCGCCGGACGCATCCACGCCCGCGGCGGACATGGATTCCGGTGGCGAACCCGCCGCCGGCGCCGCCGACCTCGCCACGCCCGGCCGCCGTGCCAGCGACGGCGACGGCTCGATCCGCGTCGCGGTCGCCAAGGTCGATGCGCTGATCAACCTGGTCGGCGAGCTGGTCATCACCCAAGCGATGCTGCGCCAGCGCTGCGAGCAGCTGGACCCGGTCGCCAACGAGCCGCTGCTCACCGGCCTGGTCCAGCTGGAGCGCAACACCCGCGACCTGCAGGAATCGGTCATGGGCGTGCGCATGCTGCCGGTGGACTTCGCCTTCAGCCGCTTCCCGCGGATGGTGCGCGACCTCGCCACGCGGCTGGGCAAGCAGGTGCAGCTGCGCACCACGGGCGAGGCCACCGAGCTCGACAAGGGCGTGATCGAGAAGATCGTCGATCCGCTGGTGCACCTGGTGCGCAACGCGATCGACCACGGCCTGGAGCCGACGGAGGAGCGCCGCGCCGCCGGCAAGCCCGAGGCCGGCACCATCAGCCTGAGCGCCGCGCACCAGGGCGCCAGCATCGTCATCGAGATCAGCGACGACGGCCGCGGCCTGGACCGCGACCGCATCCTGCGCAAGGCCGCCGAGCGCAAGCTGGCGGTGCCCGAGAACCCGAGCGACGCGCAGGTCTGGGACCTGGTGTTCGCGCCGGGCTTCTCCACCGCCGAGACGCTGACCGACCTGTCCGGGCGCGGCGTCGGCATGGACGTGGTGAAGAAGAACATCGCCGCGCTCGGCGGCCAGGTCGAGATCCGCAGCGCGCGCGGCGCGGGCACCACGGTGTCGATCCGCCTGCCGCTGACGCTGGCGATCGTCGACGGCATGTCGGTCGCGGTCGGCGAGGAGGTCTTCATCGTGCCGCTTGGCATGGTGATCGAGTCGCTGCAACCGGCGGCCGCCGACGTGCGCACGATCGCCGGCGACACCCGCGTGTTGCGGGTGCGCGGCGAGTACGTGCCGCTGCTCGACCTGGCCAGCCAGTACGGGCTGCCACCCGCCGCGCGCGCCGGCGACGCCGCCGCCGCGAAGATCGCGGTGGTCGTGGAAAGCGACGGCCGCCGGGTCGCGCTCGAGGTCGACGAGCTGCTCGGCCAGCAGCAGGTCGTGGTCAAGAACCTCGAGGCCAACTACCGCCGCGTGCCGGGCGTGTCCGGCGCCACCATCCTGGGCGACGGCCGCGTGGCGTTGATCGTCGATGCGGCGGGGCTTTCGCCCGCCGGCGCGACGGCCGTCGCCGCCTGAGCCGCGCGCCCCTTCCCGAGGAACTCCCGTCATGTCGCAAGTCCAGCCCGCCACCCCGCACGCCGCCCCGCCGGGCGCGCCGCACGCCGACGAGGCGAGCAGCGAGTTCCTGACCTTCGTCCTCGGCAGCGAGGAATACGGCGTGGACATCCTCAAGGTGCAGGAGATCCGCAGCTACGAGGGCGTGACGCGGCTGCCGGACGCGCCCGACTACGTCAAGGGCGTGATCAACCTGCGCGGCACCATCGTGCCGGTGGTCGACATGCGGTTGAAGTTCCGGCTGGAGAAGGCCGACTACAGCGCGCTGACGGTGATGATCGTGCTCAGCGTCGGCGGCCGCGTGGTCGGCATGGTGGTCGACAGCGTGTCCGACGTGGTGCGGCTCGGCGGCGAGCAGGTGCGGGCGGTGCCCGAACTGGGCGCGACCATCGATCGGCAATTCCTCACCGGCATCGGCACGCTCGAGGAGCGGATGCTGATCCTGCTCGACATCGAGCGGTTGATGACCAGCACGGAGATGGGGCTGGTGGCACCGCAGCCGGTGCAGTGATGGCACGGCGCCGCGCCGGGGCTCTAGTCGCTGCAGGGGATCACGCGCGTTAGGCAAATGATTGCTGGGTTCGCGGCACTCTGACGGGCCCCGGTGTTTGATCGCGGGTTTGCGCGGAAACAAGGTTGCTGCTTTTGCGTCCTTGCCACTTGGAACTGCCGCGCGCGAAAAAGGGCGTCATCCCGAGCGCAGCGAGGGATCTGGTCGCAGGAATCCGCCGGTCCAGATCCCTCGCTGCGCTCGGGATGACACCTGCAGGTGCGGATTTCCTTGGGTGCGAGATCAAGGAGACCGCACCCAGGCTGGCGCAAGAGGTGATCCGCACACAGCGGAATCGTGGCCGGCGCCGGCGGCTTGGCGAACGCAGCCTCTCCACCAGTCGAAGCAGGAACAAAAAAGGCGCGCCATGAGGCGCGCCTTGTCCGGCAGGGCCGAACTCTCAGATCGTGAAGTCCAGGCGCACCTTGCCGCGGCCGTCGGAGCCGGGAGCGAACTGCCACTGCTTGACGGCTTTCACCGCGGCGCTTTCGAACACGCGCGCCGGCTTGGCGTTGACGACAGAGACGCTGGCGACCTTGCCGCTGGCGTCGACGGTGAACTCCACCTCGACGAAGCCGTTGGTGCCGGTGCGCGCGGCCTCGGGCGGGTACACCGGCTCGACGCGCTTGATCGGCTTGGGGTCGGCGTGTGCGGTGGCGGACGCCAGCGCCAGTGCGGCGGCGGCGGCGAACAGGAACGTGTGACGCATGGGAGATCTCCGGGGAGTGTGGTGTCGAGGGACGCCCCCTTATCGGCCGCCGCCATCGCGACTTGAGCGCCGCGGCTTGCGCGACTTGAGCACCGCCGCCCGCCTCATCACGTTTCCCGGGCATCGCACGCCGCCATGCGGAGCGCCTGGCGCCGAAGCTGTCATCCCGAGCGCAGCGAGGGATCCTGCCTCGGATGGCGTAGGTCCCTCGCTGCGCTCGGGATGTCAGCTGGAGGTGTCGCGTGGTCCCGGCCCGCGGCGCGATGCCCGGCGCCGGCGCGCGAAGGCGCGCCGCGAGCCGAGCGACCCGCGTGGCGCGCTCCGCTACAGGCTGAAGTCCAGCCGCACCTTGCCGCGGCCATCGGCGCCGGGGGCGAACTGCCACTGCTTGACGGCCTTCACCGCGGCGCTCTCGAAGGTGCGCGAGGGCTTGGCGTTGACCACCGAGACGCTGGCGACCTTGCCGCTGGCGTCGACGGTGAACTCGACCTCGACGAAGCCGGTGGTGCCGGTGCGCGCGGCCTCGGGCGGGTAGCTCGGCTCGACGCGCTTGATCGGCTCCAGGCCGGCGTGGGCGGGCAGGACGAACAGCAGGGCCGCGCCCGAAAGCATGGCGGCGAGGATGTGGTGGCGCATGGCGTGCTCCGGTGATGTCGGACGACATCCGTGACATCGGCCGTGCAGGCGCTTCCTTGAGCGCCGTGCCGCGCGGCGGGCGCTGCCTAAAGTTTCCCGTCTCCGCGCCGATGCGTCCTGTGTCGACCCGCTCCGGGTCCGTTGCCCACGCGAGGCCGCCATGTCCACCCGCCCCTCCCTCTCCCTGCTCGACCGCGCCCTGCTGCCGGCCATGCGCCTGATGGCTCGCCTGAGCTTCGGACGCAAGGCGCTGGTGATCGGGGCCGCCTTCATGCTGACCTGCGGCGTGCTCGCGGGCGTGGTGCTGACCCGCTCGATGGGCCAGATCGACGACGCCACGACCGCGCGCGAGGCGACCGCCGGGCTCGCGCACCTGCACGAGGCGATGCTGGCCATGCAGTCGCACCGCCAGCTGGTGGCGCGCGCGGCGGCCAAGGACGCGGTGCCGGTGGACGCGCTGGCGAAGGCGGCCGGCGAGGTCGAGCAGGCGCTGGCCGCGACCGCGCGCTGGCAGGCCGCCAGCTTCGACGACGAGGCCATGAAGCGGGCGATGCAGGCCACGCGCGCGGCCTGGGCCAAGGCCGCGGGCAAGCACGCGGATGCCGCGGCGGCCACCGCCGACCACGCCGCCGCGATCGCCGCGGTGCGCGCGCAGATGGGCGTGGTGGCGGACGTCAGCGGCGCCGCCCACTCGGCCGACCCGGCCGTGCTGTACATGGCGCGCGCGGCCAGCGAATGGCTGCCGACGCTGTCCGAATCGACGTCGCAGCAGGGCGCCGTGGGCGTGCGCGTGCTCGGCGAGGGCGCGATCTGGGTCGACGACCGCATCGGCCTGGCCGTCTCGCGCAACATGCAGGACTTCCTGCGCGGCCGCATCGACCTGGAGCTGAAGAACGCCGAGGCGCGGATGCCGTCGCTGCGCGCCACCATCGGCGCGCGCACGCGCGCCACCCAGGCGCTGGTGGACAAGCAGAACAAGCTCATCCAGGACAAGGTGCTCGACGCCGAGACGCCCTCGCTGCCGGTCAAGGCGATGGCCATGCGCGACGACGCCACCCGCGCGGCGATGGCCGGTCTGCTGCGCAGCTCCACCGGCGCGCTGCACGCGGCCGCGACCGCGCAGATCGCGCGCCTGCGCCAGCAGGCGACGCTGACCGCGACCGTCGTGCTGCTGGTGTTGCTGCTGTCGGCCTACCTGTTCCTCGGCTTCAGCCGCAGCACGCGCGCTTCGCTGCACCGGATCCAGGACGCCGCCGAGGAGCTGGCCGCCGGCCGCTTCCCCGAGCGCGTGCGCGTGGACAGCCACGACGAGCTGCGCGACATCGCCGGCAGCCTGCAGCGGGCGGTCGACGCCCTGCGCGGCTTCGCCGACGCGCAGCGCGCGCTGTTCGAGGCGCACCAGCAGGGCGAGATCGACGAGCGGCTGGACGCGACCGCGTTCCCGGGCTCGTTCGGCGACATGGCCGACGAGATCAACACCCTGGTCGGCTCGCACATCGCGGTGAACATGCGCGTGATCGAGATCGTCGGCGCCTACGCGCGCGGCGACCTCTCGGCCGACATCGAGCGCATGCCGGGCAAGAAGGCGCAGATCACCGCCGCGGTGGATGCGGTGAAGGCCGGCATGCAGGCGGTCAACGGCGAGATCAAGGCGCTGGTCGACGCCGCCGTGGCCGGCGACTTCGGCCGCCGCGGCGACGCCGCGCGCTTCGAGTTCGTCTACCGGGACATGGTCGAGGGCCTCAACGCGCTGATGACCAGCGCCGACCACGGCATGGGCGAGATCGGCACGCTGCTGGCCGCAGTCGCCGAGGGCGACCTCACCCGCCACGCCGACGCCGACCTGCCGGGACGCTTCGGCGAGCTGGCCGCCAACGCCAACGACACCGTGCGCCGGCTGGCGCAGGTGGTCGGGCAGATCCGCGCCGGCTCCGACGCCATCAGCACCGCCGCCGGCGAGATCGCCGCCGGCAACGGCGACCTGTCGCAGCGCACCGAGCAGCAGGCCGCCTCGCTGGAGGAGACCGCCTCGTCGATGGAGGAGCTCACCTCCACCGTGCGCCAGAACGCCGACAACGCGCGCCAGGCCAACCAGCTGGCGATCGGCGCGGTCGACGTCGCCTCGCAGGGCGGCGAAGTGGTCGGCCGCGTGGTCCACACCATGTCGGCGATCCACGAGTCCTCGCGCAAGATCGTCGACATCATCGGGGTGATCGACGGCATCGCCTTCCAGACCAACATCCTCGCGCTCAACGCCGCGGTCGAGGCCGCGCGCGCCGGCGAGCAGGGCCGCGGCTTCGCCGTGGTCGCCGCCGAGGTGCGCTCGCTGGCGCAGCGCTCGGCCGGCGCGGCCAAGGAGATCAAGCAGCTGATCACCGATTCGGTGAGCAAGGTCGAGGACGGCAACCAGCTGGTCGACCAGGCCGGCAGGACGATGGGCGAGATCGTGACCAGCGTGAAGCGGGTCACCGACATCATCGCCGACATCTCCGCCGCCTCTCAGGAACAGAGCACCGGCATCGAGCAGGTCAACCAGGCCATCACCCAGATGGACGAGGGCACGCAGCAGAACGCCGCGCTGGTCGAGGAAGCCACCGCCGCGGCGCGCAGCATGGAACAGCAGTCCGAGCAGCTGGTGCAGACGGTGGCGGTGTTCCGGCTCGCGGCGGGCCAGGAATCGCAGGCCCCGGCGCCGGCCCGGCCGGCGCGCGCCAGCGTGGTCGCGATGCCGACCGCGGCGCGCGCGGCCGCGGCGATGCCGGCGCGCAAGCTGCGCGGCAACGGCCCGCCCGCGAGCGACAACGACGCCGACTGGCAGGAGTTCTGACGCTCGCGGCCGGCCGCGGGGCGCGCCCAGGCGGCCGCTCCGTCGCGGCGTCGCGGATGCCGGGCGTGCCGCGGCGAAGCGATCCGCGGCTGTCCGTAGCCGTGCCACGCAGGTCTTCCCGCTTCGCAATCGAACCGCGCGGCCGCGCAACCCCCTTTCCGGATCCGACGCCTGCCATGTCCCTGCCCCCGCCCAAGCCGCCTCCCTTCCGCAAGCACGCGCACCGGCTCCGTTCGAAGGGCGGTGCCAGGTGATGCTGCAGGACACCGTCGACGCCCGCGCGGCAGGCAGCACGGCGCCGTCATGCGAGCCGGGCGCCGTCGCCGAGCCTGCCGCCTGCGGCGACGCGCCGCTGCGCGACCTGGCGTGGCTGGCCGCACGGGCTGCGGACTGCGCGGGCGCCGCGATCTGCGCGTTCGAGGGCGCGGGCGTCCGCCAGGTCGCCGCGCACGGCGCGGCGTGCGACCTGGCCTCGCACGGCCACGCGCTGCGGCGCGCGCTGGGCGAGGGCGCTCCGCGGCTGGTGGTCGCCGACGCGGCGGCCGATGCGCGCTTGCGCGGCGAACCCGGTCGCGCCGGCGGCCCGCGCTTCCACGTCGCCATCGCGCTGCACGGCGCCGAGGGGCACCTGCTCGGCGCGCTCGCGGTGTCGGATCCCGCGCCGCGGGCCGTCGTGCCCGAGTCGCAGCTGGCGGTGCTCGACCGCATCGCGCGGCTGGCGGCGTTCGTGCTCGAATCCGGCGACGGCCCGCGCGCGCCGCGCGACGCCCGACGCGACGCGGACGGCGGCGCCGACGCGCTGCTGGTGGTCGACCCGGCCGGCTCGATCACCTTCGCCAACGTCGCCGCGCAGGTCGCGTTCGGCCCCGGCGCCGACGCCGGCAGGACGCTCGACGCGCTGTTCGATCCGGCGCTGCAGACCGATGCCGGCGCGGCGCGCCTGCTCGACGGCGACACCGCGGCGGGCACGCCCGCGACCTGCCTGCTGCGCGCGTGCGACGCGGACGGCGAACTGCGCGTGTACGAGGCAACGCGCTCGCGCTGGCCCTCCGGCGGCGACGCCGAAGCCGGCGTCGTGCTCGCGCTGCGCGACGTCACCGAAGGCGTCGACCACCGCGAGGCCGCACGCCTGGACGCGCTCACCGGGCTGGCCAACCGCGAGGGGCTGCTGGCGATGATCCAGGGCCTGCACGCGCGCGACGTGCCGGTCGGCGTCGCGCTGCTGGGCCTGGACAACTTCCGCGCGACCAACGACATCCTCGGCCATGCGATCGGCGACACCGTGCTGCAGGTGGTGGCTTCGCGCCTGCTGGCGTGGCTGCCCACCGACGCCTGGCTCGCGCGCTACGGCGGCGACGAGTTCGCGCTGGTGTTCCCGGCGTCGATGGCCGGCGCGATCGAGGCGCAACTGCCGTCGATGCTGCGCGGGCTCGCCCGTTCCTGCGAGGTCGACTACCAGCGCATCCACGTCGAGGCCAGCGTCGGCGTCGCGGTGGACGACGCCGGCGACGACGTCGCCGCGGGCGCCTTGCGCGCCAGCGCGAGCGAACTCCTGGCGCGCGCCGGGCTGGCGATGCAGCACGCCAAGCGCGCCGGCACCCGCCACGTGCGCCGCTTCGACCCGGCGATGCGCACGGAGGCGATCGACCGCCGCCGCCTGGACCTCGAGCTGCGACGGGCCTTCCACCAGGGCGAGTTCGAGCTGCACTACCAGCCGCAGCTCGACCTCGCCAGCGGCCAGCCGACCGGCGCGGAGGCGCTGCTGCGGTGGCGCCACCCGGAGCGCGGCCTGCTGATGCCGGCGGTGTTCATCGATGCGCTCGCGCACAGCGCCATCGCGCCGGCGGTCGGGCGCTGGATCCTGCGCCGCGCCTGCGCCGACGCCGCCGCGTGGCCGGAAGTCGGCGGCCGCCGCCTCAAGGTCGGCGTGAACCTGTTCCCGGTGCAGTTCGACGACGACGCCCTGCCCGAGGAGGTCGAGCAGGCGCTGTCGCTGAGCGGCCTGCGCCCCGAGCGGCTCGAGATCGAGCTCACCGAGACCATCGCGCTGCGCGACGACGGCGTCGCCGAGCAGACGCTCGCCCGCCTGCGCGCGCGCGGCATGCGGGTTTCCTACGACGACTTCGGCACCGGGCACGCCTCGCTGTCGATGCTGCACCGGCTGCCGGTCGACCGGGTCAAGATCGACCGCTCGTTCGTGCGCGAGGTGGCGACCAACCGCGGCGACGAGGCGATCGTGCGCTCCATCGCGCTGATCGCGCGCAACTTCGACATGCAGGTGATCGCCGAGGGCGTCGAAAGCCATGGCCAGGCCGACCTGCTGCGCGAGATCGGCTGCCACGAGGTGCAGGGCTTCCTGTACGCCGCTGCGCTGGCGCCGGCGGACTTCCGGCGCTGGCTCGAGCGCCACGGCGCCGCCGCGCGGGAGCACGGCCATGGCTGAGCATCCGTCGCGGGCGATCGACGGCGCGGAGGCGCATGCGTTCGCGTTCGAGGAGCGCGACTTCCGCCGCGTGTGCCGGATGATCCACGAGCGCGCCGGCATCAGCCTGAGCCCGCACAAGCGCGACATGGCCTACAGCCGGCTCGCGCGCCGCCTTCGCGCGCTGGGGATCGAACGCTTCCACGACTACCTCGACCTGGTGGAAGCCGACCCCGGTGCCGAGGCGCAGCACTTCGTCAACGCGCTGACCACCAACCTCACCTCGTTCTTCCGCGAGGAGCACCACTTCGCCGCGTTCGCGGAGCAGCTGCTGGCCGCGGCCGGGCGCGAGCGCGAGCTGCTGGTCTGGTGCTGCGCCGCCTCGACCGGGGAAGAACCGTACTCGCTGGCGATCACCGCCTGCGAGGCGTTCGGCACGCTGTCGCCGCCGGTGCGCATCCTGGCCACCGACATCGACACCACGGTGCTGGACGTGGCCCGCCGCGGCGTCTATCCGCTCGAGCGCATCCAGGCGCTGGATCCGGCGCGCAGGCGCACCTTCTTCCAGCGCGGCGGCGGCCGCAACGCCGGCCTGTGCCGGGTGCGGCCGGCGCTGCAGGCCCTGGTCGAGTTCCGCCCGCTCAACCTGGCCGACGCCGACTACGGGCTGGGCGGCGGCTTTGCTGCGGTGTTCTGCCGCAACGTGATGATCTACTTCGACAAGCCCACCCAGTACCGGGTGCTGCAGCGGATCGCGCCGCTGCTGGCGCCGGACGGGCGGCTGTACGCGGGCCATTCCGAGAGCTTCAGCCACGCGGCGGACCTGGTGTCGCCGTGCGGGCGCACGATCTACCGCGCGGCGGGCACGCCATGAACGGCGCCGCGGCCCGGGTCGGGCCCGGCAGTTACTTCGACAGCGCGCTGCACACGCACGCGATCCGGCTGCTGCCCGCCGAGTACCGCGCCAGCGACCGCCCCCTGGCGCTGGTCACCCTGCTGGGCTCGTGCGTGGCCGCGTGCCTGTACGACCCCGCGCTGTCGCTGGGCGGGATGAACCACTTCATGCTGCCCGGCGGCGCCGGCAACGACGCCACCAGCGCGCGCTACGGCGCGCACGCGATGGAGCTGCTGATCAACGACCTGCTCAAGCGCGGCGCGAGGCGCCAGCGGCTGCAGGCCAAGGTGTTCGGCGGCGGCAACGTGCTCAGCGGCTTCCACAACGACCCGATCGGCACCCGCAACGCGGCGTTCGTGGTCGAGTACCTGGCCGCCGAGCGCATCCCGGTGCTGGCGCAGGACCTGGGCGACGTGCATCCACGCAAGGTGTGCTTCTTCGTGCAGACCGGGCGCACGCTGGTGCGGCGGCTGCCGGCGGCGCGCAACGACGGCATCGTCGACGCCGAGCGCGCGCTGTACGGCCGCCTGGCGCGCGCGCCGGCGAGCGGCAGCGTGGAGCTGTTCTGACATGCCGGCGCGGCCGGTGCGGGTGCTGGTCGTCGACGATTCGGCGCTGATCCGCAGCCTCGTCCCCGAGCTGCTGCGGGCCGATCCCGGGATCGAGGTCGTCGGCACCGCCGCCGATCCCTACCTCGCCCGCGAGAAGATCAAGCGGCTGGCGCCGGACGTGCTGACGCTCGACGTCGAGATGCCGCGCATGGACGGGCTGACCTTCCTGCGCAACCTGATGCGGCTGCGGCCGATGCCGGTGGTGATGCTGTCCTCGCTCACGCGCGCCGGCGCGCAGGCCACGCTGCAGGCGCTGGCGCTGGGCGCGGTGGACGTCGTCGCCAAGCCGGAGCTGGACGTCGCCCGCGGCATGGCCGGCCATGCCGCCGACCTCGCGGCGAGGATCAGGGCCGCGGCGGCCGCGCGCGTCGCCCGCTTCGTGCCGCCGCCGGAGCGCGCGCTCGGCGCCGCGCCGCCGGGCCCGGTCGGCTACCGCACCACCGAGCGCCTGCTCGCCATCGGCGCCTCGATGGGCGGCACCACGGCGCTGTGCGACGTGCTGGCGCGGATGCCGGCCGACGCGCCGGCGACGGTGATCGTGCAGCACATCCCGGCCGCGTTCAGCACCGCGTTCGCCGAGCGCCTGGACCGCTGCAGCCGCATGACCGTGCGCGAGGCCGCGGACGGCCAGCCGCTGCTGGCCGGCCACGCCTACCTCGCGCCCGGCGGCCGCCACCTGCGGGTGGTGCGCAGCGGCGCGCGCTGGCATTGCCGGATCGGCGACGACGACCCGGTGCGGCGCCATCGCCCGAGCGTGGACGTGCTGTTCGAGTCGGTGGCCGTCCACGCCGGCGCCAACGCCGGCGCGGCGCTGCTGACCGGGATGGGCGACGACGGCGCGCGCGGCCTGCTCGCGCTGCGCCGGACCGGCGCGCGCACGCTCGCCCAGGACGAGGCCAGCAGCGTGGTCTGGGGCATGCCCGGCGCCGCGGTCGCGCTCGACGCCGCGCGCGAGGTGGTTGCGCTCGACCGCATCGCCGGGCGCCTGCTGGCCGTCGACGACGCGGACTGAGGCCCAGCCGCGCTCAAGCCGCCGCGTCCGCAGCCGTTATCAAGGCACAACGCCCCCGACGAGAACGACGAGACCACGATGGATTCGCGAGTACTGATCCGCATCTCCGCGCCGCTGGCGCTGACCGTGGCCGTGGTCGGCGCGGAGGCCCTGGGCCTGCCCGCCCCCGTGCGCTGGGCGATCCTGGTGGCGATGGCGCTGGCCTGGCTCGGCTTCGCCTGGAGCGCCCGCCCGGGCGCGCGCGCCGCCGCGCTGCACGGCGAGCACACCCGACTGCTCGACGAACTGCGCAGCTTCATCGGCGCCGAGGTGCAGGGGTCGCGGGCCGAGATCGAGCGCACGCGCGAGCTGATCCGCGAATCGGTGGCCAGGCTCGGCGGCAGCTTCGAGGCGGTGAACCGCCAGTCGCGGCAGCAGAGCGACGTGGTCGCGCGCATGATCGACCGCAGGGGCGACGGCGAGGACGGCGGCGGCTCGGACGTCTACCGTTTCGCGATGCAGGCCAGCCAGCAGATGGAGCAGCTGGTCGAGGCGCTGGAGGAAGTCAGCGGCCAGAGCAACAACACCGTCGGCCACATCGACGCGATGGCCGAGCACCTGGACGGCATCTTCTCGCTGCTCGAGGACGTCAAGTCGATCGCCGACCAGACCAACCTGCTCGCGCTCAACGCCGCGATCGAGGCCGCGCGCGCCGGCGAGGCCGGCCGCGGCTTCGCGGTGGTCGCCGACGAGGTGCGCAACCTCTCGGAGCGCTCGACCAGCTTCAACGAGCAGATCCGCAAACTCGCGCACAGCTCCAAGGACGCGATCGCGCGGGTGCGCGACACCGTCAGCCAGATGGCCTCGCGCGACCTCGACCGCTCGCGCGGCGCGCGCATCGAGGCAGCGGCGATGCTCGAGCGCGTCGACGGCATCAATCGCGGCATCGGCAACGGCATGCGCGAGATCGCCGACTGCGGCCGCGCCATCGACGGCTCGGTGGCCGAGGCGGTGCGCTCGCTGCAATTCGAGGACATCGCCACCCAGGCGCTCGCCGCCGCGGAGCTGCACCTGGAGCGCCTGGGCGCGATCAACCGCGAGGCCAGCGCGCTGCAAGGGCTGCTCCAGCGCGACCACCTCGGCGGAGACGACGTGCGCGCCGCGCTCGGCCAGCTTGGCCACCGCATCGTGCAGATGCGCGGCGAGTGGGAACGCCCGCCGCACAAGCCGGTGATGCAACGCTCGATGGACGCCGGCAGCGTGGAGCTGTTCTGACCGGAGCATCCGCGCGCCGGTTTCGGTGACGGCGCGCACGCCCCGCCATCGCGAAAGTTGTCGCGGGCGCGGCCGGGCGGTTAGCTTGGCGGGAATGCCCGGAACATCCCCCCCGAACCGGCCCGGCTGGGCCCTGCTGCCCGAATTCGCGCGCCTGCTGCTGCTGGCGGTGGTGCTGCCGACGCTGGCGCTGGCCGCGCTGATCCTGTGGCGCGGCAACACCGTCGTGCGCGAGCGGACCTCGGCGCGGCTGGTCTCGGCGGTGGAATCGAGCGGCCGCGAGATCGAGGCGTTCCTGCGCGCGCACCAGGCGGTGCTCGAGGTGCTGGCCGAACGCCGCAGCGACACCGGCGACCTCGACGACGCCGCGGCCTGGTCCGCCGACCTGCGCCGGATCCGCGCGCGCTACCCGGCGTTCGCCAGCATGCTGGTCGCGGGCCGCGACGGCCGCCTGCTGCTCAGCCAGCCCGCGCTGCCCGCCGCGGCCGGCCGGCCTTCGGTGGCCGATCGCGACTACTTCCGCGCGCCGATGCGCAGCGGGCGAGCCTACGTCTCCGATGCGTTCCGCGGGCGCGCGCTCGGCCACGACCCGCTGGTGGCGGTGTCCGCGCCGCTGCTGCGCGACGGCCGCTTCGCCGGCGTGGTGGAAGGCTCGGTGCCGATCGAATCGCTGTCGCTGCGCGGCCGCGGGCTGGACGACCGCGGCTACGAACTGCTGCTGCTCGACCGCCACGATACCGTGGTGCAGGCCAGCGACGGCCTGCCCTTCCGCGCACTGCAGTCGCTCGGCACGAGCCGGCGCGATCGCTCGCTGCGCGCCGTGGCGGACGCCGGCGGCCACGCGGTCCGGCGCCTGCCCGGCGTGCTGCGTGACGGCGGCGACGCCTATGCGGTCGCGCTGCCGCTCGACGTCGGCTGGCGGCTGGTGCTGCTGCAGCCCGCGCGGCTGGCGAACGCGGAACTGCGGCGCAACGTGGTGGGCACGCTGGTGCTGCTGGCGTTGGTGCTGCTGGGCGTGCTGGCGATCGTGGGCCTGAAGATGCGGCAGCTGGGCGGCAGCGTGCGCGATCTGCTCGGCCGCATGCAGCACTTCGCGCTCGACCGCGCCCCGTCGCCGATCCCGGCCCAGGGCCTGCCGCGCGAGCTGGCGCCGCTGGCCGAGGCGATGAACGCGCTCGCCGAGCGCACCCGGGCCTCCTACGACGACGTCACCAGCAGCCTGTGCGAGCAGCGTCGCCTGCGCGAGGACCTGCAGGCGATGGCGCAACGCCTGCTGACCGTGCAGGAAGACGAGCGCCACACGCTCTCGCGCGAGCTGCACGACGACATCGGACAGGCGATCACCGCGATGAAGCTCGGCGCGACCGCGCTGGCCGACGGCGATGCCGGGCGGCAGGAGATCGTCGACGAGATCGTCGCCGTCGCCGACCAGACCGCCGCCAAGCTGCGCGACCTGTCGCGGCTGCTGCGGCCGCCGCAGCTCGACTCGCTGGGGCTGGAGCCGGCATTGCGCGGCCAGGTCGACCGCCTCGCGCGCAATACCCGCGCGCGCATCGTCCTGCGCGTCGCGCCGATGCCGGAGCGCCCGCCCGCGCCGGTCGAGCTGGCCTGCTTCCGCATCGCGCAGGAAGCGCTGACCAACGCGCTGCGCCACGCCGGGGCCGGCACGGTCGAGATCGCGATCGAGTCGGACCGGCGGGAACTGCGGCTCGAGGTCCGCGACGACGGCCACGGCTTCGACCAGGCGCAGGCGCGCGGCCTGGGCCTGCTGACGATGCGCGAGCGCGCGCAGCAGCTCGGCGGCACGCTCTCGATCGACACCGCGCCCGGCGGCGGCACCCTGGTGCGCGCGACGCTGCCGCTGGCCGGCGGCGACGCGGACCGCTGAAGACGCGCGCCGCGCGACGGCGCGTCCGGCACGGCGCTTGCATGCCGGTCTTGCGGCCGCGCGATGGCGCGCGCATGCGGCGGAAATTGTGCGCGGGTTCCTGTTTCGCGCGCGACGCACCGTGGCCACGCGCGGCCCACGCTATCCTGCGCGGCCGCAATGCAGTTGCACAATCGAGAGGGGACGCGGGTGCAGATCCTGATAGTCAACGAAGACCGGGGCGTCGTCGCGCAGGTCGAGCAGGAGGTTGCCGACCAGGGCCTGGACTGGCGCCTGGCCTGGGCCGGCGACGCGGCTTCCGCGCTGGCGATGGCCGCCGAGTCCGGCCCGGACGTGGTGCTGTGCAACGACCGCGTCGGCACCGCCTCGGGCCTGGCGCTGCTGGCGCAGCTGCGCGAACGCCATCCGTCGATCGTGCGCCTGCTGCTGGTGGACCCGGAGCGCGACCACGACGTCATGCAGGCGCTGGAAGTCGTGCATCGCGTGCTGCCGTCGCCGCTGGAGGCGCTGGCGCTGATCGAGGCGGTCGAAAGCGTGATGGAACTGCGCTCGCTGCTCGACGCGCCGGCGCTCAAGCAGGCGATCAACCGCGTCGGCGCCCTGCCCGCGGCGCCGCGCCAGTACATGGCGCTGACGCGCCTGCTCCGCGACCCGGACGCCAGCGCCGCGCGCATCGCCGAGGTGGTGGCGCAGGATCCGACCGTCGCCGCGCGCGTGCTGCGCCTGAGCAACTCGGCCTACTACTCGGGCGGCCGCGAGATCAACGACCTGCGCACGGCGGTCACGCGCCTGGGCCAGAACGCGCTGCGCCAGCTGGTGCTGGCGAGCGAGGTGTTCGCCGCCGGCGCCGACGCCGACGCGGTGCGCGATCGCGCGTTGCGCATCTCGCAGCTGGCCGGCCGGCTGCTCGCGGGCCCGAGCGCGGACATGGCGTCCACCGCGGGCCTGCTCGCCGAGGTCGGCCTGCTGCTGCCGCGGCTCGAGATCGAAGACGGCGCCACCGCATCCCACGCGGTGAGCGGCGCCTACCTGCTGGGCCTGTGGGGCCTGCCGGGCCCGATCGTCGAGGCCGTCGCCTTCCACCTGCAGCCGGCGCGCGTGCACGGCAGCTTCTGGGTCGCCGGCGCCGTGCACGTGGCCGCTGCACTGGCCAACGGGCGCGAGGTCGACATGGCTTACCTGCGCACCGTCGGCCAGGCCGACAAGCTGCCGCGCTGGCAGGCGCTGGCCGAATCGATGGCCGAAGCGGCCTGAGCCCGGCGCGCGGTCGCGCGCGTCAGTCCGGCGAGCCGCGGCGAGCGTCCACGAACCGCGCGAACGCCGCCACCGTCTGCGCGCTGACGTGGTGCTCGATGCCCTCGGCGTCGCGGCGCGCGGTGTCGGGGTCGATCCCCAGCGCGAGCAGGAATGCTTCCACGGTGCGGTGGCGCTCGCGGCTGGCCTGCGCGAGCGCCTCGCCTTCGTCGGTCAGGAACGTGCCGCGATAGGGCTTCTGCACCACGTAGCCGGCCTTCGCCAGGCGCTTGAGCATCTTCGCCACGGTCGGCTGGGCGACGCCCAGGCGCGCGGCGATGTCGACCTGGCGCGCCTCGCCGCCGTCGCGGATCAGGTCGGAGATCAGCTCGACGTAGTCCTCCACCAGCTCCAGCCGGTGCGCCTGGCGCACCTGGCGGAAGCTTTCGGCGTGCAGGTCGGCGTCGATCAGCGCCGGCGCCTGCGGGACGGGTTTGGGTCTGGGCATGCCGGATCGTGCCCCCTGCTGGACGTCCGCTTCGCCGGCGGCGCGCCGGCGACGGCGCCAAGGGTACCGCAGCCCGACACCGACCTTGCTTTACAAGATAGCAAAGGCTATAACAAGGCTCCTGCCCGGCCGGCAGCCCCGCCATGGACCGCGAAGTCACCGAACCGCTGCAAGCCGCCGAGCCGGGATGGCGCTTCGGCCGCGACCCGCGCGCCGGCGCCAGCCTGGGCGCGCTGAACGCCAGCGTGCGCGTGCCTGCGACCGGCGACTGGCTGCGCCGCTTCCTCGCCTTCCTCGGCCCGGGCTACATGGTCTCGGTCGGCTACATGGACCCGGGCAACTGGGCCACCGACCTCGCCGGCGGCTCGCGCTTCGGCTACGCGCTGCTGTGCGTGATCCTGCTCTCGAACCTGATGGCGATCGTGCTGCAGGCGCTGGCCGCGCGGCTGGGCATCGCCACCGGCCGCGACCTCGCCCAGGCCTGCCGCGACCATTACCCGCGGCCGGTCAATTTCGCGCTGTGGGTGGTGTGCGAGCTGGCGATCATCGCCTGCGACCTGGCCGAGGTGATCGGCACCGCGATCGCGCTCAACCTGCTGTTCGGCATCCCGCTGGTGGCAGGCGCGGTGATCACCGCGGTCGACGTGTTCCTGGTGCTGTACCTGATGCGGCACGGCTTCCGCGCCCTCGAGGCTTTCGTGATCGCGATGCTGCTGGTGATCTTCGCCTGCTTCGCGGTGCAGATCGCGCTGGCGGCGCCGCCGGTGGCCGAGGTGCTCGGCGGCTTCATCCCGCGCGCCGAAGTGGTGACCAACCCCGCCGCGCTGTACATCGCGATCGGCATCATCGGTGCCACGGTGATGCCGCACAACCTCTACCTGCATTCGTCGATCGTGCAGACCCGCGACTACCCGCGCGACGACGCCGGCAAGCGCATGGCGATCCGCTGGGCGGTGACCGACAGCACGATCGCGCTGATGCTCGCGCTGTTCATCAACGCCGCGATCCTGGTCATGGCCGCGACCGTGTTCCATCGCGCCGGCCGCACCGACGTGCAGGAGATCGAGCAGGCCTACGCGCTGCTGTCGCCGATGCTCGGGGTCGGGATCGCCTCGACGCTGTTCGCGGTCGCGCTGCTGGCCTCGGGCGTGAACTCGACGGTGACCGCGACCCTGGCCGGGCAGATCGTGATGGAAGGCTTCCTGCGCCTGCGCATGCCGACCTGGGCGCGGCGGCTGGTCACGCGCGGCATCGCGATCGTGCCGGTGGTGGTGATCACCGCGCTGTACGGCTCCGACGGCACGGCGCGGCTGCTGGTGTTCAGCCAGGTGCTGCTGTCGATGCAGCTGCCGTTCGCGGTGATCCCGCTGGTGCGCTTCGTCACCGACCGCGGGAAGATGGGGCGGTTCGTGGTGCCGCGCTGGCTGGGCTCGCTGGCGTGGGTGATCGCGGCGGTGATCGTGGCGCTGAACGTGAAGCTGCTGTTCGACACGTTCGCGGGCTGAGCGGTTTGGCTTGGGTGCGCTCGCGGCGCGCGCCATCTGGCCGGTGGAGTGAAGGTCGCGATTGCCGTTCGACGGCGCCGTCCGGAGACATCGAGCGGACCCGCTTCCTGCGCGGGTCGTCAGCCGCGCGGCTTCTCTTTCTTCTTCGGCCTGGCGGGTTTCGCTTCCTTCGCCGCGGCCGCGGGCTTTTCGACCTTCGCCAGCGGGCGTCCCCAGCGGGCGTAGCTGTCGATGATGTCCTGCCTGAGCCGTTGCACGGCGTCGGGGCGCTCGGCGACGCCGAGCTGCCCGGCCACCGCGGCCCAGCCCTGGTCGTGGGACTGGCCCCAGGCGTCAGCCACCGCGCGGCAGGGGCGGCCGACGACCTGGGCGAGCGCGCAGGCGTAGTACACGTCGCCGGGCGCCCAGTTGCGCTGGTCGACCAGCTCCTCGACCAGCGCGCGCGGCGCAGCGTGGTAGCGCGCGAGCTCGTCGACGAAGGCGCCTCGGTAGCGCGCGCCGTAGGCGTTGATGTCGGCCAGCTGGGCGTCGATCCAGGCATCGCCGCTGCGCGGGTTCCAGGCGTAGGCATGGTCCTGCGCGAATGCGCCGGCGGCGGCGAGCAGGACTGCCGCCAGCAGGGCGTTGCGCAGCGCGGCGCGCGGCGACGGGAAACAACGGGGCATCGGCGACCTCTCGGGCATCAGGGCGGCAGCGGCGACAGCACCGCGTCATCTTGCACCGGCAGCGCGCGGCCGTGCGAGTCGCGGGACTGCAGGCTGCCGTCCGCCTGCAGCGCGAAGCTGCGCCGGCTGCCGTCGCGGCCCTCCAGGCGCAGCAGGGCCTCGTCCTGGCTCCAGCGGCCGCTGTCGACGAAGCGTTGCCCGCCGTCGCCGGCGAGATAGGTTTCCTCCAGCAGGTAACGCTGCCGGCCGCCGTCGCGCTCGAGCACCAGCCGCACCGCGATCGCCGTGCAGTCGGCGCAGGGCATGGTCCCGCGCCACTCGAGGTGGCCATCTCCCGGCGCGATCACCGGCGGCGCCGGCGCGCGCCCGCAGGCACCGGCGACGAGCAAGGCGGCGAGCAGCGCGAACGCGGGTTTCGCTGGCGGATCCATCCTTCGATTGTGCGCAAGCAAACGCGCGCTTGCACGCGTCCGTGACGCGCGGCGGCGTACGTTCTCCCGCGGTGCAAGGGCGGCGCGAAGTCCGCGTCGCATTCAGGGAGAACGCCATGACCACCCGACACGTCGATTTGCCGCGGCAATCCAGGTCGCATCGCTGGATCGCGTGGACGATCGTGGTGCTGGTGCTGCTGGGGGCTTACGCCATCGCCTTGCGCTGGGTGACGCTGCGCGTGGAATCGGGGGTTGCCGCGTCGATCCATCCGATCGCGACGGACCGGCAGCAGGCGCCGCCCGAGTAGCGCGGTCGCGCCCCGCCCGCGCCGGTCCGTCGGCGGCATCAAAAAAGAAGCCCCGCTTGGCGGGGCTTCGATTCGGCGACAAGCAGCCTTCATTCGCGGTAGCCGCTGTCGTCCTTGTTGTGGATGATCCAGATCAGGTTGCCGCCGGTGCCCATCGACTTGCCGGCGAAGACCAGGCGGCCCTGGCCCTTGTAGGCCATCTCGTAGCGGTACTGGTCGCCGCCGAAGAAGAACGGGATGAAGGCCTTGCCGGTCACGTAGGCGCCCTGGTCGGTGGGTTCGCCGATCAGGTCGGTGACCTGCTTCATCGGCATGCCGATCTTGAGCCCGGTGAACTTGCTGTCGGGCGCCGGCTTGCCGGTGATCTCGCCCTCGTAGCCGTTGACGCCTTCCACTTCCTGGCCCCAGCCGGACTCGACCTCGGACGAGTCCACGACTTCGCCGGCCTCGTTCATGCCCGGGCCGACGCCGGTGTGCGGCTTCTTCTTCGCCAGCGCCGACGCCGGCATCGCCACCATGGCCGCCAGCGCGACCGCGCACAACAGGTGCTGCTTCCTCATGCGTACATCTCCATGTTCCGTGTGTCCCCGTTCCTGACCGCTTCGCGCCGCTGCGGATCGGGCGTCGGGGATTCCGCACCGCTCCAGGACGCGACGCACAGTGTCGAGGCTGGTGGCGCCAGGCACAAGCGCCAAGGCGCCATGCGGGGCTTCCGGCACATCCGCGCGGTCGCCACCGCGGGTATCGTGGCCGCCCGCGTTCGCGATGGAGCAATCCGCGTGCCCCGCAACCTCCGCGCATGCATGCTCGCCTGCCTGCTGCCGCTCCTGCTCCCCTGCTCGGGCGCCACGGCTGCGGATGCGTTGCGGACGTCGTTCGACCTGCAGGTGCCGACGCGTCCCGCGGTCGTGCCGGTGGATGGCGCGCGCGAGCTGCGCTACGAGCTGCGGCTGGCGAACTTCTCCGCGAAGCCGCTGGTGCCGATGCGGGTGGACGTCCTCGATGCGGACGGCGACCGGGTGCTGGCGAGCTTCGACGGCGATGCGTTGCGGCAGCGGCTCGCGATCCCGGGTGCGACGGGCGCGCCTGCCATGCAGGCGATCGCGCCAGGCGCGCTGGGCGTCGCCTACATCGAGTTCGCGCTGCCCGGCGGCGCCGCGCCGAAGGCGATCGCGCACCGGATCCGGTATCGCGCCGACGACGGCTCCCATGTCGTCGCAGGCGGGCATGCCGCGATCGACGATCGGCCGCCACCGGTGCTCGGCCCGCCGCTGCGCGGCGGCCCGTGGGTGGCGGTGCATTCGCCGGCGTGGCCGCGCGGCCATCGCCGCATGGCGTACGCGGTCGCCGGGCGCGCGCGCATTCCCGGCCGCTACGCCATCGACTGGATCAAGGTCGACGCGCGCGGACGCACGGCGCACGGCGACCCCGACCGCGTCGCCGATGCCTACGGCTACCGCGCCGACGTGCTGGCGGTCGCCGACGCGACGGTCGCGGCGACGCGGGACGACATGGCGGAGAGCGCGACCCTCTCCGCGCACCCGCGCAACGCGCTCGCCGACGCCACCGGCAACTACATCGCGCTCGCGCTCGGCGACGGCCGCTTCGCCTTCTACGAGCACCTCGCGCCCGGCAGCATCCGGGTCGAGCGCGGCGATCGCGTCCGGCGCGGCGAGGTGATCGCATCGCTGGGCTTCACCGGCGATTCCACCGGCCCGCACCTGCACTTCCACGTCGCCGACGGGCCGTCGCCGCTGGGTGCGGAAGGCGTGGCCTTCGTCATCGACCGGTTCCGCCTGCTCGGCCGCTATCCCGACATCGCCGCGCTCGGCAGCGTGCCGTGGGCGCCGCCGAAGGACGGCGCGAAGCAGCGGACCAGGCAATGGCCGGCGTCGGGCGTGGTGGTCGATTTCGGCATGCGCTAGCACCGTCCGCGACGACGCGTGCTAGCGTGCGCGATCGCAGCCTTGGAGCCGCCATGTCCGTTTCGCCGGAACACGCACGCGCGACGCCGCCCCCGGGCGAGCCCACGATGCGCCGAGCGGTCGGGCGCTGGCAGCTCTACGGGCTGTCGGTCAACGACGTCATCGGCAGCGGCATCTACCTGCTGCCGGCCGCGGCCGCCGCGCTGCTCGGTCCCGCGAGCCTGTGGGCGGTGCTGCTCGCCGGGCTCGCGGTGAGCCTGCTGGTGCTTTGCTACGCGCAGGCGGCGAGCTATTTCGACCAGCCCGGCGGCGGCTACCTGTACGCGCGCGAGGCGTTCGGGCCGCTGGTCGGGTTCGAGGTCGGCTGGATGCTGCTGATCACGCGCGTGGCGAGCGCGGCGGCGCTGTCCAACGGCCTGGCCGAGGCGGTGACGCACTTCTGGCCCGGCGCGGCGGCCGGCGCGGCGCGGGTGGCGATCGTCACGGGCTCGCTGGCGTTCCTGGTCGGCGTCAACGTGGCCGGCGTGCGCGCGGCCGCGCGCACCGGCGTCGCGCTGTCGATCGCCAAGGTGCTGCCGTTGCTGCTGTTCGTCGCGATCGGCGCCACGCAGGTGGATCTTGCGCTCGCGCCACCGCTGGACGGCCCGATCCCCGCGCGCGACCTGGGCCAGGCGGCGTTGCTGCTGCTGTTCGCCTACGCCGGCTTCGAGAACCTCCCGGCCGCCGCCGGCGAATACCGCAACCCGCGCCGCGACGTGCCGTTCGCGATGCTGATGATGATCGTGACGGTGACGCTGCTGTATTTCGCGGTGCAGTGGGTGGCGCTCGGCACGCTGCCGGGGCTGGCGCAGTCGCAGACGCCGCTGGCCGACGCGGCGGCGCGCCTGGGCGGCGCCGGGCTGGCGCTGCTGCTCACCGTCGGCGCGGCGGTGTCGATCCTGGGCACCAACAGCAACACGATCATGCTCGGCCCGCGCTACCTGCACGCGCTGGCGGTCGACGGCTACGGGCCGCGCACGCTGGCGCGCATCCACCCGCGCTTCCGCACGCCGGCGGCGGCGATCCTCGTGGTCGGCGCGCTGTCGCTGCTGCTCGCGCTGACGGGCTCGTTCGTGCAGCTGGCGCTGCTGTCGGTGGTGGCGCGGCTGTGCACCTACATCGGCACCGCGGTGTCGGTGCTGGTGCTGCGCAGGCGCCACGGTGATCGCGACGGCGCGCTGCGGCTGCCGGGCGGGCCGCTGGTGCCGGTCGCCGCCACCGTGCTTTCCATCGGCCTGCTGGCGAGCGCGAGCCTGGCCAACCTGGCCGCGGGCGCGGTCGCGCTGGCGCTGGGCGCGGTGGTGTTCGCGTTCCGGCGCAGGCCCGGAGCGTAGGGCGCGCGGACGCTACCAGCGCGCCAGCAGCTCCCGGAACGGGCGGTCGAGGCGGATGCCGGTGGCGTCGTAGCCGGACACCGCGCGCCCGTCGACCTCGACGCTGCGCGGCCGCTCGCGCGAGGGCCAGTCCACGCGCAGCGCCGTGCCCGCGCGCAGGCCGGGCGAAAGCGACACGCGCAGCGCGTCGCTTTGCCGGCACGCCGACATCGACAACGTCCCGTATGCGGTCGGCAGGCCGTCCACGCGCAGGCCCTCGCCCGCCACCCACGACGGTGGCGCGCCGGGCAGCAGCACCAGCGCGTCGTCCTCCTCCCGCATCAGCATGCCGAAGATCGCACGCGCGTACTCGGCGCCGATCCACGTGTGCGGCATGTCGCCCAGGTAGCCCGGATGGCGCAGCCGCGAATGCACCACCTCGGCCAGCACCTGCCATTCGAGCGGCCGGCGGTGGCGCAGCAGGCTCTGCAACAGCTCGCTGGCCTCCCGCGGCTGGTCGAGGTGCACGTAGGTCAGCACGTTGCGCATCTCGTACGGCGTGTACGCGTACAGCGCGCCGGGCCTGTCGCGCGCGCGCACGTCGTCGAGGTAGCGGGCGAAGGTGCGCTCGAGCGCGTCGCGCGGGAGGAGGTCCATCTGTCCGGTCGGGTCGAGCGCGATCGAGACGCCGGTCGGGTCGCCGTCGCCGAGGTCGGCGGCGGCGGGGATGAAGTCGGCGCCCTTCCACGCCATCGTCGCGCGGATCGATGCGGCCACCGAGGTTCGCAGCGCGGCGTATTGCCCGCGCGCCCAGCGCGCGGTCGCCTCGTCGCCGAGCTCGTGCGCGAGCCAGGCGCCGTCGTGCCAGCCCTTGAGCGCCCAGTAGTCGTCCCAGTAGCTGTGGGTCGGGCTCGAATAGCCCTCGTGGCTGATCGAGGGCGCGATGATGCCGCGGAAGCGCTCCGGCGCCGGCTGGCCGGCCATGTAGCCGGGCACCAGGGTGCGCTTGCGCAGCTCCTGCAGGAAACGCATCGCCAGCGTCACCTTCGGCAGGTAGTCGCGCACCGTCTCCGGCCCGCCGTCCAGGCGCGCGACGTCGGCGACCAGCGCGATGAACTCGCCCTGGCTGTCGTACTCGATGTCGGAGCCGAAGCCGGTGTTGACGCTGCCGTCGTCGTTGAGGATCGGCGAGACCAGGCCGTTCCCGTGCACGGCGTGGTCGGCGTACCAGCGCAGGTAGTCGCGCGCGACCTTCGCCCGGCCCATGCGCAGCAGCACCGCGGCGGTCGCCGAGCCGTCGCGGATGAAGGAACGGTTGTAGTTGCGCGGCCCGGGCTGCATCGCCGGCCCGGTCTGGTTGATCAGCATGTAGGCGGCCTGCGCGCGCAGCATGTCGACCAGCGAACGGTCCGGCAGCGACAGGCCGATCGCGCCCAGCCGCGACTGCCACTGCGCCGCCACGCGCGCGGCGGTCGCGTCGAACGCCCGGCCGGGATCGCCATCGCCGGCCAGCGCGGCGCGGTCGATCGCGGGCGCCTCGGGCAGGCGCGCGGCCTCGGGATCGAAGCGCTGCGTCCCGAGCGGGAACGCGACCACGACGTCGCGCTCCGCGCCGGGCGCGATCTCGACGCGATAGTCGAGCGCGGCGGCGGCGAGGCCGTCGTCGTCGTGCGCCACCCGCGCGTCCGGCACGGCGCCGGCGGCGACCTTCGACGTGATTTCGGACTCGCCGTGCGCGCCGAACGGCGCCGCGCCGCCCGCGTCCACCGCGGTGAGCGAGGACAGCAGCAGGCGGCCGTTGACGCGCACGTCGCCGCGGCCCGCAGGCCCTTCGACGGCGATGTCGTGGATCGGCGACACGCCGCCGTTCTGCCACGGCGGATTCATCTGCATCGGCCGCACCACCAGCGACAGCGTGCCCCGGATCGGGCGCGTGCCGGTGTTGCGCAGGCGATGGCGCAGCAGCGTCACCGGCTGTCCGCCCTGCTCGACGGCGAACGCCTCGCTGCGCAGCGACAGCCCGGGCTGCGGCGACCATTCCGCCGCCGGCATCGGCATCCAGCCTTCGCGCAGCGAGTGCTTGATCTCCCAGTTGGGGTTCTGGCTTGCGCCGGCAGCGGCCGCGCGGCCCGAGGCATCGCGCCATACCGGCTGCACCAGCGGCGCGCCCTTGAACGCCTCGAGGTTGCCGTACTCGTCGAAGATCGATTTCTGCATCCCGGCCGGGATGCCGACCACCGTCCAGTACACCTGCTGCATGTGCAGCGAGGACGGGAACAGCGCGCGGTGCGCGCGCGCGGCCGCGACCTGGTAGCGCTTCATCGGCGTCAGCACGCGCCCGGGGCCGAGCAGGCGCAGGCGCCTGATCGCAGGCGCCGTTGCCAATGGATCGCCGGCCGTCAGCCGCAGCTCCGCAGTCGTGAACGGCGCGCGCGCGGCGAGGTGGGACACGTCGCCGAGCGGGCCGGGATCGTCGGCGATCGCCTTCCAGGCGCCGGACGCATCGCGCATCTCCAGCCGCGCGCCGTTGCGCGGCCCGTCCCACGTGACCTCCAGCCCGGCGATCGGCGCCCGCCGCGGCAGCGCGATGCGCAGCGCGTGCGTGCCCGCCTCCGGCCCCGTGGCCTGCATCGCGCGCGGCGCGGCTCCGGCCCACAGTGTCGCCGCGTCGCCATCGCCGCCGAGCCCCTCGATGCGCGCGGCATCACTCGCCGCGATCGGCTCGAACTCGAACACCGACACGCCCCAGTCGGCCGTGCGCGGCGCGCTGGCCAGGCGCAGGTAGCGCGCGCGCACGGCCGGGAAGAACAGCGTCTCGTCGCCGCCGGGCGAATCGGTGGTAGCGAAGACCTCGCGCCAGTGCGCGCCGTCGGCCGACGCCTGGATCGCATACGCGGCCGCGAAGCCGCTGTCCCAGTGGATGCGCGCGCCACCGACCTGCGCGACGCGACCAAAGTCGAGCTGGAACCAGTGGCCGGCGCTGAACGCACCGCCCCAGCGCGTCGCCTCGTCACCGTCGATGGCGTGCGCAGGCGCCAGCGCGGCCACCTGCTGCGAGGAGGCGCTGGCGTGCCATTGCGTGCGCGGCGGCAGTGCGTCGTCCCCGGCCGGGGACGCGGCGGCGGTGCAGGACGCGAACAGCGCCGCCAGCAGGCAGGCGAGGCGGCGCATGCGGGCGCACGGATCGTGCGGCATCGTGGGCCTCCGGCGACGGAATGGCCCACATCCTCGCACTTTTTCCCGCGGCTACCCGGCCTCGCCGCCGGCGTGCCCCGCCAGTGGAAGCGTCGGCCTTCCCTGGCCGAAGTGAGTAGCGGTGACGACCCTCAGTGGTCCTGGCCCGCGGGGTCCGGCACCGCGTCGCCCGCGCCATCGTCGCGCATGTCCTGCGGCATGCCTTCCTCCGGCGGCTGTTGCTGCTGCATGTCGTCCATGCCGTCCTGCTGCATGCCGTCCTGCATGTCCTTCCTGTCCATGTCGTCGCCGTCCATGTCGCCCTTGTCCATCCCGTGGTCCTTCATCATGCCGGCGCGCGCCGCCTGCATCTCGGCGGCGTCGAGGCTGCCGTCGTGGTTGGCGTCGCCCTTGGCGAACATGGCCTGCGAGCCTGCGGCATGCTCGGCCGCGGACAGCCTGCCGTCGCCGTCGGTGTCGATCGTCTTGATCTTCTCCGCCGACGACATCTCGTGCATGCCCTTGTCCCTGGCCATGCCCTTGTGCGCGGCGTCCATCTCGGCGGCGGTGACGTAGCCGTCGCCGTCGGCGTCGATCTTCGTGAACATCGCCTTGGCGCCGGCGGCGTGCTCGGCGGCCGAGACCATGCCGTCGCCGTCGGCGTCCATCGTCTTCATCGGATCGTGCAGGTCGTTGCCGGCTAGCGCCGACAGCGACAGCGCCAGGAAGCCGCCCGATGCGGCCGCGGCCAGCCGTGTGCGTTTCATGTGCTTCTCCACCCGTTGCGCGCCATCGGCGCGACAACCCGATGCTGGGCCGGCGGCGATGACGCGCGGATCAATTGCTGCGTCGCGCCATCGTGTTCAGCCGTCGCCCGCATGAAGCGTTCATCGGCTGTCCACGCGATCGCGCCTACAGGCCCGGGGTCCGCTCGTCGGCAAGGTTCGCGCGGCGCTGGCGCCAGGTCGCGCGCGTCTGCGGCTTGATGAACAGCGCAGCGATCGACGGCTGCCCGGCCTTGAGCGCGTGCTCGATCCGGGTCACGCAGGCCTCGACCTGCGGCGTGGTGAGCGCGTCCTCGAACTCCGCGCTGAGCGCCGCCACCACCTGGTCCGGCCCCATCTGCACGGTCAGCACGCCGTTGGCCGAGCGCACGTCGGGATCGGCGGCGGCGATGCGCAGGATGTCGTGGTGCACGTGCGGATCCGCGGCCTCGCCCATCAGCAGGCCCTTGGTCTCGCGCGCCAGCAGCAGCGACGACGCGGCGAGCACGCCGCCGATCGCGATCGAAGCCAGGCCGTCGAACGCCGGCTGCCCCAGCACGTGGCTCGCGGTGACGCCCGCCAGCGCGATGAACAGGCCGACCAGCGCGGCGGTGTCCTCGAACAGCACGGTGAACGTGGTGGGATTCTTGCTGCGACGGAACGCCTCGAAGTAGCCCAGCTGCCCCTTGGTCGAGCGGAACTCGCGCAGCGCGATCGCCCAGGTCGCGCCCTCGAACACGATCGAGATCCCCAGCACCACGTAGTTCACCAGCGGGCGCGTCATCGGCTCCGGGTGCTGCAGGTGGGTGATGCCCTCGTACACCGAGATGCCGGCGCCGAGCGCCAGCACCAGCAGCGCGACGATGAAGGCCCAGAAGTACAGCTCGCGGCCGTAGCCGAACGGATGGTCCTCGTCCGGCGGCTTGGCCGCGCGCGCCGAGCCGTACAGCAGCAGCACCTCGTTGGCCGAGTCGACCAGCGAATGCACCGCCTCGCTGAGCATCGCCGAGCTGCCGGTGGTCGTGGCGGCAACGAACTTGGTGACCGCGATGGCGAGGTTGCCGGCCAGCGCGGCGTACACCACCAGCTTCGGGGACGACATGCGCGGCATCGCGGTAGGCCATGGCCGGGGAGCGTGCAGGCTAGCCGGGCGCGCGTGACGGCCGGGCATGCCGCGTTGACGCCCACGCGGGCGTTTTCTGGCCTAATGCGCGCATCCGCAGGCACGAGGACACGACGATGGCAGGCAAACCGCGCGCCACGGCCAGCGACTTCCCGCCGGAAGTGCTGCGCCTGTTCGACCAGTACGTGCACGGCATGATCGACCGCCGCGGCTTCCTCGCCGGCGCGGCGCGCTTCGCCGTCGGCGCCGGCGGCGCGGCCGCGCTGCTCGCGGCGCTGTCGCCGCGCTTCGCGCAGGCGCGCGAGGTCGAGCCGGACGACGCGCGCATCGTCGCGCGCATGGCGGAGTTTCCCTCGCCGAAGGGCTCGGGCACGGCGCGCGGCTACCTGGTGAAGCCGGCGAAAGCCGCGGGGCCGCTGCCACTGGTGCTGGTCGCGCACGAGAACCGCGGGCTCAACCCGCACATCGAGGACATCGCGCGGCGGCTCGCGCTCGCCGGCTACATCGCCTTCGCGCCGGACGCGTTGTTCCCGCTCGGCGGCTATCCCGGCGAGGAGGACGCGGCGCGCGCGCTGTTCGGCAAGCTCGACCAGGCCAAGGTACGCGAGGACTTCCTCGCGGCCGCCGCGTTCGTGCGCACGGTCGAGGGCGGCAACGGCCGGCTCGGCGCGGTCGGGTTCTGCTGGGGCGGCGGCATGGCCAACTTCCTCGCCACGCAGCTGCCCGACCTCGCCGCGGCGGCGCCGTTCTACGGCAGCCCGCCGCCGTTGGAGGACGTGCCGAAGATCCGCGCCGAAGTGCTGGTGGTGCTGGCGGCCGACGACGAGCGCATCAACGCCGCGTGGCCCGCGTACGAGGCGGCGCTGAAGGCGGCCGGCGTGCGCTATTCGCTGTACCAGCCGGAAGGCACCGTGCACGGCTTCAACAACGACACCACGCCGCGCTACAACGAGGCGGCGGCGAAGGAAGCGTGGAAGCGCACGCTGGCGCTGTTCGAGCGCCGGCTGCGCGGCGCGGGCCACGGCTGAGGCGCGCGCCGGCGAGGCGCGCACGGATCGCGCGGTCAGGAGCCCGGACGGCACTCCGGCGCATCCCAGCCCGACACTTCCCATTGTGCCTGCGGGGTGCGCTCGTCGCCGGTCACCGTCAGCGTGAGGTGCGCGATGGCGGCGGAGGCGTACTCGGCGGTGCAGCCCTGGTTGCCGCAGAACACCGGATCGCCCGCGAGTTCCTGCGCGCCGCCTTCCTCTGCCTCGGGCGGCACCAGCCGGTAGCCCGCGGCCTTGAGCGCGTCGCGCGCCCGGGCATAGCCCTTGCCGACCAGCATGCGATCCAGCCCGGCGCAGGCGTCCGTTGCGGTAGCGGCGTCGGCGTTCGTGGTGTCCGGTGGATCCATCGCGGCCGATGTGGCCGCGTCGCTCGCGGCCGGCGCGGCGGCCGGCTGCGCGGCGGCGGCGGCCGATGCCGGCGGCTGCGCCTGCTGGCACGCCGATGCCAGCAGGCCGGCGCACAGCGCCGCCGCGAACGTTGCAGCGCTCGCGCGCGAAGTGGCCGGTTGCGGGTGCGCGATCGGATGCATACGGTCTTCTCCTCCTGGGTTCGCGCGCCATGCAAGCACGCGCGCGGTCGATCTTCCGTCAACGCCGCCGCGAGCGCGCGGCGCTTCGATGCGGATCGGGGCTAGCGTGGCTGCAGCAGGCTGCGGCATGAGGCGCCCACGCAGGCGCCGCTGGCCAGGTCGAGCACGGCCGAATGGCCGGCATCGCCGCGCGGATACGGCACGCCGTCCTCGAGCAGGAACACCGCCGCATGCGCCCCATGCAGGCCTCCCGGCATGGTGAAGTCGCGGCGGATCACGTAGGCGTCGAGCATGCGCAGGTGGTCGTCGAAATCGCGCGCGGGCGGGTTGCCGTGCATCGCGGCGCGACTTTTCCAGCGCGCGATGTCGGCGCCCGTCGCCAGCCGCAGCTTGCCCTCGCGCAGCGCCTCGACCAGGCCGGCCTTGCCTTCCGGCCCGGGCGGCGCGGCAGGCGCTTCGCCCACCGGGTAGAGCGGTCGGACCTGCGGCAGCGGCGCGGTCGCGGTGGTTGCGCTCGCAGTCGCGATGTCGTTCGTGGCCGCATGCGTGGCTGGTGTGGCGGATGGCGCCTCGCGCGGAGTTGCCGCATCGGTCGCCGCGGGAGTCTCGGCCCACGCCGTGGGCGCGCGCCGGGTGTCCTCGCCTGCGGGCACGGTCGCCCGCGGTGCGGACGCTGACGGCGAGGCCGTTGCATCGCGCTCCCGCGCGGGCGCCTGCGTGCCCGCCACCAGCGCATCGATGCGCGGCGCCAGCCACGCCGCGATCGGCTCGCGCAGCAGCGCCAGCACCGCGACCAGCGCGACGGCCACCAGCCACCACCAGGCCGCCCGCGAGGTGCGGTCGCGCGCATCGATGATCGTGCCCGCCGCGCGCAGGTCGTCGTTGTCGTCGAAGCCCATCGTTGCCGTCCCCTGCTTAACGCGCCGCCGGCGGGCGACGCAGCGCGCAGCTTACTGGACGGGCGGCGGGGCGTCGGCGGCCGGGTCCGCGGGAACGGTGGCCTGGGGCTCGGGATCCGGCGGCGCGGCCGGCTCCGGCGGTGGCGCCGCGGGGCGGTCGGGCTCGGACGGCAGGTAGTACTTCACGCGCTCGAAGAAGCGCTGGTAGAACTTCGTGTTCTGCACCGTGTTGCTGGCCACGCGCACCAGCGAATCGTCGCTGCTGCCCACCGGCAGCGACACCGAGCCGAGCACGCCGACGCCGACGCTGGCCGAACTCGAGGTCTTCTTCAGCGCGTAGCGGTCCTGCACCGCGTTGACGAACACCAGCGCGTGCGTGCCGTCCTGCGGCAGGCAGGTCACGCGCACCTCGATCTGGGTATGCGTCTCGGCCTGCGGCTGGAAGTTCTTGGTCGCCTCGACCGCGTCGGCGCTGGCGCGACCGACCACGTAGCCCTGCCCCAGCAGCGCGCGCCGCGCGGCCTCGCAGGCCTGCGCCGGCGTGGACTGCAGGCTGCGTGAATAGGTGTCGTCGGCATCGAAGGTCTCGCCCGAGGGCGGCGCGTCCTGCTTCTGGCGCGAGGCGCAGCCGGCCAGCAGCGCGGCGGCGAAAACGGGCAGGAGCAGGGACGTGGCGCGGGCGCGTGGCATGGCGGGGACTGCGGCGTTCATGAGGCGCCGGAGTCTAGCGGCCGCTGCGTTCAGGCAGCCTGAACGCAGCCGCCCGCGCCGCGTGGACGCGCCCTACTCCGCCTGTCCGCCGCAAGCGGCGCCCGGCGCGGCGACCGCGTGCACGTAGTCGCCGACCAGCGCCTTGAGCGCGTCGTAGTCGGCGCGATCGGACACCGCCCCGGCGATCGTGCGGCCCGAGACCGGCTCGTGCACCACCAGCGTGCCCCAGAAGCCGGAGTGGCCGATGCCCGGCGTGCCTTCGAAATCGTAGGCGAGCAATCCGAGCCGGTACGGGCTGCCTTCCGGCAGGCCCGCGGTGGAACGCATGCGCTCCAGCGTGCCCGACCGCGCGAACACGCGGCCCTCGAGCAGCACATCGAAGAACGTCGCCACGTCCGCCGTCGAGGCCACCAGGCCGCCGCCGCCGAACAGGTCCATGGTCGGATTCCAGTCGTGGGTGTCGCGGCCCTCGTAGACCTGGTGCGCGCGCACGCGGCCGTGCGCGGGCTCGTAGCGCTCCCACCAGGTGTGGCGCAGCCCGAGCGCGTCCAGGCGCAGCTGCCCGCGCACCGCGTCCGGCAGGTCCTGGCCGGTGATCGCCTCGACGATCGCGCCCAGCAGCACGTAGCCGGTGTCGGAATACGCGTACTTCTCGCCCGGCTTGCCGACCGGGTCGGTCCACTCGACCAGCCGCGCGACGTCGCGCGCGCGCGACCACTCGTGGTCCGGATCGCGCTCGAGCATGTCGAGGAACTGGCGCGACTGCGCGTGGTCGGCCAGCCCCGAGGTGTGGCTCAGCAGGTGCCGCACGGTGATCTCGCCCGGGCGGTAGCCGTCGGCGGTCAGCTGCGCCATCCAGGCCTGCGGCAGCCAGCGCGTGATCGGCGCCTCGAGGTCGATGCGGCCGTCCTCCCACAGCCGCAACACGGTTGCGGCGACGTAGGTCTTGGTGATGCTGGCGATGCGGAAGCCCTCGTCCCCGCGCAGCGTCGCGGCGCCGGCCTTGCCGGGAAGCACGCGCGTCGCGCGATCGCCGTCGCCGACCAGCGTGGAAACGACGAGCGGGCCGTGCAGCGGCGCGGCGGCGGCGCCGCTGCGCGCGATGGCCTGATGCAGGCAGTCATCGTCGGCGGCGGCGAGCGTGGGGAACAGCAGGGCGAGCGCGAGCAGCGTGGTCTTCATGGGATGGAGGCGGGTTGGGGAAAGGCGATGATGCCGCGGCCGCGGCGCGCGGTGAACCGCCACGAGTCACGCCGCCACGCGTGCCGCTCGCGGATCCCGCGTCGCGCGGACGCGGGCGTCACCGCGCAGGTTGCATGCTCTGCCGATGGATCGCGCGCGCGGGCATCCGCGGCGCATTCATGCCGATGCCACCAATGCGCGGCCGTGCGCCGCCAGGAGGATTGACGATGCTGCAGGACCACCCGATGTACGCCTACCTGCCCGCCAGCGACGTCGCGCGCGCGCGCCGGTTCTACGAAGGCCAGCTGGGATTCCGGCCCGGCGAAGAGATCGCGGACGGCGTCGCCTACGCGTTCGGCGACGGCACCGCGTGCTTCCTGTACCCGACGCCCAACGCGGGCACGTCGAAGGCCAGCCAGGCGTTCTGGCAGGTCGGCGACATCAGGCGCGAGGTCGCCGAGCTCAAGGCACGCGGCGTCGCGTTCGAGCGCTACGACATGCCCGGCGCGCAGGTCGACGGCGACGTCTACACCGCCGGCGGCGCGAAGGCCGCGTGGTTCAGGGACACCGAAGGCAACATCCTGGCGCTGATCGAACCGCTGTGAAGCGCCGGCGCCGGATCGCGGCGCCTGTCGCGCATCCGCGTCGGCTCGGCTAGCATCGCCACGGCTTCCGCGGATGCGATCCGATGACCGACTGGCGCGACCTGATCCGCGACGTCCCCGACTTCCCGCGCCCCGGCGTGGCGTTCAAGGACATCACCCCGCTGCTCGCCGACGCCGACGGCTACGCCGCCGCGGTGGACGCGCTCGCGGCGCCCTGGCGCGGGGTGGCGCTGGACGCGGTGTTCGGAATCGAGTCGCGCGGCTTCATCCTCGGCGCCGCGCTCTCGCGGGTGCTCGGCACCGGCTTCGTGCCGGTGCGCAAGCCGGGCAAGCTGCCCGCGCGCACGCATGCACAGGACTACGCGCTCGAGTACGGCAGCGACCGCCTCGAGGTGCACGCCGACGCGGTGCCGCCCGGCGCGCGCGTGCTGCTGGTCGACGACGTGCTCGCCACCGGCGGCACCCTGATGGCCACGCTGGCGCTGGCGCGCGCGCAGGGCGCGCAGGTGGTCGGCGCGGCGGTGCTGCTCGAGATCGCCGCGCTGCAGGGGCGCGCACGCTGGCCCGCCGGGCTGCCGCTGGAGGCGGCGATCGCCTGCTGAGGCGGCGCGGCGCGCGCGGCCTGCGTGCCGCAGGCGCATTGCGCTAGGCTCGCGTGGTCCCCTCGCCGCGAGGCACCGATGCCCACGCTTCCCGATCGTCGACGGCCGCAGGGCGCGCGCACGCGCCGCGCGTGGTGGATCGCCCTGCTGCTCGCGCTGCCGCTGTGCGGCCACGCGGCGGCGCCGCAGCCGTTGCGGGTGATGACCTTCAACGTGCGCCTGCCGGTCGAGGCCGATGGCGTCAACCGTTGGGAGAACCGCAAGGCGCTGATGGCGCGCGTGGTCGCCGAGGCCGACCCGGACGTGTTCGGCACCCAGGAACTGCACCGCGAGCAGGGCGACGACCTGGTCGCGCGACTGCCGCGCTACGCCTGGTTCGGCCGCGACCGCCGCGGCGGCCAGGACGACGAGCACATGGGCGTATTCTATCGCAGCGACCGCCTGCGCGTGGTCGAGTCCGGCGACTTCTGGCTCTCCGACACGCCCGGCGTGCCCGGCAGCATCAGCTGGGGCCATCCCTATCCGCGCATGGTGACCTGGGCGCTGTTCGAACGCATCGGCGACGGCAGGCGCTTCTACCTGTTCAACACCCACCTGCCCTACCGCGACGAGGACGAGGACGCGCGCGAGCGCGGCGCGAAACTGATCCTGCAGCGCCTGCGCGCGCTGCCCGCAGGCGTGCCGGTGGTGTTGACCGGCGACTTCAACACCACGCCGGCGAGCGCCACCCACGCGACACTGGCGACGATGCTGCACGACGCGTGGACGGACGCGCCGGAGCAAGAGGGACCGGCGGCGACCTTCCACGGCTTCACCGGCAAGCCCGACCGCCGCATCGACTGGATCCTGCAGCGCGGCTTCGAGGTCGAGCGCGCGCGCACGCTCACCCTGCACGAGGACGGACGCTGGCCGTCCGACCATTTCCCGGTGGCGGCGGCGCTGCGCTGGCCCGGCCAGCGCAGCGCGGCGCGTGCCGCGGCGTCCCGCTAGATCCGCTGCGCCTCGATCCGCGTCCTGAGCGCGAGCGCGCCGGAGCCGATGTAGGCGTCCTCGGGCAACCCCTCGCGGCCGGCTAACTCGGGCTTTGCCGCCTGCTCGCGGCACCACTGCATCGGATCCACGCAGAACTGCACCGGCACCGCCACCGGCGTCTGCGTGGCGTGGCCGGCGACCAGCTCCGGCCGGAAGGTCCAGCGCGCCATCGTGTCCTCCACCGAGGAGAGGAAGGCCTTGCGGTAGTGGGCGTCGCTGCCCTCGTAGTGCAGCTCGCGGACCTGCGCGCTGCCGTCGGCCGCGACCACGACCTCGGCCCGGACCTGCGCACTGGCACCGGCGCGGATGGCGGCGTCGGGATAGCGCGGCGGCGGGGTGCGCACCGCCATCGGCCCGGTCCTGGCGTCGAGGAAGCGCAGCGCAAGCGAGCCGTCGGCGGCGGCATCGGCCTGCACGTGCACGAAGACGCCGGTGCGCGTTTCGGCCGGCTGGCCGTCGACCGTGGCCGGCACGAATTCCCACTGCCGGATCGCCGGCGCGACGCGCTCGGCGAGCATCGCCTGCAGCTTCGGCTGCTGGTCCCATTCCAGCGCGGTCACGCGGCCCTGCGCATCGACCGCGATGGCGCCGTGCAGCCAGACGTCGACCGCGCGCGGCGCCTCCTTCGCAGAAGCGCCCGCGACGCAGGCGAGCGCCAGCGCCAGTCCCGACCAGTGGATCTTCCCCATGTCCATTCCCCTTCGTTGCGGTCCACCGCACTGTAGCGCGAACGCGCGAACCGATGGCGCGAGTCGCGTCGGCGTTCCGGCGGCGCCAGGGCCGTGCGCACGATCGCAGCCGCGAATCGGCGATTCCGTGCCGGCACCGAGGCAGGCGTCGCTCCGCATTCCTGGCACGGCGCTTGCAGTGTGTTCGACGGCACATCCCCAATGTGAACAGGGACCAGTGGCCGCTCCGCGCCAGCCCGCGAATCCACGCCGGCGTGCCGGGGGCTTTCGTAGGGTCGGATGCGGACGATCGGCAGGACAAGATGCGCAGCAAGCTACGCGGCGATTTCCAACTGGCGCTGACCATCGCCTTCGCGGTGGTCACGATGCTCGGCATCGCGCCGTTCGCGGTCTACCGCTATACGCACGGCCAGACCCTGGTCGGGCTGGTGGACACCGCGATCATGGTCGCCATCGGCCTCGGCGCGGCGCAGGCCTACCGCAGCGGCAGGGCCGAGGCGATGGCACTGCTGATCGCCGCCGCCTGCTCGATCGGCTGCGCCGTGGTCTCCGCGATGGTCGGACTGGCGGGACTGCTCTGGGCGTTCCCGGTCCTGCTCGCGAACTTCCTGCTGGTGCCGCGCCGGCAGGCCGCCGCGTTGTCGCTCGTGCTGACCGCGGGCGTGCTGCTCTTCGACCCGGTGCTGGGCAGCGCGATGCTCAAGGCGACCTTCGCCGTCACCGCCGCGGTGGTGAGCCTGTTCGCCGGCATCTTCGCCTGGCGGGCCGAATCCCAGCGTGTGCAACTGGAGGCGATGGCCGCGCACGACCCGCTCACGGGCGCGCACAACCGCCGCAACATGGCCGCCGAGCTGAAGACGGCGATGGCGGCGAGCATCCGCGACGGCACGCCGCTGGGCCTGCTGGTCTTCGACCTCGACCGCTTCAAGGCGATCAACGACAGCCTCGGCCACGAGGCCGGCGACCGCGTGCTGGTGCAGGTGTCCGAGCTCGTGCGCCGCAACACGCGCAAGCAGGATCGCTTCTTCCGCATCGGCGGCGAGGAGTTCGGCCTGCTGTTGCCCGGCGCCGACACCGCTGCTCTGCAGCGCATCGCCGAGAAGCTGCGGCGCGCGGTGGAGGCCGAAGTGCGCTGCGGCGACCGCGGCGTGACCATGTCGCTGGGCGCGGCCACCTATTGCCCGGGCGAATCGGCCGGCAGCTGGCAGCGCCGCGCCGACCTGGCGATGTACCGCGCCAAGCGCGAAGGCCGCAACCGCACCGTGCTCGACGACGATTGCGGGCACGTCGCCGTGGCCGCTGGCGAGTCCGTGCGCGACCCCGCGATCGAGCACGGGGCCTGAAGCATCACGTTCCTTCCGGTGGGGTGCGCGGCACGCGCGGCGCTCCACCGGCTCGGCGGCGCGCCAGCCGCGCGCCCAGCCACCCCTGCAGCGGCGCTCCGGCCAACAGGCCCGCGCTGAACCACCACGGCCAGTCGTCGCCCATCCGCAGCGCCGCGCACGCGCCGACGCCCAGCAGCAGCAGGCACCAGGCGAGCACGTGCAGCCGCGGCGCGCGCGGCGCGAGCTTCGCGACGACCCATGCCGCGGCGATGCCGGCGACGAAGACCCAGCCCAGGTCCCAGGCCAGCCGCACCGCGCCGCCGGGCAGCGGCAGGCGGTCGCCCAGCTCGCCGCCGGCCCAGTTGCCGAGCGCGAAGGCCGCGCCGGCCAGCGCCAGCGCCAGCAGCGAGCGCAGCGCATGCATCGCGATCGCCTGCGGCGGCATGCCGGCTCCACGTGCGGGAAGGAGGCGCGCATTCTCGCCGATGCCGGCGCGGCTGTGCGGCGTCGCGGCGCGAGGTTGCTTCGATGCCGGCGTTCGTACGCAAAAGTCCGCATGGCCGGACCGATTCGAAGGCGTGGCCGCGCGCTGCGCAGGTGGTCGACGACGCCGGCGCCATCGATCCACGGCTTCCGTGTGCATCACCGGGTGCGCCGGTGATGACCGGAGCCGCTCGTGAAACGGGAAGCCTGCTGGACCGGGCCTTGGCCGAGGTGGCGACCGCGGGCAACGACATCCCGCGCCGACGCGATTAGCCTGTCGCCATGGACTCCCTGGTCGCCGCCGCCGCGCGTGCCCTGGCCGCCGGCGACCCGCTCGGCGCGCTCAAGCGCGTCGCGCTGCGCGAGGATCCGCCGGCGCTGGCGATGCGCGGCATCGCGATGGCCCAGCTCGGCGAGCTGGTCCGCGCGCGCGAGCTGCTGCGGCGCGCCGCGCGCGGCTTCGGCGAGCACGAGGCGCTGTCTCGCGCGCGCTGCATCGTCGCGCAGGCCGAGGTGGCGCTGGCGATGCGCGATCTCGGCGGCGTGCCGCGCGCGCTGGCGGCGGCCGAGGCCACGCTGGAAGCGCGTGCCGATCGCGCCAATGCGCTGCAGGCGCGGCTGGTCGGCGTGCGACGGCTGCTGCTGCTCGGCCGCCTCGCCGAGGCCGCGACGGCGCTCGACCGGCTCGATGCGCACGGCCTGTCACCGGCGCTGGTGGCGACGGCCCGGCTGGCCGCGACCGAGCTGGCGCTGCGTTCGCTGCGCGTCGCCGACGCGCGGGCCGCGCTCGCGCAGGCGCACGCGGCGGCGACGGTCGCGGGCATCCCGGCGCTGCTCGCCGAGATCGCCGAGGCCGGGTCCGCGCTCGAGCGCACCGCCGCGCGGCGCCTGTCCGCCGGCGGCGAGCAACCCCTGCCGCTGTCGGGGGTCGCCGCGCTGCTGGACACCGACGCGCTGGTGGTCGACGGCTGCCGCCACGGCTTGCGCATGCGCGACGCATGGCGCCCGCTGGCGCGGCGGCCGGTGCTGTTCGCGCTGGCGCGCGCGCTGGCCGAGGCCTGGCCGGGCGACGTCGAGCGCGACGCGCTGATCGCGCGCGTGTTTCGCACGCGCCGTCCCGACGAAACGCATCGCGCGCGCCTGCGGGTGGAGATCGGACGCCTGCGCGCGCTGGCCAGGCCGATGGCGCGCATCGACGCCACCGCGCGCGGCTTCACGCTCGTGCCGCGCGACGGCCGCGAGGTCGTCGTGCTGGCGCCGCCGATCGAGGGCGAGCAGGGCGCGCTGCTGGCGCTGCTGTCCGACGGCGCGGCCTGGTCGACCTCGGCGCTGGCGCTCGCGACCGGCGCCAGCCAGCGCACCGTGCAGCGCGCGCTGGCGGCGCTCGAAGCCGACGGCCGCGTGCGCTCGGTCGGGCGCGCAAGGGCGCAGCGCTGGCTGGCGCCGCCGCTGGCCGGATTCACGACGATCTTGTTACTCCCCGCCTCGCTGCCGGCCGCGTAGGTTGATGCGCACGCCACGAGTTGCCGGCCGTCCCGGCCGCGCGCTTGCTGGCCGACCCCTTCCAACGAGGAGACCCCCAATGAACCGCAACACCAACGCCTCCGAAGCCGGCGTGCGCGCCGCCGAGATCGTGCGCGAGTACGGCCCCTTCGACACCGACGGCCGCGTGCACGGCGTCAGCCACGACGGCGCGCGCGTCTGGGCCGCCACCGGCGCGAAGCTGGTCGCATTCGACCCCGCGAGCGGCGCGACCGAGCGCACACTCGACGTCGCCTGCGACGCCGGCACCGCGTTCGACGGCACGCACCTGTACCAGATCGCCGACGCGCGCATCGACAAGGTCGATCCCGCGACGGGCAAGGTCGTGGCGTCGATCCCCGCGCCGGGCAACGGCGGCGACTCGGGCCTGGCCTGGGCCGAGGGCAGCCTGTGGGTGGGCGAGTACCGCGCGCGCCGGATCCACCAGGTCGACCCGGCCACCGGCAAGGTCCTGCGCAGCATCGAGTCCAACCGTTTCGTCACCGGCGTGACCTGGGTCGAGGGCGAGCTCTGGCACGGCACGTGGGAAGGCGACGAGAGCGAGCTGCGCCGGCTCGACCCGGCCAGCGGCGACGTGCTCGAGCGGTTGGCGATGCCGGCCGGCGCCGGCGTCAGCGGGCTCGAGTCCGACGGCCGCGGCCTGTTCTATTGCGGCGGCGGCGACAGCGGCACCGTCCGCGCCGTGCGCCGGCCGCATCGCGCCGCGGCGTGAGCGCGCGGCGGCCGGCACGCCGCCGCGCATTCAAGGCATGAATCGAACAGCCCTCATTTCGAGCGCGACGGGAATCCGTGCTGTTGCCGACGAAATTCCCGCCGCGTTCGGGGCGACGTGCCTCGTGTCCAGCGTGCGGCCTGCAACCGCGCAAGCCTGCACGCTGGATGCCGGTTCGCGGACTTCAGCGGCGTGGATCGCCGCCGCGCGCATCGGCGCGGCCCGGGCGGAAGACCGCGCTCGTGCCGTAGCGCCTGTCCTCCAGGCGACCGCGCAGGATGAAGTCGCGCATCATCGCGAAGTAGCCGTCCGGGTTGCGGGTGTCCAGGCGGGTGCCGTCGGGCTGGGTCTCGTATTCGTAGATGCCGTGCTCGGCGTCCGGGAACATCGCCAGCGTGATCGGCTTGCCATCCGCCTGCAGCGCGCGCAGCCGGCGCGCGGTCTCGGCACTCGGCGCCTCGTGGTCGTCCTCGCCCAGGATCCACAGCTGCGGCGTGTCGAGGTTGCGCAGCACGGGCATCGGGTCGTAGGTCGCCGGCACGCCCGCGAGCAGCACCGGGCCCTGCTCGCGCACCTTGGCCCCGGGGTTTTTGAGCATGAAGAACGTGATGTCGCCGCGCACGTGCTTGAACCACGGCGCGTCGCCGTACTTCGCGCGCACCGCCGCCAGGCGGTCGTAGCCTTCCCTGAAATCGCTGGCGATGATGGCGCCGGTGGCGTCCGCCAGCTCCATCGCCTGCGCCATCGCATCGGGCCCGTAGCCGTGCGTGGTGATGTCGAGCGCGATGGCCTGCCGGTCCTCGTCGAGCGGCGAGACCGCCAGGCCGAAGCCGACGATCGCGAAGTCCACCGGCGCGATGCGCGCGGCCAGCGGCACGACCCAGCCGCCCTGGCTGCCACCCTGGTAGCCGATGCGGCCGGCGCGCGCGCCGGCCAGGCGCCTGGCCTCTTCCACCGCGGCGATCGCGTCGTTGGCCAGCAGCAGGTAGTTCTGCGTGTAATTGCCGCCGGACGCGCCGGTGCCGCGCTTGTCGTAGACGAACACGCCGATGCCCGCGGCCGGGAACAGCCGCTGCAGCGAGTAGAAATCGCGCGCGGACATGTGCTCGGAGCCGTGCACCAGCACCACGATCGGCACCCGTGCGTCGCCCGGCGGCAGCACCAGGCGCCCGGCCAGGCGCACGCCGGCGCCGTCGAAGGTGGTGTCGGTGGCCTGCAGCGCGATGCGCCGGCCGGCAACGCCGGCGAAGGCGATGACGCCGGCGTCGCAGTCGAAGCGCACGCGCTTGCCGTCGTCGCGCCCGGTCCAGCCGAGCGTGCTGGTCCACGTGCCGTCCGCACCGGCGGTCAGCTCGCCGGTGGTGCCGTCCTCGCGGCGCCAGCGCAGGTGCTCGCCCTCGCCCGGGCCGACGTCGACGCGGCTGCCGTCGTCCAGCTGGTAGATGCCGACTCGGCAGTCGCCGACGCGGCCTTCCGCGCGTGCCGATGCGGGCAGGCCCAGCGCCACCAGCACGAGGATCGCGATGCAGGCGCTGGCGGTGCACGCGAATGCGTGGGCGATGTTGGATGCGGGGAATCTCACGTGGCCTCCGTTCGTTCGGGACGATGCAGGAAGCCGCGGGAGCGTTGCGAAGATCGCGTGCCGCGCGACATCCCTGCACCACGAAGGATAGCCACGCCGCGCGCGATCGCGTCGCCGCAGGCGACGAAACCGCGCTGCGGGCGACGAATCGCGCGGATCGGCGCATGGAAGGTGCAGCGCGCGCCCGTGCGCGCTGCGTCGCGTTTGTCATCCCGAGCGCAGCGAGGGATCCTGCCCGCCGGGCGGGCAATCCCTTCGCCGCGCCCGGCATGACGGTGCCCTGCGCCCGGGGCAATGCAGGGCGAGCGCGAAGCTCAGGCGCGGAAGAACGCCAGCAGGTCGCGGTTGACCACGTCGGCGTGCACGGTGCACATGCCGTGCGGGAAGCCCTCGTAGACCTTCAGCGTGCCCTGCTTGAGCAGCTTCGACGACAGCAGCGCCGAGTCGGCGATCGGCACGATCTGGTCGTCGTCGCCGTGCATCACCAGCGTCGGCACGTCGATCCGGCGCAGGTCGTCGGTGAAATCCGTTTCCGAGAACGCCTTGATGCACTCGTACTGCGCCTGGGCGCCGCCCATCATCGCCTGCCGCCACCAGTTCTGGCGGATCGCCTCGGACGGCTCGGCGCCTTCGCGGTTGAAGCCGTAGAACGGGAAGGGGAAGTCCCAGTAGAACCCCGCGCGGTTGGCCGCCAGCTGCGTGCGCAGCCCGTCGAACACCTCGATCGGCAACCCGCCCGGATTGGCGGCCGACTTGACCATCACCGGCGGCACCGCGCCGATCAGCACGAGTTTGGCCACGCGCCCCGCGCCGTGGCGCGCGACGTAGTGCGCGGCCTCGCCGCCGCCGGTGGAATGGCCGACGTGGATCGCGTCGCGCAGGTCCAGGTGCGCGGCCAGCGCGGCGACGTCGGCGGCATAGGTGTCCATGTCGTTGCCTTGCGCGGCCTGGCTGGAGCGGCCGTGGCCGCGGCGGTCGTGCGCGATGACGCGGTAGCCCTGCCCGAGGAAGAACAGCATCTGCGCGTCCCAGTCGTCGCCCGACAGCGGCCAGCCGTGGTGGAACACGATCGGCTGCCCGGAGCCCCAGTCCTTGTAGAAGATCTCGGTGCCGTCTTTGGTGGTGATCGAGCTCATGTCTGCCTTCTCTGCTTTGGGGGGAATCGGCGGGGATGCCCGCCGGCCCGCGCATTAGGAGCCTGGCGGCAGGGCGCCGCTAGATGCCTGCGCGGTCGCGCCGTGTTGAACCGGAGGCACCAATGCGCGGCTGCGGCCGCAATGGCCGCGCACCGCGCCGCGGGCGCCTGCCGCGCGCGCGGCCGAGGCGGCGACCGCGCGGCCACATCGCGTCCTTGACAGGGCTGGACGCCCGTTCCATAAACGCCGTGCGCCATATTTCCGGGGATTTCGGCCATGGCACGCCACATCCTGTTCCTGGTGTACCCGGGTTTCGTCCTGCTCGACCTGAGCGGGCCGCTGGAAGCCTTCACCAACGCCAGCCCGCTGGCGTCGCCCGGCTATCGCCTCACGGTCGCCTCGCTGGACGGCGGCATGGTGCCGAGTAACTGCGGCCTGCAGGTCGCCAGCGAGCGGCTCGCGCCCTGCGCGATCGACACCTTCGTCGTCGTCGGCAGGCCGGAGCCGCCCGACGCGGCGTGGGTGGCGCCGCTGGTGCAGGCGATCCGCGACATGTCCGCGTGTTCGCGCAGGACGGCGTGCGTGTGCACCGGCGCCTTCCTGCTGGCGGCGAGCGGCCTGCTCGACGGCCGCGCCGCGACGACGCACTGGTGCTACGCGTCCAGGCTGCGCGAGCAGCACCCGTCGCTGCGCGTCGACAGCGACCGCATCTGGACCGAGGACGGCGGCTTCTGGACGTCGGCGGGCATGTCCGCGGGCATCGACATGAGCCTGGCGATGATCGAGCAGGACATGGGCCAGGCCGTGGCGCGCGCGGTGGCGCGGATGCTGGTGGTGTACTACCGCCGCCCCAGCGGGCAGGGCCAGTACTCGTCGCTGCTCGACCTCGACCCGGACTCCGACCGCATCCGCCGCACGCTGGGCTACGCGCGCGAGCACCTGCGCGAGGACCTGTCGGTCGAGCGGCTCGCCGACGTCGCGCACCTGAGCGTGCGCCAGTTCGGCCGCGTCTTCGCCGCCGCGACCGGGATGACGCCGGCGCGCGCGATCGAGCGCCTGCGGGTCGAAACCGCGCGGCCGCAGGTCGAGGACGGCGCGATGGGCTTCGAGGAAATCGCCGGCAAGGCCGGCTTCACCGACGCCGACCACATGTGCAGGAGCTTCCTGCGCGTCGTCGAGCACACGCCGCAGGACCTGCGCCGCAGCGCGCGCCGCCACCTCGCGCCGGCGCCGCACTAGCGGCGCGCAGCGGCGCAGCCCGCGCGAACCGCGGACGACGACGTGTCCGGATTCGGGGGAACTGTGTCCATTGCGCGCTTCCGGGGCGCGCTAGGCTGCCCTGCATCGGCCCGCGCGGAACGGCGCCCATGCGGCGCGACGTCGCCGGGCCGCGAATGGGATCGCGTGCATCCCGGGAGCCGCCCATGTCGACCAGCCGCCCCGCTCCGCCGCCTGCCGAACCCGATCCACTGGCGTCCGGTTTCTCGACCACCTATGCCGGCGTGATCGCCTTCGTCGCCGTCGCCGACGAGGGCAGCTTCGCCAAGGCCGGCGAGCGCCTGGGGATCGGCCGGTCCGCCGTCAGCCGCAGCGTCAGGAGGCTGGAGGACCAGCTCGACGCCAGGCTGTTCCTGCGCACCACCCGCAGCACCGCGCTCACCCGCGAGGGCGAGCGCTTCTACGAGAACTGCAGGCCGGGCATCGACCGCATCCTGCAGGCGCTCGAGGACATGCGCGACCAGCGGCAGGGCCCGCCGCGCGGGCGGCTGCGCATCAGCGCCAGCCCGGCGTTCGGGCGCACGGTGGTGATGCCGCTGCTCGGCGGATTCCACGCCGCGTACCCGGGGATCTCGATCGAGCTGGCGCTGCACCGCCACCGCGTCGACTTCGTCTCCGACCGCATCGACGTCGCCTTCCACGATGGCCGCATGGAGGACAGCGGGATCATCGCCAGGCCGCTCATCCCGATGCAGCTGGTCGTGTGCGCCTCGCCCGGCTACGCGCGCGGGCACGGCCTGCCCGGCGACGTCGACGACATCGCGCGGCACGCCTGCATCGCCTGCCGCACCGAGGGCGGGCGCATCGTCGAGTGGGAGTTCAAGGTCGAGGGCCAGGCCCGCAGGCTGGTGCCCGAATCCAGCTACGGGTTCGACGATCCCGGCCTGGCCCTGCAGGCGGTGCTCGCGGGCGACGGCATCGCGCAGCTGCCCGGCTACCTGGTCGCCGGCCCCCTGCGCGACGGACGCCTGGTCGCGTGCCTGGCGCACCTGGCGCCCGACGATGGCAGCCACTCGCTGTGCTACCAGAGCCGCCACCACCTGCCCGCGCGCGTGCGCGTGTTCGTCGACTACATGGTCGAACGGATCCGCGCCCTGGACCGGCAATACGACGGCGTCGTGCCGCCCATGCACGCCGAAGCCGATGCCCATGCCGAATCCGCGCGCGTGGTGCCGCTGCGCAGGGAGCTGCCGGCGCGCGCGGCGGCCGCCGTGCGGACGGCGCAGTGAGGCGCGCACCTGCCCTTTGACTGGTGGCGGCGCGCGCCGCGGCGCGGCTGCCATTCGTGCGCGTGGCGCAACACGCCGCGTCCACCGCGATGCCTACCGCCGCGCCACGCCGCGTCCCACGATGGCGCCATCGACCATCGAAGAGGACTCCACCATGGGCATGCTCGCGGGCAAGACCGCGCTGGTCACCGGCGGCAGCAGCGGCATCGGCCTGGCCGCCGCCGCGGCGTTCGCCGCCGAAGGCGCGCAGGTCGTCATCACCGGGCGCCGCCGGCAGGCGATCGACGCGGCGCTCGAGCGGATCGGCCCCGGCGCGGTCGGCATCCAGGGCGACGTCGCCGACATCGCCCACCACGAGGCCGTCGCGCGCGAGGTCCGCGCGCGCTTCCACGCGCTGGACGTCTACATGGCCAACGCCGGCGTCAACACCATCCAGCCCTCTGCCGCGGTCGCGGAGGAGGACTACGACGCGCAGTTCGCGACCAACGCGCGCGGCGTGTTCTTCGGCGTGCAGAAGATCCTGCCGGTGATGCGCGACGGCGGCTCGGTGATCCTCACCGGCTCGATCGCCGCCAACCGCGTCCTCGACGGGCACGCCGTGTATGCCGGCTCGAAGGCCGCGATCGGCGCGTTCGCGCGCGCCTGGGCGCTCGAGCTCGGCGCGCGCGGCATCCGCGTCAACGTGCTGAGCCCGGGGCCGACCGACACCGCGATCCTGGACAAGCTGGGCATCGCGCCCGAGGACCGCGCGGCGTTCGGGCAGGCGATGGCCGACGCCATCCCGCTGGGCCGGATGGGCCGCGCGGACGAGCTCGCGCGCGCCGCGCTGTTCCTCGCCTCGGACGCGAGCAGCTTCGTCACCGGCATCGACCTGCGCGTCGACGGCGGCATGTCGCTGCGCTGACGCCGCGCGCGACGCATCGCGATGCGCATCCTTTCCCCCGGCCGGCCCCTGCGCCGGCACCAACGGAGCTTCCCGCCCATGAAAGCCCTCGCCACGCTGTCCGCACTCGCCTGCCTCCTCGCCTTCGGCTGGTTCGCCTTGCCCGCGCACGCGCGGGACGCGGCGCCGGCGCCCAGGCCCACCATCGTCCTGGTCCACGGCGCGTTTGCCGATTCGTCGAGCTGGAACGGCGTCGCCGCGCGGCTGCTCGCGCGCGGCTATCCGGTGGTGGCCGTGGCCAATCCGCTGCGCGGCGTGAAGGCCGACGCGGCCTATCTCGACGGCGTGGTCGCCGCGATCCACGGGCCGGTGGTGCTGGTCGGGCATTCCTACGGCGGCGCGGTGATCTCCAACGCCGGCGACGCGGGCCGCAAGGTCAAGGCGCTGGTGTTCGTCGCGGCGTTCGCGCCGGAGGCCGGCGAGACCGCGGCGGGCCTGTCGTCGCGATTCCCCGGCAGCACGCTCGCCGCGGCGCTCGCGCCGCCGGTCGCGCTGCCCGGCGGCGGCCATGACCTCTACGTCCGCCAGGAGCGCTTCCACCCGCAGTTCGCCGCCGACCTGCCTGCGGCCCAGGCGGCGGTCGTCGCGGTGGCGCAGCGCCCGGTGACCGAGGCGGCGTTGAACGAGCCTTCCGGCGCGCCGGCCTGGGCTTCGATCCCGTCGTGGTCGATCTACGGCAGCGCCGACCGCAACATCCCGCCGCAGGCGCTGGCGTTCATGGCGCGGCGCGCGCGCGTGCGCCACGTCGTCGAGATCGACGGCGCCTCGCACCTGGTCATGGCCTCGCACCCCGACGAGGTCGCGCGGCTCATCGTCGAGGCGGCGCAGTCGCGCTGATCGCCCTCCCCCCGCAACGCGCGCCCGCCGCGCAGGAGTGCTCCGATGTCCATGCGTTCCAGCCTTGCCATCGCGCCGCCGGTTGCTGCCGGCGCGCCGAACACGCCGCCCGTGCGTCTGGTTGCCGGCGTCGCCGTGCCCGATACGCCGCTGGTCGCGCGCGCGCTGACGTTCGCGGGCAGGCACTGCGAGCCCTACCTGTTCAACCACGTCGTGCGCTCGTGGCTGTTCGCCGCACTGCTGGCCGAGCGCGAGGCGATCGCGCACGACGCCGAAGTGCTGGCGGTGTCCGCGCTGCTGCACGACCTCGGCCTGGCAGCGGCCTTCGAGGGCACGCTGCGCTTCGAGGTGGAGGGCGCCAACGCCGCGCGCGCGTTCGTGCGCGGGCACGGCGTGGACGAGCGCCGCGCGCAGCTGGTCTGGGACAGCATCGCGCTCAATTCAACGCCGTCGATCTGCCTGCACAAGGAGGCCGAGGCCGCGCTGTGCGTGCGCGGCGTCGGCATCGACTGGGGCGGCTGGGGCGCCGACACGATCCCGGAAGCGGCGATGGCGCGAATCCTGGCGGAGTTCCCGCGCCTGGGGATGAAGCACCGGTTCGCGCGCGCGGTGTGCCATGTCGTCGAAGCGCGGCCGTCGACCACGTACGACAACTTCGCGCGCGACTTCGGCGAGCGCTTCGTGCCGGACTACATGCCACCGTCGATGGTCGATGCCTTGCTGGATGCGCCGTTCGACGAGTAGGCATACGGCTTGCTTCGTCGCTGCTCCGACGACATGCCCGTGTTGTCGGTGCGCCTCGAGAGAAGGCGGCTGGGGGATGGGGACGGAAGCGAGAGCGGCGGCTTCGGACCGACCGCCGGGAGGGCCGGGGCCCGCTCCTCCCTTCCGCGGTCCGTCCATGGCCCGAGGAAGGGCCGTGCGCCATCCATGGCGCACTTTCCGCGGGCCCCGGCCCTCCCGGCTCCATGGCAGCTTTTCGTGGATGGGTTTCGGGTAGAGCCGTAGGTCGGGGCTACCGCCCCGACGGATCCATCCCAGGCGTCGCGCGTAGGCCCGACCTAGTCACTTCGGATGAGATTGATGCGCGGGTGGCCCGAGGTTTCGATGCAACGTCCATGGATCCCCGCCTTCGCGGGGATGACGAGGCTCTGAGTCCTTCATCGCGGCCGCGCGAAGCGGCACTCAAGACCGAAGCAATGGAAGTGGGCAGGAAGGCGGCGGCCGGGGGATCGCGTCAAGCCGGCCATGGATGGCCGGCGCCCTCGTCAGGACAGGATGTCCTGCCGAGGGAAAAGCGATTCACCGGATGGCGACTTCCTTCGCGCAAGTCACCGAAGCCCTGAAGAAGTAGAACAGCGCGGCGAAAAGCCGGGCCCTCACCCTCGCGCTTCGCGCTCTCCCTCTCCCGCGCAGCGGGAGAGGGGTTCAAACGCCGAAGCGTCGAGAGTTCGGGGGACGCAAGTTCGGGGGACGAGAGTTCGACGGACGCAAGTTCGAGACGCGTGGCCGGCGGCGTGATCAATCGACCGGGATCACCGCCGGCTTGCCCGTGTCCTTGACCAGGAACGCGATGAACCGCGCCGGCTTATCCTTGCTGACGTTGCGCCCGACCGTGTGCAGGTCGGCGGGGCCCTCGTGGAAGACCTGCCCCGGCGTGAGGGTGACCTCCTTGCTGCCGGCCACGCCCATCACGATCGAGCCTTCCAGCACGTAGACGAAGGCGTCGGCGTCGTGGCGGTGCACCGGCTCGACGGCGCCGGGCGGGTACACCACCTCGAGGATGAGCACCTCCTTGCCCGGCTGGTCCGGCAACGCCTGCGTCGCCAGCGGCGTGACCACCGGCAGCGGCGCGGCGCCTGCGCCGGCGGGTCCGTGCGCCACCGCGGCGGTGGAGCACAGCAGGACGGACAGGATCAACGAAGGAACGATGCGCATGGCGGTTCTCCTGGCGCGTGCCCCGCGTTCGGGGCGTGGAAGGACGGCCGCGCGCCTGCGCACGGCCGCGGATGCGATGACTGCGGGCCCGCTCAGGACAGCTCCGCCTTGTCCAGGCCGTACGCCTTGTCGCGGCTGCCCGGCACCGTCCTGAAGCCGATGCTGAGCCGGTTCCAGGCGTTGATCGCGGCGACGACGAAGGCCAGGTCCGACATCTCCTGCGCCGACAGTTGCGCCGCGACGCGGTCGTAATAGTCGTCGGCCACGCCCTGCGCGGGCAGCTGGGTCAGCGCCTCCGCCCACGCCAGCGCGGCGCGCTCGCGCGGGCTGAACAGCGGCGACTCGCGCCACGCCGTCAGGTGGTAGATGCGCAGCGGCCGCTCGCCGCGGATGGTCGCCTGCTTGATGTGCATGTCGGTGCAGAACGCGCAGCCGTTGAGCTGCGAGGCGCGGATCTTGACCAGGTCCTGGATCGGCTTCTCGATGGCCGACTTCGCCAGTAGGCCTTCGAGCTCGACGAGCTTCTTCGTCAGTTCGGGGGATTGCTGCATGAAATCGATGCGCTCGGACATTGCGGTGCTCCTCGGAGGGGAATGATCGGCGCGGGATCCCACGCCCGGGGCGCGACACTAGGCGCGCCGCCCGGCCGCCGGTAGGCGTGCGCGCGGACGCAGCGTGTTGCGCGGGGTGCAACAGTGGCGTGGCTTCGCCTGCCTGAATTCCCGCGGAGCGGCGGAAGCCGCGACTTCCGATCCGCCAGTCGCGGCTTCCGCCGCTCCTGCGACAGCACGGCAACGCGCAGCGAAGCGACGCGATGGCCGCGCGCCCGCTCGCCGCCGCGATTGGTGCGCACGAAGCAACACCCTGCGGCCGCGCGCGAGCCTACCGGCGCCGCATGGCCGGACCTAGCATCCGCAACACGCTCCGCGACCACAGCGCCCTTCGCCGCGTCGCCCCTCCCCCGCGTCATCCCCACGTTGCAATGCGAGGTCGAACATGAAAATCGTCGTCATCGGTGGTACCGGACTCATCGGCAGCCAGGTCGTCACGCGCCTGCAGGCACAGGGCCACGAAGCGATCGCCGCCGCGCCTTCCACGGGCGTGGACATCCTCAGCGGCGAAGGCCTGGACGTGGCCATGGCCGGCACCCACGTGGTCGTGGACCTGTCCAACTCGCCCTCGTTCGAAGGCGCGGCGGTGATGGACTTC
>Ga0268289_100053_pt1 | contig 83194 bp, 71 predicted proteins | sample MetspNORM_FD_191340 | JGI IMG/M metagenome (GOLD analysis project Ga0268289, IMG submission 191340) | Soil microbial communities from San-Diego area, Southern California, United States - Methylocaldum sp. NOR-M | ecosystem: Environmental > Terrestrial > Soil > Desert | place: USA: California... | reverse complement strand
CATCCTCAACCACCCGAGCACCGAGAAGTACATCGTCGCCACGGCTGGCCAGAACGGCAACGCCATCCAGGCGGAGTGGTGACCGATGGCCTTCACCGTCGACGGGCCCAAGGTGTGGCCGATCACCCCGGACTGGAAGGAGGACGTGCGCGAGTCGCTCTCCTGGGGCACGGACGTCAGCCAGTCGAGCGGGACCGCCGCGACGCACCACCGCAGCTATCGCATCGGCCCGCGCCGCGGCTTTTCGTTCTCGCTAACCGCGTGGCACCAGGAGCACCGCGTCGCCGACGCCCTGCTGGCGGGCTACCGGGGGCCGTGGCTGCTGCCAATCTGGCCTGACGGGCAGGCGCTGGCCAGCGTGCTGGCCGATGGTTCCGATTCGATCCCGTGCCAGACTGCGGGCTTCGATTTCGTGGCCGGCGGCCAGGCCCTGCTGCACAGGGCGGTGAACCTCTGGGAGGTCGTCGACGTCGAGAGCGTCGAGGCCGACCATCTGGTGCTCGGGGCGGAGACCCAGGCCACGTTCGGGCGTGGGGATCGGCTCTATCCGCTGCGCCGTGCGTGGCACCAAGACGGCGCCGAGGCGCAGATGAGCAGTGACGTCGCCAGCCGGCGGCGGCTCGCCTTCGACGTCGCCGAGCCCTGCGACTGGCCCGTTCTGACGGAGACCGAGTACCTGGGCTATCCCGTGCTCACCGTTCGCCCCGACGAGAGCGACGACCCGGTCAACGCCTACCACGGCTTCCGCGATGCGGTGGACTTCGGCGCGGCCCTGCCGGTGATCAGCGACCTGCCGGGCATCACGCTGCGTACCCAGCGCGACAGCTGGAAGCTGTTCGGCCGCACGGAGCACACCTGGTTCCGGTCGCTGCTGTACAGCCGGCGCGGCCGGCAGCGCCCGATCTGGGTGCCGTCCTGGCAGTCGGACCTGGCGCCGGCCGCCGCGATCGCCGGCGGCAGCACCATGCTGTCGGTCGAGTGGGCCGGCTACACCCTGTTCGGCCAGGGCAAGCCCAACCGGCAGGACGTCCGCATCGAGCTGCGCGACGGCACCGTCCACCACCGCCGCATCACCGGCGCCGCGGAAGCCGGCACCGTGGAAATGCTGACGCTGGACGCCTCGCTCGATGCCGCGACCATCGCGCCCGAACAGATCCGCCAGATCTCCATCATGGCCCTGGCCACGCTGGCCAGCGACACCACCGAGATCTCGCACCTGACCGACGCCGAGGGCGTCGCCACGGCGCAGACCGGCTGGCAGGCGGTGGTGCCCGATGTTTGAGAGTGAGGTCCACCTCTTCGTGTTCCGGCGCCAGCTGATGACGCTGCGCTTCGCCGCCGCCGATCGCGACCAGGTCGTCGGTGGCTACACGTACAAGTCGGCGCAGATCGAACGCGACGCCATCAAGCAGACGGTCGAGCGCGCGAAGGACAAGCTCAAGATTCGCATGGCGTACCTGCTCACGCCCAACGAGCCGGCCGAAGGGTGGCCGGTCACGCAGCAGATCGGCGACTGGTGGCGGCCCTACATCCCGAGCGATGCCATCCAGGTCGAGTGCCTGTCCTGGGATCCGGACAGCGTTGACGCGCCGCGATCGGAATGGCTCGGCTGGGCGGTGCAGCCGGTCTACGACGACGCGCAGCTGGAGCTCACGTGCGACCCGAACCCGTCGGCGGGGAGCATGGGCAACCAAGGCTTCAAATGCCAGAAGGCGTGCACGAAGGTCGTCTACTCGACCGGTATCCGCGGCTGCAACCTCGATCCCGAGGACTTCAAGATCGAGGCCACGATCGCTTCAAAGGATGCGCTCAAGCTGCAGGCGGCCGATTTCATCGGGACGCCCTTCACGCTCGCGCATGGCTGGCTGAGCTGGACGCGGCTCGACGGCATCGTCGAAGAACGCCCGATCATGGCGCACAACAACACCACGGGCGAAGTCACCGTGCTGTGGGAGGGCGTCGAGCTCGAGGTCGGCGCCGAGGTCGTCGCGCTGCCCAACTGTCCGGGGACGTGGGCCGCCTGCGAGGCGCGCCGGCCTGACCCGCAGAACCACTATGGCGGCGCCATCTACAAGCCGGTGAAGGATCCGATCGCCCAGGGAGTGTCGATGTCATGGGGCTGATCGCGCGCTACCGCCGCCTGCGCTACGCCTGGGGCTGGCGCGCCCGCTACTGGTGGATGGACACCGCCAGCGGTCGCCGCGCGCACGTAGCGGCGTTCTGCATCGGCGTTCTAGTGATCCTGCTCCAGCTGGTGCGCATGTCGGTGGCTGCACTGATGCCGCGGCCAGTGCACGCCCCACAGACGGCGGTGTACTGGTGGGTGATCCAGCTGATCATCATGGTGGTCGCCGCGGCCGTGGCGTACGCCCTGCGTCCGAAGCCGCCCAAGCAGGCCGAACGCCAGATCGAATCGCCCACCGTCGAGGACGGCACGGCGGTGAAGGACCACGGCGGCACCGTGTGGATCGATCACGAGGACAGCTTCCTGCTGGCGTGGAAGATCGTCGGCCGCGACCCGATCAAGAAAAAGAGCGGCAAATGATCGTGACGCACAGCCATTTCCGCACGATCCCGGCGCGCGCCGGCAGCGGCTACTGCAACCGCGGCGGCCGCGCGTGGTTCGAACGCCACGGCCTTGACTGGAGCGACTTCGTGCACAACGGCATCGACGAATCGGCACTGCTGTCGACCGGCGACGGCCTGGCGATCAAGCTGGTCGAGTGGGCGCGCCAAAGCGAAGCGGAGGCCCGCGCCCGTGGGTAAGAGCAGCGAGCAAACCGTCGGCTACCACTACCGGCCCGCGTACCACGTGATCATCACGCGCGGCCCGATCGATGCGTTTATTGCGCTCGCGGGTGCGGACAAGATTGCCTGGGATGGCCGCGCGGTCGACTACAACGACAACGGCAAGACCTACTACAAGCAGGGCGGCAACCGGCCGATCTACTTCGAGCACCTCGACGCAACCGGCGCGCTGACCGCCTCGGGCAGCATCCAGGTGGCCGCACCCAACCTGTTCGGCGGTGAGGATGACCAGGGCGGCATCCTGGGCCGGTTCGACATCATGTTCGGCGAGGCCGACCAGTTGCCCAACCCCTACCTGCAGGCCGTGTTCGGCAACCAGACCGCCGCGTGGCGCGGCCTGACCACGGTGGCCTGCTGCGGCGCGCGCTTCGGTGCCATGAACCCGATGCCGCAGAAGCCTTCGTACAAGGTCCGAAAGATCTTCAACGGGTGGGACATCGGCGAATGCTGGTATCCCGCGAAAGCCTCTGTTCCGATGGCCGATCTTGGCCCGGACGTCGGAGGATTCGTTCTGGGGCGTCGGGTGGTGGTCACGGCGGACGTTGCAATGCCAGACCAAGTGCTTGAAGAGATGGCCATCAAGTACGACTGGAGCTACACCGACAGCGGCGAGGACTATCACTTCTTCCGTGGCAACGAATCCGGCCTGGTGCGCGCAAAGGATCCGGAAGGGGATGGCGACGATCTTTCGGCGGTAGTGGGTCTGATCGACGAGGGGTGGCAGCTCGGTCAAACCGCCGTCATCAAGTTTCACAGCGGGCATCTGCTCCTTTGCGTGATTACCGACGTCAACGAACCGCCGACGGCACCGGAAGGTGCGGAATGGGCGGCGTCGCCTGGCAACCCGATGACCACGGACCTGGGGGTCGTTTACCTCTGGGAGATGGACGTGCTGACCCCGGTCACGCGCTACCTCGAGGCCATGAATGCCGCGCACGCGCTGGTCTACTGCCGCACGGACAGAGAGAAGGGTCGCGAGCCGTTCGCCAATATCGACGACGAGAACATGCAGGCGGCGGCCGACATCCTCTACGGCGAGGGCTTCGGCCTGTGCTGGGAGTTCGACCCGGAGCGCGACACGCCCGACTCGTTCGAGGAGCAGGTGTGCCGCATCATTGGCGGCAGCTTCGAGCGAAGCATCATCGACGGGAAGTGGCGCCTGCAGCTGGCGCGTGCCGATTACGATCTCGACTCGCTGTCGGTCCTCGGCGAGGATGCCGGGCTGATCCTGTCCTTTAGGGAACTCCCGATCACGCTGGACCAGGCCGTCAACTGCCTGGGCGTGCGCTATTTCGATATCGAAGCGAAGGAATCGCGCACGATCTGGGCACGGGCGCCCGGCCTGGCCCGCCAGTTCGGCGAGATCAAGGAGATCCTCGAGTATCCCTGGATCCCGACCGGCACGCTGGCGGCGAAGGTCGTCGAGCGCGAGCTGCGCGATCGCATCACGCCTCGCCGTTCGTTTGAGGTGGACACCGATCCAAGCTTCCGCCACATCGTGCGCAACGAAACGGTCCGATTCCGCTTACCGAGTCGCGGCATCGCCGAGATGGTGTGCATCGTGGGTCAGAAGGAGAATGGCACGCTGACCAGCGGGGCGATTCGTTGGAAGCTCACCCAACACGTTTACTCGTTTGGCGATGCGGTGTATGTCGAAGTCGAGCCGGGCGTCGACACGAGCCCGCCGCAGGTACCCGCGGCAGTCGTCGCCGCTTTCGTGTTCGAAGCCCCCTACCTGATCCTGGTCACCCAGTTCGCTCGCCCGGACCTTCAGGCGCTGCCCGACGACGCGGGGTTCCTGCTCGCCGCAGCGGCGGCGCCGACCGCGGGCCTGAACTTCACCTTGGCTGTGCAGCCGTCCGGCGGCGACTACGGCGAGGCTGGAACCGGGGATTGGTGCCCAACGGCCACCGTGGTGGGTGCCGTGGCCGGCGACATGGGTCCCACCGTCGTGTCGATCGCCAACGGCAGCCGTCTCGGCGCCGTCGATGTCGGCATGGCGGTCGCGTGGGACAACGAGTGGTGCCGCCTCGATGACATCGACCTGGACACCATGACCGCGACCCTGGCGCGCGGTTGCGCCGACACGGTGGCGCAACCCCACGCCGATGGGGCGCGGCTGTGGTTCATCGGTGGCGATCTGGCCGCCGACAGCACCGAATACACCGACGGCGAGGCGGTCAATGCCAAGTTGCTGACCAACACGGCTTCACAGCAGCTCCCGCTCGGTTCTGCTGTGGCCATTCCACTGACGTTCGATGGGCGCCAGGCGCGGCCGTACCCGCCGGCAGCGCTCACGGTGAACGACGACGCGGCGCCGGCTTATCTGTTCGGCGAGCTGACGCTTGAATGGCGCCATCGCGATCGCGTCCTGCAGGCGGACCAGCTAGTCGACCAGGCCACCGCCAGCATTGGCCCCGAGCCGGGAACCTTGTACACCGTGCGCTGCTACCTCGATGGCGTGCTGGATGACACGCAAACGAGCATTGCCGGCGCCACCGCGACGGTGTCGCCCTCTGACAGCGGTCTGGTTCGGATCGAGGTCGAAGCGGTGCGCGGTGGCTTGGCCAGCTGGCAAGCGCAGGTCCGCGAATTCAACTACACCGTGGCCGAAGCCGACCCGCTGTTGATCAACGGCGAACCACTCTTGATCAACGGCGATCCCGTCTACCTGGAGTAACCGATGGAACTCTCGACTGGTCCCAAGACCATCACCGGCCTGACCGGCCGCGAACTGCTGCCGCTGCTGCAGGGCGGCGACGGCATCGCCGCCATGCTCGCCGAGCTGGTGAACCTACCGCGCGGGGCCATGCACCTGCTGCGTGTCAAATACGCGGCCGACAGGGCTGCGACGGCCGATGCCGATCCAGGCGCCAGCAACGTGCGCTGGAATGATGCCGATCAAGCCGCTGCGACCGAGATCTATATCGCCGACGCCGACAGTGATGCAAGTGATCACGGCGCGCTCTGGGCTAGCCTCGACTCGGGCGGCTACCTGTACCTGTGGAAGCAGGCTGCGCCCGCGACGTGGCAGCAGTGGCAGATCACCTCGGTCACGGACGCCAGCGGCTACCTCAAGCTCGGCGTCACTCTGATCGGCGGCGAGGGAACTTTTGCCGATGAGGATCCCGTGGTTTTGACGCTGCAGCAGCCCAACCCAACGGCGCCAGGTGAAGGCGACGTTGTGGGTGCCGAGGGCAGCGTCGACGGCGAACTGCCCGCATTCTCCGGCACCACGGGCAAGGCCCTCAAGGGCTCGGGCGTCACGGTGGATGGCAACAAGGGCATCAGCGGCTACCGGGCGAAGTACAAGGACGTGACCGGTACGACGTACACGGCCGTCGACGACGATTCGGGCAAGGTCCTGCGCTTCACCAATGCATCGGACGTCGTGGTGACGCTGCCTAATGACCTCCCCCGCGGCTGGTGTGTTTCTTGGACGCAGGTGGGCGCTGGCCAAGTCTCGTTTACCGCGGCAAGCGGCGCAACCCGCAACAATCGAAGCGGGCATACCAAGAGCGCTGGTCAGTGGGCGAAGGGGACGCTCGAAATTGACTCGAACAGCGACGACGCATCGGCCATCTACGTACTGGCGGGAGATTGCGCGGCATGACCATCCTCGCGGCCAGCATGGGTGCGGTAGGTCCGATGAGCACGGGTGCCGCGGATCCGGTCGCCTTGTCGATCTACAACAAGCTCGTCTCCTGGTGGGAGATGGACGAGGCGAGCGGGTCGCGAAACGATTCCAAGGGCACGAATCATCTCGCCGTAGCAGGCACGGTGGCAACGGCAGAAGGCGCCCGTGGACCTGGCGACGTAGCAGCTGCTTTTGCCGGCGCGGGCTCTTTGTTTCGAGCCAGCAACAGCAGCTTGCAGGTGCCGGCCGGCGGTGGCGATCACTGCCTGTTCGGCTGGTTCTACGCCAGCAGCATGACGGGCGTGCAATGGGTCGCCGGCAAGTGGGATGCAACCAGCGCCGTCAGCCTCGAATATGGGCTGGACATCGAGAGCGGCGAGCTGCTCGCGCAGAACGGCGGAAGCACCTACTTCTATCCCAATCCAGGCCCGACGCCCGATGCGGAGGCCTGGCATTTTGCTATCATGTGGCGAGACGCGGGAGATGGCGAAGGGGAAGACGACGGTAAGGTTCGAATGTCCGTCGATGGTGGACCGACCTTCCTTTCCGCAGCCGCGAGCAACCCTGGGGGAGGCGGCGGCTCCGCGCTTCAGTTCGGACGCGTGAATGCTGTACTCGGACTCGGCGGCCGCCTGCAGCGATGGGGCTGGATCAAGGACGGGTTCCTCTCCGAGGAAGAGCGCACCTACCTATACAACGAAGGTGCTGGCCTCAAGTGGGCGGAACTGGCAGCAGCTGCTGGCATCTAGGTGGCTTGGGAGTCGGTGCAATCGACGGTTATATGGCGATGCCTAAGCGGGCGATGAACTCGTCTGCGATTGATTTGACGTATTGCTCCGAGAGATGGCGCTTGTCGCGATAGACAGGTCGTCCCTCAGACTTGCGTTTGCACTTCTCCTCGGGACATACAATGTCATTCATGTCCACGATGGACACGTTCGGCATTCCTGAGACAGCCTCAGCTTGCCAATACGCGGCATCGTCAAACGACTGCTCTCCGGTTGATACCAGGTATGGAGTGGAGCGCAGAAGTCTCACTTGGCTTGCGCTCGCGGATAGCCGAGACATCACTGTTCGTGTCCCTTCGATCCACTCTGACCTGCTGAACTTATAGTCGTTAGACGATCCCACGATCACCACGTCCGGTCGAATTCTCTCTATAAAGCGGATGGCCCTGTCTCGCCACCGATCACATTCGACATAATCCCTTTTGATTCGTGGATAGAAAAAGGTCGCATCTACCATCGCGCACGATGACTTCGTAATGACGATTAAGTTCTGGCTTCGAAACTGCAGATAGATTGCGGGGAACCACTGCATCGCGACGCTGTCGCCAATGAGCACTATTGTTTTTTTGGGGTTCCTCCCCGTGAATTTGCAAGGCTTCAATTTGTCGCTGGCAAACCAGTCATCACATCCCGCTGCGTAGATGGAAGGTGTTGGGTTGGGGTCGATGTACGGCTTAGGAACTATGGAGAATGCACCACATGCACTGATGATCAACGAAGCGCATGCGATAGCGACGGTTTTGGCAGGCCGCAACCTACGGCTTTTTCGAAATGGACACTCGATGATTCGATAGGAGATGGCAGCCAAGGCGAAAGATAGGAATAGCAGTAGGAGTGGCGGCATTCCACGGCCGAGCAGGAATACTGGCCAATGCCAGAGGTAAAGCGAATACGAGATCAGCCCTATCCAGACCATTGGTTTTGCCTCCAGCAATGGAGGCGGGTTCTCGCTCTGGATTCCTGCCAGCAGCAGAGCCGAGGCCAAAACCGCGGGTGCCGCGCCTGTTCCTGGAAAGTGAAGGGCAGGCACGAAGCACGCCGCAATGACAAATACAAGCGCCGCATAGCTGACAGTTTTCGATATTCGAATGGGACGTAAGGCAATCAAGCCGCCAATCGCCAGTTCCCAAGCCCTTGTTGGCATGGAATAGAAGGCTGCCTGTTGCTGCCCGTTCCACAGGAACCATTCGGCAAGCGAAAATGAGGCGATAGCCAGCACGGAGAGAGTCGCAACCGGGCGTCGGCGTGCTAACAGCAATACGATAGGCCAGACGAGATAGAATTGCTCTTCGACGCCGAGCGACCATAGATGGAGCATAGGGTTTTGCAGCGGGGCCGGGTCGAAGTAGTCGGTTGTCGATGCGCTAAGGAACAGGTTCGCCGAGAACACGAACGCGGCGGCAGCCGTCCTGGCCGTCTGCGCCAATTCCGTGGGTGGAAGCATGACAACTGCAGCAGCCAGGGTGGCTAGGGTCGCTGTGAAAAGTGCCGGAAGAATCCGTCGAGCACGCCGCGCGTAGAAATCAACGAGGCAGATTCTATTGGTGGTTTGCAGTTCTTCGTAGAGCAGTCGCGTGATCAGGAAGCCTGAAATCACGAAGAAGATATCGACCCCGACAAACCCGGCGGGTATTGGCAATCCCGCGTGGTAAACCACGACCGCTAGCACCGCGACCGCGCGGAGGCCATCAATGGCCGGGCTGTAGCTCATCCCCCTCATGGTGAGGAGGCTACCATAGCCTCGATGGGCGCCGATCGCGCCGATCGCCTTCGAATTGAGCCCCTGGCGGTACGTAGCTTCTGGCATTGCGTCTAGACAGGCCGTGGCCAGAATTGACGGCGTGGATGGTGAGCAACACCGCCGGTATCTCCACGACTACGCAATGTCGCGTGAAAGACAGGGCGGCCGCCCCGAAGTTGGCCCTCCGGAGCGGCCGCCAGTTCCACGTGAGCGAGCACGTGTCCCCAGCCAAGGCCCTGCCACCTCCGCGGGAGGCGGGCCCAGCGTAACAGGACGTGCCCCGTGCCCAACCCGATCATCCCCTGGCCAGGCGGCAAGCGCCGCCTGCTGCGCCATCTGTACCCGCACTTCCCCGCCCACGAGTGCTACGTCGAGGCCTTCGCCGGCGGCGCCGCCGCGCTGCTGATGCGGCCGACGCCGGCGCCGGTGGAGGTCCTGAACGACATCAACGGCGAGCTGGTGCGCCTGTACCGCTGCGTCAAGCACCACCTGGACGAGCTCATCCGCCAGTTCCGCTGGAGCCTGGTCTCGCGCGAGATGTTCGAGTGGGCGCAGCTCGAGCGTCCGGAGACCCTGACGGACATCCAGCGCGCCGCCCGGTTCTACTACCTGCAGAAGCTCGCCTTCGGCGGAAAGGTCCACGGCCAGAACTTCGGCTACGTGGCCAGCGGCAGCGGGCCCAGGCTCAACCTGCTCAGGATCGAGGAGGAGCTCAGCATGGCGCACCTGCGGCTGGCCAACGTGATCATCGAGCACGGGCCCTGGTACGAGGTGTTCGAGCGCTACGATCGCGCCGCCACGCTGCACTACCTGGACCCGCCCTACTGGGAGACGGAAGGGTATGGCGTCGACTTCGCGTTCCACGAATACGAGCTCATGGCGTCCGCCATGCGCGCCTGCGCGGGCAAGGTGGTCCTCTCGATCAACGACCACCCGGAGATCCGCCGCGTGTTCGAGGGCCTGACCATGGTGCCGCTGCAGCTGCGCTACACGATCGCGCGCGATCGCGGCAGCGACGCCGCCGGCGAGCTGATCGTCAAGAACTGGGATGACAGCCAGGCGCAGCTGCTGTGATACTGCGCTACGCGCGGATGCGTGAAAGCGGCAATTCGGGTGGTATTGACGCAATGCCTTGATTCCAAAGGCGTTGAGCGGCCTGCAAAGCCGCGTACGCCGGTTCAATTCCGACCCAGGCCTCCACTACGTACGCGGGTCCCTCCGCAAGAGGCCGCACGCAGATGCGGGTCCCTCCGCAAGAGCCCGCACGTAGATGCGGGTCCCACCGCAAGAGCCCGCACATCCATGTGCGGACTTTTCAAAAGAGCCTTCGCCTCGAAAGGGCGGTCGCGCGGGCTGCGGCTTGCAATCGGCGGGCGGTCAGGCACGCTATCGGCGCCGCGCCCGGGTGGCGAAACTGGTAGACGCATCGGACTTAAAATCCGCCGGCCGCAAGGCCATGCCGGTTCGATCCCGGCCCCGGGCACCACTCCTGCTTCGTGCAAGCGGCTACAGCCGCGCGCCTGTCCCGATGGGAGCGATGGAAGTCGCGACTCGCCAACCCTGACCACGGTGCCTGTCACGACTTGAGTCGCCGCCACGGGAGCTGCTCCTTGCCGGGCCCGAAAAGCTCGCGGCTGAAGCCGCTCCCGCAAGAGGCGTCTCCTGCCGGCATCGCTCCCGCGGGCCACCGTCTGCAACAATGCCAGGCGACCGCAAGCCGAGGGCCAGCCGGATGTCGCGCTATTTCACCTACGTCGCCTGCGTCGCCCTGGCGCTGCTGTCGGCGTGGATGGTGCTCGTGCTGCAGCACGCTGCCTGGCGCTGGCCGCTGGGCATCTTCGGCGCGCTCGCGCTGCTGGGCACCTGGGACCTGCTGCAGCGGCGCACGACGCTGCGGCGCAACTATCCGATCCTCGCGCATTTCCGCTACTTCCTCGAGTCGATCGGGCCGGAAATCCGCCAGTACTTCATCCAGTCCGACATGCAGGAAGTGCCGTTCTCGCGGCAGCAGCGCTCGCTGGTCTACCAGCGCGCCAAGAACGTCATCGACGTGGTGCCGTTCGGCACCGAGCGCGACGTCTACGGCGTGCAGTACGAGTGGATCAACCATTCGCTGCTGCCGACCTCCATCGCCTCGCACGACTTCCGGGTGCGCGTCGGCCCCGGCACCGCGCAGCCCTACGACGCCAGCGTGTTCAACATCTCGGCGATGAGCTTCGGCGCGCTGTCGGCCAACGCGATCCGCGCGCTCAATGCCGGGGCGAAGCGCGGCAACTTCTACCACGACACCGGCGAGGGCTCGATCTCGCCCTACCACCGCGAGAACGGCGGCGACCTGGTGTGGGAGATCGGCTCGGGCTACTTCGGCTGCCGCGGCGAGGACGGGCGCTTCAGCGAGGAGCGCTTCGCGGCCAACGCGCGCGAGCCGCAGGTGCGGATGATCGAGCTCAAGCTGTCGCAGGGCGCCAAGCCCGGCCACGGCGGCGTGCTGCCGGGGCCGAAGGTGAGCGCGGAGATCGCGGCGACGCGCGGCGTGCCGCAGGGGCTGGACTGCATCTCGCCCTCGCGCCATTCGGCGTTCTCCACGCCGGTGGGGCTGCTGGAATTCGTGGCGCGGCTGCGCGAGCTGTCGGGCGGCAAGCCCACCGGGTTCAAGTTCGCGCTCGGCCATCCCTGGGAGTGGTTCGGCGTGGCCAAGGCGATGCTGGAGACGGGCCTGCTGCCGGACTTCATCGTCGTCGACGGCGCCGAGGGCGGCACCGGCGCGGCGCCGGCGGAGTTCGTCGACCACGTCGGCGTGCCGATGCACGAGGCGTTGATGATCGTGCACAACACCCTGGTCGGCATCGGCCTGCGCGACCGCATCCGCATCGGCGCGGCGGGCAAGATCACCAGCGCCTTCGACATCGCGCGCACCGTCGCGCTGGGCGCGGACTGGTGCAACGCCGGCCGTGGCTTCATGTTCGCGCTGGGCTGCATCCAGTCGCTGAGCTGCCATACCGACCGCTGCCCGACCGGCGTGGCGACGCAGGACCCGGCGCGCTGGCGGAAGCTCGACACCACCGACAAGTCGGCGCGCGTGTTCCAGTTCCACGAGAACACCGTCAAGGCGCTGCGCGACCTGCTGTGCGCCGCGGGCCTGGAGCATCCCGGCCAGCTCGGCCCAGAGCACATCCTGCGTCGCGTGTCGCCGACCGAGGTGCGCTCGCTGGCGGCGCTGTACCGGTTCCTGGAGCCGGGCGAACTGCTCGGCCGCATCCCCGAGCACGTGGTGTTCCGCAACTTCTGGGCGGGCGCGCGCGCCGATTCGTTCGTGGCGCCGGACCGCGTGCTGGCGATGCGCGCGGCGAAGGTGCATTGACGGGGACGTGCGCTCGCGTGGCCCGTGTCATCCCGGGTAGGGCGAAGGATCCGGTTGGGAACACGGCGCGGAAAGCAGATCCCTCGCTGCGCTCGGGGCGGCGGTCCTTGCCTTACCGTTCTCGCCGCGCGTCCTTCCCGGCTTTCAGCCGTGGCAGGCCATCAGCACGGTGTCGCCGCAGCGCAGCTTCACCTTCACCCCGGTCGGGTGGCCGGTGCTGCGGTGGCGGGCATAGGCCAGCTGGCTGGCGTGCTCGATGGCCACCAGCGGCGTCGGGTCGGGCGGCTCGTTGCCACCGCTGGCCGTATACACGACCCAGCCCCGGGCCGATTGTTCGATCGAGAACAGCTCGCGTTCCATAGGTCGTCCCCCGGAAAGCCGTTGCGTAGGGAAGGCAAAGCAATTCGCGTGCCGTCCGTGGACGGCCCGGCGCCGGGGCAGGATGGCGCGCCTTCGTGACAGGAAGGGGCGCGCGGGTGCCGGGATGCGTCGCTGATGCGCCCTGCGGGGCCGGGGGAAGGACGTTCTCCCGGCTTGGCACCCGGCCCGGTGGGGAATGCAGCCCTGCGCCCTCGCGGCCTGACCTCCGGCTGGCCCCGGCGGGCCGCCCGCTCAGCCCTCGAGCTGCCGCGCCGGGTCCGAAAGCTCCAGCTCGCGCAGCACCACCCCGGCCTGGGTGCGGTTGCGCACGCCCAGGCGGTCGAAGATGGCCGACAGGTGCGCCTTCACCGTGCGCTCCTGCACGTCCAGGCGGTCGGCGATCTGCTTGTTGAGCAGGCCCTGCGCGACCAGGGCCAGCACCCGGAACTGCTGCGGCGACAGGCTGGCCAGGCGCGCGGCCAGCGCGCTGTCGTCGGCCGAGGACTGCGCGCGCGCCACCGAGGCGCGCAGCGTCGCCGGCAGCCACTGCTCGCAGGCCATCACGCTGCGGATCGCCTCGCGCAGCTCGTCCAGCCCGGCGCTCTTGGGCAGGTAGCCGGCGGCGCCGTGGTCGAGCGCGCGCCGCACCACGCGCGGGTCGTCGTTGGCCGAGACCACGATCACCGCGACCCCGGGATGCTGCGCGCGGATCGCCGCCAGCCCCGCCAGGCCGTGGTTGCCCGGCATGTGCAGGTCGAGCAGGACCAGGTCGATCCCCGGTTCGGCGTCGAGCGCAGCCAGCACCTCGTCCAGCGAGGCCGCCTCGCGCACCTGCAGCGCGTCCACCGCGTCGGCCGCGGCCTGGCGCAGCGCAGCGCGGAACAGCGGATGGTCGTCGGCGATCAGCAGCAGGGGCATGCGGGGATTCTGGCAGGAATCCCGCCGCGCGCGGGCGCCGCGCCGTGGTACCAAAGTACGATGAACGCCGCCGCCGCGCTTGCTACTGTCGCGCCATGACCACGACCACCATCCGCGCCGGCACCTTCCTGTCCTTGGCCCTGCTGCTGGGCGCCTGCGCCGTCACGCCGCAGCGCGACGCCACGGAGGCATCGATGTTCACGTCCGAACGCAGCACCGAGCACCGGGGCGGCGACGACCTGCTGACCGCGGGCCTGGGCCTGGACGGCCTGCGCGCGATGGCGCCGCCGGCGTTCGCCGACGCCGCGCATCCCACCGCGGCCGAACTGCGCCGCCGCGCGATCTGGAGCAACTGGCGCGGCATCGCCGACCTCGCGCCGGGTGGCGGCTACGGCACGCTGTACGGCAGCACGCAGGCGATCCCCGGGCGCGAGTTCTCCGCGCTGGCGAAGGTGCCCGGCGCCATCCAACCGCACCGCGTGCTGGTGCAGGTGCCGGACGCGTTCGACAAGGCCAGGCGCTGCGTCGTGGTCGCGCCGGCCTCCGGCTCGCGCGGCGTCTACGGCGCGATCTCGATCGCCGGCGCCTGGGGCCTGCCGAAGGGCTGCGCGGTCGCCTACACCGACAAGGGCGCGGGCACCGACTATTTCGACCTCGACGCGCAGGTCGGCGCGCGCGCCGACGGCACCGCCGGCGGCCTCGATGGCGGCGATGCGCTCGCCTTCGTGCCCGACGCGCCGGTCGGCGCCAGCGGCGTCGCCTTCAAGCACGCGCATTCGAAGGACAACCCCGAGGCCGATTGGGGCCGGCACGTGAGGCAGGCGGCGCAGTTCGCCCTGCACGCGCTCGACGAGGCCGTGCCGGACGCCGCGCCGTTCACCTTCGGCAACACCCGGGTGATCGCGGTCGGCATCTCCAACGGCGGCGGCGCGGTGCTCCGCGCGGCCGAGCTCGACGGCGACTGGCTGGACGCGGTGGTCGCGGGCGAGCCCAACGTGCACGTCGAGGGCGCGCGGCCGATCTACGACTTCGCCACCGAGGCGGCGCTGCTTCAGCCGTGCGCGCTGCTGCACCTGGATCCGGCCTCGCTGGCGCAGCCACCGATGCGCGCGCAGGCTGGGCCGCTGTGGACGCTGCGCTGCGCATCGCTCAAGGCGGCCGGCCTGGTCACGGGCGCGACCGCCGCGGAGCAGGCGAAGTCCGCTTACGACGCCATGCGCGCCAGCGGCTGGACCGACGCCGCGCTGCGTTCGGGCGCGGCCTCGAGCGGCTTCGACCTGTGGCGCGCGGTGGCGGTGGCCTACGCCTCGGCCTACGGCCGCTACGGCGTCGGCGAGCATCCCTGCGGCTACGCCTACTCGGCGCAGGACGCGGGCGCCGGCGCGCGCGCGGCCACCGCCGCGGAACGCGCGGCCTGGTGGTCGGACGCGGCCGGCATCCCGCCGGGCAACGGCGTCGGCATCGTGGACGCGAAGACGGCGGCTCGGGATCCCGTGCTACCCGGCCTGCGGTGCCTGCGCGCGCTGTGGGACGGGCAGGGCGTCGACGCCGACCGCGTGCGCAAGGGCGTCGCCGAAACCCGCGCCTCGCTGCCGCGCGCAGGCCTGCCGGTGATCGTGGTGCACGGCCTCGACGACGGCTTGGTGCCGCCGGCCTTCAGCAGCGCGCCCTACGTCGCCGCCGCGCAGGCGGCCGGGCGCGAGGTGCGCTACTGGCAGGTGCACAACGTCGAGCATTTCGACGCCTTCCTCGGCTTCCCCGACTACGCCGCGCGCTACGTGCCCTCGCTGCCCTACGTCTACGCCGCGCTGGACCGCATCGACGCCTACCTGGACGGCAAGGCGCCGCTGCCCGCGGATGCCGTGGTCGCCACCATGCCGCGCGGCGCCGGCAAGCCGCTGGAGGCGGCGAACCTGGCGATGCCGGAATAGCACCGCGGCTGCCCGTGGGAGCGGCTCCAGCCGCGAGCTTCAACCGGTGATTGGCGATTCGCGATTCGGAGGAGCGAGGCCCGGGCCTCGGCTTCTTCGCCCGCATCACTCCGTTGCCCGCAAGCTCGCGGCTGAAGCCGCTCCTACAAGGGGCGGGGCGGCGCGCCTGCATGTTGCGGCGACGCGGAATTTGGCACCCTGTCGCCTCCCCGGACCGGAGCCGACCATGCAGCGCCCCCGCCATTTCTCGATGCTGCGCGATTTCCAGCTGGCCGACTGGTTCACCCTGGCCAACGCATTCTGCGGCACCGGCGCGGTCTTCGCGGCGATGCGCTTCCTGCACGAAGGCGTCGTGCGCGACCTGATGGTCGGCATGGCGCTGATCCCGCTCGCCTTCATCTTCGACGCCCTCGACGGCCGCGTCGCGCGCTGGCGCAAGGTCGCGTCCACCCTCGGGCGCGAGCTCGATTCGCTGGCCGACGTGATCTCCTTCGGCGTGGCGCCGGCCGCGCTGGGTTACGCCTGCGGCATGCAGGGCGGCTGGGACTGGGTGGTGCTGAGCTATTTCGTTGGCTGCGGCGTCAGCCGCCTGGCGCGCTACAACGTCACCGCCGAGACCCTCGCGGACGGCGGTGACAAGGTGAAGTTCTTCGAGGGCACGCCGATCCCGACCAGCGTGGCGATCGTGGTCGTGCTGGCGGTGGCCGCGCACCTGGGGCGGATCGGCGACGGGCTGTGGTTCGGCGAATGGCGACTCGGGCCCTGGCAGCTGCATCCGCTGGTGCTGCTGTACGCGCTGTCGGGCTCGCTGATGATCAGCAAGACACTGCGCATTCCCAAGCCCTGAGCGCGCGCGATTGCAACGGTCGCGTTGCTATGATCGCGGCAGCCGGAGGAGGCGACGATGCAAGACAGCAGGCAGGGCGGAAGCGGGATCCCGGGCGACTTCGACGCACTGGCGCGGCAGTACTGGAGCGCCTGGGGCGAGGCGCTGCGCGCCGCCGCGCCGGGCGCCGCGCGGTCCGGCGCGCAGCCCTGGCAGGAAGCGCTGGACTGGTGGGGCCGGTTCGCGCAGGGCGGCCGCCAGGACGGCAACGACGCGCTGGAACGCTTCAACGCGCAGGCGCGACAGTGGCTCGGGCAGATGCAGCAGGTGGCCGCGCAATTCGCCGGCCAGCCGGCCAGCGCGGCGGACATCGCGAAGGCCTGGAAGGGCGCGATGGAATCCGCCGGCGGCAATCCCTTCCTCGACCTGCTGCGCGGCATGCGCGGGCCGGGTTTGCAGGGCTTCGAGCAGTGGTTCGAGCAGGCCTCGCCCTACCTGGAGGGCCTGCGCAACGAATCGCTGTCGTGGCTGCGCATGCCGGCCTTCGGCTTCGCGCGCGAGCACCAGGAACGCTGGCAGCAGCTCGCGCTGGCGATGGCCGACTACCAGCAGTGCACCCAGGCGTACGACGAGCTGATGCGCCAGGCCACGCGCGCGGCCTATGCGATCTTCGAGGACAAGCTCGCCGAGCGCGAGGAGCCCGGCAAGCAACTGCAATCGGCGCGCGCGCTGTTCGACCTGTGGGTCGACGCCGCCGAGGATGCCTATGCGAAGGTCGCGCTGTCGAAGGCGTTCCGCGACGCCTACGGCCAGCTGGTCGACGCGCAGATGCGCCTGCGCGCCGGCGTGCAGCGCGAGGTGGAGCTCGCGAGCGGGCTGTTCGGCATGCCCACCCGCACCGAGGTCGACGCCGCGCACCGCAAGATCGTCGAGCTCGAGCGCCAGCTGCGGCGCCTGCGCGATGCCGCCGCGGCGCCCGGGCAGGCGCGTCCCGCTGCGAAGAAGACCGTGGCGAGGAAGACCGCGGCGAGGAAGGCCGCCGCCAGGGGGAAGCCCGCATGACCGGACCGCTCGACATCACCCCGGACCGGCTGGCCGCCGAGGCCGCGGAATTCCAGCGCAAGCTCGCCGCCGGCCTGCAGACCCTGCGCGAGCTCGACGACGTCGACTACGGCGCGACCGCGAAGGAGGAGGTCTGGCGCGACGGCAAGGTCGTGCTCTACCGCTACCGCGGCGAGGGCACGCCCACCGCGAAGGTGCCGCTGCTGGTCTGCTACGCGCTGGTCAACCGCCCGTACATGGTCGACCTGCAGGCCGACAAGTCGATCGTGCGCAACCTGCTGGCGCGCGGCGAGGACGTCTACATCATCGACTGGGGTTACGCCGACCGCTCCGACCGCTACCTCACGCTCGAGGACTACATCGAGCGCTTCCTCGGCGGCGCCGTCGATCATCTGCGCGACGCGCACGGCCTGGACGCCATCAACCTGCTCGGCATCTGCCAGGGCGGCGCGTTCTCGCTGTGCTACGCGTCGCTGCACCCGGGCAAGGTCCGCAACCTGATCACCATGGTCACGCCGGTGGACTTCCACACCGACGACAACATGCTGTCGAACTGGACCCGCGGCATGGACGTGGACCTGTTCGTCGACACGCTCGGCAACGTGCCGGCGGACCTGATGAACCTGTGCTACCTCACGCTCAAGCCGTGGCGGCTGTTCGCGCAGAAGTACGTCGGGCTGGTCGACATCCTCGACGACAAGCGCGCGGTCGAGGATTTCCTGCGCATGGAGAAGTGGATCTTCGACTCGCCCGACCAGGCGGGCGAGGCGTTCCGCCAGTTCATCAAGCAGTTCTACCAGGGCAACGGCTTCGTCAACGGCGGCATCGTGATCGGCGAACGCGAGGTGCACCTCGGGCTTGTCGAGATGCCGGTACTCAACATCTATGCCGAGCAGGACCACCTGGTGCCGCCGGCGGCGTCGAAGCGGCTCAAGGAGCTGGTCGGCAGCAAGGACTACTCCGAGCTGTCGTTCCGCGGCGGCCACATCGGCATCTACGTTTCCGGTCGCGCGCAGAAGGAAGTGCCGGGCACGATCCACGACTGGCTGGCGAAGCGGTCGGGCTGAGGCGGGATCGATGCCGCGCCTGGCCCGCGCCGTCGCCGCAGGCATCTTCGCCGCCTGGGCGTGCGTGGCGCGGCCGGTGGCTGCGGCGGACGGCGGCGTCGCCGCGCGCGAGATTGCGGGGCTGATCGAGGAGCTCGGCGCGTCGGGTTGCCGGTTCGAGCGCAACGGCCGCTGGTACGAGGCCGGCCGCGCGCGGGCCCACCTGCAGCGCAAGTACGACTGGGCGCGCAGGCGCGGGCTGGCGGGCACGGCGGAGGAGTTCATCGATCGCGCCGCCAGCCGCAGCAGCATCAGCGGCCGGCCCTACCGGGTGCGCTGCCCGGGGCGGCCGGAGATCGATTCGCAGGCCTGGTTCCGCGACGTGCTCGGGCGCCTGCGCGCGCGGGGCGTTTAACGCCGGACGCGCTAGACTTCACCGGTCCCCGGCCATGCACCCGTTCCCGATGACACAAGCGCAACGCTTCACCCGCTCGATCAACGACCGCGTCCTGGCCGGCGTCATGGGCGGCATCGCGCACCGCTACGGCTGGAACTCGACGCTGCTGCGCGCGATCTACGTGGTCGTCTCGGTGGCGTCGGCCGCGTTCCCCGGCATCCTGGTCTACCTGATCCTGTGGCTGCTGATGCCCGAAGGCGACGATTGAACGACGCCGGCAACGCATCGACGTTGCCGCCGGCGGCGTTGCGCGCCCTGCAGGCCGCGGGCGCGCTCTGGACGATCCCCAACACGCTCGCCGGATTGTTGCTCGGCGTCGCCGGCATGCCGTTCGGCGCGCACGCGCACCTGCGCGCGCGCGAACGCGCGATGGTGTTCCACCGCTGGCCGTGGGGACCGGGCGGCGCGATCACGCTGGGCAACGTGATCCTGCACACCGGCGACAATCTCGACTCGCCCTGCGTGACCTACGCGCACCGCGCGGGCCACGCGCAGGAAGCGCCGATCGTGCTGGCCGACCACGAGCGTGCGCACGTGTTCCAGTACATGGCGCTCGGCCCGCTGTTCCTGCCGCTGTACCTGCTGTGCGGCGGCATCAGCGCGCGCAACCGCTTCGAGCGTGCGGCCGACCGCTACGCGCAGTCGGGCGGCGGCTGGTGGCCGTGGTGATGCCGCGCGCCGACGAACGGTCGGCGTGTTTTACGCATCGCTAACGGCGGTTGCGATAACGTGCACGCGTCGAAGAAAAAGCGGAAGGCGAAAGCCGGAAGCAATCGCTTCGACAACAGAAGGCTCAGCCGGACGGAGAAATCCGCCAGACTGGGCCTTCTACTTTTGGGCGCGAAAAAGTTGCGGCCAACCGGATCAAGCGCATGCGCGATGCGCTGCAGGCAGTCCTTCAAGCGTCGCCTGCAAGTGGAAGCATCCGTTGCGGGCCGGCCTCGCGCGCCCGGCGCGTGCGTTCGCCGGCCGATCCGCGAGGATGGCGCGCATCGTGCACGTGACCATTGAATGGATGGTCGCAAGTGCGCGATTCGGCGTGCGGTTCGCAGCCGTGCGCGCCGACGCGGCACGGGCCGCATCGAGGCGGCCGTCGCTTCCGGCACGGGGAAGGGGCGCGCCGCCCGCCCGACATGCGCTACGCTCCGCCGAAACGGGGAGGGCAGGGCATGAGCCGAGGCGATACGTGGGTGGCGCTGACACCCTGGTCTTTCTTCGTGCCGACGCTGCTGGCGGCGGCGCTGGGCGTGTTCATCGCCAATGCGGCGAGTCGCCTGGTGTTCGGCGATGGACGCGAGGCGCGTGGCGGGGAGGCCGGGCAGGTCGAAAGTGCTCCGAAGGCGGGAGAAGCAGGCGCCAGCAAAACCACGGACGCACCAAGTCCCGCTGATACCACCGCGCGAGCTTCCGCGGCGCCGGAACGCCCGCGCCCCGCCGCGTCCCCGGCGACGACCGGCGCCGCCGCTGAAGCGCAGGCGCAAGAACCCCTCCGCCTGCCGGGTCCCAGCGTCGCGCGCCGCGACGGCGGCGAGCGCGCCTGCATCAACGGCACCGTCGCGCGCCGCGCCTCCAACGGCTGGGAGCAGGAAGTGGTGGGCGACGCGCCGGCGCGCTGCGTGGCGACGTCGAACTGACGCAGGGGTCCGGGCGGTCGTTCAGGTGATCGCGAAAAGCCGGGCCCTCACCCGGGCGCTGCGTACCCTCCCTCTCCCGCTGCGCAGGAGAGGGTTGCGACAGGCGCTTCGTGCTTGCCCTTAGCAGGTCAAATGCCGCGCCACCGAAGCAATGCGAAGTCGGCAGGAAGGCGGCGGCCGGGGGATCGCGCCAAGCCGGCCATGGATGGCGGCGCCCCCGCCAAGGCAGGATGCCTTGCCGGGGGAAGAGCGATTCACCGGACGGCGACTTCCTTCGCGCAAACAGCCGAAGCCTGCAAGAAGCCGAACGTGCGGCGAAAAGCCGGGCCCTCACCCTGGCGCTTCGCGCCCTCCCTCTCCCGCTGCGCGGGAGAGGGTTGCGTAGCTGGCGCTTCGCGGTTGCCGGGATGATTGGACGATGTGCCCCTTCCCGCAAAGCGGGAGGGCGCTGGCGTCAACTGCGTCCGGTGTCGGGATGCCCCGCGCCGGAGCGGCCGGTTTCGGGGAGATCGGCATCGGGGCGATCGGTGTCGGGGCGGCCGGCGTCGGGGCGGCTCGCGTCGGGGCGGCCGGCGTCGGGACGACTCGCATCGGGGCGGCTCGCGTCGGAGCGGCCGGCGTCGGGGAGATCGGCGTCGGGGCGAGCCGCGGCAAGCGGCAGCGTGGCCAGGCTTTCCCCGAGGATGATCGCGTCCGGACCGTAGCGGCGCTCGGCGAACACGATCGCTTCGCGGCCGGCCAGCACGACGCTGCTGCAGCGCGTCCCGTAACGTTCGCCTCGCACGAAGGGCGGCGACAGCGTGCGCTCGAGCGCCAGGCCGACGCCGGTGTCGGGCAGGGCGTCGTCGGGCGCGGTGGTGGTGTCGGCGAGCGCGTCGAGCAGGGGCGCCAGCGCGGGCATGTCGAAGGATTCCGCGCCGGCCGCGGGCGACGCCAGCCAGGCGGACAGTGCGCGCGTGGCGTGGGTGCTCTTCGGCCAGGGCGCGTCGAAGGCGCCGTTGGACATCGCGTGCAGGCCTGGCTCGACCGCATGCGTCGCGAAGCCGGGATGGTTGCTTGCGAACGCCAGCGCCTCGCCGTCCCAAGCCAGTAGGTTGAAGCGGCCGAATTCCGCGGCGATCGGCGCCAGCGCCCGCAGCGACGCATCGGCGCGCCCGTCGCCGCGCGCGAAATCGCGCACCAGCGCCCCGCGCGAGCGTGGCGCGGCCTCGTTCGCGAGCCCCGCGCGCACGTTGGTCACCGCCGCCAAGCGCCCGCGCGTGGACGCCTGCAGCCAGCTGCCGCCCTGCAGTAGGTCGCGGCCGCCGTACACGTCGGGCGCATCCGGGTCGAAGCCGGCCGGCGCGGTCGGCCGGCCGTGGAATTCGTCGCGGTTGGCGATCAGCGCGAGCGGGAAGCGCGGATGCACGCGCCAGGCGATGGCGATCAGGCACATGCGACGATGCTAGCGCAGACGGCAGCCGCGCGACGCCGCCGCTACCGCGATGGCAGCAGGTCGAGCACGGTTTCCGGCGGCCTGCAGATGCGCGTGCCCAGCGGCGTGGCCACGATCGGCCGCTGCATCAGCACCGGGTGCGAGAGCATCGCATCGAGCAGCGCGCCCTCGTCGAGTGACGGGTCGTCCAGCCCGAGCTCCGCGCATGCCGGCTCCTTCTCGCGCAGCAGCGCGCGTGCGGGCAGGTCCATCGCCGTGAGCAGCGATTGGAGCGTCGCGCGATCCGGCGGCTCGCGCAGGTACTCGACCACGCGCGGCTCGATGCCGGCTTCGCGGATCAGCGCCAGCGCCCCGCGCGAATTGCCGCAGGCGGGGTTGTGGTAGATGGTGACGTCCGGTGCATTCATGTCGTTGCTCGTGGGAAAGAAGAGGGACGCGCCCGCGCGTCCAAGGTTCCCGGAAGCCGGCAAGCGCGGTCAAGCGGCTGCACGCGGCGTGGACGAGCCTAAACGAAGGGTGAACCCGGTCATCCTGACTGCGCGCGATGTCGATCCGCACCATCGTGGATCGACGTCTCCATGAGCGCGGCCTGCGGGGCGCGCATCACACCAACCGCATCCGCGAGGAACCCGCCATGAGCTATGTCGATGGATTCGTCTTGCCCGTCCCCGAGAAGAACCTGGCCGCCTACCGCCGGCTCGCGCGCAAGGCCGGCGCGATCTGGAAGGAATATGGGGCGCTGGAGTACGTCGAATGCGTGGCCGACGACGTGCAGTCCGGCAAGGTCACCTCCTTCCCGCAGAGCGTGAAGCTCAAGCCCGGCGAGGTGGTGGTGTTCTCGTGGATCGTCTACGCCTCGCGCGCGCAGCGCGACCGCGTCAACAAGAAGGTCATGGCCGACCCGCGCATCGCCGGGATGGATCCCAAGTCGATGCCGTTCGACGGCAAGCGCATGTTCTGGGGTGGCTTCAAGCCGATTGTCGAACTCTAGCGGGCCGACGAGGCAGCCGCGGCCGCCCGTGGGCGCGCCGCGACGCCTCGACGATTTCCGCGAAACCCACCGACCACCATCAGGAGACATCGATGACTGCACGACCTGCCGCCCCGCGCTCCATTCTCGCGCTGGCCCCGCTGCTGCTCGCCAGCGGCCTGGCCTGCGCCGCCACCGTCACCTACGACATCGACCCGGAGCACACTTATCCGAGCTTCGAGGCCGACCACCTCGGCGGGTTGTCGGTGTGGCGCGGCAAGTTCAACCGCAGCAGCGGCAAGGTCACGCTCGACAGGGCCGCGGGCACGGGCACGGTCGAGGTGGAAATCGACGCGGCCAGCATCGACTTCGGCAACGACGCCCTGAGCGAGCACGCACGCGGTCCCGACCTGTTCGACGTCGGCAAGTATCCGACGGCACGCTACGCGGGCCGGCTGGAGGGCTTCGCCGAGGGCAAGCCGACGCGCGTGGTGGGCGAGCTGACCCTGCATGGCGTGACGCGTCCGGTCGAACTGCAGGTGAAGAGCTTCAAGTGCATGCCGCACCCGGTGCTCAAGCGCGAGCTGTGCGGCGCCGACGCGCTGGCGACCATCCAGCGCGACGAGTTCGGGATGCCGGCGGGCAAGGACTACGGCTTCGGCATGGCGGTGACGTTGCGGATCCAGGTCGAGGCGATCGCGCAGGAAGCGGCCGGCAAGTAGTTGCGCCGGCGGCCCGTTGGCGCATGGCGCGCGATTCCCCCGCGCGGCGCGATGCCGCGCCTACGCCGCGCAGTCGCGCGCCTTGGCCAGCAGCAGTTCGCGCTCGCGCGCGTTGCGGGTCATGTCGGCGGCGCGCTCGAATTCGGCGCGGGCCTCGGCGTGGCGGTCGAGCCGGCGCAGCAGCTCGCCGCGCACGCTAGGCAGCAGGTGGTAGTTGCGTAGCGCGCGGTCGCCGGCCAGCGCGTCCACCGCCGCGAGCCCGATGTCCGGACCCGACGCCATCGACACCGCCACCGCGCGGTTGAGCTCCACCACCGGCGAGGGGGCGACCTGCGCGAGCGCGTCGTACAGCGCCACGATGCGCGGCCAGTCGGTCGCCTCGACGCTGGTGGCGCGGGCGTGGCAGGCGGCGATCGCAGCCTGCAGCGCGTACGGGCCGCGCGCACCGCCCAGCCTGATCGCCTGCTCGAGCGCGGCCAGTCCGCGCCGGACCAGCAGCTGGTCCCAGCGCGCGCGGTTCTGCGCGGCCAGCAGGATCGGCTCGCCGCCGGGGCCCACGCGCGCCTTGTTGCGCGAGGCCTGCAGCTCCATCAGCGCCAGCAGGCCGTGCACCTCCGGCTCGCCGGGCATCAGCCCGGCCAGGATGCGGCCCAGGCGCAGCGCTTCCTCGCACAGCGCCGGGCGCAGCCAGTCCTCGCCCGCGGTGGCCGCGTAGCCTTCGTTGAAGATCAGGTAGATCACTTCGAGCACCGAGTCCAGGCGCTCGAACCGGTCGTCGCCGCGCGGCACCTCGAACGGCACCTGCTTCTCCGACAGCGTGCGCTTGGCGCGCACGATGCGCTGGGCCATGGTCGGCTCTGGCACCAGGAAGGCGCGCGCGATCTCGTCGGTCGACAGCCCGCCGAGCAGCCGCAGCGTCAGCGCCAGCCGCGCCTCGCGCGGCAGCACCGGATGGCAGGCGGTGAACACCAGCCGCAGCAGGTCGTCGCCGATGTCGTCGTCGAGCCGGTCGTCGGCGTCAGAGGCGGCCATGGCCTGCTGCTCCTCCAGCTCGCGCGCGATCTCCGCGTGCTTGCTCCACTGCAGCTTGCTGCGGCGCAGGCGGTCGATGGCGCGGTGCTTGGCGGTGGCCATCAGCCAGGCGGCCGGGTTGTCCGGCACGCCGTCGCGGGGCCAGCGCTCCAGCGCGACCACCAGCGCGTCCTGGGCCAGCTCCTCGGCCAGCCCGACGTCGTGGACCATGCGGGCGAGGGCCGCGATCAGCTTGGCCGATTCGATCCGCCAGACCGCCTCGATCGTGCGATGGATATCCGTGGTCGCCATGGCGGGGGATCACAACATCGCGGCGGCGGCCGCGCAAGGGCCAATGCCGTGGACCGGGCCTGGGCCTGCCGCGGGCCGCGACAGCCCGGGCGGCAAGCATGGCCTTCGTTGCCGATGCGCTCGCCATGGCACCACCTCGCTCGCATGCGGGGCCTGGAGCCGCCGGCCAATGCCGGTCGCACCGGCCGCGGAATCCAGGGGCGATCGTCGCGACCTCTGTCGCTCCCACAACAGCGGGAGTTACTGCTTCGCCGCGATCTGCGTGCGCAGGCGTTCCTCCTGCTCGCGCGCCTCCGGCGTGAACGCCTCGCCGAAGTCTTCGGCTTCGAACACCGGCCGGATTTCCACTTCGAACGTGTCGCCGTCGGGGTTCGGGATGCGCCGGGTCCATTCGATCGCTTCGGGCATCGACTTGACCTGCCACAGCCAGAAGCCGGCGACCAGCTCGCGCGTCGCGTCGAACGGCCCCTCGGTGACGACCGGCCGGGCAGCGCCGGAAAACCCGACGCGCACGCCCTTCGAGCTCGGGTGCAGCCCTTCGCCGGCCAGCATCACGCCGGCCTTGACCAGTTGTTCGTTGAAGGCGCCCATCTGCGTCAGCACCTGCTCGCTCGGCATCGCGCCGGCCTCGCTTTGCGGATTGGCTTTCATGATCACCATGCAGCGCATGTCGTTCTCCTGTCGTGGCGGGGAGAGGCGGCGCGCTTTCCGTCGGCCGCGCTCTTGCCTTCATGACGAAACAGGAGGGGCCGGATCGACAAGGATCGACGGGGGGCGGCGCGCGCCCGTCAGGCCTGGAGGGGTGACGCACGCAGCGACGGCGCGAGGCCGCTCAGTGCTTGTTGCGCGCAACGGCCTCCGCTTCGCCGGCGGCTTGCTCGTCGGCTTCCGCGCCCTCGGCGACGTCCTCGTTGCCGGCTTCGCGCGCCTCCCTGGCGAGCCGGGCGAAATACTTGCGCTGCTTCTCCAGCGCCTCGTCGTCGAGTTCCTCGAGCGCGAGCAGGCTGTTGTTCGCCGACCCGGTGGCGCGGATCAGCTCGTCGAGCTTGATCTGCAGCGCCTCGGTGTCGCGGTTCTGCGTGTTCTGGATCAGGAACACCATCAGGAAGGTGATGATGGTGGTGCCGGTGTTGATCACCAGCTGCCAGGTGTTGTCGAACTTGAAGATCGGCCCGGTGATCGCCCAGGCGATGATGAGGCCGGCGGCGAGCGCGAAGCACATCGGCTTGCCGGTGAATTTCGCCGCGGACTGCGCGAAACGGGTGAATGCCTTGGAGCCCTTCATGTCGAGCCTCGCTGTGCCGGGGGCGGGAATCGTCGCTCGCCTCAGCCGCGCGGCCCGCCCATCACCGGCAGCACGATGCCGTTGACGTAGGAGGCGGTGACCGGCGAGGCGAGGAAGACATAGGCGGGCGAGACTTCCTCCGGCTGCGCCGGGCGGCCCATGTCGCTGTCCTTGCCGAAGCCGGGGACGTCCCTGGCCGGCTTGTCGGCGGGATTGAGCGGCGTCCACACCGGGCCCGGCGCCACCGCGTTGACGCGGATGCCGCGCTCGAGCAGGTTGCTCGCCAGCGACAGCGTGAAGGCGTGGATGGCACCCTTGGTGGCCGAATAGTCGAGCAGGTGCTTGTTGCCGAAGATGCCGGTCTCCGAGCCGGTGTTGATGATGCTGGCGCCTTCGCCCATGTGCGGCAGCGCGGCGCGCGCCATCCGGAAGTAGCCGCCGATGTTGGTGCGCAGGGTTTCCTCCAGGCGCTCGTCGGTGATCTCGCCGATGTCCTTCGCGTTGAGCTGGAAGGCGGCGTTGTTGACCAGCACGTCGAGGCGGCCGAAGGCCTCGACCGCCTGGCGGACCGCGTCCTCGCAGAACGCCGGGTCGCCGACGTCACCCGCGACGAGCAGGCAGTGGCGGCCCTCGGCCTCGACGTGGCGCGCGGTTTCCTTCGCGTCCTCGTGCTCGTCCAGGTACAGCACGGCGACGTCGGCGCCCTCGCGCGCGAACAGCACGGCAACCGCGCGGCCGATGCCGGAATCGCCCCCGGTGACGATCGCCGCCATGCCGTCGAGCTTGCCGCTGCCGGCGTAGTCGGGCGCGAGGAAGCGCGGCTGTAGTTCGAGGGCATGCTCGTTGCCGGGCTTGCGCAGGTGCTGGCGCGGCATCGGGTTGGTGGGCTGGCGGCGGGTGCCGGCCTGCACGGGCGTCTTCTTCTTCGCTTTCGCCGCTTTCGCCGCTTTCGCCGCCTTCTTGGCCTTCTTCGCGACCTTCGTGGCCGCGGGCTGCTTCGAGGCCGACTTCTTCGCCGCCTTCTTCGCGGCCTCGGCGTCGGCCTGCTGCTGGATCGCGCGCTGGCGCCGCGCGGTCGCGTCCGCGTTCTTCGCGTGCTTGCCCCGGGTGGCGGCCATTGCGAAGCTCCGTGGGAGGGAGCGCGAACGCTAGCGGAGGCGCCGTCGTCGCGACGTGACCCGCGCCACGCCGGCCTTCATTCCTTCGGCGCTTTCGCGGGCACGAACGGCGACGTCGGATCGCTGGCGGGGAAGGTTTCCTCCAGCGCTTCGTCCTGGTTCTCGCTCTCGTGCTGCTTGCGCTCGCGACGGTGCTCCGGCGCCTCCGGCGGGCACTGCTTGTCGCCGTCCACGGAGGGATCCTTCCGGTCCTGGCCGCCGTTCATGGCCGGCCTCCGCGCCTTGCGCAGGCATGCGGGGATGCGTGGCTTCGATGCGGGATCCCGCGGGCTGTACTGCGTGGCATGGGGCGCTCCTGTTCCGGGGCCACGCACTATCCGCCGCGTGTCGTTGTGGCCGCGTCAAGGGCCGGGACGCGCGAGCGGCGTCCCGGCCGCGGCGGGATCGCTAGCGCCGAAAGCGCGGCGCGGCCCGGAACGCCACGTAGGCCCCGCTGCCCGCGTCGATGGCCTGCCCGGTGATCCTGCCGAAATCATCGATGTCGTTGGCGGTGTAGAGCGCGCTGTCGGCGTCGTCGATCGCGCCCAGGTCCGCCACCTTGCCGTCGTGCCAGAGGAAGGCGCGGCAGTGGCCGGCAGCATCGCAGGACTGGCCGACCACCTGGCGCCATTCGTTGATGCCAAGCGCCTGGCTGGTGACGTCGCCCGGCAGCATCTCCAGCCTGCGGATAGGCTGGCCGCGTAGTTTCACGAACGCGCGTGGGTTGAAGCCGGTGCCGTCGGAGACGGAGTCGTTCGCGAAGCCGACGATGTCGCCGCGCTGGTTGATCGCCATCGGGGTATTCCAGGCGATGCCGCCGAAGTCGCCGATGTCGGTCGGATGGCCGTTCTCCCACAGCACGTTGTGCCTGGCGCTGAGGCCGCCGACGGCGTTGCTGCACGAGCCGGAGATGCCGACCACCTGGCCGCGGTCGTTGATCGCGGTGGCCGAGCTGACCGAGTCGCCAGGCAGCGGCGGCAGTTCGCGTACCTGCGCGTGGCCGGGCCCCCAGAGCGCTGCGCGGAACTGCAGCACCTGCGGCGCGGTGCAGCTCGGATCGTGCACGGAATTTTCCGCCCAGCCGACGACCTGGCCGCGGTTGTTGGCGCCAGCGGCGAAGCCATGGGTGCCGCCCAGCGTGGGCAGCGGCGTCATCACGCCGTCCTTCCAGCGGAAGCCGAGGCAGCGCGTGCCGCTGCGCTGGCTGCCGGGGAAGAAGTAGTAGCAGCTCCAGCGTTCGTTGTAGGGATCGGGCTCGGCGGTCTGCGCGATGCCGACGACGAGGCCGCGCAGGTTCTCGACCGGCCACAGCACCGCGCTGTTGGCACCGCCCAGCGTGCCGAGGCGGGTCATGTGCTGCCCGCGCCACAGCACGGCTTCCACGGCGGCATCGCCGGGCAGCTTCGACGTGCCGGTGATCCAGCCGCGGTCGTTGATGCCGTTGCCGCTGCTGGGACGGTCGCTGATGCCCTGCAGCAATTCGATGTGGTAGCGCGGCCATTGGCCTTGGCGCGCGGCATCGCCGGCGTGGGCTGCGCCGGTGAGCAGGATCGTGGTCGAAAGGATGGAGCAGGCGAGGCGTGTCTTCATGGGGGGTTCCTCCGGGACGTGCGCGGCCGCTGCAACGGCGTCGGCGCCGCTTCAGGACTCGTCCTGGCGTGCAGCGCGCGGCGGCGTTGCCGTCGCGCTTCAGGTATGCGCGTACGCGTCGTCGATTGCTCGCCGTTTTCGGACAACGTCACCGCGCGACATGCGCGGCGCGCGGACGCGCGAAGCGGCGCAGCATGCCGGCTTCCGGCAATGGAAGCGTCCGCGCGGCACGCACCATGCGGATGGAAGGCCGTGTTCCCGCGGCGACTGAGCGCGCTGGGTTTCGGCCAACGCTTCGAGCCTTGCCCGGCGCGCTACCCGCCAGCCGATCGTGGCCGCGCCGAACAGCACCAGCGCCGCGACCAGGAACACCGCGCCCGCATGCGGAAGCCACGTGCGGGGGCACGAATGGCCCGGCGGTGAGCGCCGGACGCGGCACCCATCCGAAAAGGGCAGGAGAAGCGCGAGGCTTCCCAGTTGGTGGCAACGACCCGCATCGGCTGTCCCCCCGGCGAACAAGGGGCGCGATGCCACAAGGACAGGCCGCGCTTGCCAGGCGCCCGCGGGCCCGCGCGGCCGGTAATCAGCGCATCTCGCCGCGCCGCTTGGCGTCCATCCACTTCGACGCCTGCGCGGGCGTGTAGTCGCGCAGCCAGGCGAACAGGCCGTCGATGTCGTCGCCGTGCCACAGGTCGCGGCGCTGGTCGGGATGCAGGAAGCGCTCGGCGACCATGCGGTCGATCATCGCCAGCAGCGGATCGTAGAAGTCGTCGACGTCGAGGAAGGCGCAGGGCTTGCTGCCCAGCCCGAGCTGGCGCCAGGTGAGCATCTCGAACATCTCGTCGAGCGTGCCGAAGCCGCCGGGCAGGGCGACGAAGGCGTCGGACAGGTCGAACATCCGCGCCTTGCGCTCGTGCATCGAGCCGACCACCTCGAGCCGGGTCAGCCCGGTGTGCGCGACCTCCCAGTCGACCAGCTGCTGCGGGATCACCCCGACCACCTCGCCGCCGCCCTCGAGCACCGCGTCGGCGACGATCCCCATCAGCCCAACGTTGCCGCCCCCGTAGACCAGCGCCAGCCCTTCCTTGGCGATGCGCGTGCCCAGCGCCATCGCCCGCTCCGTGTAGGCCGGACGGAGGCCGGCGTTGGAACCGCAGTAGACGCAAATCGATTTCATGGGAGGCCGGGGATCGGGAACAGTGAGTGGCGGAATGGCACGAGCAGGGCCTGGGATCACCGCGGCAAGGGCGAGTACCTGCGTTGGCCGTCAGACAGCGGAGAAGCCCACCCTTGTCATTCCGAACGTAGTGAGGAATCTCGTGAAACCGTCGAGATGGATCTCTCGCTGCGCTCGAGATGACAAGCCTGGATTTTCCCCGCGCGGCTTTTGCCCCAGCCCCCAGGTTGGAGGCGGTTCGCGCCGAAGGCGCGAAGGGGCGGGGATGGCATGCACGCTTTGGGGCCCACGGTTTGCGCAGCAAATCGTGGGTGCAAGGCGAACGTCAGTTCGCCTTGTGGATCGCCCGCTTGTCCACCGCCATCGCCGCGTCGTGGATCGACTCCGACAGCGTCGGGTGCGCATGGCAGATCCGCGCCAGGTCGTCGGCGGAGCCCTTGAACTCCATCGTGAGCACGCCCTCGTGCACCAGCTCCGACACGCCCACGCCGACCAGGTGCAGGCCGAGCACGCGGTCGGTCTCGGCGTGCGCGATCACCTTCGCGAAGCCGGCCGGCTCGGCCATCGCCACGGCGCGGCCGAGCGCGGCGAACGGGAAGCTGCCGGTCTTGTACGGCGTGCCCTCGGCCTTGAGCTGCTGCTCGGTCTGGCCCACCCAGGCCACTTCCGGCTCGGTGTAGATGACGTTCGGGATGGTGTCGTAGTTGACGTGGCCGGGCAGGCCCGCGATCAGCTCGGCCACCGCGATGCCTTCCTCGAAGCCCTTGTGCGCCAGCATCGGGCCGCGCACGCAGTCGCCGACCGCCCAGACGCCGTCGACGCCGGTGTGGCAGTGCTCGTCGACCTCGATCACGCCGCGCTGGTCGAGCCTGACGCCGGTGCCTTCGGCAAGCAGGCCCTTGCTCGCGGCGCGGCGGCCGACGCAAACCAGCAGCTTGTCGAAGGTGATCGTCTGTTCGCCGTCCTTGTCGGTGTAGGTGACGACCACTTCCTTCTTCTTGCCCTTGCCCGTGACCTCGGTCTTGGAGACCTTGGCGCCCAGGCGGATGTCCAGGCCCTGCTTCTTGAACTCGCGCGCGGCGGTCTTGGCGACCTCGGCGTCGGCGGCGGGCAGGAAGTCGGGCAGGGCTTCAAGCACGGTCACTTCCGCGCCCAGGCGCTTCCACACGCTGCCCAGCTCCAGCCCGATCACGCCGGCGCCGATCACGCCCAGGCGCTTGGGGACCTCGGTGAAGTCGAGCGCGCCGACGTTGTCGACGATGTACTCGCCGTCGAACTTCGCGAACGGCAGTTCGATCGAATCCGAGCCCGCTGCCAGGACCACGTTCGGCGCCTTGAGCTCGATCTCCGAGCCGTCGTGCTGCTTGACCTTGACCACGTTGCCCGGCTGCAGCTGGCCGAAGCCGTAGTACGGCGTGACCTTGTTGGCCTTGAACAGCATCGCGATGCCGCCGGTGAACTGCTTCACGATCTTGTCCTTGCGGCCGATCATGGTGCCGATGTCGACCTTGGCGTCCTTGAAGCTGATGCCGTGCTCGCCGAACAGGTGGCCCATGTTCCAGTACTGGCGCGAGGAATCGAGCAGCGCCTTGGACGGGATGCAGCCCACGCGCAGGCAGGTGCCGCCGAGCGCCGGCTTGCCGTCCTTGCCCAGCGCGGCGTCGATGCAGGCGGTCTTCATGCCCAGCTGCGCGGCGCGGATCGCGGCGTGGTAGCCGGCGGGGCCGGCGCCGATGACGATGACGTCGAATTGTTCGCTCATTGCGTAGTCCTTGTTCCTGGTTCCCTCCTCTTCAAGGGGAGGGCTAGGGTGGGGATGGGTTGCCTCGCGGCGCCGGTGGGGAAACCCATCCCCATCCCGGCCTTCCCCTTGAAGGGGAAGGGGAAAATCACATGCCCAGCAGCATCCTGTGCGGATTCTCGAGCTGGTTCTTGATGTCGACCAGGAACAGCACCGCGTCCTTGCCGTCGATGATGCGGTGGTCGTAGGACAGCGCGATGTACATCATCGGCGCGGCGACGACCTGGCCGTTCTCGACGATCGCGCGCTCCTTGATGGTGTGCATGCCCAGGATCGCCGACTGCGGCGGGTTGACGATCGGCGTGGACATCAGCGAGCCGAACGTGCCGCCGTTGGTGATGGTGAAGGTGCCGCCCTGCAGGTCCTCGAGCTTGAGGCCGCCCTCGCGCGCCGCCTTCGCGTAGCCGTCGATGGCCTTCTCGACCTCGGCGAACGACATGCGCTCGACGTTGCGCAGCACCGGCGTCACCAGGCCACGGTCGGTGGAGACCGCGATCGAGATGTCGGCGTAGCCGTGGTAGATCACGTCGTCGCCGTCGACCGAGGCGTTGACCACCGGGTACTTGGCCAGCGCGTTGGCGGCGGCCTTGGCGAAGAAGCTCATGAAGCCGAGCTTGATGCCGTTGTCCTTCTGGAACTGCTCGCCCAGCTCCTTGCGCATCGCCATGACCTTGCCGAGGTTGACCTCGTTGAACGAGGTCAGCATGGCGATGGAGTTCTTCGACTGCATCAGGCGCTCAGCGATGCGCTTGCGGATGCGCGTCATCGGCACGCGCTCTTCCGGGCGGGCGCCGCCGGACACGCCGGCAGTCTTGCCGCTGGCGTAGTTGACCAGGTCTTCCTTGGTCACGGCGCCGCGGCGGCCGGTGCCCTCGACCTGCGCCGGGTCGATGCCTTCCTTCGCCGCGGTGAAGCGGGCGCCCGGCGGCAGGTCGGCCACGCCGGAAGCGGGCGCGGGCTTGGTGCTGGCCGGCGCGGCCGCCTCGGCCTTCGCGGCCTCGGCCTTGGGCTGGACTTCCTGGGCGCCGGCGGCCGGGCCCTTCTCGGCCTTCGCCTCGGCCTTGGGCGCCGGCGCGGCGGCCGCGGCGCCTTCCTCGATCACCGCGATGACCTGCTGGCTGGTGACGGTGGCGCCTTCCTCGAACTTGAGCTCCCTGACCACGCCGTCGACGGTCGAGGGGACCTCGAGCACGACCTTGTCGGTTTCGAGGTCGACGATGTTCTCGTCGCGCTTGACCGCATCGCCGACCTTCTTGTGCCACGACGCGATGGTGGCGTCGGAGACGGATTCGGGCAGGACGGGGACTTTGATTTCGGTGGCCATGGAAACGGTCCTAGGTTGTCATTCCGGCAATGATGGCGTCGTCCCGGAGCGTGTCCGGAATGACAGGGAGTGGGATCACTCGGCGGCGTGCTTGCCGTTGAGCGGGTTGACGAGGGCGTCGGCCACCAGTTGCTGCTGTTCGGCCACGTGGTCGTTGAAGTGGCCGACGGCGGGCGAGGGCGAGCGCGCCCGGCCGGCGTAATGCAGCGACTGCCCCGGCTGCAGGCAGGCGTCGAGGTGGTGCTTGATCTGGTACCAGGCGCCCTGGTTCTGCGGCTCTTCCTGGCACCAAACGACGTCCGTCGCCTTCGCGTGGCGCTTGAGCTCGGCGGCCAGCAGCGCCCGCGGGAACGGGTACAGCTGCTCGACGCGGATCAGCGCCACGTCGTCGGCCTTGCGCTTGTGCATGTCCTCGAGCAGGTCGTAGTAGACCTTGCCAGAGCACAGCACGACGCGCCTGGCCTTCTTCGGGTCGCTGGTGGTGTCGGCGATCAACTGCTGGAAGCCGCCCTTGGCCAGCTCGTCCAGCGACGACACCGCCTGCTTGTGGCGCAGCAGCGACTTGGGCGTCATCACCACCAGCGGCTTGCGGGTGGCCATGCGCATCTGCCGGCGGATCATGTGGAAGGCCTGCGCCGGCGTGGTCGGCACGCAGACCAGCATGTTGTCCAGCGCGCACAGCTGCAGGAAGCGCTCCAGGCGCGCCGAGCTGTGCTCCGGGCCCTGGCCCTCGTAGCCGTGCGGCAGGAACAGCGCCATGCCGCACAGGCGGTTCCACTTGGCCTCGCCGGAGCTGATGAACTGGTCGATCACCACCTGCGCGCCGTTGGCGAAGTCGCCGAACTGGCCTTCCCAGATGTCGAGCGTGTCGGGATCGGCCGTCGAGTAGCCGTATTCGAACGCCATCACCGCCTCCTCGCTGAGCAGCGAGTCGATCACGGTGGCGTCCTCGGGGTTCTCCACCAGCTGCCGCAGCGGCAGGTAGTGGGTGTCGGTCTTCTGGTCGTGCAGCACCGCGTGGCGGTGGAAGAAGGTGCCGCGGCCGCTGTCCTGGCCGACCAGGCGCAGCTTGTGGCCTTCGTCGAGCAGGGTCGCGTAGGCGAGGTTCTCGGCGAAGCCCCAGTCGCCCGGCTGCTCGCCGGCGGCCATCCTGCGGCGGTCGTCGTAGATCTTCGCCACGCGCGGGTGCAGGACGATCTCCGCGGGGACCGTGTTGATCGCCTTGGCCAGCTTGTCGAGGGTGGCGCGCTTGACCGTGGTGTCGACCGGATCGGACAGCGTGCCGGACAGGTACTTCGACCAGTCGATGGTGAACTCGTCGGGCTTGACCGTCGCCAGCTCGGTGGTGACCTCGCCGGCGTCGAGCTTGTCGCGGTAGTCGTCGACGACCTTCTGCGCCTCGCCTTCCTGCAGCGCACCGGCCGCGAGCAGCCTGTCGGCGTACAGCTCGCGGGTGGTCTTGTGCGCGCGGATGGCCTGGTACATCAGCGGCTGGGTCGCGGCCGGCTCGTCGGCCTCGTTGTGGCCGTGGCGGCGGTAGCAGACCAGGTCGATGACGACGTCCTTGCCGAAGCGCTGGCGGAAGTCGAACGCGAGCTCGGCGCAGAACACCACCGCCTCGGGGTCGTCGCCGTTCACGTGCAGCACCGGCGCGCCGACCATCTTGGCCACGTCCGTGCAGTACAGCGTGGAGCGCGCGTCGTCGGCGGCGCTGGTGGTGAAGCCGACCTGGTTGTTGATGACGATGTGGACCGTGCCGCCGACGCGGAAGCCGCGCGCCTGCGACATCTGGAACAGCTCCATCACCACGCCTTGCCCCGCGAACGCGGCGTCGCCGTGCAGCAGGATCGGCAGCACCTGCCTGCGCTGCGCGTCGCCGCGGCGATGCTGGCGCGAGCGCACGGAGCCCGCGACCACCGGGTCGACGATCTCCAGGTGCGAGGGGTTGAACGCCAGCGCCAGGTGCACCGGACCGCCGGGGGTGGCGATGTCGGCCGAGAAGCCCATGTGGTACTTCACGTCGCCGGTGTGGGCGCGATCGTCGTGGGCGTGCTCGAACTTGCCCTCGAACTCGTCGAACAGCTTGCGCGGCGACTTGCCGAGCGTGTTGACCAGCACGTTGAGGCGGCCGCGGTGGGCCATGCCGACGACGATGTCCTTGACCCCGTCCGTGCCGGCGCGGCGGACCATGTTGTCGAGCAGCGGGATCATCGAGTCGCCGCCCTCGAGCGAAAAGCGCTTCTGGCCGACGTACTTGGTGTGCAGGTAGCGCTCAAGGCCTTCGGCGGCGGTCAGGCGCTCGAGGATGCGGCGCTTGTCGTCGCCGGTGCGCTTGTAGTCGCCGCCGGCGGCTTCCAGGCGCTCGTAGATCCAGCGACGCTGCTCGGCGTCGGTGATGTGCATGAACTCGGCGCCGATCGGGCCGGTATAGGTGGCCTTGAGCAGCGCGAGCAGGTCGCCAAGCTTCATCCGCGCGTTGCCGCCGACGCCGCCGGTGCTGAACTCGCCGGACAGGTCGGACTCGGACAGGCGGTGGAAGGCCAGGCCCAGGTCCGGGGCCTCGGGCTTGCCCTGCATCGCCAGCGGGTCGAGCGCGGCGGCGAGGTGGCCGCGCGAGCGGTAGGCGGTGATCAGGCGGCCGACGTGGCGCTCGCGCTCGTCGCCCGCGCCCTGGGCGGCGACGGTGCCGCGCGCGGCCTGGCGGCCCGCCGCGGCGACGCTTTCGATGACGGCCGAGTGCGGGATGTCGCCGGCTTCGCGGCCCTTGAACCCGTCGAACCACGCCTTCCATTGCGGCCCCACGCTGTCCGGGGCGACCAGGTACTGCTCGTACAGGTCCTCGATGTAGGCGGCGTTGGCGCCGAGCTGGGAGGACTGCGCAAACTGCTTCAGGAGACTGTCCACGTCTGGCGTATCGGGCTCGAAGAGGAGGGGGCAAGCGCCTGATTCGACGGGGTTTTCACAGGCCCGTGGAGTGGCGCGGGAAAGAACCGGGATTATAGCCCGCGGTCTTGCCGCAGTGCATCATGGGACAGGTGCCACGCGGGCGACGCAGCGTTTCCGCATTTGTGTAGGAGCGCACTAGGGCGCGACCGCTTTTTGTGGCCGCCCGTGGAATCCAAGTCGGAAGCGTCGCCGGGAAAGCGGTCGCGCCCCGGTGCGCTCCTACAGGCCCAGCGCGCGGTATTCGCTGCAGGGGCGGGCGCGCTCCCAGACCGGGCGGAACTGCTCGGCCAGGTGGCGGGCGCGGCCGGCGGCGGCGCTTTCCGCTTCGCCGTCGAAGCGGTGGCCGAGCGGGCGGAAGTAGTAGCCGCCGTCGTCGTTGGCGATGTAGGCCGATGGATAGGCGCGGTCGACCGGGTCGGCGACCTCGCGGAAGGCGATCGCGCTGGGCAGGCGCTGCGCCAGCGCCAGCAGCGGGGCGAGCGCGCGCTGCGGCGCGGTGGCGTCCTGCAGCAGCACGTGCAGCTCGCTGCCGTCGCCGCGGGTGGCGTAGCCGCGGATCGCCTCCAGCACGCGCGGGGCGTCGAGCAGGCCGGGATCGAGTTCGCGGCTGTAGACGTACAGCCGGCGGCGCGCCTGCCGCACCAGGTCGACGGTGGCGAGGATGGCCGCGTCCCGGTCATCGATGGCGCGCGGGCGGTCGATGCGGCGCCGCATCGGCTGGTGCTCGATGCCGGCCTCCATGAAGCGCGCGCCGGACGGGGCGAAGCCGTGGCGGACGTAGAACGCCTGCGCGGAAAGCTGGGCGTTGAGCGCGACGTCTTTCCAGCCCAGCGCGCGCGCCTGCCGCAGCAGCGCGTGCAGCAGGGCGTCGCCGACGCCGGCGCCGCGCCATTCGCGCAGCACCGCCATGCGGCCGACGCGCGCGGGCTCGCCTTCGCGCCCGGGCGGGACCAGACGGCCAGTGCCGATCGCGGCGCCGGCGCGGTCGCGGGCGACCACGTGGCGGCACTGCGGGTCGAGCGCGTCGCGCTCCAGCTCGGGCGGCACGTGCTGCTCGTGCACGAACACCGCCTCGCGCACCGCCAGCAGGTCCTCGGCGCCGCTGGCGTAGTCGACCGGCTCGACGCGGAACGGGCCCTTCGATGCGGCGGCGCTCACGGCGCGGCCTGCCCGGGCTCGAGCAGGCGGTAGTGGCCGCCCTGCAGCAGCTCGTAGACGACGTCGCGGCCGCGGTCGGAAAGCCTCGCGTAGGCGGCGCCGTCGATCGCGCCCGCGGCTGCGATCGCCTGCGCGTCGCGCACGGGCAGGGCGTGGTCGTGCCCGGCGGCATACAGGCGCGCGCCCTTGGCGGCGCGGCGCCAGGCCATCCGCGTCCATGGATGGCGCTGCAGGACGTGGCCCTGCTGCAGGTCCCATTCGATCTCGATCCGCGAGCGCCCGTCGTCGGCCGGCACCGCCTCGCCGGCGCTGCGGTAGACGGTGATGAAGCGGCCGAACCAGTCGCCCAGGCGCTCGGGGTCGTTCATGCGCAATGCGTTCAGCGCGGCGATCGCGCGCTGCATCGCGGCGTCGTCGATCTCGTTGGGATCCTTCGCCGGCGCCAGGTCCGGATCGGCGTAGCGCACGGCCTCGTCGGCCTCCGCGGCCAGGGTGTCGACGAAGTCGCCGAGCAGCTCGGCCGTAGACGGCGCGCGCATGCCCACGGAGAACGTCAGGCAGGGATCCTCGGCCACGCCGTGGTGCGGCACGCCGGGCGGCAGGTAGAGCATGTCGCCGGGCCCGAGCACCCAGTCGTGGGTCGGGGTGAAGCGCTGCAGCAGCCGGATCTCGGCGTCCTTGCGGAAGTGCACGGGCGGATCGTCCTGGGTGTCGATCTGCCAGCGCCGGTGGCCCTGCGCCTGCATCAGGAACACGTCGTACTGGTCCACGTGCGCGCCGACCGAGCCGCCGGTGGCGGCGAAGCTCACCATCACGTCGTCGATGCGCCAGCGCGGCAGGAAGTCGAACGCCGGCAGCAGCGCGGCGATGTCGGCGTCCCACTTGTCGACGTCCTGCACCAGCAGCGTCCAGTCGCGGTCGCCCAGGCCCGGGAAGACCTCCTCGGCGAACGGCCCGTGGCGCACCGTCCATGCGTCGCGCGCGCGGTCGTGGCGGACCAGGCGCGCCAGCGCGCCGTCCTCGCAGGCCAGGCCGGCGAGGTCTTCCGGCTCGATCGGCGACACGAAGCCGGGGAAGGCGCTGCGCACCAGCAGCGGCTTCTTCTGCCAGTAGTCGCGCAGGAAATCGGCCGCGGGCATGCCCAGCGGCGGCCGGCCGGCGCCGTCGACTTCGATGGGGAGGGGCGTGCGGGGGCGTGCCATGCGGGGGTCCGGGCGTCGTCGGACCGGCATTGTCGCGCCAAATGCACCGGCGGGAGGAGGGATTGTCGCGAACGCGATGTGGGAGCGGCTTCAGCCGCGAGTTCTCGCCCGACTACTGCGCCGCGCGGCAAAAGCTCGCGGCTGAAGCCGCCCCACAAGGATCTACGGCTTTCGCTCTAGGCGGGATCCGCGATCTCGTCGTAGCCGCACCCGCGGAACTCGACCAGGCACCAGCCATGGCCGAACGGATCGGCGAGTTGCACGATGCATCCCCAGGCGGCCTCGCGGATGGCGCCTTCCTGCATGGCGCCCGCGGCCAGCGCGCGGTCGAGGGCGCCATCGAGGTCGTCGACCACCACGTCGCAGTGCAGCGGCGTCCAGTGGCGGCCGTAGCCGCGCGCGCAATCCGCGGCGCCGGTGCTGCCCTCGGGCTTGCGCAGCAGGTACAGCGGCGCCTGCGCGCCGAGCAGTTCCAGCACGTCGCCGCCGAAGCGGCGCGCGGGCCGCAGGCCGAACGCGGCGACGTAGAAGGCCTCGGCCGCCGCGAGGTCGGGGACGTCGATGTTGAGCAGCAGGTTCACGCCAGCGGCTGGGCGAAACGGATCTCGAAGCCGCTCGGGTCGGCGAGCGTGAAGTCGCGCAGCCCGTAGTAGCGATCGCCGATCGGGTGCGCCGGCGCGACGCCGAGCGCCAGCACGTGCTCCCAGAGCGCGTCCACGTCGTCGACCATGATCCGCAGGTTGACCCGGCGCGGGGCCGCCGGCATGTCGGGCTTTTCAGCCAGGAAAAGCCGTTGTCCGCGCCAATGCACGACCGCGAAGGGCCCGCTGCGCCGCAGCAGCCCGAAGCCGAGCGACAGGTAGAACGCGAGCGAGCGTTCGAGGTCCGGGCAAACGATCTCGACCACGCCCTGGGCGAAGCCTTCGCCACCCGGCGCGTCCGGCGCGTCGCCGCGCACGTTCAGACCGCCTTGGCCAACGACTCCGCCAGGCCCGTGTAGCCGCCCGGCGCGAGCGCCAGCAGGCGCGCCTTGTCCGCCGCCGGCAGGTCCAGCGATTCGACGAAGGCGCGCATCGACTCGCGGGTGATGCCCTGGCCGCGGGTGAGCGCCTTGAGCTGCTCGTACGGCTCGGGCAGGCCGTGGCGGCGCATCACCGTCTGCACGGCCTCGGCGAGCACTTCCCAGGCCGCGTCGAGGTCGGCGGCCAGGCGCTCGGGGTTGGCCGAGAGCTTGCCCAGGCCGCGCAGCAGCGCGTCGTAGCCGACCAGCGCGTGGCCGAACGCCGTGCCCAGCGCGCGCAGCACGGTGGAATCGGTGAGGTCGCGCTGCCAGCGGCTGACCGGCAGCTTGGCGGCGAAGTGCTCGAGCAGCGCGCTGGCGACGCCGAAGTTGCCCTCGGCGTTCTCGAAATCGATCGGGTTGACCTTGTGCGGCATGGTCGAGCTGCCCACTTCGCCGGCCTTCACCGCCTGTTTGAAGTAACCCAGCGAGATGTAGCCCCAGACGTCGCGGCACAGGTCGATGCAGACGGTGTCGATGCGCTTCTGCGCGTCGCACATTTCCGCGATGCCGTCGTGCGGCTCGATCTGCGTGGTGTAGGGATTGAAGTCCAGGTCCAGCGCCTCGACGAAGCGCTGCGCGAACGCGGGCCAGTCGACATCCGGGTATGCAGCGACATGGGCGTTGTAGTTGCCGACCGCGCCGTTGGCCTTGCCGGTGAGCGACACCGCGGCCAGCTGCTCGCCCTGGCGCTGCAGGCGCGCGACGACGTTGGCGAGCTCCTTGCCGACGGTGGTCGGCGAGGCGGTCTGTCCATGGGTGCGCGAGAGCATCGGCAGCGCGGCGTGCTCGTGCGCCATCGCGCGCAGGCGCTGGATCAGCTCGTCGAGCCTGGGCAGCAGCACCGACTGCCGCGCCTCGTTGAGCATCAGCGCGTAGGACAGGTTGTTGATGTCCTCGCTGGTGCAGGCGAAGTGGACGAACTCCAGCGCGGGCCCGAGGTCCGCGTCGTCCTTCAGGCGTTCCTTGATGAAGTACTCGACCGCCTTGACGTCGTGGTTGGTCGTGCGCTCGATCTCCTTGACCCGCGCAGCGTCGGCAACCGAGAAACCGTCGGCCAGCGCGCGCAGCCGGGCGGCCGCGGCATCGTCGAACGGTGCCAGCTCCGCGATCCCCGGCTCGGCGGCCAGCGCCAGCAGCCATTCCACCTCGACCCGCACGCGCGCCTTCACCAGCCCGTACTCGGAGAAGACCGGGCGCAGCGCGTCGGCCTTGCCGGCGTAGCGGCCATCGAGGGGGGACAGGGCGAGCAGCTGCGATTCGATGGACATGGCGGCGGGGCGGGGCGGGAGCGGGAAACCGCGCATTCTACTGCCGCAACTGGCCGCCCGCCCCATGCCGGAATCCTGTGGGAGCGGCTTCAGCCGCGAGCTTTTCCATCGGCCGGAAAGACTCGCGGTTGAAGCCGCTCCCGCAAAGGCGTCCCGCGAAGTGGCGGCGTATCCTGACGGCCCCGCACCGGAGGACGCCATGGCCACGCAGCGCTACCGCATCGAACACGACAGCATGGGCGAGCTGCGCGTGCCCGCCGACGCGCTGTGGGGCGCGCAGACGCAGCGCGCGGTGCAGAACTTCCCGGTCTCGGGCCGGCCGATGCCGCGCGGCTTCATCCGCGCGCTGGGCCTGGTGAAGGCCGCCGCGGCCGGGGTCAACGCCGAGCTCGGCCTGCTGCCCAAGGGCATGGCGAAGGCGATCCGCGCGGCCGCGCTCGAGGTCGCCGACGGCGCGCACGACGCGCAGTTCCCGATCGACGTCTACCAGACCGGCTCGGGCACCTCGTCGAACATGAATGCCAACGAGGTGATCGCCAACCTCGCCTCGCGTGCCGGCGGCAAGCCTGTGCATCCCAACGACCACGTCAACCTCGGCCAGAGCTCCAACGACGTCGTCCCGACCGCGATCCGCGTCTCGGCGCAGCTGGCGGTGATCGAGGACCTGCTGCCGGCGATCAGGCACCTGCGCAAGGCCATCGACGGCCGCGCGCGCGCCTTCGGCAAGGTGGTCAAGACCGGCCGCACCCACCTGATGGACGCGATGCCGCTGACCTTCGGCCAGGAACTGGGCGCCTGGTCGTCGCAGCTGGCCTCGGCGCAGGCGCGGATCGAGGACGCACTCAAGCGCCTGCGCCGGCTGCCGATCGGCGGCACCGCGATCGGCACCGGCATCAACGCCGACCCGCGCTTCGGCAAGGCGGTGGCGAAGGCGCTGTCGACGCTGTCGAAGATGAAATTCGAATCGGCCGCCGACAAGTTCGAGGGGCTGGCCTCGCAGGACGACGCGGTGGAGCTGTCCGGCCAGCTCAACGCGCTGGCGGTGGCGTTGATGAAGATCGCCAACGACCTGCGCTGGATGAACTCCGGCCCGCTCGCCGGCCTGGGCGAGGTCGAGCTGCCGGCGCTGCAGCCGGGCAGCTCGATCATGCCCGGCAAGGTCAACCCGGTGGTGCCGGAGGCGACGGTGATGGCCTGCGCGCAGGTGATCGGACACCACACGGCGATCACCGTGGGCGGCGCGAGCGGCAACTTCCAGCTCAACGTGACCCTGCCGCTGATCGCGGCGAACCTGCTCGATTCGATCGGCCTGCTGGCCAGCGTGTCGCGCCTGCTGGCCGACAGCACCATCGCCGGCATGAAGCTGCGCCGCGACAACGTGTCCGCCGCGCTCGACCGCAATCCGATCCTGGTCACCGCGCTCAACCCGATCATCGGCTACGAGAAAGCGGCGGCGATCGCCAAGCGCGCCTACAAGGAGGGCAGGCCGGTGCTCGACGTGGCGCTGGAGGACAGCGGGCTGCCGGTGGCGGAGCTCGGGAAGCTGCTCGATCCCGCCGCGCTCACGCGGGGCGGGATCCAGCGCGGGTGACGGCGGATTCCGCCGGCCCCCTGCGCGCTCAGCGCATCGCCAGCTCGCTGCGGACGTCGCGCTCGCAGTCCTCGACGTCGTCCTCTTCCAGCGTGGCGTAGGGCCGGAATTCGGGCAGGCTCGTGGCCAGTGCCTGCTGCGACTCCCGCAGCTGCGGCAGGCGCTGGCAGATCCGCAGCACGGCCGGCTGGATCTCGCGGACCACGGTGGCCTTGACCCGGCGCTCCAGGCTGCCGGTCATGGCACCGACGAACATGCGGAACAGCGAGACGTCGGTGGCGTCGATCGCCAGCATCGCGGCCCGCTCGCCGGCGTCGAGGCCGGTCTTCGCCACCTCGATGACCTGCCCGCGATAGGCCAGCAGCATCCGCCGCTGCGCCGCGTCGATGGCGACCGCCTTGCCGTCCACCAGCAGGTCGCCGCCAGGCGTGATCTCGCCCTCCGGCACGGCCTTGTGCCGCCTGGCGTCGTGGCCGTGGTCCTTGCCGAAGTGCAGGCCGTCGAGCGAGAGGTTCCCGTTCTCCAGCCGGTCGCGCTCCTGCGCCAGGTCGGTGCGCACTTCGGCGCGGGCCTCGGCGAGGTCCTGCCGCACTTCGCCGCGGATGGTGCCGGCGTGCGCGGCCAGCGGCGCAAGCGCGAGCAGTAGGGCGGCGGCGTGTTTTGGATTCATGGCGTGCTCCCGTCGTCGTGGTCGTCCTCGCGCAGCCAGCGCTGCGTGTCCTGCAGGCGGTAGAAGCCCGAGTCCGCGGCCAGCTGGCGCATCCAGTTGCCGTGGCCGGCGCCGTAGAGCACCAGCACGCGGTCGCCCGGCGCGGTCGCGCGGACGATGTTGTTGAAGATGTAGAGGTTGCGCGCGAACCACAGCGTCACCCAGTTGGCGCCGACCGGGTCGGACTGGGTGCCGTACTTGCCGATGCGGAAGTACGCGCGCGCGTTGGCCTCGATCCACTCGGGCGAGTTGAGCCGCAGCAGCATGTCGCGGACGCTGCCCTGGTCGAGGACCTGCTGGTCCCGGGCGGCGACTTCCTCGCCCAGGCGCATGTCCTCCTTGCGCTGCGCCTGCTGCCCGTGGCGTTCGATCGCGGCGAGGAAATCGATGCTCGCCTCGTCCCTGATCGGCCCCAGGTCGTTCCAGTCCACCGCGACCACGCCGGGGAGGCCGAGGTCGCAGGCGATCCGGTAGCCGAGCTGTTCGACCTCGTTGCGTTCCAGCGGTCGCTTGCCGGCGCACGAGGCGGCGTACTCGCCGTCGATGCGTGCCTGTGACGTTGTCTCGACCTCGACGAAGACCTTGGTGGGGCGATAGCGCTCGACCAGGCGCACCACTTCCGCGATCTCGCGCTGGCGCTTTTCGGCCAGGACGTCATCGGCCCTGGTGTTGTGGACGTCGCGCCCCGGGTTGTCCATGTGGTAGCTGCCGAGGAACAGGAAATCCGCGGACGGCGCGGGCTCCGCGGCGCGGGCCGTGCCGAAGGCCGAAGCCATCGCCAGCGCGGAGAACACCGTGGCCATCGCCATCGCGTACGCGGCTGGCGCGCCACGCTTCGATGAAGGGATCGGTCGCGCGCGCATGAAGGTCAGCCTCGGCATTGTTCCGCATCCTCCAGTTCGGGGTTCGCGTAGGGTCGGAAGCGGGGCAGCGCGTCCGCGAGCGCCTGCTGCGCCGAGCGCGCGCGGGCGACTTCGGGGCACAGGCCACGCAGCCTGGATTCAAGGCGCGCGCTGTCCTCGTCGATGCGGCGATCCTGGCGTTCCTCGGTGCCGGTGAGCGCGCCGAACAGCGCGCGGCGCATCGAGCGGCGCGCTAGCGGTCCGGCTTCCTTCGCGCTGGCGTCGAGCGCGGCGTCGCCGTAGGCGACCATCGCCGCGCGGTAGTCGCGCAGCGCCTCACGCTGCACGCCGCTGGTGGCCACGGCTTCGCCGCGGATGGTGAAGGCGCCGTCGGGGGTGATGGCGGCATCGGGCTGCCCCTTCGCGTGCAGCATCATGGGATCGCGATGCAGTTCGGTGCGCGCCTGGGCGATGGAGGCGTCGATCTCGCGGTCGATGCCCGCCATGCAGCCGCTGGCGGCCAGGGCGGCGAGCAGTCCGGCGAGCGCGGGCCGGGCGCGATGGAAGCGGGGGTGTGGTCGGGTCAAGGGGCGCCTCCTGGCGGAGTGGTGGTCAGGATGCGGGGCTCAATCGCCGCGCCTGCAATCGTCGACGTCGGACTGGTCCATCGTCGCGTAGGGCTTGAACTCGGGCAGTTGGGCGGCGAGCTGCCGCTGGGTCTCGAGCAGCGGCGGCAGGTGGTCGCAGATCCTGCGCGCGCGCTGCTCGAACTCGCGCGCCTGCGCCTGGATCTCCTTCTCGACCTGGTCGCCGTTGCCGCTGAACGCGCCCCGCAGCGCCTTGCCGGCGGCCTGCATGCCGAAGTCCGCGCCCTGCATGCCGATGTCGGCGCCCGCGGTGGCGACGTCGATGATCTTCCCGCGGTACGCGAGCAGCAGCGCGCGCTGGGCGTCGTCCACCGCGACCGCCTTGCCGTCGATGAGCAGGTCCCCGCGCGGGGTGATCTCGGCCCTGGGCAGCCGGTCGTCGTCGTTGGACAGCGTGAGGTTGTGGGTTTCCATCCGCGTGCGCATCTTGTCCATGGTCTTGCCGGCCATGGCGCCGATCGCCGAATGCGGGGCGCCGTTCGCGGGCCTGGCCGGAGGCTGGTCGTGGCGGCCGCATGCGCCCAGCAGGGGCAGGCAGGCGGTGAGGGCGAAAGCGAGGCTGCGTGCGGCGTTCATCGTCGCGATCTCCGTGTGTCGGGGAACGGCCTCGTGCTTCGACAAGGCCTCGTCAAGCGGGATGTCGCCGCGGCGACGCGGCAAGGAATGCGTGCCCGATGGATGTGTCCGGGCGCCCGGCGATCCGGGAACGCGCCCGGTCAATCCTCGCGCGGCAGGTCGACGCGGCCGGTCACGCCGTCGTGGTCGACGTCGCCGCTGCCGATCGAGCGCACGACGAGGTCGCCGCGCACGCTGCTGGCGCCGACGTCGCCCGAGCCGATCGAGCCGACGGTCACACCGCCGCCGATGTCCCGCAGGTCGATGTCGCCCGAGCCGAGCGAGCCGATCTCCACTGGCCCGCGCGTGCCGCGGATGCCGAGGTCGCCCGAACCGACGCTGCCGACGCGGCTGGGCCCGCCGATGTTGCGGGCGGTCGCGTCGCCGGAGCCGACCGACAGCAGGTGCAGTGCCCTGGCATCCTCCACGACCACGTCGCCGGAGCCGACCTTGGCCGTCACCTCGCCGCGGATGCCGCTGGCCCTGCCGTCGCCCGAGCCGACGTCGATGCTGGCGGCGCGCACGCCCTCCACGCTGCCGTCGCCGGAGCCGATGTCCAGCTGCACCATCACGTCCGCGGGCACGCTGGCATGCAGCTTCATGTAGGCGTAGTGGTTGCCGAAGAAGAGGCCGCCCAGGGCGCCGTCCTCGCGCCGCGCGGTGACGACCAGGCGGTCGCCGGACTTGCGCTGCGACAGGGTGAGCCGCGCGAGTTCATTCTCGCTCGAGGCGCAGGCCTGGCCTTCGATCCGGTTGCCGGTACCGGCGCGCACGTCCACTTCGTTGGCGCCGATCTCGAACACGACCGTCTTGACGCCGGCCAGGTCGAGCTGCAGGTCGCGCGGCTGCGCGTGTTCGCAGCGGCGGTCGTCCGCCTGGGCGGCGAGCGGCAGCAGGAGCAGCGCGCCGAGGATCAGTGTCCGCATCTTGGGTCTCCTCGAGGCGCCGCACGCGGGGCCGGTGGTCCGGCGCCACGTGCGGCGGTGGGGTGGGTCAGTCGGCGAGTTCGCGGCGGCGGCGCAGCTGGATGGCGCCGTAGATCATCAGCGCCCCGGCCACCACGCCGATCCACAGCGCCGGCGTGGCGAGCGTGGACAGCTGGCTGGACGCGGACAGGCTGTCGAGGACGCCCCGCAGGTTGTGGTCGCCCACGTTCGACCCGCCTTCGCGGTAGACCAGGTCCATGCCGGGCACCGTGCCCAGCAGCAGGCGGCCAACCACGTTGCGCCAGAACCAGGAGCTGTCGAGCTTGAACAGCTCCATCAGGTCGAACCAGCTCACGAAGATGCCGGCGAACAGCGGGACCATGATCGCCCACAGGAACGGCTTGCTCCGCGACCAGGCCGAGCACAGCATCAGCCAGCCGATCGTCGGCAGCGCCCACAGCGCGTAGACCGGGATCCAGGCGATGCTGCCCGCGGCCACCTGGAGCGGGTTGGCCGGGCCCCACAGCAGGGTCCAGGGATTGCCGCCGTGGAACAGCACCACGATGCTGATCATCACCATGAAGCCGAACATGGTCACGATCGACGCGGCCACCGCCAGCAGCGGTGCGACCAGCGCCACGCTCGCGACCTTCGACAGCACGGTCTGCGCGTCCGACACCGGCAGCGACTTCCAGAACAGCACGCTGCGGTCCTTGCGCTCGTCGTACAGCGCGCCTAGGCAATAGAAGAAGGCCACGAACGCCAGCACGATGAAGGGCCAGGCCGAGCTCAGGAACAGGCTCAGGTCGATGCCCTGCGCGAACTGCGCCATGTCCTCGGCGCTCATCCGGCTGGTCAGCCTGCCGATGTCCAGGCCGTTGACGTTGAGGCCGTCGATCTGGATGTCGCCGTTGGCCACCGCGCGGTGCGCCATCACCAGGCCGAACACGATCATCATCATGGTCAGCAGCAGCGAGATGCCGCCGGCGATCAGCGGCGCCCACAGGAACCCGCCCTTGTGCTCCCAGAACTCGCGGCGCAGCAGCAGCCGGAACTTGTGGGTGGGATGGACCGGCGTGGCGGCGGGCGTCGCGACCGGCGTGGTGTCGAGGGCATTCATGCGTAGGTTCCCTTCATGGTGGCGACGAACAGGTCGGCCAGGCCCGGCGCGCGGGTCTCGCCGAAGCGCGCGAGCTGCGCCTGCGGCGCGCCGTCGAACAGCATCACGGTCTTGCCGAAGGGCAGGGCGCGCTCGTCGATGGGCTGCAGCGCGCGCGCGGCCTCGGCCTGGTCGGCGTTGACCAGCACCTCGGTGAAGCGCTCGCCGACCTCGTCCATCGGCGCGTCGAGCACGATCTTGCCGGACCGGATGAACATCACGTCGGTGAGGATGTGCTCGACCTCCTCGACCTGGTGGGTGGTGATGACGATGGTCTTCTGCTCGTCGAAGTAGTCCTCCAGCAGGCGCTGGTAGAACTGCTTGCGGTAGAGGATGTCCAGGCCGAGTGTGGGCTCGTCGAGCACCAGCAGCCTGGCGTCGATCGCCATCACCAGCGCCAGGTGCAGCTGCACGATCATGCCCTTGGACAGTTCGCGCACGCGCTGGCCCGGCTTGAGCTGGGTGTTGGCGAGGAAGCGCTCGCAGCGGGCGCGGTCGAAGCGCGGGTGCACGCCGGCGACGAAGTCGATCGCCTCCCTGACCCGGATCCAGCGCGGCAGCACCGCCACGTCGGCGATGAAGCAGACCTGGTTCATCAGCTCGTCGCGTTGCGTGCGCGGGTCCAGGCCCAGCACCCTGAGCTCCCCGTCGAACGGGGTCAGGCCGAGCATGGCCTTGAGCGCGGTGGTCTTGCCGGCGCCGTTGGGGCCGATCAGCCCGATGATCTTGCCGTTGCCGATCTCGAAGCTGGTGCCGTCCAGCGCCAGGGTGTTGCGGTAGGCCTTGCGCAGGTTGCGCGCCGAGACCACCGGGTTGTCCATCATCGTGGCCTGGGTGTTCATGCCGTCCCCCCGCCGAGCGCCGGCTTGAGCAGTTCTTCCATCGACAGGCCCAGGCGCTGGATGCGCTCGAGCACCAGCGGCCATTCCTCCGTCAGGAAGCGTTCGCGTTCGTTCGACAGCAGCTTCTTCGATGCCTCTTCGGTGACGTACATGCCCAGGCCCCTGCGTTTTTCGACCAGTGCTTCGTCGGCGAGCTCCTGATAGGCGCGCGAGACGGTGATCGGGTTGAGTTGGTATTCGGCCGCCACCTGGCGCACGGAGGGCAGGGCGTCGCCGGGCTTGAGCACCCCGTCGAGCATCATCGCCACGACCCGCTCCTTGAGCTGGCGGTAGATCGGTGCGCCGTCGTTCCACTGGATTCCGCTCATGGCTCAGCTCCGGCTGCCGCGGCGCAGGCCCTGCGCGAACGAGAAGTAGGGGACGGCGAGCGCGCTGCGGACCTGGCGCGCGTGGCGGCGCTGCGCCCTGGCCTGCTCGCGCTCCTGGCCGGCTTCGTCGTCGCCGGCCTCGAGGGCGGCGCTGAGCGCGGCCTCGGTCGAGACCGCGGCGGCGAAGCCCACGGCGCTGGCGATGGTGTCGCCGAGCGAGGCGCTGCGGTCGAGCTGCGCCTCGAGCTCGCGGGCGCGGGCCTCGATGTCCGCCGCGCGGGCCTTGGCGACTTCGGCGCGGGCGAGGACGGCGGCATCGAGCCCGGCGACCTGGGCCGCGGCAGGGGCGGACAGCGCGACCGGGGCGGAGACGTCCTGGCCGGGCTGCACGGGGGAGGCGGCGAGCAGCGCGAACACCAGCATCAGGCCGGTGGCGGAGAAGGCCAGCATCGAGTTGTGGAGCTTGCGGTTCATTGTGAACGTCCTGCTCTGGGTGATCGGTGTTGTATGCAACTATAACACCAGAACACGCCATGTCAACGGATTTCCGTTCCCGGGCGGCCCAACTGAAGTCATGGTGGGCGCGAGCCGTGCTGGAATCACGCATTCACCAGCAAAATCAACTACTTGCAGTTCTTGGCGCCGGCTGCGCCCGCGGAATCGGGGCCTTGGCGGGGCGAAAGAAGGCCATCAGGAGCGACGTCGCACGCCGCTCCGGCGGCGGGAAAGGGGCCAGTTGCGGGGTGTGGGCAAGCATCGCGGCGGCGCGGGTTCGAACGTCTCCATGCGCCCGCCGTCCCGCGAGGCCGCGCCTCGATCGACCCAGGCCGATTCGAACACGCCGCGAAGCCGCCGCAGCCGCAGGTCGGGGCTACGCCCCCGACGGCTTTCACGACGAAACGGAAATCCATCGCACGATCCGGAGTCAGGGGCGTCGGGGGCGCAGCCCCGACCTACGGGGAACCATATCGGTCAATACGCTGTCCGGCTCGTCGCGCCGATCCCGCCGACATGAACGCCGCAGGCGCGCTTCGCCGTCGACATTGCCCGCGGCAGGCTGCGCCGCGACAATAGCGAGCTTCGCGCCGCGACCCGCGGGCGTCCATGAGGAGTGGTTCCGGATGAAGTCCCTGCTGCGCGGCGCGACCGCGCTGTTGATCGCCGCCACCGCGCTGCCGTCCGCCGGCGTCCTTGCACAGGACAAGCAGGCGCTGTCCAGCGAACGCGACAAGGTCAGCTACATGGTCGGCATGGATGTCGCCAGGTCGCTCGCGCCGGCCGCGGAGGACATGGACCTGGCCGCGTTCGAGCGCGCGGTGCGCAACAGCCTGGACGGCGGCAAGCCGCTGATCGAGGAAAAGGACGCCGTCGAGACCGGGCAGGCGCTGATGCAGCGCGTCGCCGCGCGCAGCGGCCGCCCGGTGCCGGGCCTGCCGCCCGGCACCCAGCCGCCCGCGGTCGACAAGGCCAAGGTCGGGCTGCTGGTCGGCGCCGACATCGGCCGTTCGCTGGCGCCGCTCAAGGGCGAAATCGACCTGCCGGTGGTGATGCAGGGCCTGCGCACCTCGCTGGCCAAGGGCCAGACCCTGCTCAGCGACGCCGAGGCCGACGCCGTGCGCAAGTCCTTCGGCGAGCGCATGCAGGCGAAGATGCAGGACCAGGCCGCCGAGGCCGCCACCCGCAACGCCACCGAGGGCGCGAAGTTCCTGGCCGCCAACAAGCAGGCCAAGGGCGTCTTCACCACGCCGTCGGGCCTGCAGTACATGGTGCTGCGCCAGGGCGCAGGCCGCAGGCCGCTGCCCAGCGACACCGTGCGCGTGAACTACCGCGGCACGCTGCTCGACGGCACCGTGTTCGACAGCACCGAGCAGCACGGCGAGCCGGCCGAGTTCGGCCTCAACCAGGTGATCTCCGGCTGGACCGAGGGCGTGCAGCTGATGCCGATCGGCGCCAAGTACCGGTTCTGGATCCCCAGCGAGCTGGCCTACGGCAAGAAGGGCAATCCTGCGATCGAGCCCAATTCCACGCTGGTGTTCGACATCGAGCTGCTCGACATCCTCTGATCCGCGACCGCTTTCCCCCTTGCCGGCCGCTGGCCGGCGCCTTCCGCTATCACCCCGGAGCCGCACCGACATGATGCATCGCCACCGTTTCGCCGCCGCCAGCCTGCTCGCCGCTTCCCTGGCGCTGGGCTTCGCGGCCTGCAAGCCGATCGACAAGGATGCGAAGAAGGCTGACAAGGCCGACGCCGCCGACGCCGCCGAGGCCAACGCCGACATCGCCAAGGCCACCGGCCTGAAGACCGCCAAGGAGCAGGCCAGCTACATGGTCGGCATGTCGGTCGGCAAGTCGCTCGAGCCGATCAAGGACGAGGTCGACACCGACACGCTGGTGAAGGCGATGAAGACCATGATGTCCGGCGGCAAGCCGCTGCTCAGCGACGAGCAGGCGCAGCAGGTCGCGCAGGCCTTCGACCAGCACCTGCAGGCCAAGAAGACGGCCGAGGCGCAGGCCGCGGCGAAGAAGAACGCCAGCGAGGGCGAGGCCTTCCTCGCCGCCAACGCCAAGAAGCCGGGCGTCAAGACCACCGCTTCGGGCCTGCAGTACCAGGTGATCACCGAAGGCAAGGGCCCCAAGCCGACCGCCGAGGACATGGTCAAGGTGCATTACAAGGGCGAGCTGCTCGACGGCACCCAGTTCGACAGCTCCTACGATCGCGGCGAGCCGGCGCAGTTCTCGCTGCAGCAGGTCGCGCCGGGCTGGGCCGAGGGCGTGCAGCTGATGCCGGTGGGCAGCAAGTACAAGCTGTGGATCCCGAGCAAGCTGGGCTACGGCGAGCAGGGCACGCCGGGCGGCCCGATCCCGCCCAACGCGACGCTGGTGTTCGAGGTCGAGCTGCTCGACATCGTCAAGCCGGCCGCCGCCGGCGCCGACGCCAAGTAAGGGCCGCACATGCGCGTCGCGATCTTCGGCACCGGCTACGTCGGCCTCGTCACCGGGACCTGCCTGGCCGAGGTCGGCCACGACGTGGTCTGCGTCGACATCGATCAGGCCAAGGTCGACGGCCTGGACAACGGCATCATCCCGATCTACGAGCCGGGGCTGGAGCCGATGGTCAAGGCCAACCACGCCGCCGGCCGGCTGCGCTTCACCACCGACGCCGCGCAGGCGATCGCCCACGGCGAGGTGGTGTTCATCGCCGTGGGCACGCCGCCCGACGAGGACGGCAGCGCCGACCTGCAGTACGTGCTGGCGGTGGCGCGCACCATCGGCACGCACCTGCAGCGGCCCGCGGTGGTGGTCGACAAGTCGACGGTGCCGGTGGGCACCGCCGACAAGGTGCGCGCGAAGATCGCCGAGACGCTGGCCGTGCGCGGCGCCGACGTCGCCTTCGACGTGGTGTCCAACCCCGAGTTCCTGAAGGAGGGCGCGGCGGTCGAGGACTGCATGCGCCCGGACCGCATCGTGATCGGCGCCGACAGCCCGAGGGCGGTCGAGAAGCTGCGCCGCCTGTACGCGCCGTTCAATCGCAACCACGAGCGCATCGTCACCATGGACGTGCGCTCGGCCGAGCTGACCAAGTACGCGGCCAACGCAATGCTGGCGACCAAGATCAGCTTCATGAACGAGATCGCTAACATCGCCGAGAAGGTCGGCGCCGACGTGGAGATGGTGCGCCAGGGCATCGGCTCCGATCCGCGCATCGGCTGGCACTTCATCTATCCCGGCGCCGGCTACGGCGGCTCGTGCTTCCCCAAGGACGTGCAGGCGCTGGCGCGCACCGCGCAGCAGCACGGCCACGCGCCGACCCTGCTCGAGGCGGTCGAGACGGTCAACGAGCGCCAGAAGGGCCATCTGTTCGAGCTGGTGCAGCGCCACTACGGCGGCGCCGGCGCGCTGCGCGGCAAGACCATCGCGCTGTGGGGCCTGGCGTTCAAGCCCAACACCGACGACATGCGCGAGGCTTCCAGCCGCCGGTTGCTGCAGCAGCTGTGGGATGCAGGCGTGCAGGTGCGCGCCTACGACCCGGAGGCGATGGACGAGACCCGGCGCATCTTCGGCGAGCGCGACGACCTGGTGCTGTGCCGCGGCGCGCCCGACGCGCTGCAGGGCGCCGACGCGCTGGTGGTGGTCACCGAGTGGAAGCAGTTCCGCAGCCCGGACTTCGCCGCGCTGAAGGACGCGCTCGCCGACGCGGTGGTCTTCGACGGCCGCAACCTGTACGAGCCTGCCGACGTCGAGGCCGCGGGCCTGGCCTACTACGGCATCGGCCGCGGCCGCTCGATCCTCGTCGACTGACGGACATGGCCGTCGACCTCGAGCAACGCATCGTGGAACTGGAGACGCGGCTCGCGTTCCAGGAGCAGGCGCTGGCCGAGCTCGGCGACGCGCTGGCCGCCGCGCGCCTGGAATCGGCGCGCAACGCCGACATGCTGCGCCGCGCGCTGGAGGCGATGCAGCAGTCCTCGCGCGACGGCTTCTTCGCCGACCCGGCGGAGGAACCGCCGCCGCCGCATTACTGACCCGCCGGGACCGTGGTCAACAAGATCGCCCCTGGCACTCCGGCTGTCATCCCGAGCGCAGCGAGGGATCCGGCTTAAGATGAGGAGCATGGATCCCTCGCTGCGCTCGGGATGACGATCCACCTCTTCTCGCGAGTCTTCACGACACCCATCATCCATCCCGTCATTCCATGAGCGACACCCTCCGCGACCAGCTCCTCGGCCTGGGCTTCAAGCCCGCGCCGAAGCACGACAAGCCCGCACGCGGCGACGCAGGCAGGCCCGGCAAGCCGCGCCCCGACCGCGCGCGTGGCCACGAAGGCAGGCAGGCCGCGAACGCCCGCGCCGGCAACAAGCCGCGGCACGGCAAGCCCGGCCCGCGCGAGGACATCGACCTCGCCAAGGCCTATGCGATCCGCGCCCAGCGCGAGAAGGACGAGCGCATCGAGGCCGAGCGGCGCAGGCAGGAAGAGGCACGGCAGCGACGCGAGGCGAAGGCCAGGCTCGCGGTGCTGCTCGACGGCAAGGCGCTCAACGACGCCAACGCGGACCTGGTGCGCCACTTCGAGTACGGCGGCAAGATCAAGCGCATCCACGTCAACGCGGCGCAGCTGGCCGCGCTCAATGCCGGCGGGCTCGGCGTGGTCCAGCTCGACGGGCGCTACCTGCTGGTCGATGCCGCGGTGCTGGCCGAGGCCGAGGCGGTGTTCGCGCCCGCGGTCGCGCTCAAGGTCGATCCTTCGGCGCCTGCGCAGGACGATCCCTACGCCGATCCCCGCTACCAGGTGCCGGACGACCTGGCCTGGTAGGCCTCCGGCTGGCCGGTCGCGCGGCGCGATTGCGTTCGGGCAAGGGCTGATGTCCCCCTGCGGGAGCCGGCCCATGTACCGAAGCTTCCGCTACTGGGGCTTCCTCAGTTACAGCCATGACGACCGCCGCGTCGCCGAGAAGCTGCATCGCGCGCTGGAGTCCTATCGCATCCCGGCGCGGCTGGTCGGCCTCGATGGCCCCTTCGGCCCGGTGCCGGCGCGGCTGCTGCCGATCTTCCGCGACCGCGACGAGCTCAATGCCGGTGGCCGCCTCGGCCCGGAAGTCGAGCATGCGCTGTCGGTCAGCCGCTCGCTGATCGTCGCCTGCAGCCCGGCCGCCGCGGCATCGGAGTGGGTGCAGGCGGAAATCAGCGCCTTCATCCGCCTGCATCCGGACGGTCCGCTGTTCTGCGTGCTGATCTCCGGCACGCCGCTGGCATCCGGGCGCGACGACGATGCGCTCGAATGCCTGCCCGCCGCCGCGCGCGAGCGCTTCGGCGGCAGCCGCGGCCTCCACGACACCGCGCCGATCGCGGTCGACCTGCGCGATGGCGGCGACGGCTGGCGGCTGGCGGTGCACAAGATCGTCGCCGGGCTCACGGGGCTGCCGCTCGACCAGCTGGTGCAGCGCGACGCGCAGCGGCGGCATCGGCGCCTGGCGTGGCTGTCCAGCGCGCTGGTCGCGGTCGCGCTCGCGCTGGGCCTGCTCGCCGTGCTCGCGTATCGCGCGCGCGACGAGGCGCGCCAGCAGCGCGCGCAGGCCGAGGGGCTGATCGAGTTCATGCTGGTCGACCTGCGCAAGCGGCTCGAGCCGGTGGGGCGGCTGGACGCGCTGGAGGCGGTGGGCAAGCGCGTGCTCACGTACTACGACCGGCAATCGCTCAAGTCGCTCGATCCCGACGCCCTGGGCCAGCGCGCGCGCGCATTGCACCTGATCGGCGAGATCGACGACCGCCGCGGCGACATGAAGGCCGCGCGCTCGGCGTTCGCGCGCGCGCGCGCCTCCACCGCCGAGCTGCTGGCGCGCGAGCCCGACCGGCCGCAGCGCATCTACGACCACGCGCAGAGCGTGTTCTGGAACGGCTACATCGACTGGCAGTACGGCGACATTCCCGGCGCGGAGCGCGCCTTCGTCGAATACGCCAGGCTGGCGCGCAAGCTGCTCGCGCATGACCCGGACAACCCGGATTGGCTCACCGAGGTCGGCAGCGCGCATTCCAACCTCGGCAGCCTGCTGCTCGAGCAGCAGCGCGCGGGCGACGCGATCGCGCAGTTCATGGAAAGCCTGCGCGTCGACCGCAGGCGCGCCACGCTGCCGGGCGATGCCGCGGCGGTGCAGCTCGACATCGGGCAGGACCATTCCTGGCTGTCGTCGGCCTATTACGCCAACCGCCAGCTCGGGCCGGCGATCGCCGAGCGCGAAGCCGAGCTCGCCCTGTACCAGCGCCTGGCCAGGGCCACGCCCGACGATGCCGTGCTGCAGGACCGGCAGATGACGTGCCACCGCTTCCTCGCCGAGCTCTACCTCGCGGCGGGATCGAACGCGCGCGCGCAGGCCGAGCTGTCGCGTGCGCTGGCGATGATCGAGGGCCAGCGCAAGCTGGCGCCCGACAGCGTGCTGTGGCGCGAAACCGCGGCCCACGCGCGCGTTGCGGCGGCGCGCCTGGCGCGCCTGGATGGCCGGCTGCCGGAGGCGCAGGCGCAGCTCGATGCGGCGCAGGCGCTGCTGGCCGCGCAGCTGCAGCGCGATCCGGAGGCGTGGGCCTGGCGGGTGGGGGTCCAGGAGCGGGTCGCGCAGGAGCAGGCCGCGCTGCTGCTGCAGGAACACAAGCCGGAGCAGGCGCGCCACGTGCTGCTGGCCTCGCAGCAGCGGCTGCAGGAAGCCGCGCTGGAGCCATCGCGCGAAGCGCGCGTGCTCAACGACCGCATCGCCAACCTCGCGCTGCAGGCGCGGCTCGAGCGGATGCAGGGCCACGGCGCCGAAGAACGGGCGCAATGGATGCGGCTGCTGGCGCTGGCCGGCGGGCGCGAGCGCCAGCTCGACGGCGACGCCACCGCGCTGCTGGCCGAGGCCATGCTGCACACGGGCCGGGAAGACGAGGGCCGGCGCCTGCTTGCGACCCTGGCGGCCGCGGGTTTCCGGGTGCAGCAGGCCGTCCCGTCCGGCGTCGCCAACCGTTGACCGGGAAAACCGGGGCTGGGGTTTTCCCGCGCCCAGGCCGGCAGGAGGCCGGTACGGCCCATGGATGGCGTCTTGCAGCATGCGGGCCGCGAAAACGGCATCTCGCCGGCATCCCGGCCGCCCCGCCACCGAAGGGAGGATGCCCCATGGCCGATTACCGGCAAGCCGAGTGCGAGGACCCGATCCTCAAGAGTTTCCTCACCGACCACAACGTGTTCGTCGATGTCGTCGTCACCCAGCGCCAGGGCCATCCGCACCCCGGCTACGGGTTCACTCCCGGCACCTACGTCGACGGCGAGGGCGACGTGGTCTGCATGGCCTTCGGCAGGTGCCAGCTGAAGTTCCGGCTGTTCTGGAGCCCGAAGGAGTTCCAGAGCGTGATGTTCGCCGACCGCGACTGCCTGATGGTCGGCCGTCCCTGTTCCGACGGCTGCGCCGAGCCCGTGGCCGATTCGCCGTTCCACGACGTGGTGCGCGAGCCGACCGGGCAGATGGTGTCCGTCATCAACGACAACCCCGAGGTCTGGCGCGAGCAGGTGTTCGCCTACCGGCTGGAGATCGTCACCAGGCGACGCGGCGAGGCGCCGCAGGTCATGGTGATCGATCCGCGCATCATCAACCGGAGCCGCCCCCAGTAGCGGCCGGGCGCCCGTCGTGCCCGACGCCGATGCCATCCCGCTGATCGTCGGCGTCACCAGCCATCGCGACCTGCTCGCGGGCGAACTGGCGGCGTTGCGCTGGCAGGTCGCCTCGCTGTTCGAGCGCCTGCGCGCCGACTACCCGGACCTCGCGCTGACCGTGCTGTCGCCGCTGGCCGAGGGCGGCGACCAGCTCGTGGCCGAGGAAGGCCTGAAGCAGGGCGCGCGGCTGGTGGTGCCGCTGCCGCTTCCGCTGGATGCCTACCTGCAGGATTTCCACGGCGCGGAGCAGCGGCGCCGGTTCCTGGGCCTGCTGGCGCGCTCGGAGACGATCCTGCTGCCGGTGCCGGAGGGCACGGATCCGGCGACGCTGTTCGCGCAGGGCCCGGCGCGCGACCTGCAGTACGCGCGCTGCGGCCTGTACGTGGCCGACCACTGCCATGTGCTGATGGCGCTGTGGGACGGCCGGCCCTCGCAGCGCCTGGGCGGCACCGCACAGGTGGTCGCGTACTACCTGGGCCAGTCGATGCCGGGTGCGCGCAATACGCGCACTCGCGTGCGCCAGGTGCTGGCCACCGACGACGACAGCCTGGTGTTCCACATCCCCGCGGGCCGGCGCCAGCACGACGGCGACGGCCCCAACGGCGAGGAGGCCGCGTGGCTGACCTCGCGCGGCAGGACCGCCGCGGCCGCGCCGATGCCGGCGGGCTTCCGGCTGATCTTCGAGCGCCTGCAGGCCTTCGCGCGCGACCTGCGCCGGCATCCGGAAGAGCCGGGCCAGGAGGCGGCCACCACGCTCGCCGACCATCTGTTCCGCCGCGCTGACCGGCTCGCGGTGCACTTCCGCGGCCGCGTGCTGCTGGCGATGCGCGCGACCTACGCGATGGCCGGGCTGATGGCCATCGCGCTGCTGGTGTACCAGTACCTGCCGCGGCCGCAGTGGATCCTGTGGCTGTTCCTGGCGATGTTCGCCGCCGGCGTGCTGCTCACGCTGCTGGCGCGCCGCCGCGAGTGGCACCGCAAGTACATCGACTACCGCTCGCTGGCCGAGGGCCTGCGGATCCAGGCGTTCTGGCGCCGCGCCGGCATCTCGGCGACCGGCGACCAGCAGTTCGCGCACGACAGCTTCCTGCAGAAGCAGGACGTCGAGCTGGGCTGGATCCGCAACGTCATGCGCCACGCGGGCCTGGAGGCGACGCGGCCGGCGGCCGCGGCCGACGTGGAGCGGGTCTGCGAGGAATGGGTCGGGAGCGACGAGGGCGGCGGCGAGCTGGCGTGGTACGCCGCGCGCGCCGACGAGCGCGGCCGGCAGGAACGCACCACGCGGCTGCTCGGCGGCTTCTCGCTGTGGACCGGCATCGCCATCTGCCTCCTGCTGGCGCTGGCCTATCCGCGGCTGTCGCAGCCGCAGCGCAACGCCTGCGAGATCGCGTTGGGCACGCTGTCGATCATCGCCGCCGTGCGGTCGGCCTACGCCTTCCGCAAGGCCGACCGCGAGCTGGTGCGGCAGTACCGCTTCATGCAGCGCATCTACCTCAACGCGCGCAAGGCGCTCGACGCCTGCGCCGACTGGCGGCAGAAGCAGGAGATCCTGCAGGTGCTCGGCGACGCCGCGCTGGCCGAGCATGCCGAATGGGCACTGATGCACCGCGAGCGGCCGCTGGAACACGGCAAGCCCTGAGGTGGGGTCGGGCTGTCATCCCGAGCGCAGCGAGGGATCCATTCCGTCGGTGCCGCAGATCCCTCGCTGCGCTCGGGATGACAGGAACCGCGATCCTGACGCCGGCGTCACTCAGGATCGTAGTCGAGGTTCGACGCCAGCCAGCGTTCCGCCTGCTGCAGCGAGGCGCCCTTGCGGCGGGCGTAGTCGGCGACCTGTTCCTTCGAGACCCGGCCGACGACGAAGTACTGGCTCTTCGGATGGCTGAAGTAGTAGCCCGACACCGCAGCCGTGGGCAGCATCGCGAAGCCCTCGGTCAGCGTCATGCCGGCGTTGGCCTCGGCGTCCAGCAGGCGGAACAGCGTCCGCTTCTCGCTGTGCTCGGGACAGGCGGGATAGCCCGGGGCAGGGCGGATGCCGCGGTACTGCTCCGCGATCAGCGCCTCGTTGCCGAGCGATTCGCCGGCCGCGTAGCCCCAGAACTCCATGCGCACGCGCCGGTGCAGGTGCTCGGCCAGCGCTTCGGCGAGACGGTCGGCCAGCGCCTTGAGCAGGATCACGGCGTAGTCGTCATGATCGGCGCGGAAGCGCTCGATGTGCTCCTCGATGCCCAGCCCGGCGGTGACCGCGAAGGCGCCGATCCAGTCCTGCCGGCCGGATCCCTCCGGCGCGATGAAGTCGGCCAGGCAGAAGTCCGGTCGCTCGACCGGCTTGTCTACCTGCTGGCGCAGGAAGTGCAGGGTGGTCTCGCCCGTCTCGTGGCGCAGCACGACGTCGTCACCGACCGAATGCGCCGGCCAGAGGCCGAACACCGCCTTCGCCGCCAGCCACTTCTCCGCGATGATGCGGTCGAGCATCGCGCGTGCGTCGCGGTACAGCTCGCTGGCGGCCTTGCCGACCACCTCGTCCTCGAGAATGGCCGGGAACTTGCCCGCCAGCTCCCAGGCCTGGAAGAACGGCGTCCAGTCGATCACCTCGACCAGGTCGGCGAGGGGATAGTCGTCGAAGACGGTGATGCCCGGCTTGCGCGGCGCCGGCGGTGCGTAGTCCGCCCAGCCGCCGTCGAACTTCTGCGCGCGCGCCTTCTCCAGCGGCACCAGCCGCTTGGCGTCGCCGCGGTTGCGGTGGCGCTGCCGGATCTCGGCGTAGTCGGCGTCGTTGGCGGCGACGAAGGCCTCGCGCAGCTCGCGCGACACCAGCGACTGCGCCACGCCCACCGCGCGCGAGGCGTCCTTCACCCAGACCGTCGGCGACTTGTAGTGCGGGTCGATCTTCAGCGCCGTGTGCGCGCGCGAGGTGGTGGCGCCGCCGATCATCAGCGGGATGGTCATGCCCTGGCGCTGCATCTCGCGCGCGACGTGGCCCATCTCCTCCAGCGACGGCGTGATCAGGCCGGAGACGCCGATGATGTCGGCGTTCTCGGCGATGGCGGTGTCGAGGATCTTCTGCGCCGGCACCATCACGCCCAGGTCGACCACGTCGAAGTTGTTGCAGGCCAGCACCACGCCGACGATGTTCTTGCCGATGTCGTGCACGTCGCCCTTGACCGTGGCCATCACGATCTTGCCGTTGCTCTTGCCGACGTCGCCGGTGCGCAGCTTCTCGGCCTCGATGTACGGCAGCAGGTAGGCGACGGCCTTCTTCATCACCCGCGCGGACTTGACCACCTGTGGCAGGAACATCTTGCCGGCGCCGAACAGGTCGCCGACCACGTTCATGCCGTCCATCAGCGGGCCCTCGATCACGTCGAGCGGGCGGGTGGCCTCTTGCCGCGCCTCCTCGGTGTCGGCCTCGACGTACTGGTCGATGCCGTGCACCAGCGCATGGCTCAGCCGCGCGCGCACGTCCTTCTCGCGCCAGGACAGGTCCTCGGCCTTCTTCTCGCCCTTCCTGCCCTTGTAGCGCTCGGCCAGAGCCAGCAGGCGCTCGGTGGCGTCCCTGCGGCGGTTGAGGATCACGTCCTCGACGTGTTCGCGCAGCTCCGGCTCGATCTCGTCGTAGACCGGCATTGCGCCGGCGTTGACGATGCCCATGTCCATGCCGGCCTTGATCGCGTGGTAGAGGAACACGCTGTGGATCGCCTGGCGCACGGTCTCGTTGCCGCGGAAGGAGAACGAGACGTTGGACACGCCGCCCGACACGTGACAGTGCGGCAGCGTGGCCTTGATGGCGCGGGTGGCCTCGATGAAGTCGACCGCGTAGTTGTCGTGCTCCTCCATGCCGGTGGCGATGGCGAAGATGTTGGGGTCGAAGATGATGTCCTCGGGCGGGAAGCCCACCTGGTCGACCAGGATCCGGTAGGCGCGGGTGCAGATCGCCACCTTGCGCTCGGCGGTGTCGGCCTGGCCCTGCTCGTCGAAGGCCATCACCACCGCGGCGGCGCCGTAGCGCAGCACCTTGCGCGCGTGCTCGATGAACGAGGTCTCGCCCTCCTTGAGCGAGATCGAGTTGACCACGCCCTTGCCCTGCAGGCACTTGAGGCCGGCCTCGATCACGCTCCACTTGGAGGAGTCGACCATCACCGGGATGCGGGCGATGTCGGGCTCGGAGGCGATCAGGCTGAGGAAGCGCGCCATCGCCTTCTCGGAGTCGATCAGGCCCTCGTCCATGTTGACGTCGAGGATCTGCGCGCCGTTGGCGACCTGCTGGCGCGCGACCTCGACCGCCTCGTCGAAGCGGTCTTCCTTGATCAGCTTGCGGAACTGCGCGCTGCCGGTGACGTTGGTGCGCTCGCCGACGTTGACGAACAGCAGCTCGGGCGTGATGACCAGCGGCTCGAGGCCGGAGAGGCGGGTGTGGCGTTGCGGGGTCATGGAAAAGCCTTTCTGGCCACGGATTTGCACGGATGAGCACGGATAGCAAAAGCCTGCTGAGGAGAGAGCCAATTCAAGGCTCATTGCCCCTATCCGTGCTCATCCGTGCAGATCCGTGGCAAAAACCAGGGTCACGCCGCGAGGGCGCGCGTGGAAGGGTTGCGGGGCGCCAGGCCTTCGACGGCCTCTGCAATGGCGCGGATGTGGTCCGGGGTCGTGCCGCAGCAGCCGCCGACCAGGTTGAGCAGTCCCGATTCGGCGAACTCCTTCAGCGTCGCCGCCATTTCCTCCGGCGTTTCGTCGTATTCGCCGAAGGCGTTGGGCAGGCCCGCGTTGGGGTGCGCGCTGACGTAGCCATCGACGATGCCGGCGAGGGTCTCGACGTGCGGGCGCAGCTCCTTCGCGCCGAGCGCGCAGTTGAGGCCGACCGACAGCGGCCGTGCGTGCGCGACCGACGCATGGAAGGCCTCGGCGGTCTGGCCGGAGAGCGTGCGCCCCGAGGCGTCGGTGATGGTGCCGGAGATCATCACCGGCAGCCGCCCGCCGCGCGCCTCGAAGGCCTCGTCGATCGCGAACAGGGCGGCCTTGGCGTTGAGGGTGTCGAAGATCGTTTCGACCATCAGCACGTCCGCGCCGCCGTCGACCAGGCCCTCGGCCGCCTCGCGGTAGGTGTCGCGCAGTTCGTCGAAACTGGTATTGCGGAAGCCCGGGTCGTTGACGTCCGGGCTGATCGACGCGGTGCGGCTGGTCGGGCCGAGCACGCCGATGACGAAGCGCGGCTTGTCGGGCCTGCCTTCATCGGCATCCCTCGCTTCGGCGGCGTCGCAGCTCGCGCGGGCGATGCGCGCGCCCTCGCGGTTGAGCTCGTAGACCAGGTGCTCGAGGTGGTAGTCGGCCTGGCTGACCGAGGTCGCGTTGAAGGTGTTGGTTTCCACCAGGTCGGCGCCGGCCTCGAGGTAGGCGTCGTGCACGGCGGAAATCACCTCGGGCTTGCTCAGCAGCAGCAGGTCGTTGTTGCCCTTGAGGTCGTGGCCGCACTGCGGGCCATGCGCGTGCGAGGCGTCGAAGCCGCCCGCGAAGCGCTCGCCGCGGTAGTCGTCCTCCTCCAGCCGGTGGCGCTGGATCATCGTCCCCATCGCACCGTCGATCACGAGGATGCGCTGCGCGAGCGCCGATTCGAGCGCGGCGACGCGCTCGGGATGCAGCCAGGGAAGGGTCGTCACTTGCATGTGCTCCTATAAAGCGGTTCTGCCACGGATCAGAGCCGATAACCACGGAACAAGCGAACAAGAATGGAAAAGCCTTGATCCGTGTTGATCGGATTTGATCCGTGGCAAAAGAACTTCACGGCTTCTTCGCGATCAGCGAGATCACCTCGAAGTGCGGTGGCCGCTTCTCGCGCGTCACGGTCTCCGAGGTCTGCACGGAGAGACCGGCCTTGTCGGCGAAGCGGCGCAGTTCCTTCTCGGTGAAGCCGAGGTTGGCGTGGCCGTAGGCCTCGACCACGCTGCGGTGCTCGTGGCGGGCCAGGCTCGACAGCAGCAGGCGGCCGCCGGGACGCAGCACGCGCGCCGCTTCCGACACCGCCTGGGCCGGCTTGGCGGCGTAGGTGAGCGCGTGCATCAGCACCACCAGGTCGAAGCTGCCGGCGTCGAACGGCAGCGCGTGCATGTCCGCCTCGCGCACCTCGACGTTGCGGTAGCGGCGCAGGCGCTCGGCGGCGGCGGCGACCACGCGGCGGCTGGCGTCGATGCAGACGTAGCGGTGCGCGTGCGGCGCCAGCAGTTCGGCCAGCACGCCGTCGCCGGACGCGATGTCGAGCACGTCGCCGGTTTCGAACAGCGGCAGCACCGAACGCGCCAGCGCCTCCCAGGTGCGGCCGGGCGAGTAGTGGCGCTCCATGTCGCCGGCCACCGAATCGGCCCAGTTCTGGTCGGCCGCGCGCATCGCCAGCACGCCGGCGACGCGCTCGGCGTCCTGGCGCAGCAGCGGGTCGTCGCTGCCGGCGCCCACCGCCTGCCAGAGGCTGCGTTGGGCCGCGTCGAGCGCGCCCTCGTCGAAGCGGTAGTAGGCCGAGACGCCGGAGCGGCGGTCGCGCACCAGGCCGGCCTCCTTGAGCCTGGCCAGGTGCGTGGACACGCGCGGCTGCGCCAGCCGGGTGATCGCCGACAGCTCGGCCACCGTCAGCTCCTCGCCCTCCAGCAGCGCCAGCAGGCGCACCCGGGTGGGGTCGGCGAGCACCTTCAGGCGGGTCGACCAGCCTTCGAGGTCCATCAATATCTTCCTATCGCGATATAGAGATAAGTGTCCTCCGCCGGGCCGGGCAGGTCAAGGGCGCGCGGCGTTCGCCGGGACCCACGCCGCGGACGGCGCGGGAAAGATGCGGCGGCTCGCGGCGAGGAGCGCCGCACCCTTCGGTTCCACGCGGCCGCCGGCTACAATTCCGCATCTGACTTCAACGCGGAGCGCGCGACGTGGATTTTGGGTTCACCGAAGAGCAGTTGATGATCCAGGACGTGGCCCGGCGCATCGCGCAGGAGAAGATCGGGCCGAGCGCCGAGCACTTCGACAAGACCGGCGAATTCCCGCTCGAGAACATCCGCCTGCTGGGCGAGAACGGCCTGATGGGCATCGAGGTGCCGGCCGAGTACGGCGGCGCCGGCATGGACCCGGTGGCCTACGTGCTGGCGATGGTGGAGGTGGCCGCGGCCGACGCCGCGCACTCGACCATCATGTCGGTGAACAACTCGCTGTTCTGCAACGGCATCCTGACCCACGGCACCGAGGCGCAGAAGCAGAAATACGTGCGCGCGATCGCCGAGGGCGCCGCGATCGGCGCCTTCGCGCTGACCGAGCCGCAGTCCGGCTCCGACGCCACCGCGATGCGCTGCCGCGCCGTGAAGCAGGCCGACGGCAGCTACGTGGTCAACGGCAAGAAGAGCTGGATCACCTCCGGGCCGGTGGCGAAGTACATCGTGCTGTTCGCGATGACCGACCCGGAGAAGGCCGCGCGCGGCATCACCGCCTTCCTCATCGACACCGACCGCGAGGGCTTCCACCGCGGCAAGACCGAGCCCAAGCTCGGCATCCGCGCCTCGGCCACCTGCGAGATCGAGTTCGCCGACTATGTGGTGCAGCCCAACGAGGTGCTGGGCGAGGAGGGCCATGGCTTCAAGATCGCCATGGGCGTGCTCGATGCCGGCCGCATCGGCATCGCCTCGCAGGCCATCGGCATCGCCCGCGCGGCCTACGAGGCCACGCTGGAGTACGTGCGCGAGCGCAAGGCCTTCGGGCAGCCGATCGGCGCGTTCCAGATGACCCAGGCCAAGATCGCCGACATGAAGTGCAAGCTCGACGCCTCCCTGCTGCTGACGCTGCGCGCGGCCTGGCTGAAGGGGCAGGGCAAGCGCTTCACCACCGAGGCGGCGGTGGCCAAGCTCACCGCCTCCGAGGCGGCGATGTGGATCGCCCACCAGGCGGTGCAGATCCATGCCGGCATGGGCTACAGCAAGGAAATGCCGATCGAGCGTTATTTCCGCGACGCCAAGATCACCGAGATCTACGAGGGCACCAGCGAGATCCAGCGACTGGTGATCGCCCGCCACGAAACCGGCCTGAGGTAGGGCGCGATGGCCGCCCCCGCCGCCCAGCACTCCGGTGCCCGCGCTGGCTCGCTGCCGATGGCCGGCACCCGCTGAAGCATGGACACCCCGTCGAAACCTCCGCAATCGCGGCGCACCGCCTGTCCCGGCGCACGCGGCCGCGATCGCCGCCCGGCCCCGATCGCCGTGCCTCCGCGCAACCTCGCGTTGCCGCACCCCGCGCCCATGCCCGCATGAGCCAGGCACGCCCTGCTAGATCCGTTTGGTGAAACCTCCACCCGGGGCCCGGCACGCGCGCGGGCTCCATGCATTCGGACAACGATCCCGATGAGCAAGCAAAGCAAGACCGCATCCCCGCGTCCCTCCAAGGCTGCGGCTTCGCAGCGCCGCGCCCCCCGCGTCGCGGCGGGACTGCTCGACCCCGTCTTCGAGGCCGTGCGCAAGCGCGCGGGCAAGGTCCGCGAGGCCGACGCGACCGCATTCGCGAAGGCCTTCTACCATCGCATGACCGTCGACGAGCTCCCGTTGCACGACGCCGACGGCTGGGCGGCGCTGTCCAACGACTTCCTGGATTTCGCGCGCATCCGCAAGCCGGGCACCGCCAGCGTGCGCCTGTTCAACCCCAACCGGAAGCAGCACGGCTGGGAATCGCCGCATACGGTGCTACAGGTCGTCAACGACGACATGCCGTTCCTGGTCGACTCGGTGACCATGGCGCTGGCCGAGCACGGCATCGGCGTGCACGTGCTGGGCCACCCGGTGGTCCAGATGACGCGCGACAAGGCCGGCCGGCTGGCCGAGGTGGGCAAGGGCGAGCCGGAGTCGCTGATGCACCTGGAGATCGACCGCCAGACCGGCGACGCGATCGCCGCGGTCGAGGCCGACATCCAGGCGGTGCTCGCCGACGTGCGCGCGATCGTGTCCGACTGGGGCGCGATGCGCGGCAAGATGCTGCAGGTCGCCGACGACATCGCCTCGCGGCGGATGCCGGTGGGCGAGGCCGGGCGCCACGAGGCGCAGGAATTCCTGCGCTGGGCCGCGGACGACCACTTCACCCTGTTCGGCTACCGCGAGTACGTGGTGAAGAAGAAGGGCAGCGAGGAGATCCTGTGCGCCGTCGACGGCAGCGGCCTGGGGCTGCTGCGGGCCAAGGAGGTCGGCAAGCCACGCCTGCTCAAGTCGCTGGCCGCGCACTACATGCCGCAGTCGGGCTCGGTCGACGCGCTGATCCTGACCAAGACCAACGCCCGCGCCACCGTGCACCGCCCCGGCTACATGGACTACATCGGCGTGCTCGAGTTCGATGCCGGCGGCAAGCCGGTGGGCGAGCAGCGCTTCCTCGGCCTGTACACGTCCAGCGCCTACAACCGCCGCCCGTGGGACATCCCGCTGGTGCGCGAGCGCTTCGAGCACGTGATGCGCGAGTCCGGGCTCAAGCCGACCAGCCACAGCGGCAAGGCGCTCAAGCACATCCTGGAGACGCTGCCGCGCGACGAGCTGTTCCAGTCCAGCGAGGACGAGCTGCTGAAGCTGGCGACGGGCATCCTCGGCCTGCAGGAGCGCGTGCGCAGCAAGCTGTTCCTGCGCCGCGACCGCTACGGGCGGTTCTATTCGGCGTTGGTCTACCTGCCGCGCGACCGCTACAACACCGACCTGCGCCTGCGCATCGAGGGCCTGCTCAAGCGCGAGCTGCACGCCGACCAGGTCGACACCAACATGCAGGTCGGCGAGTCGCCGCTGGCGCAGCTGCACATGATCGTGCGCCCGCGCGCGGGCGAGAAGTTCGAGCTCGACCAGGCGGCGCTGGAAGCCGAGCTGGCCGACATCGTGCGCAACTGGCACGACGACCTGCGCGAGGCGCTGGTCGCGCAGAGCGGCGAGCACGACGGGCTCGCGCTGGCCACGCGCTACGGCCGCGCGCTGCCGGTGGCCTACCTGCAGGAAGCGGGCACCGAGGTCGCGGTCGAGGACGTGCGCAACCTGGCCTCGCTGCGCGGGCCGGAGGACCTCGCGCTGAGCCTGCACCGCCGCCACGAAGGCGTCGGCGGCCTGCGCCTGAAGTTCTACCGCCAGGACAACGACATCCCGCTGTCCGACGCGCTGCCGATGATGGAGAACATGGGCCTACGCGTGATCACCGAGCACCCGTACCGCCTGCGCGTGGACGACACCGCGGTGTACCTGCAGGACTTCGAGGTCGAGGCCGCGCGCGCGTTCGACATCGACGCGGTCGGGCACGTCTTCGAGGACGCGTTCCTGCAGGTCTGGCGCGGCAACGCCGAGAACGACGGCTTCAACCGCCTCGTGCTCGGCGCCGGCCTGGACTGGCGCCAGGTCGCGATGCTGCGCGGCTACTGCAAGTACCTGCTGCAGGTCGGGGTGCCGTTCTCGCAGAGCTACGTCGAGGAAACCTTCTCGCGCTACCCGCTGCTGGCCAGGCTGCTGGTGGAGCTGTTCGAGGCGCGCTTCGACCCGCGGGCGGGCAAGGCGGGCAAGGCCGAGGCCGCCAGCGGCGGCGCGCGCTTCGCGCGCCAGCTCGAGGCGCTGTGCGGCGACGACGCGGAGGCGTTCAGGACGCTGCAGCCGCTGGTCGATGCGCACGGCCGCGATCGCCAGGCCCGCTACGAGGCCGCGCGCGCCGCGCTCAAGGCGCTGCTCGACCGCGTCGCCAGCCTCGACGAGGACCGCATCCTGCGCAGCTTCATGGGCGTCATCGACGCCACGCTGCGCACCGGCTACTACCAGCGCAACGCCGACGGCGCGCACAAGGACTACATCGGCTTCAAGTTCGACTCGGCGCGCGTCCCCGACCTGCCCAAGCCGCGCCCCTACCGCGAGATCTTCGTCTACGGCCCGCGCGTGGAGGGCGTGCACCTGCGCTTCGGCCCGGTCGCGCGCGGCGGCCTGCGCTGGTCCGACCGCCGCGAGGATTTCCGCACCGAGGTGCTGGGCCTGGTGAAGGCGCAGATGGTGAAGAACACGGTGATCGTGCCGGTCGGCTCCAAGGGCGGCTTCTTCGTCAAGCAGTCGCCGGTCGGTGGCGACCGCGACGCGGTGCTCGCCGAGGGCATCGCCTGCTACCGGATGTTCATCAACGGCCTGCTCGACGTCACCGACAACCTGGTCGACGGCAAGGTCGTGCATCCGGTCGACGTGGTGCGCCACGACGGCGACGATCCCTACCTGGTCGTCGCGGCCGACAAGGGCACCGCGACCTTCTCCGACATCGCCAACGGCATCGCCCGCGAGCACGGCTACTGGCTCGACGACGCGTTCGCCTCCGGCGGCTCGGTCGGCTACGACCACAAGGGCATGGGCATCACCGCGCGTGGCGCCTGGGAGTCGGTCAAGCGCCACTTCCGCGCGCTCGGCCGCGACAGCCAGTCCGAGGACTTCACCGCGGTCGGCATCGGCGACATGTCCGGCGACGTGTTCGGCAACGGCATGCTGCTCTCCAGGCACATCCGGCTCGTCGCCGCGATGGACCACCGGCACGTGTTCCTCGACCCGGATCCGGACTCGGCGCGCTCGTTCAAGGAGCGCCAGCGCATGTTCAAGCTGCCCCGCTCGAGCTGGGAGGACTACGACAAGTCGTTGATCAGCAAGGGCGGCGGCGTTTACCCGCGCTCGGCCAAGTCGATCCCGGTTTCGCCCGAGGTGCGCGTGGCGCTGGGCCTGGAGGACGGCGTCACCGCGCTGAGCCCGGCCGAGCTGATGAGCGCGATCCTCAAGGCGCCGGTCGACCTGCTCTGGAACGGCGGCATCGGCACCTACGTCAAGTCCAGCGCCGAGTCCAACGCCGACGTCGGCGACCGCGCCAACAACGCGATCCGCGTCGACGGGCGCGACCTGCGCTGCAAGGTGGTGGGCGAGGGCGGCAACCTCGGCTGCACCCAGCGCGGGCGCATCGAGGCGGCGCAGAACGGCGTGCTGCTCAACACCGACTTCATCGACAACTCGGCCGGCGTGGACACCTCCGACCACGAGGTCAACATCAAGATCCTGCTCAACGGCCAGGTGCAGGCGAAGAAGCTCAAGCTGGACGACCGCAACCGGCTGCTGGCGTCGATGACCGACGAGGTCGCCGGCTTGGTGCTCAACGACAACTACCGCCAGAACCAGGCGCTGAGCCTGATGGAGCGGATGAGCGTGTCGCGGCTGGGGTCGAAGCAGCACTTCATCCGCACGCTCGAATCGCAGGGCCTGCTCGACCGCCAGATCGAGTTCCTGCCGTCCGACGCCGAGCTCGCCGACCGCAAGGCGCGCGGCCTCGGCCTGACGCGGCCGGAGCTGGCGGTGCTGCTGTCGTACTCCAAGCTGGTGGTGTTCCAGCAGCTGCTGGAGTCCGACGTGCCGGAGGATCCGTACCTGTCCAAGGAGCTGGTGCGCTACTTCCCCGAGCCGCTGCAGAAGAAGTACGCCAGGGCGATGGAACAGCACCGCCTGAAGCGCGAGATCATCGCCACTGCGGTCACCAACTCCACCATCAACCGGATGGGCGCGACCTTCCTGCTGCGCATGCAGGAGGACAGCGGCCGCACGCCGGGCGAGGTGGCCAAGGCCTTCACCATCACCCGCGAGACCCTCGACGCACGCTCGCTGTGGGCGCAGATCGACGCGCTCGACGGCAAGGTGCCCGAGTCGGTGCAGATCGATGCGCTGCAGGTGATCTGGTCGCTGCAGCGCTCGATGACGCGCTGGCTGCTGGCGCGGCCGGGCGCGATCCCGGACATCGCCACCGCGGTGGAGCGCTACCACGACGGGTACCGCGACATCCGCGCGGGCGAGGCGATCCTGCCCGATTCGCAGCGACCGGCCTACGAGGCCAGCCTGGCCGAGTGGCGCGCCAAGGGCATGCCGGAGGAGCTCGCGCTGCAGCTGGGCGCGCTGCCCTACCTGGAGCCGTGCGCGGACATCATCGAGGTCGCGCGCGAGCGCAGGCTCAAGACCGTCGACGTCGCCCGTGTGCACTTCCGCCTCGGCGACGCCCTGCACGTGCCGTGGCTGATCGAGCAGATCGACCAGCTGCCGGTGGAGGGCCGCTGGCACGCGGTCGCCCGTGGCGTGCTGCGCGACGAGCTCGCCGCGCAGCAGCGCACGCTGGTCGGCCAGGTGCTATCCATGCCTGGCAGCGGGCCCGACGCCAAGGTGGCCGACTGGATCGGCCGCGACGATCCCGCGCTGCGCTTCACGCTGGCGATGCTGGACGAGCTGGCGGCCCAGCGCGCGCTCGACTATCCGACCACGTCGGTGGCGGTGCGCAGGCTGGCGCAACTGGCGACGACGGCCGGCTGACAAGGGCCGTGGCCGAGCGGCAGCCGGCGCTGGAACGGACGGACGGCCGCTTCGCGCCGGCGTGGCTGGCGCGGGCGGCCCTGGTGGCGCTGCTGTTGGCGGCGGCTCCAGGGCTGGCCCGCCAGCCACGCGTCGAGATCCGTGCCGCCACGGGCCATCCCGACGAGCAGCGCGCCGTGCACCAGTTGCAGCGGTTGCTCGACGAGTACGACGTGGAGCGCTGGACGTTCACCCGTGAGGTCGTGCTGAAGAAGTGGGAGATCCCGCATAGCCATCCGGTGCTGACCTTGAACTCGGCGTACCTGGACGACGACCACGCACAACTCGCATCCTTCCTGCACGAACAGTTCCACTGGTACCTGGAGGAGCGGCGGGTGCGAGTCGACGAAGCCATCGCCGCGTTCGAGCGGATGTTCCCGGATGCACCGGTCGGCAACGGCGCCGGGGCCCGCGACAAGCGCAGCACCTACCTGCACCTGGTCGTCTGCGACCTCGAGCTACGGGCGATGACGGTGCTGCTGGGAGAGGCGGAGGCACGCCGCGTGCTGCGCGGCAACCGCCACTACACGTGGATCTATCGACAAGTCCTGGACGATCCACGGGTGCACGCGACCAACGTGGCGGCCGGGCTTGCGCTCCCGGACGACGAGCCGGTCGCTCCGCGCTGACTGCCGATTCGGGCCCTCATCGCCGGCGACGCGACACCGGGCCGGGTTATGCTGGCGGCATGCAGCCGGGAAACCGTCGATGACCGCGCAACCACGCATCGCCTTCCTCGCCAGCCAGACCGACGACGCGCAGGCCGCGCTCGCGGCGCTGTCGGACCACCACGGCCAGCACGCGCCGGAAGAGGCCGACGTGCTGTGCGCGCTCGGCGGCGACGGTTTCATGCTGCAGACGCTGCATCGCCACGGCGGGCTCGGCAAGCCGGTGTACGGGATGAAGCTGGGCAGCGTCGGCTTCCTGATGAACCATTACCGCGCCGAAGACGCGGGCGATGGCCTGGTCGAGCGCATCGCGGGCGCCGAGCCGGCGGTCCTGCGGCCGCTGGAGATGCTCGCGCAGACCGAATCCGGCGCCAGCGTCGGCTCGCTCGCCTACAACGAGGTCTCGCTGCTGCGGCAGACGCGCCAGGCCGCGCACTTGCGCATCGACCTCAACGGCCAGCCGCGGCTGGACGAGCTGATCTGCGACGGCGTGCTGGTCGCGACGCCGGCCGGCAGCACGGCCTACAACTTCTCTGCGAACGGCCCGATCCTGCCGCTGGGATCGAAGGTGGTCGCGCTCACCCCGATCGCCGCCTTCCGCCCGCGCCGCTGGCGCGGCGCGGTGCTCAAGGCCGACACCGAGATCCGATTCCACGTGGTCGATCCCTACAAGCGCCCGGTCAGCGCGACGGCCGACTCGCACGAGGTCCGCGACGTGGTGGAGGTGATGATCCGCGAGTCGCGCGACCGCACCGTCACCCTGCTGTTCGACCCAGAGCACAACCTCGAGGAGCGGATGCTCGCGGAGCAGTTCACCAGCGGGTGAGCGCACGCGCCGGGCCGATGGCCCGTCGGCATCGATTGGACCCTAGGCCAGCAGGTCCGCCTTCGCCGCGCAGATGAAGTCGTTCTCGCTCAGGCCGCCGACGTCGTGGGTCGAGTAACGGACCACGCAGCGGTCGTAGTGAACGCCGAGGTCGGGATGGTGGTCCTCGCGGTTGGCCATGTGGGCCAGGGCGTTCACGAACGACATCGTCCGGTAGTAGTCCTTGAAGCGGAAGGTGCGGCCGAGGGCATGGCCGTCCTCCAGCAGTTCCCAGCCCGGCACCTGCGGCAGCAGTTCCTGCACGCGGGCCTGGGTGAGCTTGTGCTCGCTGCCCTTGCGCGGCGCGCAATGGGCCTGGGCGAGGGGGATCAGGTCTGGCATGGCGGTTCCATCGGTGGCTGCGCGACGGCGCGCATGAACGGGAAATGTTGGCCCCGGCTGTTTTACGGAACCGGAACGAACGTGAATCGGCGGGATCGCTAGAATACGCCCACCACGGGCCGGGCCGGATCCGCGCGATCCCACCCGGACCGCATGCCGGATGGACAGCAGGACATGATCGACATCACCGAAGCCGCGCAGGCGCATTTCCGCAAGCTGATCGAGCGCGAGGCCGTGCCCGGCATGGGCGTACGGCTGGCGGCGAAGGACCCCGGCACCGCGCGGGCCGACGTGCGGCTGGAGTTCGCCGAGCCGGCCGACCTGCACGGCGACGAATGGGCGATCGATTGCGAAGGCTTCACCCTGTGGCTGGACGCCGGCAGCGCGCCGTTCCTCGACGGCGCGCGGATCGACTACACGACCATGGCCACCGGCGGCCAGCTGCAGATCCGCGCGCCGCGGATCAAGGGCGAGGCGCCGGCCGAATCGGCCTCGCTGGTCGAGCGCGTGCGCTGGCTGGTCGAGCACGAGATCAATCCGCAGCTGGCGCAGCACCGCGGCAGCGTGGCGGTGCAGGAAGTGACGTCCGACGGCGTCGTCGTGCTGCGTTTCGGCGGCGGTTGCCACGGCTGCGGCATGGCCGACGTTACCCTCAAGCAGGGCATCGAGAAGACCCTGCTGGAGAAGGTCCCCGGCGTGACCGCCGTGCGCGACGCCACCGACCACGACAGCGGCGCAGCGCCGTACATCGCCCGCGGCACGGCGTGACTGGATGACGTTTTCATCGGCCGACCTGATCGACGCCCTGCGACGACGCCGGCGCCGATCGTTGCGGCCGGAGCGTCCCGCGGGGGAATTCCCGCCCGGCTGGGCGGCGTGGTTCGACGCGATGCGCGCGCGCGCCGGCGCGGTGACCGGCGCCACCGCCGAATCGATCCTGGCGATCTTCCTCGCGCGCGAGCCCGCGCTGCCGCCGCGCGCGCTCGCCGAGCTCAACCGCTGGCAGGCGTTCAACACGCTGTGGCGCCAGCAGTGGCATCCGGCCAGCGAGGACGAGCGCGGCCTGCGCATCTTTGCCAGCGTGGTGACGCTGGTGGTGCACCTGTTCCTGGCGGTGTTCCTGCTGTACCTGGCCTACGTGCGCTTCATGGGCAACCCGGCGCCGGCCAGCGAGGGCGAGGACGTCGTCCAGGTCGAATACATCGGCGAAGGCACGCCTGAGGACACCGGCGGCGGTCCGCCGCAGGGCGAGGCGACCGCGCAGCAGGTGCCGGCCCCCGCCGCCAGCGCCGCGAAGTCGCCGAGCCCGCCGGCGCCGCGCCCGCCCGCCCAAGCGGCGGCCCAGCCGCCGCCGGCGCCCGTGTCGCCTCCGGTGGCCGCGGCCGAGCCATCGGTGCCCACGCCGCCGGTGCCCACGCCACCGGTCGCGCAGCCGTTGCAGGTCACCGAAACGCCGGAGCCCGACCAGTCCTTCACCCTGCCGCCGGTGCGCGCCGCCGACATGCCGCGGCCGACCCTGCGCACGCCGGACCTGGCCGCGCCCGCGCCCCGGCTGCGCACGGTCGACGTGCCCGCGCCACCGGTGGTGCCGGCGGTGCAGCCGCGCGAAACCGCGTCGGCGCGCATCGCCGCGCCGCGCCTGCAGCAGCAGCCGGAAACCGTGGCCATGCGCGAGATCCCGGCGCCGCTGTCGCCGGTCGAGGTGCCGCGCGTGGCGATGCCGACCGCGCCCGCGCCCGACCTGCGCGCGCAGGCCCCATCGGTCGCCGTGCGCAGCATCCCGACCCCGGCGCCGCCGGCTGCGCAGCCCGGGGGCGCTACCGCGGCGCCGGCCGCGAGCACGGCGTCGGGCGCCGCCAGCCAGGCGCCGGCCCCCGGCAGCGCCCTCGCGTCCGCCGCGGCGGCCGGGACGCCCAATGCGCCCGGCAACGCCCCGGCTTCCGGCACCGCGGCCGCCAGCACCGGCACGCGGCCCGGCGCCGCGGCGAGCGGGAGCGGCAAGACCGCCTCGCCCAGGCCCGGGGCGCTGCCTTCGCCCAGGCGTGGCGACGACTGGGGCGTTTCCGACCGCAACCGCCCGGGAGGGCAGGCCGGCAGCTCCGGGCTGTTCAACGCAGACGGCACGCCGAAGCTGGCGGGCAGCCAGGGCAAGGTCGGCGGCGGCCTGCCGCCGGGCACGATCACCGAGGACTTCGCCAAGATCGACCGCAACGGCACCTGGCTCAAGCGCCCGCCGTTCGACTACACGCCCACCGATTTCGACAAGTTCTGGATCCCCAACGAGACCCTGCTTGAGGAATGGGTGCGGCGCAGCGTCAAGCAGGTGCTGATCCCGATCCCCGGCACCACCAAGACCATCAAGTGCTCGGTGGTGCTGCTCGCGCTCGGCGGCGCCTGCGACATCACCGACCCCAACCTGCAGGACGTCGAGGCCGAGGCGCGCAAGCCGCCGGACGTGCCGTTCAAGCCGGAACTGCAGGAGAACCAGGAAGCGCTGCTGCGGCCGGCGCCGCCGGATCCGCCGCCGGCGACCACGCCCTGAGGCAACGGAAAAGGCCCGCGCGAGGCGGGCCTTGGCGGGGCACCCGGATCGATCGTGGGAGCGGCTTCAGCCGCGAGCTTTTCGAGCAGGGAGCTCGCGGCTGAAGCCGCTCCCACAACGGCAACGCGCGGCTACTTGACGTCGTGCAGGTCGCGCAGGTGGGTCTGGCGCGAGCCGAAGTAGGCGGCGAGGTCGGCGATCTGCTGGTCGGTCAGGCTCTTGGCCTGCTGCGACATCAGCGCGTGCTCGCGGTCGCCGTCGCGGTACATCTCCAGCGAATGGGCGATGTAGTCGTAGTACTGGCCGCCGAGCTTGGGGTAGCTCGCGTCGATCGGCGCGTTGCCTTCCTCGCCGTGGCAGTCCACGCAGGACTGGCCGGTGGCCTTGCCCTTGGTGTGGGCGAGCTTCTCGCCGGCGTCGATGTGGCCGGCGGGCAGCCCCGCCGACGACGAGGTGTGGCCTTCGGCGCGGTCGGCCGAGGAGTGCTCGGCGGGCGTGTCGGCGCCCGAGCAGGCGGCGAGTGCGAGCGTGGCGGCGAGCGCGACGGCGAGCCGGGAAGCGGAAACGATCGTCATGGGGCGGCTCACTGCTTCAGCTCCGAAAGGTAGGCCGCGATGTCGGCGATGTCCTGCTCCGAGAAGCTCTGTGCCTGCGCCTGCATGGTCGGGTGCTTGCGCGCGCCTTTCCTGTATTCAGTCAGCGCGTTGGTCAGGTAGACCGCGGACTGCCCGCCGATGCGTGGCACGTGGTAGTTCGGGTACGCGTTCTTGTAGCCGGTGACGCCATGGCAGCCCTGGCAGGTGTAGGTGAGCTGCCGGCCGCGCTCCGCGGAACCGACCGGCGCCGAGGCCGCCGGGGCGGCGGTGGCGGCCGGCGCGGCAGGCTCGGCCTGGGCGGGCGGCGCGGTTTCGGTCTGGGCGAACGCCGCGAGTGACAGCGCGGCAATGGCAAGGCTGGCGGCGATCGGCAACGGTCGCGTCATGTCGTGTATCCACATCCTGAGATGGCTGGAATGGAGCTGGCTGGTCCCCGCACGGCTGTCCGTCGTGCGAAACCGCAACAGTATAGCGACAGCTTGAGACCAACCCAAAGCCGACGCACCGGCGAGCACGCGGCCGGCATCCGCCGGCAGTCACCGTGACCTTCGGCGGATGCGGCCGGAAAGGCCGGTGATATACCTTGCTACAACACCGTAGGGGTCACATCAGAACATGGACAAGAAGACCGGGTTTTCAGGCGTCGGGCGCGTGGTGCTCGTCGCCTTTTTGCTGGCCGGCGTGGCGTCGCTCGGCGCCTGCAAGGGCGATGGAGAGGGCAATGCGCAGGCCAAGGCGCCCGAGGCCGAAAAGGGCCCGGATGCGATCCCGGTCGAGGTCGCCAAGGCCTCGCACCGCGCGGTGGCGGCCAGCTACAGCGGCACCGGCGCGCTGGACGCGCGCGCCGAATCGCAGGTGGTGGCCAAGACCTCGGGCATCGCGATGGCGGTGCTGGTCGAGGAAGGCCAGCACGTGCGCGCGGGCCAGGTGCTGGTGCGGCTCGACCCCGGCCGCGCGCCCCTGCAGGCCGCGCAGACCGCCGCCCAGCTGCGCAAGCTGGAGGCCAACTACAAGCGCGCCGTGCGGCTGGCCGCGCAGCAGATGGTCAGCGCCAACGACCTCGACCAGCTCAAGTACGACATGGAGGAGGCGCGCGCGGCCAACAACCTGGCCAACCTCGAGCTGTCCTACACCAACGTGGTCGCGCCGATCTCCGGCGTGATCGCCTCGCGCTCGATCAAGCCGGGCAACTTCGTCCAGATCAACACCCCGATCTTCCGCATCGTCGACGACTCGCGCCTGGAACTGACCCTCAACGTGCCCGAGCGCGAGATCGCCACGCTCAAGTCCGGCCAGCCGGTGAAGCTGCAGGTCGACGCGCTGCCGGGCAAGACGTTCGACGGCATGGTCGACCGCGTCGCGCCGGTGGTGGACTCGGGCAGCGGCACGTTCCGCGTGGTCTGCGCCTTCGCCGGCGGCGACGTGCTGCAGCCGGGCATGTTCGGCCGCATCCGCATCGACTACGACAAGCGCGCCAACGCGCTGGTGATCCCGCGCGTCGCGCTGCTCGACGACCAGGGCGCGCCCGCGGTGTACGCCGTGCGCAAGGGCAAGGCCGCGCGCGTGGCGATCAAGACCGGCTACACCGACGGCGAATGGACCGAGGTGCGCGAAGGCCTGAAGCCGGGCGACGCCGTGGTCACCGCCGGCAAGGTCGCGCTGCGCGACGGCAGCCCGGTGCAGGTGATCGGCCAGCCGGCGGCCAAGCCGCTCGACAAGGCGGTCGCCGAAGCGGAAAAGAAGCGATGAGCGCCGGCGCGCAGGATCCCGGCGGCGCCGGCCAGGCGCCGGCGCCCGGTGATGATGGCGGCCTGGGCGGTGGCCTGGTCGGCTTCTCCACCCGTCGCCGCGTCACCGTGGCGATGTTCTGGATCACCATGCTGCTGTTCGGCGCGATCGCGCTGTCGGCGCTGAAGGTCAACCTGCTGCCCGACCTGAGCTACCCGACCCTGACCGTGCGTACCGAGTACACCGGCGCCGCGCCGGCGGAGATCGAGACGCTGATCACCGAGCCGGTCGAGGAAGCCGTCGGCGTGGTGAAGAACCTGCGCACGATGAAGTCGGTCTCGCGCACGGGCCAGAGCGACGTGGTGCTCGAGTTCGCCTGGGGCACCGACATGGACCAGGCCGGGCTGGAAGTGCGCGACAAGATGGAGGTGCTGCAGCTGCCGCTGGAGGCCAAGGCGCCGGTGCTGCTGCGCTTCAATCCCTCGACCGAGCCGATCCTGCGGCTGGCGCTGTCGACCAAGGGCAAGCCGGCCAGCGACGAGGACGCGGTGCGCGAGCTGATCGCGCTGCGCCGCTACGCCGACGACGACCTGAAGAAGAAGCTCGAGCCGGTCGGCGGCGTCGCCGCGGTGAAGGTCGGCGGCGGCCTGGAGGACGAGATCCAGGTCGACATCGACCAGCAGAAGCTGGCCCAGCTCAACCTGCCGATCGACACCGTCATCCAGCGCCTGCAACAGGAGAACATCAACATCTCCGGCGGCCGCCTGGAGCAGGGCACGCAGCGCTTCCTGGTGCGCACCGTCAACCAGTTCGCCAGCGTCGACGAGATCGCCAACATGCTGGTGACCACGCAGGGCGCCGGCGGCGGCGACGCCGAGAGCGCGGCGCAGCAGATGGCGCGGGTGGCCGCGGCCACCGGCGACGCCAGCGCGATGGCGGCCGCGGCTTCGGTCGAGAGCGCCTCGTCGTCGAGTTCCAGCGTCGTCGCCAACGGCGTTCCCGTGCGGCTACGTGACGTCGCCACCGTGCGCCAGGGCTACAAGGAGCGCGAGGCGATCATCCGCATGGGCGGCAACGAGGCGGTGGAGCTGGCGATCTACAAGGAAGGCGACGCCAACACCGTCGCCACCGCCGACGCCATCCGCAAGCGGCTGGAGCAGATCAAGTCGCAGATCCCGCCCGACGTCGAGGTGACGACCATCGACGACCAGTCGACCTTCATCCGCAGCGCAGTGCACGAGGTCAAGCGCGACGGCGTGATCGGCGGCATCCTGGCGATCCTGGTGATCTTCCTGTTCCTGCGCGACGGCTGGAGCACCTTCGTGGTCGCGCTGTCGCTGCCGGTGTCGATCGTCACCACGTTCTTCTTCATGGACCAGCTCGGGCTGAGCCTCAACGTGATGTCGCTGGGCGGCCTGGCGCTTGCCACCGGCCTGGTGGTGGACGACTCCATCGTCGTGCTCGAATCGATCGCCAAGGCGCGCGAGCGCGGCTTGGGGATCCTGCAGGCCGCCGTCGCCGGCACCCGCGAGGTCAGCATGGCGGTGTTCGCCTCGACCCTGACCACCATCGCGGTGTTCCTGCCGCTGGTGTTCGTCGAAGGCATCGCCGGCCAGCTGTTCCGCGACCAGGCGCTGACGGTGGCGATCGCGATCGGCATCTCGCTGGTCGTGGCGATGACGCTGATCCCGATGCTGAGCGCGCTCAAGGGGCGGCCGCCGATGGCGTTCCCCGAGGAGCCGCCGCACCCGCAGTGGCGTCCCGACCGCAAGTGGCAGAAGCCGGTCGCGGCGACCGGCCGCGGCGTCGGCATCGGCGTGCGCGGCGCATTCTTCGGCATCGCCTGGCTGTTCGTGCGCGTGTGGCGCGGCGTGGCCGCGCTGGTCGGCCCGGTGATGCGCAAGGCCAGTGACATCGCGATGGCCCCCTACCACCGCGCCGAGCGCGGCTACCTCAGGCTGCTGCCCGCCGCGCTGCGCCGGCCGTGGCTGGTGCTGGGCTTCGCCGCCGCGGCGTTCGCGGTCGCGCTGGCCTGCGTGCCGATGTTGGGCGCTGACCTGATCCCGCAGTTCGCCCAGGACCGCTTCGAGATGACGGTGAAGCTTCCCCCGGGCACGCCGCTGCGCGAGACCGACCAGCTGATCCGCGAGCTGCAGGCCGAGCACGACAAGGACGCCGGCATCCAGACGCTGTACGGCGTCAGCGGCAGCGGCACGCGGCTGGACGCCAACCCGACCGAGAGCGGCGAGAACATCGGCAAGCTCACCGTGGTGATGGCCGACGGCGGCAGCAAGGACGTCGAGGCCGCCGAGACCGACAAGCTGCGCGCGACGATGAAACGCCACGCCAGCGCGCAGGTCGACTTCAGCCGGCCGGAGCTCTTCAGCTTCTCCACGCCGCTGGAAATCGAGCTGCGCGGCCAGGACCTGGCCTCGATCGAGGACGCCGGGCGCCGGCTGGCGACGCTGCTGCGCAAGAACCCGCACTACGCCGACGTCAAGTCGACGGTTGAGCAGGGCTTCCCCGAGATCCAGATCCGCTTCGACCAGGAGCGCGCCGGCGCGATGGGCCTGACCACGCGCCAGATCGCCGACATCGTGGTGAAGAAGGTGCGCGGCGACGTCGCCACGCGCTACAGCTTCCGCGACCGCAAGATCGACGTGCTGGTGCGCGCGCAGGTGGCAGACCGCGCCTCGGTCGAGGACATCCGCCGCCTGATCGTCAACCCCGGCAGCGCGCGCCCGGTGACGCTGTCGTCGGTCGCCGACGTGGTCGAGACCACGGGTCCGAGCGAGATCCACCGCTCCGACCAGGTGCGGGTGGCGATCGTCTCGGCGAACCTGCGCGACATCGACCTGGGCGGCGCGGTGCGCGAGGTCGAGCAGATCGTGCGCGAGAACCCGCTCGGCGCCGGCGTCGGCCTGCATATCGGCGGCCAGGGCGAGGAGCTGTCGAACTCGGTGCGCTCGCTGCTGATGGCGTTCGGCCTGGCGGTGTTCCTCGTCTACCTGGTGATGGCCTCGCAGTTCGAGTCGCTGCTGCACCCGTTCGTGATCCTGTTCACCATCCCGCTGGCGCTGGTCGGCGCGATCCTGGCGCTGCTGCTGACGCGCTCGCCGGTGTCGGTGGTGGTGTTCATCGGCCTGATCCTGCTGGTCGGGCTGGTGGTGAAGAACGCGATCATCCTGATCGACAAGGTCAACCAGCTGCGCGAGGCCGGGCATGGCAAACGCGAGGCGCTGGTCGAAGGCGCGCGCTCGCGCCTGCGGCCGATCGTGATGACCACGATGTGCACGCTGTTCGGCTTCCTGCCGCTGGCGCTGGCCTTTGGCGAGGGCGCCGAGGTGCGCTCGCCGATGGCGATCACCGTGATCGGCGGCCTGCTGGTGTCGACGCTGCTGACGCTGGTGGTGATCCCGGTGGTGTACGACCTGCTCGACCGCCGCGCCGACGATTACTACGCGGCGCGCGCCAAGCGCGGGCGGGCGGAAGCCGTGGCCGCGCACGACGCGATCGAGGCGGACGGGGACCCGGCATGAGCGTCGCCGAGTTCAGCATCCGCCGGCCGGTCACGACGATCATGTTCTTCGTGTCGATGTTCGTGATCGGTCTGATCGCGGCGGTGCGCCTGCCGCTGGAGGCCTTCCCCGAGGTCTCGCCGCCCTTCATCTTCGTCTCGCTGCCGTACACCGGCTCGACCCCGGAGGAGATCGAGCGCACCGTGCTGCGCCCGGCCGAGGAAGCGCTCTCGACCATGACCGGCATCAAGCGCATGGAGTCGAACGCGCGCGCCGACGGCGCGCAGCTGTTCATCCAGTTCAGCGACTGGAGCAAGGACGTCGCGATCGCCGCCTCCGACGCGCGCGAGCGCATCGACGCGATCCGCGACGAGTTGCCGGAAGACCTGCAGCGCTACTTCGTGTTCAAGTTCTCCACCACCGACCAGCCTGTGCTGCGGGTGCGACTGGCCGCCGGCAACGGCCTGGACCTGTCGGGCGACTACGACCTGATCGACCGCGAGTTCAAGCGCCGGCTCGAGCGCATCCCGGGCGTGGCCAAGGTCGAGGTCTCCGGCGCGATGCCCAACGAGGTCGAGATCGCGATCGCGCCCGACCGCCTGACCGCGCACGACATCGGCCTCAACGAGCTGGCCAAGCGCCTTCAGGACCTGAACTTCTCGGTGTCCGCCGGCGAGATCGAGGACGGCGGCCAGCGCCTGCGCGTGCAGCCGGTCGGCGAGATCGTCGACCTCCAGCAGCTGCGCGACCTGGTGATCAACGAGCGCGGCCTGCGCCTGGGCGACATCGCCAACGTGCAGCTCAAGCCGGCGCGCCTGGACATGGGGCGCCGCCTCGACGGCCATCCCGCGGTGGGGCTGGACATCTTCAAGGAGCGCAGCGCCAACCTCGTGGAGGTCTCGCGCACCGTGCTGGCCGAGGTCGAGGCGATCCGCAGCGAGTCGGCGCTCAACGACATCCAGGTCAACGTCATCCAGAACCTCGGCAAGGACGTCACCACGTCGCTGCTGGAGCTCGCCGAGGCCGGCGGCATCGGCCTGCTGCTGTCGATCACGGTGCTGTTCTTCTTCCTGCGCCACTGGCCGTCGACGATGATGGTGACGCTGGCGATCCCGATCTGCTTCGTGATGACGCTGGGCTTCATGTTCTTCGTCGGCGTCACCCTCAACATCCTGACCATGATGGGCCTGCTGCTCGCGGTCGGCATGCTGGTCGACAACGCGGTGGTGGTGGTCGAGAGCATCTACCAGGAGCGCGAGAAGCTGCCGGGCAAGCCCAAGCTGGCCTCGATCATCGGCACCCGCCACGTCGCCATCGCGCTGACGGCCGGCACGTTGTGCCACTGCATCGTGTTCGTGCCCAACCTGTTCGGCGAGCGCAACTTCCTCAGCATCTACCTTTCGCAGATCGCGATCACCATCTCGGTCTCGCTGCTGGCCTCGTGGCTGGTGGCGGTGAGCCTGATCCCGATGCTGTCGGCGCGACTGAAGACGCCGCCCGCGGTGCAGAAGTCGGGTGGCCTGATCCCGCGCATGCAGCACCGCTACGCCGGCCTGCTGCGCTGGACGCTCGAGCACCGCGGCAAGAGCATCATCGGCATCCTGCTGATCATCGCCGTTAGCATCGTCCCGGTGGTCAAGACCAAGACCAACATGTTCGGCGGCGACGGCGGCGACCAGGTCAACGTCTACTACCAGTGGAAGGGTTCCTACACGGTCTCGCAGATGTCGGAGGAGATCCTGCGGGTCGAGAAGTTCCTGGACGCCAACCGCAAGCGCTTCCACATCAAGCAGCTCTATTCCTGGTTCAGCGAGCAGGGCGATTCGGGCACGATGGTGACCTTCGACACCTCCGACCCCGACGAGGTCAAGCCGCTGACCGATGCAATCAGCAAGGCGTTGCCCAAGTCCGCGCGCGCCGGGATCGGCATCGGCAACGACGGTGGCGGTGGTGGCGGCGGCGCGCCGGGCCAGAACGTGCAGGTGCAGCTGGTCGGCGACTCGTCGCAGACGCTCGCCGAGCTCGGCCGCAACATCGTGCCGATCCTGTCCAAGCGCAAGGAACTGCGCGACGTCCACGTCGACGCCGGCGACCAGAACAGCGAGTTGAGCGTGCGCGTCGACCGCGAGCGCGCGGCGGCCTTCGGCTTCAGCGCGCAGGAGGTCTCGCAGTTCGTCGGGCTGGCCCTGCGCGGGGCCTCGTTGCGCGAATTCCGGCGCGGCGACACGGAAGTGCCGGTGTGGGTGCGGTTCGCCGGCGCGGAGAAGTACAGCATGGCCGACATCGCGACCTTCATGGTGCGCGCGCCCGACGGCCGCACCGTGCCGCTGCTGGCGATGGTGGACGTGTCGATGGGCGCGGCCGCGACCCAGGTGCAGCGCACCAACCGCCAGACCACGCTGACCATCCAGGCCAACCTCGCGCAGAAGGTGACCGTGCCCGAGGCGCGCAAGGCGATGGAGGACACGCTCAAGGCGTTCGCGTTCCCGGCCGGCTATTCGTACAGCTTCGACGGCGGCGCGTTCCAGGACGAGGACGAGGCGATGGGGCAGATGATGTTCAACCTGCTGATCGCGCTGGTGATGATCTACATCGTCATGGCCGCGGTGTTCGAGTCGCTGCTTTTCCCGTCGGCGATCATGAGCGGCGTGCTGTTCTCGGTGTTCGGCGTGTTCTGGCTGTTCTGGATCACCGGCACCGAGTTCA
>Ga0268289_100052_pt1 | contig 83551 bp, 71 predicted proteins | sample MetspNORM_FD_191340 | JGI IMG/M metagenome (GOLD analysis project Ga0268289, IMG submission 191340) | Soil microbial communities from San-Diego area, Southern California, United States - Methylocaldum sp. NOR-M | ecosystem: Environmental > Terrestrial > Soil > Desert | place: USA: California... | reverse complement strand
CGACATGCCGTTCGCCAAGGAACTGACGTTCAACGTGGCCAGCCGTTATTCGAAGTACTCGAACTTCGGCAACACCACCAACAACAAGTTCCAGATGCGCTGGCGCCCGATGGACGGCCTGCTGGTCCGCGCCACGTACGCCGACGGCTTCCGCGCCCCGGCGATCGCCGACCTGTTCGGCGGCATCGGCGGCAGCTTCGAGTTCTACACCGACCCCTGCGGCATCGAAGCTCCGGGTAGCGTCAACGGCAATGCGGCGTGCACGGCCGCCGGCGTGCCGGTCGGCTACATCCAGAAGGGCCAGGCGAACGCGGATTGCACGACCTACCCCTGCCAGACCAACTTCCAGTTCCTGAGCGGCTCGAACCCGAACCTCTCGCCGGAAACCGCGACCTCCAAGACCGCCGGCATCGTCTGGAGCCCGCAGTGGGTCGATGGCCTGGACTTCACCCTGGACTGGTACGACGTCGAGATCAAGGACGTGATTTCGCAGGACTCGGTGGACAGCATCCTGCGTGACTGCTACGTCTCGGGGATCACCTCGCGCTGCGCCGGCATCGTGCGCAACGGGGCTGGCGTCATCACCAACATGTTCTTCGGCCTGACCAACCTGGGCGCGCAGCGCACCGAAGGCTACGACTTCGGCGTCAACTACCGCCTGCCGGAGTTCGCGATCGGCAAGTTCTCGGTCAACTGGCAGAACTCGTACGTCAGCAAGTTCGATACCCTCGCCGACAACGACCCGGATACCGAATGGGTCGGCTTCGTCGGCACGCCGGGCGTGTTCCGGGTGCGTTCGAACCTCGGCCTGAACTGGGAGAAGGGCGACTACTCGATCGCGTACATGGCCCGCTACTACTCGGGCATGAAGGAAGACTGCGCCTCGGCCCCGCGCCCGTGCAGCGATCCGGACCACGTGGACGTGAACGGCGACCTGCAGCCGCTGAACCGCACCGGCTCCAACACGTTCCACGACCTGCAGTTCTCGGTCAAGCTGCCCTGGAACGCCACTGCCTCGCTGGGCGCCAACAACATCACGGACCACATGGGCCCGATCATGTTCACCGCGCCGAACAGCAACTTCCCGTACTACGGCGGCTTCGACATCGGCCGCTTCTGGTACATGAAGTACCAGCAGCGCTTCTGATCGCAGCGTCGACTTGCTCCACTTCTACGGCCCCGGAAGGGGCCGTAGTTTTTTGTGCCGTCGCAATGCGGCGTCACCGATGGACTGGATGGCTCGCGGACCGCCCGCGACTTCAGCGTCCGCGCAAGCGGTTCGGCAGGGGCACGAGTGGCACGGATCCGCCAACCGAACCCTGCTGGCTGGCGTCCAGCGTGCGCTCGGCGCGCGTTCGGCGGCATGACGCGGGACAGCCCACGACTTCCCGCAGGACCAGCCTCAGCTCCCGCCCGTCGCGCCTTCGCGGACAGGGCCCAGACCCTGGAGCAGGGGCTGCAGGTGCCGCTCGTAAGGCGCCCAGGCGCTCCCCCGGTCCCTGAGGATGCCCTGCCGCACGTGCGCCGCGCTGGCGGTGGCGGCCATGCCCTTGCGGCTGCCGACGTCGAGCGTTCCGGGAACGTAGTCCAGGCCGCAGTGCGACATCACCCGCCGCGCCTGCGCCTCGGGGTCGGCGACGAAGGCGGCGTAGTCCACGTCGAGGATCCGCCCGGGCGCGACCGCGTGCCAGTGCGCCATCAGCCGCCGGTACCGCAGGTAATAGTCGGCCAGGTCGCCCTGGTCGCATGCGTAGGGCGCGCCGCCGCGGAACAGCGTGCGCAGGTTCGAGAAGCAGGTGTCCACCGGGTCGCGGCGCATGTGCAGGATCCGCGCCTCCGGCAAAACGTGCAGGATGAAGCCGACGTTGAGGAAGTTCGACGGCAGCTTCTCGGTCAGCCAGCGCCGGCCCTGCCCGCGCCAGGCGGCAAAGCGCTGCATGCGCTGCCTTACGGCCTCGAAGTCGGCGCGTGGCGCGCGCGCCACGATCGCGGGCGACAACGCCTGCCCACTGTCGCAATCGGTCGCCTCGCGCATGCAGGCGCTGAACTGCAAGGTCTCGCCGCCATCCGTCACGTCCGGGTGGCCGGCGAGCACGCGCTCGAGCAGCGTCGTCCCGGAGCGGAACATGCCGACGATGAAGATCAGCCCGGTCTGCCCGGCCGGCGCCGGCGACGGCTCGAACGCCGGCAGCGACATGCTCTCGAGCGCCGCGACCAGTGCGTGGGTCTCGCGCCGGTCGTACCGCTGCAGCCGGTGCATCGCCGCGTTGCCGCACGCCAGCGCCTGCCAGGCTTCTTCATGAAGGCCCAGTGCGTGCAGGCTGTGGTGCAGCGAGTAGTCGAAGCAGGCCCGCGCCTCCGATCCCGGCGCGGCGGCGGCCATCACCCGCTGCATCTGCGCGACGTGCTCCGGGGCCGACTGCGCGTCGTCCTGCATCGACAGCAGCCAGTGGGCGTTGGCCATGCGCGGCTCGATCGCCAGCGCGCGGCGGATCGATGCACCGGAAGCCGCCATGTCGCCGGCGAACATCTCGAACAGGCCGCGCAGGTACCAGGCATCCGGGAAGCCCGGCTCGATCGCCAGCGCGTGCGCCAGGCAGTCCCCCGCCCGCGGGTACAGGCCGCTGAACCCCAGCAGCTGCGCCAGCTCGGCGAGCGCGCCCACCGGGCGCAGGCTGCGCCAGTCGCTGCCGTCGAACAGGCGCGCCAGCGCCTCGGGCTCCTCGAAGTGGCGCAGCAGCCTGGCGATCCGCAGCAGCTGCGAGGACGCCGGCGACAAGCCCGACGCCTGCAGCGCCAGCGCGCGCGACTCGCGGTAGCGGCCCAGCTGCAGCGTCGCCACCGCGGCCAGGACCAGCACCTCGACCGAACCGGGCGCCAGCTGGCGCAGCCGCAGCGCGATCTCGGCGGCTCGCGACCAGTCGCCGCGGGCGGCGAACGCCGTCGCCTGCTCGAGCATCGCCCGCGCTTGCGGCGGCAGCGGCGCGCCGCCCGCTTCCGCCGTCATGCGCGGCCGCCAGCGCCGCGGCGCCCGCGCGGCACGCGGCGCTCGCGGCCCATGGGATCAGCCGTCCAGTTCGGCGGCGATCCGCGCGCGCTCGCGCAGCAGCGCGTCGGGGATGCGCGGGCCGAAGCCGGCGAGGAACTCGCCGATACCCTCGAACTCGCGCTGCCAGGCATCCCGCTCGAGGCCGAACAGCTTCTCGCGCGCCTCCTGCGACAGCTTTACGCCGTCCAGATCCAGGTCTTCCGGGCGCGGCAGCGCGCCGATCGGGGTGTCGACCGCGCCAGCCTCGCCCGTGACCCGGCCGATCATCCATTCGAGCACGCGCAGGTTGTCGCCGAAGCCGGGCCACAGGAACTTCCCGTCGTCGCCCTTGCGGAACCAGTTGACGTGGAAGACCTTGGGCAGCTTCGCGCCCGGCTTGTCGAACGACAGCCAGTGGCCGAAATAGTCGGCGAAGTTGTAGCCGCAGAACGGCTTCATCGCCATCGGGTCGCGGCGCATCACGCCGACCTGTCCGGTGGCCGCGGCGGTGGTTTCCGAGCCCATCGAGGCGCCGACCAGCACGCCGTGCGTCCAGTCGCGCGCCTCGAACACCAGCGGCACCAGCGAGGCGCGGCGGCCGCCGAAGACGATCGCCGAGATCGGCACGCCCTGCGCGGCCTCGGCCTGCGGCGAGTACGACGGGCACTGCTTCGCGCTGACGGTGAAGCGCGAGTTCGGGTGCGCCGCCGGGCCGTTGCCGGGCGCATGGTCGCGGCCCTGCCAGTCCTTGGCCGGCACGCGCTCGTCCAGGCCTTCCCACCACGGCTGGTTGTCGTCGGTGACCGCGACGTTGGTGAAGATGGTGTCGTGCTGGATCGAGGCCAGCGCGTTCGGATTCGACCTGTCGGAGGTGCCGGGCGCGACGCCGAAGTAGCCGGCCTCCGGATTGATCGCGTACAGGCGCCCGTCCTCGCCGGGGCGCATCCAGCAGATGTCGTCGCCGACGGTCCAGACCTTCCAGCCCTTCTCGCGGTAGGCGTCGGGCGGGATCAACATCGACAGGTTGGTCTTGCCGCAGGCGCTGGGAAAGGCCGCGGCGATGTAGTGCGTCTCGCCCTGCGGGTTCTCGATGCCGACGATCAGCATGTGCTCGGCCAGCCAGCCTTCGCTGCGCGCCTGGTGCGAGGCGATGCGCAGCGCGTGGCACTTCTTGCCCAGCAGCGCGTTGCCGCCGTAGCCCGAGCCGTAGGACTTGATGCTCAGCTCGTCCGGGAAATGCATGATGTAGCGGCGGGTCGGGTCGAGCTCGCCGGTCGAATGCAGCCCCTTGACGAAGGCGCCCTCGCGTTCGATCCGCGCCAGCGCCGCCGTCCCCATGCGCGTCATCAGCCGCATGTTGGCGACCACGTACGGCGAATCGGTGATCTCCACGCCGCAGCGCGACAGCGGCGAGTCGATCGGCCCCATGCAGTAGGGGATCACGTACATCGTGCGCCCGCGCATGCAGCCGTCGAACAGCGCGTCGATCTTCGCGTGCGCCTCCGCCGGCGCCATCCAATGGTTGTTCGGGCCGGCGTCTTCTTCCTTCTCGTGGCAGACGAAGGTCAGGTGCTCCACGCGCGCCACGTCGTCCGGATCGGAGCGGTGCAGCCAGCTGCCCGGATGGGTCTCGGCGTTGAGCGGCAGCAGGGTGCCGTCGGCCTGCATGCGCTCGACCAGGGCATCGAACTCGGCGTCGCTGCCGTCGCACCAGTGCACGGCGTCGGGCCGGGTGAGGGCGGCGACTTCCGCGACCCATTCGTTCAGGGCCTCCAGCGAGCTGGGGGACGAGGGCGAGTTGGGGAGCGCGTTCATCAGTTGGCCTCTTGCCGGTGGGTGGGTGGGATCAGCGTCGCCATCATGTGTTCGACGTAGGCCTCGAACTCCTCGCGCGGCGGACGCGACTGCTGCAGTTGCAGCTGCAGCTGCAGGAACCCGACGTAGGCCGCGTACGCCAGGCGCGCGCGGTGCTGGGCGTCGCTGCGGCCCAGGCCGGCCTGGCGGAACGAGGCGGTCAGGTATTCGAGCCGGCGCTGCGAGACGCGCTCCATCACCGGCTGCACGGTCGGGTGGTCGAGCGCCTTGAGCAGCGCGCTGTAGATCACGTGCGACTTGGCTTCGTGCGCCACCAGCTGGAACAGGTTGCGCAGCCGCTCGCGCGGATCGGGAATGGCCTCCAGGGTGCCGAACACGGCCTCCTGCTCGAAGCTCTCCCAGCGCTCCAGCGCCGCCTGCAGCAGCGCCTCGCGCGAGGGGAAATGCCAGTAGAAGCTGCCTTTGGTCACGCCGAGCCTGCGGGCCAGCGGTTCGACCGCCACCGCCGCCACGCCCTGCTCGGCGATCAGGTCGAGCGCGGCCTGCGCCCAGTCGTCGGCGCTCAGGCGTCCCTTGCGTTCCGGCTTGTCGGTGGCCGGTGCCGTGTCGGTCGAGGTCATGCGGGACAGTGTATATCCATACGCCACCGCCCGGAAACGTATCGTGGCGGAACGCAGACCGTGATCGCCGCCGCACGTTGACACCCGGTCGACCCAAATCCATACTTATCCGTATGGTATAAGGGTCTGATCGCGGCGCCTTGGCGCCGCAGGGGCTAATCTCCTGTTCACGCAGCTCGCCGGAGTCCGCAGATGAGCATCGCGCTTCCTTTCCTTGCCTTCCTCCTGGTCGCGGCCTTCGCCGCCTACCACCGCCTGCGCCTGGCCTACTGGGCCGCGATCACCGCCACCCTGCTGGTCGCCTGCTGGCTGCTCGGCGCCAGCCCCGTGGCCACCGGGATCGCCGCCGCGCTGGTGGCGCTGATCGCGGTGCCGCTTCTCATCCCCGGCATCCGCAAGCCGCTGGTCACCGCGCCGCTGCTCGGGTTCTACAGGAAGATCCTGCCGCCGCTGTCGCAGACCGAACGCATCGCGCTCGAGTCCGGCTCGGTCGGCTTCGAGGGCGAGCTGTTCTCGGGCGACCCGGACTGGGACCAGCTGCTCTCGCAGCCCGCGCCCAGGCTCACCGGCGAGGAGCAGGCCTTTCTCGACGGCCCGGTCGAGGAGCTGTGCAGGCGGATCAACGACTGGGAAATCACCCACGTCCACGCCGACCTGCCGCCGGAGCTGTGGGACTTCGTCAAGCAAAACAAGTTCTTCGGAATGATCATCCCGAAGGAGTACGGCGGCCTGGGCTTCTCGGCGCTGGCCCACCACAAGGTGATCCAGAAGATCGCCTCGATGTCGAGCGTGGTCAGCTCCACCGTCGGCGTGCCCAACTCGCTCGGCCCGGGCGAGCTGCTGATGCACTACGGTACGAAGGAGCAGAAGGACCACTACCTGCCGCGCCTGGCCGACGGCCGCGAGGTGCCCTGCTTCGGCCTGACCGGGCCGTTCGCCGGCTCCGACGCGACCTCGATCCCCGATTACGGCATCGTCTGCCAGGGCGAGTGGAACGGCGCCAACGTGCTGGGTGTCAAGCTCACCTTCGACAAGCGCTACATCACACTCGCGCCGGTGGCGACGCTCATCGGCCTGGCCTTCCGCCTGTACGATCCCGACGGCCTGATCGGCGACACCCGCGACCTCGGTATCACCCTGGCGCTGGTGCCGCGCGACACCCAGGGCATCGACATCGGCCGCCGCCACTTCCCGCTCAACTCGCCGTTCCAGAACGGCCCGATCCACGGCCGCGAGGTGTTCGTGCCGCTGTCGCAGCTGATCGGCGGCGAGGACTACGCCGGCAAGGGCTGGCAGATGCTCAACGAATGCCTGTCGATCGGGCGCTCGATCACCCTGCCCTCCACCGCCAGCGGCGGCTCGAAGATGGGTGCGATCGCGACCGGCGCCTATGCGCGCATCCGCAAGCAGTTCGGCCTGTCGGTCGGGCGCTTCGAGGGCGTGGAAGAGGCGCTGGCGCGCATCGCCGGCAAGGCCTACGCGATCAGCGCGCTGTCGCAGGCCACCGCGATGGCGGTCGACCGCGGCGAGAAGCCGGCGGTGCCGTCGGCGATCGCCAAGTACCACTGCACGACCATGGGCCGCGAGGTGTCGATGGACGTGATGGACGTGCTCGGCGGCAAGGGCATCATCCTCGGCCCGCGCAACTTCGCTGGCCGCGACTGGCAGGCGGCGCCGATCATGATCACGGTCGAGGGCGCGAACATCATGACCCGCAGCCTGCTGATCTTCGGCCAGGGCGCGATCCTGTGCCATCCGTGGGTGCTCAAGGAGATGAAGGCGGCGCAGAACCCGGACGCGAAGGCGGGGCTGGAGGAGTTCGACCGCAACCTGTTCGGCCACATCGGCTTCGCAATCTCCAACGCGGTGCGCTCGCTGTGGTTCGGCCTGACCGCGGCGAAGGTCGGCAAGGCGCCCGGCGACGATTACACCCGCCGCTATTTCCGCAAGCTCGACCGCTATTCGGCGAACCTCGCCCTGATCGCCGACGCCTCGATGCTGCTGCTCGGCGGCAAGCTCAAGTTCAAGGAATCGCTGTCCGGGCGCCTGGGCGACGTGCTCAGCCACCTCTACCTCACCAGCGCGATGCTCAAGCGCTACCAGGACGAGGGCCATCCCGTCGGCGACCAGCCGCTGCTGGCCTGGGCCTTCCACGACTCGGTGCACAAGATCGAGCTGGCGCTCTCGGCGGCGCTGCGCAACTACCCGATCCGGCCGGTGGGCTGGCTGCTGTGGGCGCTGGTGTTCCCGTGGGGTCGCCGCGCGCAGGCGCCGAGCGACCGCCTCGGCCATCGCGCCGCGGCGCTGCTGATGGCGCCCAACGAGGCCCGCGACCGGCTCGCCAGCGGCGTGTTCACCACGCCCTGCGAGAACAACCCGGCGGGCCGCATCGACAGCTACCTGGCCAAGGCAATCCTCGCCGAGCCGGTGGAGCGCAAGTTCCTCAAGGCGCTGAAGAACAGCGACATCGAGGCGCTGGACTTCGCCGCGCAGCTCGACGAGGGCGTGCGCGAAGGCTGGATCACCGCCGAGGAACGCACCCAGCTCGAGGAACTGCGCGCGTTGACGCTCGACACGATCATGGTCGACGACTTCGACACCCACGAACTGCGCGCGGCGTCGTACTACGACCTGCCGCAGCACAAGCGCGTGCCGCGCGAGGCAGCCTGAGGCCCTCATCGCATCGTGGGAGCGGCTTCGGCCGCGAGCTTTCCAGTCGCCGGTTCGACGGCAAAAAGCTCGCGGCCGAAGCCGCTCCCACGGGAGTCGAAGATCGCCGGCGTGGACTCGCCGGCTTCCACGGACATGCCATGCCTGCTTCGGTCCTCGACCTCTACCGCCGCATCACCCGCTGGCCCGCGGGCCACTGGCTGTTCTCGCGCGCCGTCTGCCTGAAGGCGCCCTACTTCGCCAGCATCCGCCCGCGCATCGAGCTGCTCGAGCCGGGCCGCTGCGTGGCGAGCCTGCGCCATCGACGGGCGGTCACCAACCACATCGGCACGGTGCACGCGATCGCGCTGTGCAACCTGGCCGAACTCACTGGCGGGCTGATGGTGGACGCCAGCCTGCCGCCGTCGATGCGCTGGATCCCCAAGGGCATGGCGGTCGAATACCTGCGCAAGGCGGTCGGCACGATGCGCGCGGTGGCCACGTGGCCGCGCCCGGCGACCGAGTCGGAAGAAGGCTACGAACTCCCGGTCGACGTCGCCGTCACCGATCCGGCGGGCGAAACGGTGTTCCGCGCCCGCATCACGATGTGGATCGCGCCGCGGCAACGAAAGCCATCGTAGATCGAGTCACCGCACGCGGCGTCGCGCGAAGACCCCGATGACGACGGACAAGCCCGCGGAAGCGGAAGCGACGAGCGACCCGCTGCCCTTTCAGGCATCCGCGGCCGCGGGCCGCGCCGGCGCGGGCCGTTCGACACCGCGCGCCAGCCGCCAGCCAATCGTGCCGCCCAGCGCCAGCGCCGCGGCGCCGATCCAGCCGAAGACCGAAGTGCTGGCGCCCAGCGCGCGCAATCCGTTGAGCGCACCCGCCACGACCACGTCGCCGGCGCGCCAGACCGCGGTGTCGACCGCGTTCTTGCCCTTGTAGCGCCAGTCGCGCGGCACCAGGGTGAACAGGCTCTCCCGCGCCGGCTGGTCCATGCCGTAGGCCAGCGAGCGCGTCATCACCAGCATCAGCGCCACCCACGGCAGGCCGAACAGCACCGGCGCGTAGGGATCGGCCGCCAGCGCCATCGCCGCGCAGGCCACGATGCCAACCGCCGCACGGGTGAGGAACACCGCGCCGGCGCCGTGCCGCACCAGCAGCCAGCGCGTCAGGGTGAGCTGGGTGACCACCTGCACGGTGTTGGTCACCAGATCGACGCTCGCCGCGAAGCGCGTGCGCGACACGGCGTCGTGGAACGTCGCGCCGGAATAATCGGTGATCAGCGCGTAGGCGACGGTGCCGATCGCGTCGCCCAGCAGCATCAGCAGCGCCATGTTGCGGATGAAGGGCGTGGCGAACACCTGCTTCAGGCCATCGAACATGCCGCCGCCGACCGCGGCCTCGTTGCGAGCGTCGTTGCGGCGGCTGCCGTGCTCGCGCGCCCAGCGCCCGAGCACCAGCACGCAGGCCAGCGCGCCGCCGAGCAGCAGCGCCGACACCACCAGCAGCGGCGCCACCCCGATCACCTCGACCAGCTGCCGGGTCAGCACCGGCCCGGCGATCGCGCCGGCGGTGCCGCCCAGCCCGATCACCGGGAACAGCCGCCGTGCCTGCGCGTCGTCCCAGATGTCGGCCATGAAGCTCCAAAACACCGACACCACGAACAGGTTGAACACGCTCACCCACACGAAGAACACGATCCCCAGCGCGCGCGGGCCCAGCAGTCCCTGGCCGGTGAACAGCGGCACGAACGCCAGCAGGCAGGCGATGAAGAACAGGTACACCGCCGGCACCACCACGCGCCGCGGCCAGCGCGAGACCAGCCAGGCGAACACCGGCGTGAGCAGCAGCGTGGCGACGAAAGTGGCCGCGAAGAACCACGGCAGCTGGGTCGAACCCACCGCCGCGGAGAGCTGCTCGCGCACCGGCCGCATCACGTAGTAGGCGGCCAGCACGCAGAAGAAATAGGCGAACGAGAACGCGACCGCGCGCCATTCGCCGCTCCTGATCCGGTCGGTCGCGACCGCGCCGTCGAGCTTGCCCATCGAGGTTCCATGCCGCCGGCCGGCGCCGGTTGCGCGCACGTTAGCCCAAGCCCGCCCGTCCCGCCAGCGCGCAGAGCATATGCTCTAGCCCCGCTCCCTACCGTGCCCCGATGACGAAATCCCGGACGACCGCGGCTCCCGCCTACGACTACGTCATCGTCGGCGCCGGCTCCGCCGGCTGCGTGCTCGCCAACCGCCTTTCCGAAGACCCGGCCGTGCGCGTGCTGCTGCTCGAGGCGGGCCCGCGCGACTGGCATCCCTTCATCCACATGCCTGCCGGCCTGGCGAAGCTGGTCGGTCAGAAGGGCGTGAACTGGGATTACGACACCGCGCCGGAGCCGCACCTGGACGGCCGCAGGCTGTGGTGGCCGCGCGGCAAGGTGCTGGGCGGATCGAGCTCGATCAACGCCATGTGCTACGTGCGCGGCGTGCCGGCCGACTACGACGGCTGGGCCGCGCAGGGCGCGACCGGCTGGGACTGGGCGTCGGTGCTGCCCTACTTCCGCCGCAGCGAAGGCAATGCGCGCGGCGGCGATGCGCTGCACGGTGGCGATGGCCCGCTGTCGGTGTCCGACCTGCGCCACGTCAACCCGCTGTCCCGCGCCTTCGTCGAGGCCGGCGTGCAGGCCGGCTTCGCGCGCAACGACGACTTCAACGGGCCTTCGCAGCCCGGTGTCGGCCTCTACCAGGTCACCCAGCGCGACGGCGCGCGCTGCTCGGCGGCGGTCGCCTACCTCGACCCCGCGCGTTCGCGCCCCAACCTCGCGATCCGCACCGGCGCCCTCGCCCATCGCGTGCTGCTGGAAGGCGGACGCGCGACCGGCGTCGCCTACGCGCGCGGTGGCCGCGTCGAAACCGCGCGCGCCGGACGCGAAGTCCTGCTGTGCGGCGGCGCGATCAACTCGCCTCAGCTGCTGATGCTCTCGGGCATCGGCCCGGCCGCCGGGCTGCGCGCGCACGGCATCGACGTCGCGCTCGACGCACCCGGCGTCGGCGCCAACCTGCAGGACCACCTCGACATCTGCACCCTGCGCCATTCCACGCAGCGGGTGACCTACGACCGCGCCAGCGAGCTGAAGACCGCCTTCGACTATTTCCTGCGCGGCCGCCACGGCGCCGGCACCAGCAACATCGCCGAGGCCGGCGGCTTCGTGCGCTCGCCGCTCGCGCCCGACGATCGCGCGGACATCCAGTTCCACTTCGTCCCGGCGATGCTCGACGACCACGGCCGGCACCGGCTCGCGGGCGACGGCTACACCCTGCACGCCTGCTTCCTGCACCCACGCAGCCGCGGCCGCATCGCGCTGGCCGGCGCCGACCCGGCGCGCAAGGCGCGCATCGAGGCGAACTACCTGGGCGACGAGGAGGGCTTCGACCTGCGGATGATGGTCGAGTGCGCGAAGGCCTCGCGCGAGGTGTTCGCGCAGCGCGCGTTCGATCCCTATCGCGGCGCGCCGATCTTCCCCGCGCGCGACGGCCTGACGGATGCGGGCCTGGCCGACTTCATCCGCGCGAAGGCCGAGACCGTCTACCACCCCGTCGGCACCTGCCGCATGGGCAGCGACGACGGCGCGGTGGTCGATCCGCAGCTGCGCGTGCGCGGGATCGACGCGCTGCGCGTGGTCGACGCCTCGGTGATGCCGGACCTGCCGACCGGCAACACCAACGCGCCGACGATCATGATCGCCGAGCGCGCCGCGGACCTGGTGCGCGGCCTTGGGGTATAGGCAAGCCCTACGCGCGTTCGAGCATCGGCGGCAGCGGGCAGTGCAGCACGCCGCAGATGGTGCGCAGCAGTTCGGCCTCGGCGACGCTGATGCGGCCGTCGTGGCTGGCGGCGGCGGTGATCGCCTCCACCATCACCTGCTTGGCCAGCGGATCGAGCGCGTCGAGCGGCTCCCACACCGCGTCCAGGGCGAGCACGCCGTTGGCCGGCGGCGCGTACGGCACGTGGTCGCGCGGCAGCACGCGCTGCATGCCGGCGAGGTAGGCGCGTTGCGCCTCGGCGTCGTCGCCGGGGTTGCCCGCCTGCGCGACCACCGCGAGCAGCGTGGCGAATTCCTGCCGCACGTTGCCCGGCTTGCGGCGGCCAAAGCGGGCGTAGCGCGCGGGATCGAGCGACTCGCGCACCTGCACGTGCAGCAGCCGGCCCAGGCAGTATTCGAACAGCGACACGCTGCCGTCGGCGTTGACGACGGCGAACACCGTGTCCATGAACGCATCGAGCTGCGGCCGCGGCCGCAGGCGCAGCACCGGGAACGCAAGCGCGGCCAGCGGCAGGCGCTGCATCGGATGCAGCGCGCCCGCCATCCGCTCGCGCAGCGCGAATGCTTCGGTGGCCATGGCCTGGCCCAGCCGCGCGACGATCTCGCCACGCTGGCGTGCAAGCACCGACTCGTCGCCGCCGAGCAGCAGGCCCAGCAACAGCGGCATCACCGACTCGCGCCGGCGCGCGAGCTCGCGCAGGTCGTCGGGGATCGCGGTGACGATCGCGTCGGCGCACCGGTAGTCGTCCGCCTCCGGCTGCGCGACCTGCGCGGCGACCATCGCCGGGGTGACGTTCAGGCGCGCGGCCGCCGACGGCAGCGCGCCCGCCTGCGCGGGCGCCGCCAGGCCCATGTGCACGTCCTCGTCCAGTCCGTCCGGCGGCGCCGACAGCCACTGCGCCTGCAGCCGCTCGAGGTTCTCCGCGCGGAACGACGGCTCCAGCGCCTGGATCCGCTTGAGGATCGGCGGATGGGTGGCGAACAGCCCGCTGAAGCCGACGCCGTCGCCGAACAGCATGTGGCTGACCTCCTCGGCGTCGCCGCGCGCGGCCAGCTTCGAGCCTTCGTGCACGCCGGCGATCTTCTTCAGCGCGCCCGCGAGCCCGGCGGTCTGGCGGGTGAACTGCACCGCGGACGCGTCGGCCAGCGACTCGCGCGTGCGGCTGATGCCGGCCTTGATCATGCGGCCGAAGAACAGCCCGATCGAGCCGACCACGATCGCCACCAGCGCCGCCACGAGCACCGCCGAGGCGCCGCGGCCGCGGCCGCTGCCGCCGCCGTACCAGAGGATCTTGCGGCCGATCAGGCCGATCATCAGGATCCCGAACAGCACCCCGATCAGGCGGATGTTCAACCGCATGTCGCCGTTGAGGACGTGGCTGAACTCGTGCGCGATCACGCCCTGCAGCTCGTCGCGGTTGAGCTTCTCCATCGCCCCGCGGGTGACCGCGATCGCCGCGTCCGACGGCGAGTAGCCGGCGGCGAAGGCGTTGATCGCCGACTCGTGCTCGAGCACGTACAGCCCCGGCATCGGCACGCCGGAGGCGATCGCGATCTCCTCGACCACGTTGCGCAGCCGCCTCAGGTGCAGGTCGGTGGTGTCGGCCGGCACCGGCACGCCGCCGAACTGCAGCGCCACCGCCTCGCCGCCGCCGCGCAGCGAGGCGATGCGGTAGAGCGAGCCGAGCGCGATCACCGCCAGCGTCGCCAGCGTGGTGAACGCCAGCGCCCCGCCCGACTGCCCGCCGCCGAAGACCAGCACCACCGCCAGGTCGACCGCCGCCACGATGCCGAGTACCGCCAGCGCGAACAGGACCACCAGCCGCGTCGACGTGCGGCGGGCGGCGGCCTGGTGCTCGAAGAAGTTCAGAACTCGACCTTGGGCGCCGCCCGCACCTGTGCCTGCTGGTCGGCCGGGATCTCCAGCAGCGCGGCCGGCGCGAAGTTGAACATGCCGGCGACCACGCTCGAGGGGAACACCTCGCGCTTGTTGTTGTAGGCCATCACCGAATCGTTGAAGGCCTGGCGGGCGAAGGCGACCTTGTTCTCGGTGCTGGTCAGCTCCTCGGTCAGCTGCATCATGTTCTGGCTGGCCTTGAGCTCGGGATAGGCCTCCACCGTCACCAGCAGCCGGCCGAGCGCGCCGTCGAGCATGCCCTGGCTGCGGCTGAGCTCGGCCATCGCCGCGGGATCGCCCGGGGACGCCTTGGCCGCGGCCAGCCCGGCCTGGGCGGCGTTGCGGGCGGCGGTCACCGCCTCGAGGGTGCCGCGCTCGTGCTCGAGGTAACCCTTGGCGGTCTCGACCAGGTTGGGGATCAGGTCGAAGCGCCGCTGCAGCTGCACGTCGATCTGGGCGAAGGCGTTCTTGTAGGCGTTGCGCGCCGTGACCAGGCCGTTGTAGATGCCCACCGCCCAGAATGCGAACACCACCACAATTGCGAGCAGGATCAACAAACTAATCATCAAAGCTCCCCTTGTTCATGCAATCCGGGAATCAGGCGCTATGATCGGCCTGCAATGCAGCATACGCAGGGGGCAGGCCCGATGAAAGACGAGACCACGCGGCGGCACCGGCTCACGTGGCGGGGCGGCCTGACCGGCCTGCTGCTCCCCATGGCCCTGGCCACTTCGGCGCAGACGCCGCTGCGCTGGAACACCCGGCCCGCGCCGGCCAGCGCGCCCGCGCAGCCCGCCGCGACGCCTGTGTCGCAACCCGCGGCCGCCTTCGTCCCGGCCGACCTGCAGCCCGGCGAGCAGCTCATGCCGCCCGCAGCCGGCTTCGACGTGCGCCAGTTCGAGGCGATCGCGCAGGAGCTGGTCGCCAACCAGCGCGTGCCGGGCCTGGCCATGGCCATCGTCCAGGGCGGCCACGTGCTCAGCGCGCGCGGCTACGGCATCACCGACGTGGCCAACGCCGAGCCGGTCGACGCGCACACCGTGTTCCGCCTGGCCTCGCTGTCGAAGGCCTTCGCCGGCACCATCACCGGCCTGCTGGTCAACGAAGGCGCGCTGCGCTGGGACAGCCGCGTCACCGACTACCTGCCCTCGCTGCAGTTCTCGCAGCCGGGCGCGGCGCAGCAGCTGACCGTCGCCGAGGTGCTCAGCCAGCGCGTCGGCCTGATCCACAACACCTACGACCGCGACCTCGAGGCCAACGTCGACTACAACACCCTGGTGCAGAAGCTCGCCTACGCGCCGATGAAGTGCGCGCCGGGCGAGTGCTACGGCTACCAGAACATCGCCTTCAGCCTGGTGGGCGACGTCGTGTACGGGGCCAGCGGGCAGTTCTACAGCGAGGAAGTGAGCCGGCGGATCTTCAAGCCGTTGGGCATGAACGATGCGAGCTACGGCCTCGAAGGCATCGAGGCGAGCCCGCGCTGGGCACGCCCGCACGTGCGCGCCGGCGGCGGCTGGCGCTCGCTCACGCCCAAGCCGAGCTACTACCGCGTCGCGCCCGCGGCCGGTGTCAACGCCAGCATCAGCGACATGGCGCAGTGGCTGCTCGCGCAGGGCGGCCACCGCCCCGACGTGCTGCCGGCGCCGCTGCTGGCGACGCTGCACGCGCCGCTGGTGTCCACGCCGTCGGAAACCCGCGGCTCCTCATGGCGCAACCAGCGTCTGAACGCTGCCGGTTACGCGATGGGCTGGCGGGTCTACGACTACGCCGGGCACCGGCTGGTCTTCCACGGGGGCGCGGTCCAGGGCTACCGCGCCGCGATCGCCCTGCTGCCGCAGCGCGACCTCGGCGTGGTGATCCTGTGGAACAGCGAAAGCAGCCTGCCCTCCGGGCTGCTGCCGACCATCCTCGATCGCGCGATCGGCCTGCCCGCGCAACGCTGGCTGGACGTCGACCCGATGCCGGACGTGCTGTACGCCCGCGACGATGCGCGCACCAGGCCCGACCTGCCGCAGGCGACGCGGACCGGCGGCGCGGAATCCTCGACGGCCAACGCCGACCCGCGCTGAAGCGGCGATCCCGGCGACGGCCGTGCGCGTCGCCGGATCGGCGGGCGACAGTACTGATCGCCCGTAGCACCCGGCGCCACCCGCGCGTGCGCGCCCCGGCTTCGATCCGCCCATGAAAAAACTCCCCCTCCGCCTGGGCGTGCGGAAGGGGAGTTCGATTTACGGCTGATCGGGTTCTTGTTCTTACATCATCGGCGCGGGAGCCGAAGGGATCGCCACGGAGGCGGCCTTCTTCGCGCGCTTGGCCGGGCGTCGGGCCTTCTTCGCGGCCTTCTTCGCCGGGCGCTTCTTGGCGGCCTTCTTGGCGCGCTTCTTGGTGGCCTTCTTCGCGGCCTTCTTCGCCGGGCGCTTGGTGGCCTTCTTGGCGGCCTTCTTCGCGGCCTTCTTCGCCGGACGCTTGGCGGCCTTCTTCGCGACCTTCTTCTTCGCGACCTTCTTCTTGGCTACCTTTTTCTTGGCTACCTTCTTCTTCGCTGCCTTCTTGGCGACCTTCTTGGCCGGCCGCTTCGCGGCCTTCTTGGCGACCTTGCGGGCGCCCGACTTGCGGACTGCCTTCTTCGCGGTCTTGCGGACCGACTTCTTCGCCGCCTTCTTGGCGGGGCGTTTCTTCGCAGCTTTCTTCGTGGCCATGAGATGGCTCTCCTCGTCAGTGGAACTATCGGGTATTGCAGCCCAGTTCAAAACAACGCCACGGGTATCGGACCCATGGCCAACCGCCGACGCGCGAAGCGCGCCGGGACGGATCTCGTGGAAGGCCCGCGCGCCGGGCGCGGTCCATCGATGCGGGGGCACCCTGCCGCGGCGGCGCGGCGACCATGCCGGTGGCGGCGTGGCCGGCGGCGACGGGTGCTGGCGCGATGCAACAAAAAACCCGCAACGCGCTGCGCTGCGGGTGGCTGTTGCGGAGAGGCCGGGTTTTCGCAGCGGAGACGATGCCTGATTCCACCTTGAGGAATTTCCGGGCAGAGGTCTTGGTTGTGCTGCGCGTTTTCGCCTTGGCTCGACTCACTCTCTTCTGCGGCAACGTCTGTTGGGGCGAAACCTAATCACGGTTTTTTCGGCTGTCAACACCCCGGACGCATTTTTTTCTGCCGCACGCCCGGGCGCCGCGCGCGTGCCGGCGGCGCTTTGCCCGGCGCGATGGCGCGCGTGCGTGCATGCATGCAACGAGCGCGTACGCGTCGCGCGCAGGAAAACGCGTAAAACAAGCCGCTTTTCAACTCCGCGCCGATGCGCGCGCGCGTCGGCGCGTGTTCCCGCATCGACCTCGCGGCAGCGGCCGAAGGTGTTCGCGAAGGTGTACGCCGACTGTCGGAACCGGGCGGCGGACCGGCGCGTTTCCGGCGTCGCGCACGCCCAAATGCGCAAAAGTGCGCAAGCCCGGGCGACACCGACGCGGCGCCGGCGACACCCGGATCGAACCGTTTCGACGACGCGAACGAGCGCGCGACGACGGTCGATCGCATGCGATCGGCGACATGCGCGGGCGGCGATTCACGCCATGTCGACATGCGCGCCGCGCGCATCCGATCGGGCAGCATTTCCCCGCGGAGCGGAAGGCGAACCCCAAAAGAAAAGGCCGGTGCCCAGGGCACCGGCCGCTTCGTCCGTCGCAAGCGCCTCCCCCGCGGGGGGGCAGCCGGCTCAGTGTTCGTCGTCCTCGAGCAACTCGGCGTAGTCGTCCGGGCTGAGCAGTTCGTTGAGCTGGTCGGGCTCGTCGACCTCGACGACGAAGATCCAGCCTTCGCCGAAGGCGTCTTCGTTGATCGTCTCGGGCTTGTCGGCGAGCGCGTTGTTGACCGCGGTAATGGTGCCCGACACCGGCGAGTAGACGTCGGAGGCGGCCTTGACCGATTCGACCACCGCGCACGCGGTGCCGGCCTCGACGCTGTCGCCGACCGTGGGCAGGTCGACGTACACCAGGTCGCCGAGCAGGCCCTGCGCGTGGTCGGAGATGCCCACGGTGACCTTGCCGTCGCCCTCGACGCGGGCCCATTCGTGGGACTTCATGAACTTCAGGTCGCCTGGGATCTCGCTCATGGGCTGGTGCTCCGGATCTGCTTCGGTCGAGGGGTGAGGGGCGCTAGTTTAGCGAAGGAAGCGGCGCGCGACAGCCGCCCCCGCGCCGCCCGTCGCGCGGGTTCGCGGCGAGTCGCGCGGCCGGCGCTCAGACGCCTTCCTGCGCCTGGCCGTCGCGCACGAACGGGAACTTGACCACGCGCACCGGCACCTCGCGGCCGCGGATGTCCACGCGCACGTCGCGCTCGCCGCCCTCGGCGGGCACGCGCGCGAACGCGATCGCCTTGCCGAGCGTCGGCGAGAAGGTGCCCGACAGGATCTCGCCCTCACCGCCGGCGGTCAGCACCTTCTGGCCGTGGCGCAGCACGCCCTTCTCGTCCATCACCAGGCCGACCATGCGTCGCGGCGCGCCCGCGGCCTTCTGCGCATCGAGCGCGGCGCGGCCGACGAAGTCGCGGCCCTCGTCGAGCGCCACCGTCCAGCCGAGCGCGGCTTCCCACGGCGACACCGCCTCGTCCATGTCCTGGCCGTAGAGGTTCATGCCGGCCTCCAGCCGCAGGGTGTCGCGCGCGCCCAGGCCGGCCGGCTTCACGCCCGCGCCCAGCAACGCATCCCACAGCGCGACCGCGTCGCCTTCCGGCACCACGATCTCGAAGCCGTCCTCGCCGGTGTAGCCGGTGCGGGCGACGAACAGGTCCGCGCCGTCGATCGACTTCGCCTGCGCGGCGGCGAACTTGCCGAGCTTGCCGACGCGGGCACGATCGCCTTCGGCGACCAGGCCCAGCGCCTTGTCGCGCGCGTTCGGGCCCTGCACCGCGATCATCGCCAGCTCGGCGCGCTCGGCGACCTCGACGCCGAACGGCGCGGCCTGCCCGGCGATCCACGCCAGGTCTTTGTCGCGCGTGGCGGCGTTGACCACGATCCGGAACCAGTCCTCGGACAGGAAATAGACGATCAGGTCGTCGATGACGCCGCCCTGCGCATTCAGCATGCAGGTGTAGAGCGCCTTGCCGGGCTTTTGCAGCTTGTCGACCGAGTTGGCGACCAGGTGGCGCAGGAACTCGCGCGTGCGCGCGCCGCGCAGGTCGACCACGGTCATGTGCGAGACGTCGAACATGCCCGCGTCGCGGCGCACCTGGTGGTGCTCCTCGATCTGCGAGCCGTAGTTGAGGGGCATGTCCCAGCCGCCGAAGTCGACCATCTTCGCGCCGAGCGCGCGGTGGGCGTCGTTGAGGATCGTCTTGCGGGTCATGGCGGCTTCCTGGGCAAAGAGCGCCATTATCCCAGAGGCTGCACGGGCGCGGGGAGCGCCCGCGCCCGTGCAGCGGTCAGCCGGCGGATTCGACGACCAGGGTCATGCCCTCGGCCGACACGATGCGCACCTGCGCGCCGGCCGGCAGCTCGGGGCCGGTGACGTCCCAGAAGGCGTCGGCGATCTGTACGCGGCCGCGGCCGCCGGCGATCGCGCTGTGCAGCGGCACCACGCGCCCGACCAGCGCGGCGGCGCGGCGGTTGAGCGCGGGCTGGTCGCTCTGGCGCTCGCGGCCGCGGAACCACTTGCGGTACACCTGGATCGAGAGGAAGCCGAGCACGACGAACGCCGCCACCTGCGCCAGCAGCGGGATGCCCGGGACCAGCAGCACGGCGACGAACACCGCCACCGCGGCGAAGCCGAGCCAAAGCATGAAGGCCCCCGGCGCCATCGTCTCGGCCGCGAACAGCAGCAGCGCCACCGCGGCCCAGGTGAAGACGTCCCAGCGCATTGCTTCAGCCTCCCTGGCGCGGCATCGCCGGCGGCTGCGCCGCGCGCGCGGGTCGGTCGAGCGCCTCCTTCGCAAGCTCGGCGATGCCGCCGAGCGAGCCGATCACCCCGGCCGACTCCATCGGCATCATCACGAACTTCTGGTTCGGCGCCTGCGCCAGGGCCTTGAACGCCTCGATGTACTTCTGCGCGACGAAGTAGTTGATCGCCTGCACGTTGCCGCCCGCGATCGCGTCGGACACCATCTGCGTCGCCTTGGCCTCGGCCTCGGCCTGGCGCTCGCGCGCCTCGGCGGCGAGGAAGGCGGCCTGGCGGTCGCCCTCGGCGTCGAGGATGGTCGACTGCTTCTCGCCCTCGGCCTTGAGGATCGCCGCCTGGCGGAAGCCCTCGGCCTCCAGGATGTTGGCGCGCTTCTCGCGCTCGGCCTTCATCTGCCGCGCCATCGCCTCGACCAGGTCGCGCGGCGGCGCGATGTCCTTGAGCTCGATGCGGTTGACCTTGATGCCCCAGGGGTGGGTGGCCTGGTCGACCGCGACCAGCACCTTGGCGTTGATCTCGTCGCGCTTGGACAGCGATTCGTCCAGGTCCATCGAGCCGATCGCGGTGCGGATGTTGGTCATCACCAGGTTGAGGATGGCGATCTCCAGGGTCGCCACCTCGTACGCCGCCTTGGCCGCGTCCAGCACCTGGAAGAACACGATGCCGTCGACCTTGACCACCGCGTTGTCCTTGGTGATCACGTCCTGGCTGGGCACCTCCAGCACCTGTTCCATCATGTTGATCTTGCGACCCACGCCATACATGATCGGGACCAGGAAGTGCAGGCCCGGCGTCATCGTGTGGGTGTAGCGGCCGAAGCGCTCGACCGTCCATTCGTAGCCCTGCGGGACCACCCGCACCGTCTTGGACAGGATGACCACGCCTGCGACGAGCAGGACGATGGCGAGCAGCGATCCACTGAACATGGCAGTCCCCCTTCCTTCGATGGCGCCAGTATAGGGTGGCCGCGGCGGCCCGCGCGGGCCTGCGACGCTTTCGCCCGCGGCCGCATCCATGACGGGGAATGCTGATCGAAACCGTCCACGCCACCGCCGCCTCGCCGCCCCCGGCGCCGCCCCGGGCATCGAGCTTCGCCATCGACGTCCCGGACGCGCTGCTGGCGCGCGCGCGCGCCGGCGAGCGGGCGGCCTTCGAGCAGGTCTACCGGCGCTTCGAGCGGCCGGTGTACACGCTGGCGCTGCGCGTGTGCGGCGACCGCGAGGCCGCCGGCGACGTGCTCCAGGAGACGATGTTGAAGGTGATCTCGCGCATCGGCGACTTCCGCGGCAACGGCAGCCCGTTCTGGGGCTGGCTGCGGCAGATCGCGGTCAACGAGGCGCTGTTGCACCTGCGCCGCGGGCGCCGGCACGCCGAGGAACTGCTGGACGACGGCCACGAGCCCGCCGACGAGCAAGCCACCCCGCCGCCGGCCGCGGCTGACGCCGCGCTGCTGCAGCGCGCGCTGGCGCGGCTGCCGGCCAGCACCCGCGGCGTGCTGTGGCTCTACCACGCCGAGGGCTATACCCACGAGGAGATCGGCGCGCTGATGCAGCGCACGCCGAGCTTCTCCAAGTCGCAGCTCGCGCGCGGCACCCGCCGCCTGCGCGCGCTGCTGCAGATCGAGGAACCCGGACATGCCTGACTTCACTTCCCGCCCACACGAGGCCGGCGGCACGGCGCCCGGCAGCTGGCACGACGCCTTCGCCGCGCTGCCGCTGGAAGCCGCGCCCGCCGACGCCTGGGCCGCGCTGTCGAACCGGCTCGACGCGACGCGCCGCCGCCGCTGGCTGCGCGCGCTGCCGCTGGCGGCCGCCGCCGCGCTGCTGCTGGCGCTGGCGCCGGCATGGCTGCAGCGTCAGGACGCCGAGCGCCCTGCCGGTCCCGCCGCGCAACCCGTCGCCGCTGCGCGCCCCGGCGACCGCGCGCTTCCGGCGGACGCCGATGCCGCCTCGCTCGACCGCCTGTATGCCGAATCCGCGCGCCTCGAAGCGCTGCTGCAGCACGCCCGCGACAGCCGCGTGGCCAGCGGCACCGCGGCCGCGCTCTCGGCCGAGCTCGACGCCCGCCTCGGCGCGATCGACCTCGCGCTGATGCAGCCCGGCCTCGACCAGCCGCGCCGGCTGCAGCTGTGGAACCAGCGCGTGCAACTGCTGCGCACCTTCGCCGGCTTCGAGGGCACGCGTCGCTGGCTGGCCGCCAACGGCGAGCGCTACGACGGCGCGCTGGTGCAGGTCGACTGAATTCTCCCGGCTCCGACAACCATGCAATCCATCCCGAGGTCACGATGAACACCATCCTGCAGGCATCCCTGTCCCTGGCGGTCGCGCTCGCGTTCGCCGGCCACGCCGCTCCCGCACGGGCGCAGGCGGCGGCGCCGCGCGCCGCACCGGCCGCCAACGACAAGGCGCTCACCGAAGCCAGGGCCGAGCTCGCGCGCGCCGCGCGCAAGGTGGCCGAACTCACGAACAAGCAGGTCGCTTCCGACGTGCGGGTCGAGCGCAGCCTCGCCGCACGGCCGGTGCTGGGTGTGCTGCTCGCGCCCGACGAGGGTGGCGGCGTCCGCGTGGCCGGTGTCACGCCGGCCAGCGGCGCCGCGAAGGCCGGGCTCAAGGCCGGCGACCGCATCACCAGCGTCGACGGCAACCAGGTGCTCGGCAGCAACGGCGATCTGCGCATGCGCAACCTGCGCAAGCTGCTGGGCCACCTGGAGGCGGGCACGAAGACCCGCATCGGCTACCTGCGCGATGGCCGCGCAGCCACCGCGGACGTGACGCCGGCGGCGGGCCGGCACCTGTTCGTGTTCTCGGACGATGGGGACGGCAACGCCATGTTCGATCGCGGCGACTTCGACTTCGACTTCGATTTCGACGCCATGCCCGCGATCGCGCCGGAGATCCGCCGCGAGATCATCCGCATCGGCCCGGACGGCGCCTGCAAGGGCAACGCCTGCAAGGCGCCGGCGCTGCTGTCCGCGTTCCGCTGGACCGGGTTGAACCTGGCCGCGGTGGACGCGCAGCTGGGGCGCTACTTCGGCACCGACCGCGGCGTGCTGGTGCTCACCAGCGGCGAGCTCGCCGGCCTGCAGGCCGGCGACGTGATCCAGCGCATCGACGGCAAGCCGGTCGCGACCCCGCGCGAGGCGATGGCCGCGCTGCGCGGCAAGGACGACGGCGCGAAGGTGCCGATCGACTACCTGCGCGACCGCAAGCCGGGACACGCCCAGGTCACGGTCCCCAAGCTGATGCCGCTTCCGTTGCCGCCCGCCCCACCAGCGCCACCCGCCGCGCCGAAGGCGCCTCCGCCGCCGCCGGCTCCGCCCGCGCCCAAGGCCGCCGATGCGGGAGTGGACCTGCCGGCGCCGCCCGCACCGCCGGCGCCTCCGAGGCCACCCGTCGCGGCCGTCGCGGCCGTCGCGCTGGTATCGCTGTAGGCGGCTTGCACACGCCGGCGCGCCGGCGCGAGTACCGGGGCGGAGCCCCGGCCTGCTGCACCGGGCGAAGCCGGGAATGCGCGTTCGGCGCGCGGATTCCGGATGGACGATGCGCGGCAGCCCCGGCGCGGAGCTTCGAACTATGGCGTGGCCGGCGCGGGCTCGACCCACTGCGCGAACACGTCGTCGATCGCCGCGTCGGCGACCGCCCTGCCCGCCTGCACCTCGTCGGCCTGCCCGAACAGCGGCATGATCATCGCCATGCCGTCGATCTTCGTCTTCAGGTGCACGCCCGGCGGGCTCGAGAGGAAACCGTCCCAGCGCGCGCGCACCTTGGCCCAGTAGCCGCCGGTAGCCTTCCAGTAGTCGTAGGCGGGCTTGAAGTCGACGTCGGTCTGCTTGCGGTAGTCGTCGAAGCCGAACTCGCGCGCGATCGCCACCTGGCTGCCGTCGGGCTTGCGCAGCACCTTGGTGTTGAACTGCTCGTGGGTCCAGCCGCCGGGCACGATGGTGTGGCGGTTGACCACGCGCAGCGCGTTGTAGTCGCTGCGCTTGGTGTACTCGCGCCGCGGCAGCGGGCGCCAGGTGGGGTCGCTGGTCCAGCTGGCGACGCCGTCGTCGTAGCGCCAGCGCCCGGTGCCGCAGTAGCGCGGCGCGTCGCTGACCTCGTAGACGCACTGGGTCCAGGCGCCACGGGTTTCCTGCGGCGCCAGCGCGCGCACGGTCCAGGTCTGGTCGGCGGTGAACTCGAAGCGGCTGGGCGCCTCGTAGGTCCAGTCCTGGCGCCAGTGCTTGGTGACGTGGCCGCTCCTGGCGTCCACCAGGATGTGCTGCAGCACCACGCGCGTGGGGGTGTCCTCGACCACGATCACGACCTCGTCGCCGCCGCTGCGAATCGCGGGGTGGCGCTCGTAGCCGGGCTGCAGCAGCACGGTCTCGTCGAAGGCGAAATCGACCGCGTGCTCGCCGCGCATCGCCAGGATCGCGGCATGGTCGCGCGCGGGGTCCGCGGCGGTGGGCGAGGCGGCGATGTCCTGCGCGAGGGCGGTGCCGGTGGCGAGCGCCGAGAGCGCCAGCGCGGCTGCCAGGATGCGTGTCATGGGCTTGCTCCAGGTTCGGGAGGAATCAGGGAGGATGGCGCCGCGGCGCGTGGCCCGCCGCGTCACCACGAGAAGGCCACGCTCAGCGACAGGCTGCGGCCGGCGGCGGTGTAGCGGTCGAGCGTGCTGCTGTCATCGGCGACCAGGCCGATGCTGCCGGCGTCGAAGTACCTGCGGTCGCCGAGGTTGAAGATGCCCGCGTTGAGCTTCGCGCCGGGGGCGAAGTTCCAGTGCGCGAGCAGGTCGAGCACGCCGTAGCCCGGCGTCTGGTGGTAGGCGCCGCCGTCCAGCGGCGGCAGGCGGTCGTGGCGGCCGGCGAAGCGGCCGGCCAGCTCCGCGCCCCAGGCGCCGGCGGCGTAGCCGAGCCCGAGGGTGGCGGTCAGCGGGTCGACCGACTCGAGCGGCACGTCGTCGGTGCGGTTGTCGCCGCGCGCGTAGGCGGCGGCCGCGCGCAGCGACCAGCCTTCGAGCGCCGGCGACAGCACGCCCAGTTCCACCCCGCCCTTGAACTCGACGCCGCGGATGCGCGCGTCGGAGACGTTGCGCGACTGGAACACCATCAGCCCCTCGTCGTTGAACCCGACGAAGGCGAACGACTCGATGAAGTCGTGGTAACGGTTGTCGTACGCCGACAGGCTGGCGTAGGCCGCGTCGCCGACGTAGCGCACGCCCAGCTCGACGCCGTCGCTGGTTTCCGGCTCCAGGTCGGGATTGGCGATCGCGGTGTAGCCGAACATCACGTTGGTGAAACCGATGTTGACATCCGCATAGGGCGGCGAGCGGAAGCCGCGCGCGTAGCCGCCGAACAGCGACCAGTCCGATGCGAAGTGCCAGACCGCGCCCAGCTTCGGCGACACGCTGGTCTTGTCGAGGTCCGCCACCGCGACGCCCGGGTTGTCCTCCGCGAAGATCGTATCCACCTCGGGGCGCAGCTCGTAGCGGTCCACGCGCACGGCCGGGACCAGGCGGAACGCGCCGCCGGCGAAGCCGATCTCGTCCTGCAGGTACAGCGCGGCATTGGTGGTGCGGCTGACCGGGAAGTCGCGTACCGGGAACACGTCGGGTAGCATCACATTGCTGGTGCTGCCGGTGTCGAGGTTGAGCACGCGGCCGTCGCGCTTCTGCCGGGTGTCGGTGCGCGAGACGTCGAGGCCGTAGGCCAGGTCGTGGCGGACGCTGCCGGCGTCGAACGACTTGCGGAAGTTGGCCTGCAGGCCGTACAGCCGCTGGTCGAAGTTGAACTCGCGCTCGCGGCGCTCGTTGGCGCCGCCGGCGGTGCGCCGCACCTCGACGCTGTCCTGGGTGGTCTCGCTGTCCTGGCGATAGACCTGCCAGTCCAGGCTGTCGGCGAAGCCGGCGCCGACCGCGTCCATCTCGTGCGCCAGCGACACCCGCGCGCGGGTCTGGTGGTCGTCGCCGGTGACCAGCAGGTTGGTCGCCATCGTCAGCGGCTGCAGGCCGTACGAAGTCAGCACATCGGTGTCGGCGCTGTCCTCGTTGCCCTCGAGGGTGAGGCGGAAGCGCTGGTCGGCCGAAGGCGCGAACACCAGCTTCGAGAGCAGGCTGCGGCCGTCGCGCTCCTGTGGGTTGGGCCGTGTGCGCGCGGCGCCGGTGCCGCCGACCTCGCCCATGTTCTCCGGCTCCTGGCCCTGGCGGTGGTTGGCCACCGCCATGCCCGACCAGCGCTCGCCGCCGAACGCGGCGGTGGCGCCGGCGAACAGGCCGTCCCAGCTGCCCTCGTAGCCGAGCCGCAGGCCGAAGTAGGCATCCTTGCCGGCCTCCAGGTAGTCCGAAGGGTCCTTGGTCACGAACGACACCGTGCCGCCGAGCGCGTCGGAGCCGTACAGCGAGCTGGTCGGCCCGCGCACGACCTCGACCCGCTTGAGCGTGTCGAGGTCGACAAAGTTGCGGTTGGCGTCGGAGAAGCTGCCGATCGCGAACGTGTCCGACACCGGGATGCCGTCGGTCTGGATGCGCACGCGGTTGCCCTCCAGCCCGTGGATACGGATGTCGCCGATGCCGAAGCGGCCGAAGCCGGAGGTGACGGTGATGCCAGGCTCGTAGCGGAACAGGTCGCGCAGGTCGCGCGCGAGGATTTCATCCATGCGCTCGCGGTCGATCACGTCGACGGTGCTGGGCACGTCGACGATCGCGCGTTCGGTGCGCGTGGCGGTGACGACGATGCGGTCGAACTCGGTGGCCGCCGCGTCGGCGGGTCCGGTATCGGGCGATTCGGCGGCGGAAACGGGGGCAACGGCGGGCAGCGCCAGGCTCAGCGCGAGGAACAGGAGGTTGGGACGCATGTTGGGCTCGACGAATGGAAACGGTCGGCGAGCTTGCGTCCGGCGATGCCGGGTGGCTGGCGGGCCTGGAGAGAGACGGTTGCGCACGAAGCGTCCGGCCGCCGGGGCCGGACGCTTCGCGCGGCGAATGCGTGGATTACTTGGTGAGGATGAGCTTGTCGTTGCGCGTATGGCGCAGGCGATAGCACTCGTTGCCGTGGCGGATCAGCACCTCACGATGGCCCTTGAGCAGGCGCGTGCTGTCGATCTCGACGGCGTCGGCCGCCACGACGTGGCGCTCGGAAACCTGGTGGGCGGAATGGGACGGGACATCATGTTGCGGGTGGACGGCAAGCATCGATCGGCTCCCTCGATGGAGGCGATTAATGCTAATGATTCTCATTTGCCTGTCAAGTCCCGCCCGTCGGCCGCCGTGACCTAGGCCATGACGGCCTCCACCCGCGCCCAGCCCGCCTCGTCCATCCGCTCGGCGACGTCCAGCGCCGCGAGGTTCTGCCGCAGCTGCGACACCCGGGTCGCGCCGAGGATCACGCTCGACACCCGCGGATTGCGCAGGCACCAGGCGATCGCCAGCGACGCCGGCTCTACCCCCAGCTCCGCCGCCAGCGCGGAGAAGGCGTGCGCGCGCGGCAGCCGCCGCGAGGCCTCGTCGCCGAGCACGTCGCGCTGCAGCCACGCGTAGTCGTCGCTGGCCAGCCGCGAGCCGGCCGGCACGCCGTCGTTGTACTTGCCGGTCAGCAGGCCCGAGGCGAGCGGCGACCAGATGGTCGTGCCCATGCCGAAGTCCGCGTACAGCGGCGCGTATTCCACCTCGACCCGCTCGCGGTGCAGCAGGTTGTACTGCGGCTGCTCCATCGCCGGCGCGTGCAGGTGGTGCGCGCGCGCGACTTCGTGCGCCTCGCGGATCAGCGTCGCCGGCCATTCGGAGGTGCCCCAGTACAGCACCTTGCCCTGGCGGACGAGCGCGTCCATCGCCGACACGGTCTCGGCGACCGGCGCGTCCGGATCGGGCCGGTGGCAGTAATAAAGGTCGAGGTAGTCCACGCGCAGGCGCTGGAGCGCCGCGTGGCAGGCGTCGTGCACGTGCTTGCGCGACAGCCCGCGCTGGGTCGGGCGCGGGCGGTCGACGGCGCCGAAGTACACCTTGCTGGACACCACGAAGCCGTCGCGCGGCAGCCGCAGGTCGGCGATCACGTCGCCCATCACCCGCTCGGCCTCGCCGTTGGCGTAGGTCTCGGCGTTGTCGAAGAAATTGACGCCGGCATCCCACGCGGCCGCGACCAGCTCGCGCGCATCGCCGCGCCCGACGCGGCCGCCGAACGTGGCCCAGGCGCCGAACGAGAGCGCGGACAGCTGCAGGCCGGAAGCCCCGAGGCGGCGGTATTGCATGGCGTGTCTCCTGCCGCCGGCATCCGCCGGTGGCGCGTTGGTTCGAAGCCGCCAGTCTAGCGCCGGCGCCGAAAGGGCCCGGCACGGCGTCGCCGCCCCGCGTCCCCGCGCCGCCGCACGGTATGCTGCGCGGCGGGGAGACGCGCATGCCCGGAACGATGCAAGGCCTGAAGGACCTCGTGGCGCGGCTGCTGGCGCGGCCGGACGAGATCATGCTCGCGCTCGGCGCCGGCGGCGAACTGCTGGTGGCGCGCCTGCGCGCGGTGCTCTCGCTGCTGGTGCTCGCCCTGCCGCTGATCTCGGCGCTTGGCGGGGCGAAATCCACCGAGGTCGTCATCGGCCTGGGCGTGGCGGCGTTCGTCAACCTGATGGCGCAGACCTGGCTCGCGCTCGCGCGCAGGCCGCAGCGCTACGGCTGGCTGTCCTACGCCACCGGCACCTACGACATCACCCTCACCACGCTGGTGCTGGCGCTGCTGGCGCTGGGCGACCCGGTGGCCGCCACCAACAGCATCGTGGTCTGGTGCTTCTACCTGGTGGGGATCGCGATGACGGCGCTGCGCAACGACGGCCGCCTGACGCTGTACGTCACCGCGCTGGCGCTGGCGCAGTACGCGCTGCTCGTCACGCTGGTGTTCGCGCTCGCCCCGGCGGGCGAAACCCTGGTCTCGATCGACTACGGCACCGCCTCGATCGCCACCCAGGTCGAGCGCCTGGTGCTGATCCTGATGATGGGCGTGCTCACCTCCACCATCGTCTACCGCATGCAGCGCCTGGTGGAGATGTCCGGCAGCGACGGCCTGACCGGGCTGCCCAACCGCGCCTGGCTGCTGCAGGGCATGCCACGGATGTTCGAGACGATCCGCAACGACGGCGGCTCGCTGACCCTGGCGCTGCTCGACCTGGACCGCTTCAAGCGCATCAACGACGAGGTGGGCCCGCGCGGCGGCGACCGCGCGATCCGCCACTTCGCCGCCGCCGTCGGTGAGATCCTGCAGGAAAAGGAGCGCCTGGTGCGGATCGGCGGGCAGGAGTTCGTGGTGCTGATGCACTGCCCGATCGGCAGCGCTTGGGAACGCCTGGACCGCCTGCGCCGCTCGATGGGCGACCGCCCGTTCCTGCCCGGCCTGGGCGGCGACCCGCAGGTGATCACCTTCAGCGGCGGCCTGGCTGCCTACCCGCAGGACGGCGGCGACGTCTCCGGCCTGCTCGGCAGCGCCGACCGCCGCCTGCAGCTGGCCAAGCGCGACGGCCGCAACCGCGTGGTCGCGCGCGACGCCTGAACGCGGCCGCCGCGCTTCACTCGCCCCCGCTTTCCCCGTAACCTGCCGCGCAGCGTTCGCCGGCGGTGGCGATCCGCGCCACGAGGGGAGATTGCCGGGTGAGCCTGAAGCTGCGTCTGATCGTGATGAACTTCCTGCAGTTCTTCGTCTGGGGCGCGTGGCTGCTGACGATCGGCGCGTACTGGTTCCAGAACAAGCAGTGGTCGGGCACCGGCTTCGGCGCGATCTTCTCCACCATGGGCATCGCGGCGCTGTTCATGCCCGCGCTCATGGGCGTGGTCGCCGACAAGTGGATCAACGCCGAGAAGCTCTACGGCCTGCTGCACATCGGCGGCGCGGTGATGCTGTTCCTGGTGCCGACGGTCGACGACCCGCACACCATGTTCTGGGTGATGCTGCTCAACATGGTCTGCTACATGCCGACCATCGCGCTGGCGATCACGGTCGCCTACAACGCGCTCAAGGACGATGGGCAGGACGTGGTGCGCGATTACCCGCCGATCCGGGTCTGGGGCACGATCGGCTTCATCGCCGCGCTGTGGACCACCAGCCTGCTGCACCTGGAGACCTCCGCCGGCCAGTTCTACGTCGCGTCGGCGGCCTCGCTGCTGCTCGGCCTGTACGCCTTCACCCTGCCGCCGGCGCCGCCGCGCATGGTCGCCAGCGAAAGCCGCGCGCTGGTCGACGTGCTCGGCCTGACCTCGTTCCGGCTGTTCCGCGACCGCAACATGGCGGTGTTCTTCGTGTTCGCGATGCTGCTGGGCGCGGCGCTGCAGCTGACCAATGCCTACGGCGACACCTTCCTGCACGACTTCGCCAACGTGCCGGCGTTCAAGGACGCGATCGCGGTGCGGTACCCAGCGATCATCATGTCGATCTCGCAGATCTCCGAAACGCTGTTCATCCTCACCATCCCGTTCTTCCTGCGCCGCTTCGGCATCAAGGCGGTGATGACGATGAGCATGCTGGCGTGGTTCCTGCGCTTCGGCCTGTTCGCCTACGGCGACCCCGGCGACCGGCTGTGGATGATCGTGCTCTCGTGCATCGTCTACGGCATGGCGTTCGACTTCTTCAACATCTCCGGCTCGCTGTTCGTCGAGCAGCAGAGCGATCCGCGCATCCGTGCCAGCGCGCAGGGCCTGTTCATGGTGATGACCAACGGCATCGGCGCGGTGTTCGGCAGCCTGGCCTCGGGCTTCCTGATCGAGCATTTCTTCACCGCCGCCGACGGCAGCAAGGACTGGCACGGCATCTGGGTGACGTTCGCGCTGTACGCGCTGGCGATGGCGATCGTGTTCGTGCCGCTGTTCCGGCACCGGCACGACCCGGCGGCGATGCAGCGGGTGCGCCACGCCGAAGGCGACCTGGCGCCCTGAGGCGCGGCATCGGGGAGGCAGTCGCATGGCTCGGGTCGTCATCGTGGGGTCGTTCAACGTCGACCACGTGTGGACCGCGGCGACGCTGCCCAGGCCCGGCGAGACGCTAGCCGGACGCTACGCCACCGGCCCCGGCGGCAAGGGCTTCAACCAGGCCGTCGCAGCGGCGCGCACCGGCGCGGCGACCAGCTTCGTGTGCGCGCTGGGCGACGACGCCGGCGGCGGGCTGGCGCGCGCGCTGGCCGCGGACGACGGCATCGACCTGCGCGCGCTGCGCAGCGACGAGCCGACCGGCACCGCCGGCATCTACCTCGACGCCGAGGGCCGCAACAGCATCGTGATCGGCGCCGGCGCGAACGCCGCGCTGTCGCCTGCGCACGTGGCGGCGCAGGCCGACGCCTTCGCCACGGCCGGCGTGGTGCTGGCGCAGCTCGAGTCGCCGGTGGACGCCATCGTCGCCGCGCTGCGGGCCGGGCGCGAGTGCGGCGCCACCACCGTGCTCAACCCGGCGCCGGCGAACGCGCCCACCACGCGCGAGCTGCTGTCGCTGGCGGACGTGCTCACCCCCAACGAGACCGAGTTCGCCGCGCTGGTCGCGCACCACGTCGGCGAGCGCGTCGACGGCGACGCGATCGCGGCGCTCGACCAGCCACACCTGCACGCGCTGTGCCGCGAGCTGGCGCCGCAGGGCAGCGTGGTCGTCACCCTCGGCGCCAGCGGCTGCTTCGCCTCGCACGCGCAGGACGCGCTGCGCGGTGACGCGCGGCCGTTCTACCGCCTCGGCGCCGAGCAGGCGCACCCGGTCGACACCACCGGCGCGGGCGACGCCTTCAATGGCGCGCTGGCCGCGGCGCTCGCGCTCGCGCCGGACGCGCCGTTCGCCGACCACCTGCGCTTCGCCTCGCGCTACGCGGCGCTCTCGACCGAGCGTGCCGGCGCGGCGGCGGCGATGCCGCGCCACGCCGAAGTCGAAGCGCGCTTCGGCCGCTAGCTCCCGCCGCGGCCCGACGAAAGCGGCTCCAGCCGTTCCCACGGGGTCGCGGCCGGCCACCGGTACAATTCCGGCATGCGCATCGGTCCGTACGACATCGCCCCGGACGTGGTCCTCGCCCCGATGGCCGGGGTCACCGACAAGCCGTTCCGGCTGCTGTGCAAGCGGCTGGGCGCCGGGTTGGCGATGTCGGAGATGACGACGTCCGATCCACGCTTCTGGGGCACCGGCAAGTCGCTGCGGCGCATGGACCACGCAGGCGAGCCCGACCCGGTCGGCGTGCAGGTCGCGGGCACGGTGCCGGAAACGATGGCCGACGCCGCGCGCCACAACGTCGACCACGGCGCGCAGGTCATCGACATCAACATGGGCTGCCCGGCGAAGAAGGTCTGCAACGCCTGGGCCGGCTCGGCGCTGATGCGCGACGAGGCGCTGGTGGCGCGGATCTGCGAGGCCGTGGTGCGTGCCGTCGAGGTGCCGGTGACGCTGAAGATCCGCACTGGCTGGGACGCCGCGCACCGCAACGCGCCCGCGATCGCGCGGATCGCGCAGGACTGCGGCGTCGCCGCGCTTGCCGTGCACGGTCGCACGCGCGACCAGCAGTACACGGGCACGGCCGAGTACGACACCATCGCAAGCATCAAGGCGATGCTGTCGATCCCGGTGATCGCCAACGGCGACATCGATTCGCCGCGCAAGGCCGCCGAGGTGCTGCGGCGCACCGGCGCCGACGCGGTGATGGTCGGGCGCGCGGCGCAGGGCCGGCCGTGGATCTTCCGCGAGATCGCGCACTACCTGGCTACCGGCGAGGAGCTGCCGCCACCGTCGCTGGCGGAGGTGCGCGACCTGCTGCTCGGCCACCTGCAGGCGCTGCACGCCTTCTACGGCGAGCCGCAGGGCGTGCGGATCGCGCGCAAGCACCTGGGCTGGTATGCGAAGGACCGCCCCGAGCACACCGATGAACAGCGGGCCGCGTTCCGCCAGGTCGTGAACCGCGCCGAGAGCGCGGAGGCGCAGCTGCGCCTGACCCGCGACTACTTCGACGCGCTGGTGGCGGGCGTGGCGCCGGAGCTGCCGGCGGCGGCCTGATCTCCCCCGCACGCAGGCGCGACCGCAGCCGGACCGGGCGCGCGGAGTTCGACCGCACCGACTGCGCCGGCCGCGCCGGTACCCTGCTGTCATCCCGAGCTCAGCGAGGGATCTGTACCCGCGAAAGGACAGATCCCTCGCTGCGCTCGGGATGACAAGGCGTGCGCGGGGCGCGTCACCGGATCCGTCGCGGTCGACCGGGCCTCACGATCGCGCCCAAGGGGTGCTCCTACAATGGAGGCCCGCACCGCCGGAGCGCCGCCATGGGCGAGACCTGCACCGCGACCGAGTTCCCCTACCTGCACGGCTTCTCGGCCACCGAGCAGGCGCGCCTGGTCAAGCAGGCGCGGCTGGCCGAATCGACCGTCTTCCACGACATCGACTACGCCGATGCGCGCCGGCTGCTGGAAGTGGGTAGCGGCGTCGGCGCGCAGACCGAGATCCTGCTGCGCCGCTTCCCCGACCTGCACGCGACCTGCGTCGACCTCAACGGCGACCAGGTCGAGGCCGCGCGCCGCAACCTCGGCGCGATGCCATGGCTCGAAGGCCGCTACGCGCTGCACCAGGCCGACGCCACCGACCTGCCGTTCGAGCCGCGCAGCTTCGACGCCGCCTTCCTGTGCTGGGTGCTCGAGCACGTGCCCTCGCCCGGGCGCGTGCTCAGCGAGGTGCGCCGCGTGCTGCTGCCCGGCGCGCCGGTCTACATCACCGAGGTGATGAACGCCTCGTTCCTGCTCGACCCGTACTCGCCGAGCGTGTGGCGCTACTGGATGGCGTTCAACGACTTCCAGGTCGACAGCGGCGGCGATCCCTTCGTCGGCGCCAAGCTCGGCAACCTGCTGCTGGCCGGCGGCTTCCGCGACGTGTCCACGTCGATCAAGACCTTCCACTTCGACAACCGCGAGCCGGCGCGGCGCAAGCAGATGATCGCGTTCTGGGAGGAGCTGCTGCTCTCGGCCGCCGACCAGCTGGTCGCCGCGGGCAAGGTCAGCGACGAGGTGGTCGAAGGCGTGCGCCGCGAGATGCGCCAAGTGCAGAACGACCCGGACGCGGTGTTCTTCTATTCGTTCGTGCAGGCGCGGGCGACCGTCTATTGAGCCGGCGGTCGTCGAACCGCCGGCATGCCGGCTTGACCACCAGGGACGGCGCGGCTATCTAGAAGCGGCCCAAGGCCGCAGATGCCCCGACGGCGTCATTCCCGCGAAGGCGGGAATCCAGCGACCCTGAGCTTCCGGAGGCATCAGGTCACCGGGTTCCCGCCTTCGCGGGAACGACGATCGGCAAGTTCAGCGTCCCTCGGCTTGGCACGATGTCCGACCAACCTCGCAGGAAGCACACCATGGTGGATGAAGCCTCGACCACGCAGCAGGCCGGCAACCGGCGCCCCATCGCCGCGCGCGGCAACGCGCTGGTGCAGCGCACCGGCCGCTGGCTGGCCGGCACCGGCGTTTCGCCCAACGCGATCTCGCTGCTGAGCATCGTCTTCGCCGCGCTCGGCGCCGCGGCGCTGTTGCGGCTGCCCTGGCCCTGGGGCCCATGGCTGTGCGCGGTCGCGATCGTGCTGCGGCTGCTGTGCAACCTGTTCGACGGCCTGGTGGCGGTGGAGCACGGCAGGAAGACGCCAACCGGCATGCTCTACAACGAGGTGCCCGACCGCGGCGGCGACAGCCTGTTCCTGGTCGCGCTGGGCTACGCCGCCGGGCTGGCCTGGTGCGGCTGGCTGGCCGCGCTGCTGGCCGCGCTGACCGCCTACATCCGCGTGCTCGGCGGCACGCTTGGGCAGGCGCAGGACTTCCGCGGGCCGATGGCCAAGCCGCACCGGATGTGGCTGATGGTCGCGGCCTGCGTGCTGGCACCGCTGGAGGCCCGCTTCATGGGCACCGCATACGCGCTGTCGGCGGCGGTGGTGCTGGTCGCCGCGGGGTCAGCACTGACCTGCTGGACCCGCCTGCACGCGATCGCCAACCGCCTGCGGGAGGCCGCGTGATCCAGGCCGCCGCGGCCGCGGCGCTGGTCGCCACCACCCGCCTGCTGGTCGGCGCGCGCGCGCACTGGCGCGGCACGCCGCCGAGTGGCCAGTGCCTGTACTTCGCCAACCACAGCAGCCACCTGGACACGATGGCGATCTGGTCCGCTCTCGACCCGGCGCGGCGCACGCGCACGCGCCCGGTCGCCGCGCGCGACTACTGGGACAAGCCCGGGCTGCGCCGCTACATCGCCGGCAGGGTGCTGCACGCGGTGCTGATCGAGCGCCGCAGGGAGGAACGCGATGGCGATCCGCTGGCGCCGGTGATCGAAGCGCTGCGCGGCGGCGACTCGCTGATCCTGTTCCCCGAGGGCACGCGCACCGCCGAGCGCCTGCCGCAGCGGTTCCGCGGCGGCCTGTTCCGTCTCGCCGAGGCGTTCCCAGGCCTGCAGCTGGTCCCCGCCTACCTCGACACGCTCCACCGCAGCATGCCCAAGGGCGCGCACGTCCCGCTGCCGCTGTACTGCACGGTGCGCTTCGGCGAGGCGATGCCGCGCATCGCCGGCGAGGCGCGCGAGGATTTCCTCGAACGCGCCCGCGCGGCCGTGGTGGCGCTGGCGTGATGGCCGGCCGACGCCGACGCCGCCGCGCCAAGGGCGATCAAACAGTGTCATCCCGAGCGAAGCGAGGGATCTTGTCCGTGCGTTCCCGGCCGACGCCAGATCCCTCGCTGCGCTCGGGATGACAAATCCTGGGTGTTCAGTTGCCGGATCGGCCTGCGTTCGATCACCTACCCTCCATGCGAACACGGTTCCTCCCATGTCCACCCAACACAAACTGCTCTGGGTCTTCGGCGGCATCATCGCCCTGCTCGCGTTGGCCTCGCTGGTCGGCTGGATCCTTCAGCGGCGCAAGGGCGGCACCGAGATGGTCGCCAACCTCAACGCGCGGGTGCGCGCGTGGTGGGGCATGGTGGCGGTGCTGGCGGTGTGCTTCTGGCTGGGGCCGGTGGCGAACATGGTGGTGTTCGCGCTGATCTCGTTCTTCGCGCTGCGCGAGTTCATCACCCTCACGCCGACCCGGCCGGGCGATCACCTGCCGCTGGTGGTGGCCTTCTACGTGCTGATTCCCGTGCAGTACTGGCTGATTTATGACCAGTGGTACGGGCTGTTCGCAATCTTCATCCCGGTCTACGCCTTCCTGGCGCTGCCGGCGCTGGCGGTGTTCGGCAACGACACCGGCGAGTTCCTGGAGCGCACCACCAAGATCCAGTGGGGCGTGATGATCGCGGTCTACTGCATCAGCCACGCGCCGGCGCTGCTGATCCTCGACCTGCGCGGCTACGAGGGCCAGGGGCCGCTGCTGCTGCTCTACCTGATGCTGGTGGTGCAGATCAGCGACGTGATGCAGTACGTGTTCGGCAAGCTGTTCGGCCGCCGCAAGCTGGCGCCGCTGGTGAGCCCGTCGAAGACGGTCGAGGGCCTGGTGGGCGGCGGGCTGGCGGCGGTGGCGATCGGCACCGCGCTGTGGTGGATCACGCCGTTCACGCCGCTGCAGTCGGCGCTGATGTCGACCCTGATCGTCATCTGCGGTGCGCTCGGTGGGCTCGCATTGTCGGCGGTCAAGCGCAGCCTCGGCGCCAAGGACTGGGGCCACATGATCGAAGGCCACGGCGGCATGATGGACCGGATGGACTCGGTGAGCTTCGCCGCGCCGATCTTCTTCCACGTGACCCGGTATTTCTTCTCCGGTTGAGGTGGCCCTGCACGCACCCGGGCGCGACCGCCTTTCGCGGCGCAAGCCACATCGCGCCCGGGTGCGCTCCTACAGGGGTGCGGGGTCCTTGGGCGGCTCGTGCCGGATGCGGTGCCAGGTCGCGCGCCACGTCGCGCCGAACCCGCGATGCGGGTCGAGCTTGCGCGGGGGTTCGAGCGCCTGCCAGCCAGCGCCTTCGCGCCGCGCCACCGCGTAGCGGAAGAAGTAGTCCGGCTCGCTGCCCATGCGCAGGTCGCTGAGCACCAGTTCGCCGTCGACCACCTGCGCGCGCTCGAAGCCGTGGTTGAACCAGGTCAGCTCGCGCACCGCGGGGATGCCGCGCGCCTCGGCCAGCACCTGCACGTTGGACGGATAGCCATGGAACACCATCGGCCCGCGGTCCGCGACGATGGAGCGGAACCCCTCGACGTAGCCACCCGGCGTCATCGCCACCACCCGCCACGCCAGCGTGTTGAGCGGCGTCGGCACCGAGAATCTCGGCGCATCCGCCAGGCCCATCGCCGCCAGCGCGCGATCGGCTTCGCGATCGACCATGGACTTGGCGATCCACGACCAGCCGAGGTAGCCGATGCCCAGCACCACCCCGGCGGTCAGCGCGTGCCGGCCGACGCGCCCGCGCGCGAACCAGGCGACGAGGAAAGCCACCAGCCACGGCAGCAGGAACAGCGGATCGATGATGAACAGGCTCGACCACATCAATGGCCGCATCGGCAGCGGCCAGAACAGCTGCGTGCCGTAGACGGTGAAGGCGTCGAGCAGCGGGTGCGAGAGCAGGGTCACCAGGATCACCGCGAACCAGCGCGCCGGCTCGGCCGCCACCCGCCCGCCGCGGCGCCTGAACCACGCCCACAGCGCCCACGCCACGAACGGCAGCACCAGCCACGAATGCGTCGCCGCGCGGTGCCAAGTCAGCCGCACCACCGGGTCGTCGCACAGCGCCAGCGGCAGCACGTCCAGGTCCGGCAGCGTGTTGAGCGCCATGCCCGCGAGCAGGGCCGCGCGCCGGTGCGCGCGCGGCGCGATGGCGGCGGCGATGACGCCGCCGTAGAACAGGTGGGTGATCGAATCCATCGAAGGATGCTAGCAGCGCCGCTCGGGGCTGCGTCCCGGGCCGACACCAAGGCACGCGGCGCAGCTTCGGCCGATCCGGCCTCACACCCGGCAGATCCCTCGCTGCGCTCGGGATGACACATCCGGACATGCCTAAGCGGCGCGGAAGATCGCCTCGTCGGCCACCAGCCGCAGCCGCGGCGGCAGTTCCGCCAGCACTTCGCCGCGGTGCGACAGCAGGCGCAGCGTGCCGTCCATCTCCTCCACCAGCGCGGTCAGGCTCTCGACCCAATCGCCGTCGTTGGCGTACACCAAGCCGTCGCGCTGCGCGAGCCCGGCGCGGTGGATGTGGCCGCAGACGATGCCGTCGAGCCCGCGCCGGCGCGCGTCGTCCAGCCCGGCCTGCACGAAGCGCGCGATATAGCGCTCGGCCGCGGCGCTGCGCCGCTTGAGGAACTCCGACAGCGACCAGTAGCGCAGGCCGAAGCGGCGGCGCACGCGGTTGAGCATCTGGTTGCCGGTGAGGATGCGGTAGTACAGCCAGTCGCCGAAGCGCTCCTGCAGGCCGCCGAAGTGCGTCGCCGCGTCGTAGTCGTCGCCGTGCACGACCAGCAGCCGGCGACCGTCGGCGGTGGCGTGCACGCAGCGCCGGCGCACCCGCATCGCCGGCAGCGCGAGGCCGCAGAACCGCCGCGCCGGGCGATCGTGGTTGCCGGGGATGTAGACCAGCTCGGTGCCGGCGCGGCGCAGCGCGTGCAGCGCCTCGACCACGCGGTTGTGCGCCATGCCCCAGGATGCGCGCCGCTGCGCCATCCACCACAGGTCGACGATGTCGCCGACCAGGTACAGGCGGTCGCAGCGCAGGGCGGCGAGGAATTCGGCCAGCTCCGCCGCGTGGCAGTGGCGCGAGCCCAGGTGGACGTCGGAAACGAACACCGCGCGCCGCCGGGCCCCGGTGGCGGCGGCCGGGCTCATGCCGCCTCGCCCGCGGCCGCACGCAGGTAGCGGCGGCGCTTGTTGGGCCGGATGCGCTGCAGGTCGACCTCGATCAGGCCGTCGATCGAATCGCTGAACGCCGGGTCGACGCCGAAAGCGAGGAAGCGCGCACCGCCCGGCTCGCACAGGTCGGTGTACTGGCGGTACAGCGCCGGCACGCTGGCGCCGAGCGCGGACAGGTTGGCCTTTAGCACCTCGAAGGCGGTGTCGGCGTCCAGCCCGTCGAACGATGGCGGCGCGGCGAAATAGCGGAACGGCCGCGCCGACTCGGCCAGGGACTCGTCGCAGCCGTGGTAGCGCTGGTAGTACGCGACCAGCTGCTCGCGCGCCGGCAGCGGCAGCGCCGCGCTGATCGACACCGCGCCGAACAGGTAGCGCACGCCGGGATGCCTGCGCAGGTAGGCGCCGATGCCCTGCCACAGGTAGTCGAGGCTGCGGCTGCCCCAGTAGTCGGGCGCCACGAAGCTGCGCCCCAGTTCCATGCCTTGGGCGATGCGCGCGATGGCATCGTCGGCGTAGCGGAACAGCGAGGCGGTGTAGAGCCCGGCCAGCCCGGCGCGCGCCAGCGCCTGCGCGCCGCGCGCGACCCGGTAGGCGCCGGCGATGCGCATCGCCTCTGCGTCCCAGACCAGGATGTGCTGGTAGTGCGGGTCGTATTCGTCCAGGTCGAGGGCGCGGCTGGTGCCCTCGCCCACCTGGCGGAAGGTCAGCTCGCGCAAGCGGCCGATCTCGCGCAGCAGCAGCGAGCCGGCAGCGCATTGCGCGAGCCGGATCTGCTTGCCGTCGCCGGTGCGGCCGAGCAGCTCGGTGGCTTCGACCGCCATCCACAGCGCCTTGGGATCGACCGCGGCGGCGAGCGGCTCCGGCCCCGCCGCGGCGCCGTCGCGGCGCTTGCCCAGCGCGTACAGCGCACGCCGCACCTGGCGCAGCGTGGCCTCATCGTCGCCGCCCGCGGCCAGGTGCAGGCATTCGCCCACCCGCAGCCGCAGCGGCTTGTGCCGGCGCGCGTACATCTCGCGCGCCAGCAGCGCGGTCGAAGCCGGCTTGCACAGTGCCGACACGCCATAGAACAGCGTCGAGTTGCGCGCCTGGATGCGCACCGGCAGCACCGGCGTGCCGGTGCGGCGGGCGAAGCGCAGGAAGCCGCGCCGCCAGCGCGTGTCGCGCACGCCGCGCGGGCCCAGCCGCGAGACCTCGCCGGCGGGGAAGACGATCACGCACTCCTCGTTCCCGAGCGCGCGCTCGATCGCGCGCAGGCTCTCCGGCCCGGCCGCACCACCGAGCACGCGCAGCGGCAGCAACAGGTCGGACAGCGGCTCGACCAGCGACAGCACGTCGTTGGCGACGATGCGCACGTCGCGCCGTACGCGGCCCACGAGGTCCAGCAGCGCCAGCGCATCGAGTGCGCCGGAGGGATGGTTGGCGACGAGCAGCAGGCGCCCGTGCGCCGGGATGCGCAGGTGGCCGTCGCCGCCATCGACCTCGTAGCGCGCCTGCAGGTGGCGCAGCGCCGCGGCGACGAAGTCGAAGCCGCGCAGGTGGCCGTGTCCGGCCAGGAAGCCGTCGATGGCGTCGAAGCGCGACCAGCGCGCCACGCCCCTGAGCAGCGGCACGGCCACGCGCGCGCGCCGGCCGCGGAACCAGTCGGGATAGCGTTGCCGGAGGTTGTGTTCGAGGCTGGGCATGGCGGTCGCTGGCGGCCGGTCTGGCCGGCAGCCTGCGCCCGGGTGGCGACAGCAAGATGGCGGAATTGCGGCAGCCAGGTGACTGCGGCGCCAGGCGGCTTAACCCCCGCCCAACCCGTCCGGCGGCACAATGCACCGGCCGCCGGGCGCGTGTATCATGCGCGCCCATCTTTTCATCCGAATCAAGGGATATAAGCCGCGATGACCAGCTCCAGCTACCTGTTCACTTCCGAATCGGTCTCCGAGGGCCATCCGGACAAGGTCGCCGACCAGATCTCCGACGCCGTGCTGGACGCGATCCTCGCCCAGGACAAGCGCGCGCGCGTGGCCTGCGAGACGATGGTCAAGACCGGCGTCGCGATCGTCGCCGGCGAGATCACCACCTCCGCGTGGATCGACCTCGAGGCGCTGACCCGCAAGGTGATCCTGGACATCGGCTACGACAGCAGCGAAGTCGGCTTCGACGGCGCCACCTGCGGCGTGCTCAACCTGATCGGCAAGCAGTCGCCCGACATCAACCAGGGCGTGGACCGCAAGAAGCCCGAGGAACAGGGCGCCGGCGACCAGGGCCTGATGTTCGGCTACGCCACCAACGAGACCGACAGCTTCATGCCGGCGGCGATCCACCTCTCGCACCGCCTGGTCGAGCAGCAGGCCAAGGTGCGCAAGAAGAAGAACTCGCCGCTGTCGTGGCTGCGCCCGGACGCGAAGTCGCAGGTGACCCTGCGCTACGAGAACGGCAAGGCGACCGCGATCGACGCGGTGGTGCTGTCGACCCAGCACGACCCGGACGTGAAGCAGAAGGACCTGGTCGAGGCCGTGCGCGAGCACATCCTCAAGCCCGTGCTGCCCGCCAAGTGGCTGCACAAGGGCACCAAGTTCCACATCAACCCGACCGGCAAGTTCGTGATCGGCGGCCCGGTGGGCGACTGCGGCCTGACCGGCCGCAAGATCATCGTCGACACCTACGGCGGCTGGGCCCGCCACGGCGGCGGCGCGTTCTCCGGCAAGGATCCGTCCAAGGTCGACCGCTCGGCGGCCTATGCCGCGCGCTACGTCGCCAAGAACGTGGTCGCCGCGGGCCTGGCCGACCGCTGCGAGGTGCAGGTGAGCTACGCGATCGGCGTCGCCCACCCGACCTCGATCTCGGTCACCACCTTCGGCACCGGCAAGGTCTCCGACGACGTGATCGAGAAGCTGATCCGCAAGCACTTCGACCTGCGCCCGTACGGCATCCTGCAGATGCTCGACCTGATCCACCCGATGTACCAGCAGACCGCGTCCTACGGCCACTTCGGCCGCAAGCCGCACGAGGTCGAGTACGTCGACGGCGCCGGCAAGAAGCAGAAGGCAACGGCGTTCTCGTGGGAGAAGACCGACAAGGCCGAAGAGCTGCGCAAGGCCGCGCGCCTGAAGTAACCGCCGACGCCACGTGCGGCAATGAAAAGGGCCGCTTCATGCGGCCCTTTCCTTGCCGGTCCGGGGCGCCAGCCTCAGCTGCCCTGCACGTCCGCCCCGATCAGCTCCTGGCCGTTGCGGATGTCGCCGTCGCTGTTCCGGGAAATCATCTCCAGTCGCTGCGCGAACCCGTAGGGATCGCTGCCCAGGTTGCGGGCCAGCGCGATCGCGAAGGTCAGGTTGTCGGCCGCCGGCTGGCCGTTCTGGCCGCCCACCAGCAGGTCCAGCGGATCCATGCCGCCGGGGCTGGCCGCCGACGCCGAGCGCGTCTGCGCGAGGAAGTCGGTCATCTGCGATTCGCTGAAGGTGATGGTGGCGCTCTTGCCCGGCTGGATCGGACCGTCGGGGCCGCCGTAGAAGGCCATGTTGACCAGGCCTGCGATCTGGCCTTCCTCGCTGCCCTCGTCGTGGCCCTCGATGTTGCGCTCCCACCAGTTGTAGCTCGGGCGGTCGGTATTGACCTTGAACTGGTAGGTGCGCTCGGACACCACTTCCTTGCCGGAAGCGTCGAAGCGCTGGGTCACCTGCAGCGGCACGTTGCCCGAGTACTGCAGGTTGGTGGTGTAGGCGTAGGACCCGTCGGGATAGGTGGTCTTCACGAACGCGCCGGTGTTCTGGGGCCCGGCGAGGTCGGCCTGCACGTTGAGCGCATCGGGCCCCAGGCCCAGCTTCACCCGCGTCTGCGAGGAATAATCGACGCGCTCGATGGTGGCGACGTCGCTCACGCCCGGCGTCTGGTGCGCGACCTGGCCGGTCGCGACGAAGTGCGCATAGGCGGCCTGGCCGTCCGCGCCCGACAGGTCGAACGTCGCCGTGCGCACGGTCGACCCGCCCAGGCTGTCCTGGCGCCCCAGCATCGCCGTGGCGATGTCCGAACGCACGCCGAAGCCGTTGTAGGCCTCGACCGCCTGGTTCGGGCCCATCGTCACCCGCACGTGCTGGTCGTCGACGCGGGTGACCGAGAAGCTGGCGCCCGAGGCGTCCTTGATGTTGGTCTCGAAGCCGATGTGGCGGAACGAGCCGGCCATCGAGGTCTGGGTGTAGTCCTGCCCGTCCATGGTGACCGTCGCGCCCTTCGGGATCGTGGTCGGGTCGAAGGGGTTGATGCGCGCGGCCTCGGCCGGATCGCGGTTCTCGCCGGGCAGCGTGACCTTGTAGCGCGCGCGGAAGCCGGCGCCGACGCCGTACTCGCCCTCGACGGTGGCCTTGCCCTTGGCCTTGGACTCCGCCGAGACGCTCTCCTGCACGCTGGTCTCGACCTCGACCGAGACCTCGGTGTTGCCGTCCTTGTTCACCGCGCCCTGGGTGACCGCGGTTTCGGCGCGGACCTTGGCCTCGAGCCCTGTCTTGCGCGCGTTGGGGTCGGGGATGCCGAAGGGTGGTTCCGGCGATGCGTCGTATTCGGCGCCGGCCTGGCCGGCGACGCTGAGCTTGACCGTACCGTCGCCCGGGTTCCAGGTGATCGCACCGCCGCCCTTCTCGCCCTCGCCGCCCACCGTGTATTCGCTGTTGGACGAGGGATAGGTCGGGTTGAAGTCGCTGCTCAGCGGATCGTTGCGGGTCACGCTTTCCGCGGCGGCCGGGATGTGGAGCTCGTCGCCCGACCAGATCATCTCGCCGCTCTGCTGCGCATGGTCGAGCCGGCGCGGCGAGTGGTCCTGGAAGACCTGCGGGTTGGCGTCGCGGATCGCCTGCGGCGTCACGCCGTACGCATCGGCGATCTTCGCCAGGGTTTCCCCGGGTGCGACCTCGTGGGTTTGCGGCCTGGCGCTGGGGGTCGGTGCGACCGGGCCGCCACCGTCGATGAAGGGAAGTTGCACCATTGCGTGTCCTCGGGGGGAAGGTGAGGCCGATACGTTAGCGTCGGACCGCCCTGCCTCGACCCTGGGGAAAACCCCTGGTCTCGCGGTCCGGGCGGGTAATCGGTGGCCATTCCGCCCGGACCGCAAGTCGTGCATACGGGCCTGGTGCCCGGCCTTCCCGTCCGCCGCCGGCCACCTGAACGGGGCCACCACCCATCCTTTCATCGCGAGAAAGCGATAGAATGCCGGCCTGCCCGCCGAGGGGCGCTGCGACTGCGAGGGGCCTGCCCCGGACCAGCCAGGCTCGGCGCGGCCACCGCGACAACGGCGTCCTCCAAACCAACCGGTTCGCGAGGGCGTGTGCGTCCCGCGCCGACCGTTCCCCGAGAGAAGCGTTCCGACGACGGACGCCCTCGCGAAAAACCTGGAGCATTGCCATGAACGCTGTCGCCAAGACCTTCTCCACCGAAGGCGACTACAAGGTCGCCGACATCTCCCTGGCCGATTTCGGCCGCAAGGAGCTGGACATCGCCGAGCACGAGATGCCCGGCCTGATGTCGATCCGCCGCAAATACGCGCCGCAGGCCCCGCTAGAGGGCGTGCGCGTGACCGGCTCGCTGCACATGACCATCCAGACCGCGGTGCTGATCGAGACGCTCAAGGACATCGGCGCCGACGTGCGCTGGGCCTCGTGCAACATCTTCAGCACCCAGGACCACGCCGCCGCCGCGATCGCGAAGACCGGCACGCCGGTGTTCGCCTGGAAGGGCGAGTCGCTGGAGGAATACTGGGACTGCACGCTCGACGCGCTGAGCTTCCCCGACGGCAAGGGCGGCTTCCTGGGCCCGCAGCTGGTGGTGGACGACGGCGGCGACGTGACCCTGCTGATCCACAAGGGCTACGAGCTCGAGAACGGCAGCAAGTGGGTCGACGAAAAGGCATCCTCGCACGAGGAGCAGGTGATCAAGAACCTGCTCAAGCGCGTCGCGAAGGAGCGCCCCGGCTACTGGCACACCGTGGTCGAGGGCTGGAAGGGCGTGTCGGAGGAAACCACCACCGGCGTGCACCGCCTCTACCAGCTCGCCCAGGACGGCAAGCTGCTGGTGCCGGCGATCAACGTCAACGACTCGGTCACCAAGAGCAAGTTCGACAACCTCTACGGCTGCCGCGAGTCGCTGGCCGACGGCCTCAAGCGCGCGATGGACGTGATGCTGGCCGGCAAGGTCGCGGTGGTGTGCGGCTACGGCGACGTCGGCAAGGGCTGCGCGCACTCGCTGCGGGCCTACGGCGCGCGCGTGGTGGTCACCGAGATCGACCCGATCAACGCCCTGCAGGCGGCGATGGAGGGCTTCGAGGTCAACACCGTCGAGAGCACCCTGGGCCGCGGCGACATCTACGTCACCACCACCGGCAACAAGGACGTGCTCACGCTCGCCCACATGCAGGCGATGAAGGACCAGGCGATCGTCTGCAACATCGGCCACTTCGACAACGAGATCCAGGTCGACGCGCTCAACGCCTCGGGCGCCGTGCGCACCAACATCAAGCCGCAGGTCGACAAGTACACCTTCGGCAACGGCAACAGCATCTTCCTGCTCGCCGAAGGGCGGCTGGTGAACCTCGGCTGCGCCACCGGCCATCCGAGCTTCGTGATGTCCAACTCGTTCTCCAACCAGACGCTGGCGCAGATCGACCTGTGGGCGAACAAGGACGCGTACGAGGCCAAGGTCTACATCCTGCCCAAGAAGCTCGACGAGGAAGTCGCGCGCCTGCACCTGGACAAGATCGGCGTGAAGCTGACCACGCTCACCGGCGACCAGGCCGCCTACCTCGGCGTGCCGGTCGATGGCCCGTACAAGCCGGACCACTACCGCTACTGAGTGCATCGCGGGCGGCCTCGGCCGCCCGCTTCGCTTCGACACCCGGCAAACGGAGCCCAGGCATGGCCGTCCGCGTCCCGATCTCCTTCGAGTTCTATCCGCCCAAGACCGACGAGCAGCGCGCGCAGCTCGACCGCACCGCAGCCAAGCTCAAGTCGCATGCGCCCGAGTACGTGTCCTGCACCTTCGGCGCCGGCGGCTCCACGCTCGACTACACGCCCGAGACCATCGACCGCCTGCACGGCCACCACGGGCTCGACGCCGCGCCGCACGTGTCCTGCGTCGGCGGCACCCGCGCCGAGCTGGCGGCGCTGTTGCAGCGCTACCGCGACATGGGCTGCCGGCGCGTGGTGGCGCTGCGCGGCGACCTGCCCTCGGGCATGGGCCATCCGGGCGAGTTCCGCTACGCCAGCGACCTGGTCGCGTTCATCCGCGGCGAGCACGGCGACCATTTCCACATCGAGGTCGGCTGCTATCCCGAGACCCATCCGCAGGCCGAGCATGCGCTGGCGGACCTGAAGCACTTCAAGGCCAAGGTCGACGCCGGCGCGAACGGCGCGATCACCCAGTACTTCTACAACGCCGACGCCTACTTCCGCTTCGTTGACGACGTGCGCGCGCTCGGCGTCGACATCCCGGTGGTGCCGGGGATCATGCCGATCTCCAACTTCATGCAGCTGCGTCGCTTCTCCGAGGCCTGCGGCGCCGAGATCCCGCGCTGGATCGGCAAGCGCATGCAGGCCTTCGGCGACGACGCCGATGCGATCCGCGAGTTCGCGGCCGAACTGGTCTCGCGGATGTGCGAGCGCCTGGTCGACGGCGGCGCGCCGGCGCTGCACTTCTACACCCTCAACCTTTCGAAGCCGACGCTGAACCTGTTGCAGAACCTGCGCTGAATTCCACGCGGGTTAAGTTCCACGGGCCGGATCGCACGCGTTGTCGACGAGGCCGGGCGGACGATGCATGCACCCCGCATGCCGCCCCGCCATGAACAGGCTCCTGCCCTGCACCGCCGCCCTCGCGCTCCTCGGCGCGTCCGTTCCCGCCGCCACGCCGGCCCTCGCATCCAGCAGTCTCCAGCGCTGCATCGGCAGCGACGGCACCGAGGTCTACACCGACCGCGCCTGCGGCCGCCTGGGCGCGAGCGCCATCCCGCTGCCGGCCGGGCTGCTGGGCAGGATCGCGCGCGACGAAACCGCGGAACGGCGCCGCGATCCACTCGCGGGCACCGTCGACGCGTCGTTGCCGCTGGATGCCGGCATGTCGCGTGCAGCGCGGCGTTCGCCGGCGTCCGGTTGCGCGAAGAGCCCGGCGCAGCTCGCGACGGACCTGCGCGGTGCGCTCGCGCTGGGCGACGTCAATCGCGTCGCGGAGAGCTACCACTGGGCCGGCATGTCGGCCAAGGCGGGCCGGCACGTGATGGATCGCCTGCAGCGACTCGCCGCGCGCAAGGCCGTGGACAGCCGCTACTACGGCAGCAGCGGCGGAATCGGCGGGATCTCCGACAGCGCCATCTTGCTCGCGAGCGCCGGCGACGACGCGATCGGCGGCACCGGCCTGCTGCAGGTCGTGCTGGGCGACGACGGCGCGCGCTCGGTGGTCGACTTCGACGTGCACCGCTACGCCGGCTGCTACTTCGTGAGCTTCTGAGCGAGGCGCGGTCACCACGCGATCGCTGAACGCGCGCGGCGGGCCGCTGCGGTCGCGCCACTTTCCGTCGCCCGCACCCGCGGCTAGTCTTGCGCGATGCGTCTTCGCGCCTGCTGCCTCATCGCCCTCGCCTTCGCCGCGGCCCTGTCCTGCCCGGCGCGCGCCGACGCGCAGATCAGGCGCTGCACCGCGCCCGACGGCCAGGTGATCTTCACCGACCGCGCCTGCGCGGACGTCGGCGGCACCGATCGTCCCGCGCCGGCGGTGCATTCGCCGGTCTACGGCGGCAAGCCGTGGGCGCGCGGATGCCAGCGCAGCCTGCGCGACCTGGTGTTCGAGGTGACCACGTCGATCGACAGCCGCGACACCAACCGCCTGGCCGGCGTCTACGACTGGAACGGCATGTCCAACCGCAGCGGCTATGCCGTGCTCGGGCGCCTGGACGCGATCGCCAACCGCCCGCTGCTCGATGTGAGCCCAGTGCTGCCCGATCCGCAGCTGCGCATGGACGCCGAAGGCGGCGTCACCGTCAGCGGCGTCGATGCGCAGGCGTTGCCCGGCGCGACGGTGGTGCGGCGCGCGCCGGTCGCGCTGCGGCTGGAGCAGACCCTGTCCAACGGCTCCACGCCTTCGCGCACCGTGTTCGGCCTGCGCCGACGCATGGGCTGCTGGTGGATCACGCTCTAGCGAATGCGCGAGCAAGCCTGTCCGGCGCAGCGGGAATCCCGGCGAATCCACGACGTGCGTCGACTGCTTCGCCGCTGCGAAACGTCTCGCGCCGCGCGCGAAAGAATGGGTTGCCCGGGCGTTCCCGGGCGGGACACTCGCAGCGCGCAGGCCGCGGGCACGGGTGCCGCCGGCGTGAATCGGGCAGAATGTGGCTTTTCCACCGAGGGCCGCCCGCATGCAGTACCCCGAATGGATCTGGCACAACGGCGGCATCAAGCCGTGGGCCGAGGCGACCACGCACGTGATGTCGCATGCGGTGCACTACGGCTCGTCGGTGTTCGAGGGCATCCGCAGCTACGACACACCCAACGGACCTGCGATCTTCCGCCTCGGCGACCACAACCGCCGCCTGTTCGCCTCGGCGCGGATCTACGAGATGGAGATCCCGTACACGCTCGACCAGGTCAACGCCGCCTGTCGCGAGGTGCTGGCGAAGAACGGGCTGTCCAAGGCCTACCTGCGCCCGGTGGCCTGGCGCGGGCTGGGCGGATTCGGGCTGTCGGCGCAGACGCCGGTCGACGTCGCGGTGGCCGCTTGGCAAATGGGCCCGTACCTGGGCGAAGGCGTGCTCGACCAGGGCATCGACGCCTGCGTGTCGAGCTGGCAGCGGTTCGCGCCCAACACCATCCCCGCGGGCGCCAAGGCCGGCGGCAACTACCTGTCGGGGCAGCTGATCGCGCGCGAGGCGCGGCGCCTGGGCTTCGGCGAAGGCATCGCGCTCGCGTCCACCGGCCTGCTCAGCGAGGGCGCGGGCGAGAACATCTTTCTGGTGTTCGACGGCGCGCTGCACACCACGCCGGTGAGCGCGGCGCTGCTCAACGGCATCACCCGCAACAGCCTGATCACGCTCGCGCGCGACGCCGGCATCACCGTCGTCGAGCGCGACATGCCGCGCGAATACCTCTACCTGTGCGACGAGCTGTTCATGTGCGGCACCGCCGCGGAGGTCACGCCGATCCGTTCGGTCGACGGCCGCCAGGTCGGCGCCGGCAAGGCCGGCCCGGTGACGCGGCGGATGCAGGAGCTGTTCTTCGGCCTGTTCGACGGCACCACGCCCGACAAGTACGGCTGGCTCGACCCTGCGTAGGGTGGGCCGGCCCACCATCACCCATCCGCCAGGTCGCGACAGTCAACGAGCGGAACACCGGCGCCCGTCATCGCCGTGCGCGATCGATCCCGTTTCGCCGCAGCCGCCCCCAAGACCTCGCGGCTCAAGCCGCTCCCACGAGCGCACGGACGCCGGCGTGACCGGGAAACCCCGCGTGCCTACGCAGCCCGCCCTTCCGCGAACGTCAGCGTCGCCACCACGCCCTTCTCCTCGCCCGGCACAACGCGCACGTCCCAGCCGTACAGCGCGCACAGCCGGCGCACGATCGACAGGCCGATGCCGCCGCCCTGCGAATGCTCGGCGTGGGTGCCGCGGTAGCCGCGCTCGAACAGACGCGCCGCGTCCTCCGCGCTCAGGCCCGGCCCCGAATCGACGACCTCGACCGCGCCGTCGAGGATCCGCACGATCACCTCGCCCTGGGTGGTGTACTTCACCGCGTTGCCGATCAGGTTGCCGAGCGCGACGTTGACCGCCGACTCCGGCGCGTCGACCACGAGCTCGCGCTCGCCGTCCTCCATGCGCAGCTCCAGCGGCTTGGCGCCGACCTGGCTGCGGTGGGCGTCGAGCAGCTGCTCGGCGACGCGCGGGACGTTGGTGGCGCCGTGGCCGCGCTCGTTGCGCGAAAGCAGCAGCAGCGCGGTGATCAGGTCGGTGCACTGCTGCTCGGCGCGCTGGATGCGCTGCAGCCGCGCCTGCGTCTTCTCGTCCAGGTCCGGCTTGGACAGCAGCAGCTCCACCGCGCCCTTGACCACCGCCAGCGGCGTGCGCAGCTCGTGGCTGACGTCGGCGTTGAACTCGCGGTCGCGCTGCACCACCTCGGTCAGCCGCGCGGCGTAGTCGTCCAGCGCGGAGGCGAGCTGGCCGACTTCGTCGTCGGGGAAGTGCGCCGCCAGGGGCCCGGGCCGGGCGTCGTCGCCGCTGTCCTGCAGGCGCTGCGCGAGCTCCGACACCGGGCTCATCACGCGCGAGGCCGCCCACCAGCCGATCAGCAGCGACAGCAGCGTGAACACCAGCACCGAGCCGTAGATGGCGCGGTTGAACTGCTGCTCGCCGCGCGCCGTCTGCGACATGTCGTAGGCGAGGAAGAACCAGGAGTTGGGCGCCTTGCGCACCGCCAGCTTGTAGAAGAACGTGGTGCCGGCCTCGTCCGTGCCCTTCATGCCGTAGATGCCGTCGGGCAGCGCGCCCCATTCGGGGAAGTCGGTGCGCAGGCGCTGGCTGTCGGGCGCGAACACGTATGCGCGCATCTGCTGCACCGGCAGGTCCGGCGTAGTCTGGGGGTTGTTGTAGTAGCGCCGCGCGAACTCGTCGATGTTCTTGTTCATCACGTCTTCGACGAGCGCGTTCTCGACCCGGTTGCGCGTCCAGTTGGTCGCGAACGCGAACAGCGCCGTCAGCCCGAACCCGAGCAGGACGAACGACAGGATGATGCGGCTGCGCAGCCGCCGCCGGTACCGGCGCTTGCGCGCGAGCGCGCGCTCAGGAAGCGGCATCGGGCGCGGCGATGCGGTATCCGATGCCATGGCGGGTCTGGATCAGCAGCGTCGGGAACGGCTTGTCGACCACCGCGCGCAGGCCATGAATGTGCACCCGCAGCGAGTCCGAGTCCGGCAGCTCCTCGCCCCACACCCGCGTTTCCAGCTCCTGGCGGGTGACCACCGCGGGCGAGGCCTCCATCAGCGCCTGCAGGATCTTCAGCGCGGTCGGGTTGAGCTGCAGCAGCTTGCCCTCGCGGCGCACCTCGAGGGTGTCGAGGTTGTACTCCAGGTCCGCCACCTCCAGCACCCGCGTCTGCACGCCGCGGCCGCGGCGCGCCAGCGCGTTCAGGCGCACCTCGACCTCCTGCAGCGCGAACGGCTTGATCAGGTAGTCGTCGGCGCCGGAGTCGAAGCCGGCCAGCTTGTTGTCCAGCGAGTCGCGCGCGGTGAGCATGAGCACCGGGGTCTGCTTGCGCGCCTCGTTGCGCAGCTTGCGGCAGACCTCCAGGCCGTCCATGCCGGGCAGGTTGAGGTCGAGCACGATCGCGTCGAAGTCGTGCACCACCGCCAGGTGCAGGCCGGTCACGCCGTCGGCGGCGAAGTCCACGGTGTGGCCGCGGTCCTCGAGGTAGTCGCCGAGGTTGGCGGCGATGTCCTGGTTGTCTTCGATGACGAGGATGCGCATCGGTGGCTGGGTCCTTTGGGGTCCATGTCGGACCGTGGCGGCGCCGCGCGGTTCAACGGCGCCGCGCGACCCCGGGATTCTGGCACACGCGCGCCGCGGCAAGCGTGGCCGCGGGCGCGGCATAAAAAGGCCCAAGCGAGGTGGTCGCTTGGGCCGAAAAGGTACTGCCCCGATAACCGTAATCTGCCGACTGACCTGATGGAACGTCTGGAGAGAGCTGCGGATTCCGGTCCCGACGACGTTACGACCGGGGCGGTTAGGCCCCTGTTAAACAGAAAGTTGGTTTTTCGTTAAGCCCGCTTGCGGCGTCCTTTCGGCGCCGCCGGCGCGGCCACCGGGCGGGCCGTGGCGGCCACGTGCTCGATGATCCGGCCGGCGATGTCGACCCCCGTGGCCTCCTCGATGCCCTCCAGCCCGGGCGAGGAATTGACCTCCAGCACCAGCGGACCGCGGCTGGAGCGGATCAGGTCGACCCCGGCCACGCCCAGCCCGAGCACCTGCGCCGCCCGCACCGCCATGGCCTGCTCGGCGGCGGTGGCGCGGGCCGCGCTGCCGCTGCCGCCGCGGTGCAGGTTGGAGCGGAAGTCGCCCTGCGGCGCCTGCCGGCGCATCGCCGCGACCACCTTGTCGCCGACCACGAAGCAGCGCAGGTCCGCGCCCTTGGCCTCCTCGATGAACTCCTGCACCAGGAAGTGCGCGTACAGCCCGCGCAGGGTCTCGATCACGCTGCGCGAGGCCGACGGCTTCTCGGTCAGCATCACGCCGCTGCCCTGGGTGCCCTCGTTGAGCTTGATCACGTGCGGCGGCGGGCCGAGCATCGACAGCAGGTCGCCGGTGTCGTCCGGGTTGTCGCCGAACACCGTCACCGGCAGGCCGATCCCCTGCGCGGCGAGCAGCTGGTGGCAGCGCAGCTTGTCGCGCGCGCGCGCGATCGCCACCGACGGGTTGGGCGTGGAGCAGCCCATCAGCTCGAACTGGTGCAGCACCGCGTTGCCGTAGCGGGTGATCGAGGCGCCGATGCGCGGGATCACCGCGTGGTAGCCGGCGATCGACCGGCCCTTGTAGTGCATGTCGAAGCCGTCGGCGCTGATGCGCATGTAGCAGCGCAGCGGGTCGAGCACGCGCACGCTGTGGCGGCGCTCGCGCGCGGCCTCCACCAGGCGCCGGGTCGAGTACAGCTTGCTGTTGCGCGAGAGGATCGCGAGCTTCATGGAGGATTGCCGGTCAGGCGGCGCGGCGGCCGGCCGTGGATGGAGGAGCGTGCGGGATCGACCGTGAACGCGCCGGCGATGGCGGTGCGGCCCAGCAGCATCGGGAACAGCATGCCGCGGCGATCTGTCAGGTTGATTTCGATCTCGCGCTCCACCCCGGCCAGGCGCAGCCGGGTGGCGAGGAAGACGCGGCGCGTGCGGCGGCCGCCGGAATCGGCGACCTCGCGCTCGTCGAGCACCGGCGCGCACGCCTCGATCGACGCGCCGTGCGCGCGCAGCGGGGTGATCCGGAAGCCCACCCAGGGCGCGCCACCCTCGGTGTAGCGCCATTGGGCGTCGACATGCAGCGCGGAGCTGCGCGCGCCGGTGTCGACCTTGGCGCGCAGCCGCGGGATGCGCAGCGCCGGCAGCGCCACCCATTCCCGCCAGCCGAGGACGATGGGATCAGTCATGGGACGCCGGGATCGCGAGGTTGGGGGATGGGGATCGCACCGGCGGATCGCGCCGGTTGCACGCTGCCGCCGCTAGCGGCGCCGCCCGCGCCACGCATCGGCGCCCCGACCAAAAACGGCGGCCCGCCTGCAGGGCGCGCCGCCGTCGGAAGCTGGAGCGGGTGATGGGAATCGAACCCACGCTATCAGCTTGGGAAGCTGAAGTTCTACCATTGAACTACACCCGCGGGGCGGCCAGTCTATGCCCGTTGCGCGGACCGTGGCAATCCACCAGGCACCGCGCAGGAAGAAGGGCCCCGAAGGGCCCTTCCGGATGCGACGCCAGGTCGGTCAGAAGCTGCTTCCGACCGTCGCGAACACGCTGGCGTTGTTGCCGCCGCCCTGGGCGATGGTGGCGCTGGCGCCGATGTTGGCGTCCAGGCCGAACATCGTGGTGCGCGCGCCGAACACCACGGTGCTGTAGTTGCGGTCGTAGTCCAGGCCGGGCACCGCGTACTCGAGCGAGCCCGGGATCGACTGCGCGCGGGCGAAGACCTGCTTGTCGCCCTCCTCGAACTCGCGGTCGTAGGTGAGCCTGGCGTACGGCACCAGGTGGTCGTTGATCGCGTAGCTGGCCTGCCAGCCGATGCTGCCGATCAGCGAGTCGAAGCTCTGGTCGGCGTAGGCGAGCGAGGTCGACAGCGCCGGATCGCTTTCCTCGTAGCCATCGACGTCCACCTGCTGCGAGACCACGGCGACCACCGGGCCGTGCCGCAGCGCGCCGCTGCCGAAGTTCCAGCCGGCATTGACCGCGGCGGTGAGGTTGTCGCCGTCGGGCGAGCCCGAATGCACGCGCGTGGCCTGGCCAAGCCGCAGCTTGCGGTCGACGTCGAACGACAGCTGCGTCCAGCTCAGCTGGCCGTTGACCCATGCCCCGCCCTCGCCGTACCAACCGGCGAAACCGCCGACGGTGGCGTCGGACTGCTCGAACTTGCCGCCGTTGCGGCCGAAGTCGATGCGGCCGCGGCCGTAGCCGGCGAACGCGCCGAACACCAGGTTGCCTCGATTCCAGTCCACGCCGCCGGCCAGCGCGGGGATCGCGCCGTCGTAGTCGTCGCCGTCGCCGTAGCGCTGGAAGTCGCCGCGCAGGTTGGTCCACCAGCGCATGCCGTCGGCTTCCGGCGCGCCCGTCACGTGGGAAGCGACGACGTCGGCGCGTCCGCGCCCGGTGGTCGCCGCCGAACGCGGCAGCACCGCGACCTGGCGCGGGCCCTCGAGCATGTTGATCGCCAGCTGGCTGATCGCCTCGTGCGCGGCGGCGCTGGGGTGCACGCCGTCGGCGAACAAATAGCTGCTGGCCGCGTTGGGATCGACATAGGACGCCGGGTTGCAGAACAGCGAGGAGTCGCCCGCCGGCGCCGGCTGCACGCCGCATCCGGCCGAGGTGACATTGGCGAAGCCGTACAGGCCGGGATCGGCCACGACTTCCTGCAGGAAGTGGAAGGTGTCGACCGGGATCACATGCAGCCCGGCGCTGGCCAGCCCGCCGAACAGCGCGTCATTGTAGGCGGTCGCCAGCCCGGTGCCCTGGGCCATCGCGACCGGCCCGCCGGCGCGCGAGGACGGGGTCAGGCCGATGTCGGGGATGTTCGGCACCAGCACGTACTGCGCGCCGGCCGCCTGCAGCGTGCCGACGATGCCGACCTGCGCGGTGACCGCGCCGCCGATGATCGCCTGCGCCTGCGACGGGTCGGCCGCCACCGCGAACAGGTCGTTGGCGCCGCCCCACACGGTGTACAGCGCGTCCGGATCGGCCTGGCCGCCATTGGCTGCCAGGTAGTTGTTCGCCTGCGTGGCCAGCGACGGGATCGGGCCGAGTCCGCCGGTGGCGTCGATGCCGACGCGGGCGCCGCCGGCGGCGTAGTTGTCGCCCGACTGCCCGTTGCCGTTGGGCGAGGCGTCGGTGCCGTAGTAGTCGGCCAGGTGCTCCGACCACACCAGGCCGGGGTTGGTGGTGAAGCGGCCGATCAGCGCGCCCGAGGGCCCGACGACCTGGATCAGCACCGGCCGGAAGTAGCCGGCGTCGGTGAGGCTGTCGCCGAAGAACACGGTCTGGCTGTACGGGCTGCCGTCGGCGAAGGCCGGCGCGGCGGCCAGCGCGAGCGCGGCGGCGAGGGTGTGGCGGATCGGGCGCGACAGCAACGTCATGGAGGTCTCCTGTGGAGGTCGCCGCCCAGGCGTACGGGGGCGGATGGTTGCGCATGGTTCCACGAACACCCCATGGCGCTCAAGGTGCGCCGCGGCATCCGCGTCCCGGCGCGAGCCGCGTGCGGGTGCGGCGGCCGCGACGACGGGCGACAATGCGCGCATGGACATCCTGCTCAACGGCGACCCCGTGCCTCTGCCCGACCACACCACCCTGGCCGCGCTGCTGGAGGCGCGCGACCTCGCGCAGCGCCGGGTGGCGGTGGAGATCAACGGCGAGATCGTGCCGCGCAGCCGCCATGGCGAGCACGTGCTGCGCGAGGGCGACCGGGTCGAGGTGGTGCACGCGCTCGGCGGCGGCTGAAGCAATCCATGATGCAGCACCGGCGGAAGCCGCGGCCCCGATTTGCCGAGGGTCGCGGCTTCCGCCGCTCCTACACACGCCGCGCGCTTCGGCGATAATCCGGCGATGACCACCCAAGCACATCACGACGACGTCCTCGTCGTCGCCGGAAAGCCGTATCGCTCGCGCCTGCTGACCGGCACCGGCAAGTTCAGGGACCTGGACGAGACCCGCGCCGCCACCGAGGCCGCCGGCGCGCAGATCGTCACCGTCGCCATCCGCCGTACCAACATCGGGCAGGACCCGGGCCAGCCCAACCTGCTCGACGTGCTGCCGCCGGACCGGTTCACGATCCTGCCCAACACCGCCGGCTGCTACACCGCCGAGGAGGCGGTGCGCACCTGCCGGCTCGCGCGCGAGCTGCTCGACGGCCATAGGCTGGTCAAGCTCGAGGTGCTGGGCGACCAGAAGACGCTGTTCCCGGACGTGGTGCAGACGCTCGAAGCCGCCGAGCGGCTGGTCGCCGACGGCTTCGACGTGATGGTCTACACCTCCGACGACCCGATCCTGGCCAGGCGCCTGGAGGAAATCGGCTGCGTCGCGGTGATGCCGCTGGCCGCGCCGATCGGCTCGGGCCTGGGCATCCAGAACAAGTGGAACCTGCTGGAGATCGTCGAGAACGCCAAGGTGCCGGTGATCGTCGATGCCGGCGTCGGCACCGCCTCCGACGCCGCGATCGCGATGGAGCTGGGCTGCGACGGCGTGCTGATGAACACCGCGATCGCCGGCGCCAGGGACCCGGTGCTGATGGCCCGCGCGATGCGGCTGGCGGTCGAGGCCGGCCGCGCCGCCTTCCGCGCCGGCCGCATCCCGCGAAAGCGCTACGCCAGCGCCTCCTCGCCGGTGGACGGGCTGATCGGCTGACATGACCGACCCCTTCCACAGCGACGGCGCGAAGGTTCCCCCCAAGCCGTTCACCGTCGAGGAAGGGCGACGCCGGGTCCGCAGCTTCGTGCTGCGGCAGGGACGCTTCACGCCGGCGCAGCAGCGCGCGTTCGACGAGCTGTGGCCGCGCTTCGGGCTCGATTACGCCGGCACGCCGCGCGATTTCGACGCCGCGTTCGGCCGCAGCGCGCCGCGCGTGCTGGAAATCGGCTTCGGCAACGGCGAGGCGCTGCGCTTCGCGGCCGCGCGCGACCCGGCGCGCGACCACGTCGGCATCGAGGTCCATGCTCCGGGCGTGGGCCGGCTGCTCAACGCGCTGGCCGCCGACGACGCCCGCAACGTGCGCGTCTACCACCACGACGCGGTCGAGGTGCTCGAACACGAGGTCGCCGACGGCGCGCTCGACGAGATCCGCATCTACTTCCCCGACCCCTGGCACAAGAAGCGCCACAACAAGCGCCGCCTGCTGCAGCCGGCGTTCGCCGCGCTGCTGGCGCGCAAGCTCGCGCCGGGCGGGCGCCTGCATCTGGCCACCGACTGGCAGGATTACGCCGAGCACATGTGGGACGTGCTCGACGCCACCCCCGGCCTGCGCAACCGCGCCGGCCCGCGCGGCCACGTGCCGCGCCCGGACTGGCGCCCGCAGACGCACTTCGAGGCGCGCGGGCAGCGGCTGGGGCACGGGGTGTGGGATTTGCTGTATGACCGTGATGCGTAACTGGATTCCGACACCCCGATCCCGGCCGTAATGGACACCGCCCTCACCCTCACCACCGACATGGAGCTCGTGCTCGGGCTGGTCGTGCTGACGATGGTGCTGTTCCTGTTCGAGCGCGTGCGTGCGGACGTGGTGGCGCTGGTGGTGCTGGTGGTGCTGGGCCTGACCGGGCTGGTCGCGCCGGAAGACATCTTCAACGGCTTCTCGTCCAACGCGGTGATGAACGTGATCGCGACGATGATCCTGGGCATGGGCCTGGACCGCACCGGCGCGCTCAACCGGCTCGCCGGCTGGCTGCTGCGGCGCTCGCGCGGGGTGGAGCAGAAGCTGCTGCTGTATTCCTCGGCGATCGCCGGCATCAACTCCTCGATCATGCAGAACACCTCGGTGACGGCGCTGTACCTGCCGATCGCCTCGCGGCTGTCGGCGCGCACCGGCGTGAGCCTGTCGCGGCTGTTGATGCCGATCTCGGCGGCGATCATCATGGGCGGCGGGCTGACCATGGTCGGCAACTCGCCGCTGATCCTGCTCAACGACCTGCTGGTCGCGGCCAACGCCAACCTGCCCTCGGGCGTGGCCACGCTGGAGCCGCTGCGGATGTTCGCGCCGATGCCGATCGGCCTCGCGCTGCTGCTCGCCGGGCTGGCCTATTTCCACTTCTTCGGCAACAAGCAGCTGCGCGACGACACCGACAAGGGCGTGACGCCCGCGCGCACGCAAAGCTACTTCGCCAAGTCCTACGGGATCGAGGGCGAGGTGTTCGAGCTCACCGTCAGCGCCGACAGCCCGCTGGTCGGCATGTCGCTGGGCGAGGCCGAGGCGCTGCACGGCGCACCGCTGCTGCTGGCGCTCAAGACCGGCAACGAATCGCGGCTGGCGCCGCCCGGCGACGCGCGCATCTGGGTCGGCAGCGTGCTCGGCGCGATGGGGCCGCGCCAGCAGGTCGCCGATTTCTCGCAGAACCAGTTCCTGCGCATGAGCACGCGCCTGCGCGAGTTCGGCGACCTGTTCAACCCCAGCCGCGCCGGCATCTCCGAGGCGGTGGTGCCGCCGACGTCGAGCTTCATCGGCAAGACCCCGGGCGACCTGCACCTGCGCAAGAGCCACGGCATCAGCCTGCTGGCGATCAACCGCGACAAGGAAGTGCTGCGCGAGAACGTGCGCACCGTGCCGCTGCGCGCCGGCGACATGCTGGTGCTGCACAGCATCTGGCAGGACCTGGCGCAGACCGCGGCCAGCCGCGACTTCGTCGTCGTCACCGATTACCCGAAGGGCGAGCAGCGGCCGCACAAGTTCAAGGTCGCGATGGTGATCTTCGCCGTCACCATGCTGATCGCCCTGTCGTCGAGGATCCCGACCTCGATCGCGCTGATGGCGGGCGTGGCCGGCATGCTGGTCAGCGGCGTGCTGAAGATGGACGAGGCCTACGCGGCGATCAACTGGAAGACCGTGTTCCTGATGGCCTGCCTGATCCCGCTGGGCTGGGCGATGGACTCCAGCGGCGCGGCGGCATGGGTCGCCGGGCACACGATCGAGCGCCTGCCCGAGGGCCTGCCGGTGTGGCTGATCCAGCTGGCGATGGCGCTGCTGACCACGCTGTTCTCGCTGGTGATCAGCCACGTCGGCGCGACCATCGTGATGGTGCCGCTGGCGATCAACCTGGCGCTGGCGGTGGGCGGCAACCCGACCGCGTTCGCGCTGATCGTGGCGCTGTCGGCGTCGAACAACTTCATGACCGCGTCCAACCCTTCGATCTCGATGATCACCGGCCCCGCCGGCTACACCGCGCGCGACATGTGGCGCGTGGGCGGCCCGCTGTCGCTGGTCTACACGACGATCGTGGTGCTGATGGTGAACCTGCTGTTCTGAGCGCGGGTGCTGGCGAACTCGGGCTTGTCATCCCGAGCGCAGCGAGGGATCCACCCGACGCCAGGCAGGAGGAAGGATCCCTCGCTGCGCTCGGGATGACACGGGAAGGCCGCCGGCGCTTGCGCGAAAGCGTTGGAGACGGAGTCCGGCCTACGCCAGCACCACGTGGCCGTCACGCACCGCGACGGCGACCGGGCGCAGCGCGTCGCCGCGGCAGGGGCCTGCGATGCAGGTGCCGCCGGCGGTCTCGAAGGTCGCGCCGTGCACGGCGCAGACCAGGTGGCCTTCGCGGCTCTTGAGGAACTGCCCGGGCGCCCAGTCGAGCCGGCGGCCCGCGTGCGGGCAGATGTTGAGCCAGGCGCGGACCGCGTCGCCGTCGCGATGCAGGATCAGCGATTCGGGATCGCCCTCGATGGCGGCTTCGGCCTCGGCGAACGCGCCGTCCGCAAGCTGCGACAGCGGCAGCAGGCGGACGTCGCCGTCACCCGCATTTAACGAACCGCTTACATCTTCGCCCATCGTGCGTCCGATACTCCGTCACCTGTCCGTCATCGTACCGCGCAAGCCCAGCATGTCCGCACGCCTGTTCCGCCTGTTCCATACCCGCTTCCCCGCCGGATTCGCGGCCGCGTTCGCGCCGCGCAAGCCGCGGCATCCGCTCGCGCGGCTGCTGTTCGGCCTGGCGGGGCTGGCGCTGCTCGCGGTGCTGCTGGTGGTCGGCGTGTTCGTGGGCGCGGCGATGCTGGCCGGCGGGCTGCTGGCGCGGCTGCTGCGCCAGCGCGGCAAGCCGACGGCGGGCCGGCGCGTGGTGGACGCCGAATACCGCGTCGTGCCCAAGGCCGGCGAACCGCTGCTGCGCTGAGCGCCGCCGGGTCGCGATACCCGGTTCCCGCCGACACTTCCGGATCACGCCATGGCCGCCGACCCGCGCGACGTCATCCCTGCGCCTGCCTGCCCGCGCCTGCCGGTGCGCGGCGGCGGCCACTTCCCGGTGCACCGCATCTACTGCGTCGGCCGCAACTTCGCCGACCACGCGCGCGAGATGGGCGCGGCGGCGCCGGCCTCGCAGGCCGAACGCGGCCAGCCGGTGTTCTTCCTCAAGCCGGCCGACGCCGTCGCCGTCGACGGGCAGGTCGACTATCCGCCGGGCACCAACGACCTGCACCACGAGATCGAACTGGTGGTCGCGCTCGGCCGCGACGCCGCGCCCGGCGCGCTGGATCGCGACGCCGCGCAGGCGCTGGTGCTCGGCTACGGCATCGGCCTGGACCTGACCCGCCGCGACCTGCAGGCCGCGGCCAAGGCCAAGGGCCTGCCCTGGGACACCGGCAAGGCCTTCGACCAGTCGGCGCCGGCCAGCGAGCTCGTGCCGGCCGCGCAGGTCGGCGAGCTCGCCCCGCGCACCCTCTCGCTCGAGGTGAACGGCGTGCTCCGCCAGCGCTCGCGCCTGGACCAGCTCATCTGGGACGTGCCCGACATCCTCATCGAGCTCTCGCGGCTGTACGCGCTGCGCGCCGGCGACCTGGTGTTCATGGGCACGCCCGCGGGCGTGGCCGCGCTGCGGCCGGGCGACGCCTGCGTCGGCCGCCTGGACGACCTGCTCGAGCTGCGCTGCCGCATCGCGCCGCCGCGTGTAGGCTAGCCGCTCGGGATCGATGCGACGGTTCCGCCCGCGCACCCGGTGGAAATGGGCGCGCGTGGCCCGCGCCGCTGGATCCCGGAACAGCTCCAGTCATTCCACAAGCACCCAGGGAGGCAGTCCGATGGGCATGATGAGTGAGTTCAAGGAATTCGCGATGCGCGGCAGCGTCATCGACCTGGCCGTCGGCGTCGTGATCGGCGCGGCGTTCGGCAAGATCGTCACCGCGCTGGTCGACAAGGTGATCATGCCGCCCATCGGCCTGCTGGTCGGCGGCGTCGATTTCTCCAAGTGGGCGATCACGCTCAAGGAAGCCACCGTCGACGCGGCCGGGAAGGAGATCCCGGCGGTGGTGATCGGCATCGGCGAGTTCCTCAACACCGTGATCCAGTTCGTCATCCTGGCCTTCGCGATCTTCCTGATGATCAAGGCGATCAACCGCGTGAGCCGGCCCGATCCCGCGGTGCCCGCCGCGCCGCCGGAAGACGTGCTGCTGCTGCGCGAGATCCGCGACTCGCTGCGGAAGTAGTTCCTCGTTCTTCGTTCCGATCCCATGGCGCGAGGCGGGTCCTCGCGCCACGGGAGGCGTGCAGCCAGGGGCCCACGAGCGGCACGCGGACGACGGGATGCGTCGATGCGCACGCTCGGTCCGTTCCTCCGGCAAGCAGGCGGGCGGTGATCACGCGGACGGGATCGCTCCGTTCGATCACGCGGCGAGCGTCGGTATTCGATGCCCCGGTCACGACCGATCATGACTTGTGCCACGGGTCGCGAAGCCGCGGGGGTGCCACCCTCGCGGCTTCGTCTTTTCCCCGCCTGCCGATCGTCCCGCGCTGCCTGCGGCGGGCGGGGCGTGCGGCATCACAGGAGACCCGCATGCGCCTCGCCCCGCTGCTGCTTGCCATCGCCCTCGCCGCCCCGCTCGCGCAGGCCGCCCATGCGCAGACAAGGATTCCCGACGAGGCGCTCGCGCAGGCCGCGCAGGTGCGCGAGCAGGCGCTGGCGAGCGACCTGGGCTGGCAGGTCATCGAATCGCTGACCACCGAGGTCGGCCCGCGCCTGGCGGGCAGCGAGGCCGACGCGCGCGCGGTGGAATGGGCCGAGGCGAAGTTCCGCGAGCTCGGCTACGACAAGGTGTGGACCGAGCCGGTGACGTTCCCGAAGTGGGTGCGCCGGAGCGAGCACGCCGAAGTGCTCGGCGCGCACGCGCAGCCGCTGCTGCTCACCGCGCTGGGCGGCAGCCCCGGCGGCACGGTCGAGGGCGAGGTGGTGCGCTTCGCCGACCTCGATGCGCTCAAGGCCGCGCCGGACGGCTCGCTCACCGGCAAGATCGCCTTCGTCGACTACCGCATGAAGAAGCAGCGCGACGGCGGCGACTACCGCAACGGCGGCGGCATCCGCTGGGGCGGTCCGTCGGTGGCGATCCGCAAGGGCGCCAAGGCGTTCCTGATGCGCTCGGCGGGCACCGATTCCAGCCGCGCGCCGCACACCGGCAACACCGGCTTCGAGGAGGGGCTCGCGCCGATCCCGTCGGCCGCGCTGTCGATGCCGGACGCCGACCAGCTCGCGCGCCTGCTCGCGCTCGGCCCCACCCGCGTGCGCGTCGCGCTCGACTGCGGCTTCGACGGCGAATACACCTCGCACAACGTGATCGGCGAGATCACCGGCAGCGAGCGTCCCGACGAGATCGTGCTCACCGGCGGCCACCTCGATTCCTGGGACCCGGGCACCGGCGCGATCGACGACGCCGCCGGCATCGCCATCAGCATGGCCGCCGGCGCGCTGCTCAAGCCACTGCACCCGAAGCGCACGCTGCGCGTGGTCGCCTTCGCCAACGAGGAGCAGGGCCTGTTCGGCGGCCGCGCCTATCTCGCCGCGCACGAAAAGGACATCGGCAAGCACGTCATCGCCGCCGAGAGCGACTTCGGCGCCGGCCGCATCTATGGCTTCGACAGCAGCGCGCGCGAGAGCGAGAAGGCCGCGGTGGCGCAGCTGGCGCAGGCGCTGGCGCCGCTGGGCATCGAGCTGCTGCCCGGCCAGGGCGACCCGGAATCCGACATCGGGCCGATGGCATCGCGCGGCATGGCCTGGGCCTGGCTCGGCCACGACGGCACCGACTACTTCGACCTGCACCACACCGCCGAGGACACCCTCGACAAGGTCGACCCGAAGGCGCTGGCGCAGAACGTCGCCGCCTACGCGGTGTTCACCTGGCTCGCCGCGCAGGCCGACGGCGGCTTCGGCAGCGCGCCGAAGGCCGCCGACGCGAAGGACTGACGCCGCGGGGCCTTTGTGGGAGCGGCTTCAGCCGCGAGCTTTTCCGCACGGCCGCGCGGGGCCAAAGCTCGCGGCTGAAGCCGCTCCCACAGGTTCGTCCTCCTTCATCGCATCGCGGCCACGCGCGGCGCTGCGGCCGATGCGTCGCCGCGCATCCAGCCGATCCATGCGTCGCGGCCGCCGCCGCGATCGCGCATCGCCAGCCCGCGCACTACGCCGTTGCCGTCGAGCAACAGCAGCCGCTCCGCCGGCGCCCCATCGAGCGTGAAGCGCACGCGGCGGCCGGGCGCGCGCGGATCGAGGCGGTTGCCGACCGCGACCACCTGCATTCCGCTCGTATCGAGCACGCGCAGCGCGCCCGGCGCGGGCGCGCGATCCAGCCATCGCGCTTCCGGCCAGGCGAACATCGCCTTGCCGGCGTCGCGCAGACGAGGCAGTGACGCCGCGAGTTCGGACGGCACCGTTTCACCCAGCGGCAGGCCGGGCTCGACCACGCCGACCGCCGCCGCCAGCGCGGTCCGCTCGGCCACCACGCGCACGTGGCCACCGAGCCTGGCCATCCACAGTTGGCTGGGCAGCAGCGCGAGCGCGACGCACACCGTCGCCGCCAGCGCGCGCGCCGGCCGGCGCGCATGCGCGATCGAGGCGAGCAGCAGGCCGGCCCAGAACAGGCTCGACCACACCACGTAGCGCGGCGCCAGCAGCTGCTCCGGATGCGCGTCGAAGTAGCCCAGCCGCACCACCGCGATCATCGCGCCGGTCGCCGCGGCGAAGCACGCCAGCGCGATGCCGGGCAAAGCGGCGGCGGTGCGGTCGCGCCACGCACGCCACGCCAGCGCGGCGAGCCAGGCCAATCCGCCGAGCCCGATCAACGACTGCGGCCAGCGCGCCAGCAGCACCGGGCCGAACATGGCCGTGTACCCCAGCGCGACCGCCTGCGCCGGCGCGCGCGCCGCGGCCACCGGCACCTGCGCCGCCACCTGCGGATCCAGCAGCGGCCAGGCGGCGTATACGAAAGGCCCGGACAGCCAACGCAGCAGCAGCCCGGCCTGCCGCAGCGGCGCGACCGAGAACGCCGCGCCGGTGCCGCCGTCCGCCTGCAGCAGCACCAGCGTCGCCACGAGGCCGACGCCGAACGCGGCCCACTGCCGCCACGGTGCGCGCCGCAGCGCCAGCACCGCGGCGAATCCCGCGAAGCAGGCGATGCCGCTGCCGAACGAGAACGCGGCGGCCAGGCCGCAGGCCGCGGCCAGCGCGGCGTCGCGCGTGCCCGCCGCGCCTTCGCGCCCGCGCGCCAGCGCGTGCACGCCCAGCGCCAGCAGCAGCGTCACCGCGTAGGCGTGCACCGACTCGTTGCCGTGCGCCAGCGCGCGGACGTTGCCGAGCCAGCACACGCCCAGCACCACCGCCAGCAGCGCCGCGGCGCGCGTGCCCGCATCCGCCTGCGTGCGCAGGCCGCGCGCCAAGACCAGCACCGTCGCCAGCGCCAGCGCGATGCCGACCGCGACCTGCACCCACTGCCCGGCGTCGAAGGCGCGCAGCTCGAACACGCGCACGAGGTTGGGCAGCAGCTCGTGGTGACCGTTGTCGGGCGCGAGCACGTCCTGCGGGAACGGCGCCTGCAGGAAGTGGGCGAGGAAGCGCCAGGCATCCGCGTACGGCACGCGCGGCGACAGCCACCACATCGCCGCGACGCCGGCCAGCGCGTACAGCACCGCCAGCGCCAGCGCCGCGAAGACGAGCCATCGCAACCGTCCTTCCCCGTTCGCAGCCCTCACCGTGCCCGCATCCACTGCGCCAGCAGCACCGCGGTGGCGGCGGCGACGTTGAGGCTCTCGACCGCGCCGCTGCCGGGAATCGACAGGCGCAAGTCGCAGGCCGCCGCCAGCGCGGGCGCCATGCCCTCGCCCTCGGCGCCGAGCACGAACACCAGCCGCTCCGGCAGCCGCGCCGAGAACAGGTCGTGGCCGCCGCGCACCACCGTCGCGGCGAGCGCGAAGCCGGCGCCGTGCAGCTGCGCGATCGCGTTGTCCTCGCGGCCCAGGCGCACGAACGGCACGGCTTCCGCGCCGCCTTCGGCCACGCGCGCGGCGGCGCCGGACAGCGCCAGCGGCGAATGCTTCGGCAGCAGGATCGCCGACACCCCGAAGTGCGCGGCCGAGCGCAGGATCGCGCCGAGGTTGTGCGGGTTGCCGACCCCGTCCAGCCACAGCGCGCAGCGCGGCCCGGCCGGCAGGCCTTCCAGCCACCCGGCCAGCGCCTGTGGCGCCTCGCGCAGCACCTCGGCCACCACGCCCTCGTGGTGCGCGCTTGCCGCGAGCTTGTGCAGCCCCGCCTCGTCGACGACGCGGTAGCCGACCCGGTTGGCCACGCACCACTTGAGCAGCGGCTGCAGCTGCGGGATGCGCGCCTCGGACAGGTACAGCTTGCGGATCGCCTGCGGCCGCCGCGCGAACACCGCCTGCACCGCGTTGAACCCGTACAGCCGCAGCTCCTCGTCGCGATGGCGGCGCGGCGCGTCGGCGCCCGCACCCGGCGCTGGCCTGCGGTGCTGCCAGGGCGAGCGGGGCCGGTCAGGCGACATCGTCGAGGCCCTCGCGGATCAACGCGAACATGCGCAGGTCGTGCAACCGCCCGCGCTTGACGACGGCGCGGCGCAGGATGCCCTCTTCGGCGAAGCCGTTCTTCAGCAGCACCCGCGCCGATGCCGCGTTGAAGTCGAGCACCGTCGCCTGCAGCCGGTGCAGCGACAGCGCGCGCATCGCCCAGGGCGCGAACGCGCCGACCACGCGGGTCATGCGGCCCTGGTTCCAGTAGCGCCGCCCGAGCCAGTAGCCCAGCTCCGCGCCGTGGCGGCGCTCGCCCTGCCCCGGGCGCACGCCGATGCCGCCGCAGGCCTGGCCGTCGGCCTCGATCGCGAACACCGGCGCCGAGAAATCCACCACGCGCCCGGCGAGGAAGGCCTCGCCGTCGGCGCGCGTGTACGGATGCGGGAAGCGGTCGCTGGTGCCGCGCGAGACCTGCTCGTCGTCGGCGTGCAGCAGCAGCGAGTCGAGGTCGCCTGCGTGCCACGCGCGCAGGCGCATGCCGTCGCCGACCGTGATCGTCGCTGATTGCCAGCCGGTGCCTGTTTCCGCCATGCGCGCAGGATACGCGAGCGCATGCGGCACATCGATGGCGCGCGGTTGTCGTAGGTCGGGCTACCACCCCGACGCTTTGGTCGGCATGGATGCGCGGACGTCGGGGGCGTAGCCCCGACCTACGGCCGAGCGCCTGTCGGCATGGATCCGCGGGCGCCGGGGGCGTCGCCCCGACCTACGCGTGCCCGCCGACCGACGGCGTCTCGCCCTCGAGCTGCTCGAGCTTGTGCGCCACCGCCTCGGGCGAGCGCGTGTACGGCGCCAGCAGCGCGTAGAACGCCGGCACCACGAACAGCGACAGCAGGGTCGAGAACGACACGCCGAAGATCACCACGATGCCGATCGTCGCGCGGCTGGCCGAGCCGGGGCCGCCGGCGAGCACCAGTGGCACCGCGCCGACCACCGTCGCGATCGAGGTCATCAGGATCGGGCGCAGGCGCACCGACGCCGATTCGACGATCGCCTGGTGCACCACGCGGCCCTCGTCGCGCAGCTGGTTGGCGAACTCGACGATCAGGATGCCGTTTTTCGCCGCCAGCCCGACCAGCATCACGATGCCGATCTGGCTGAACAGGTTGAGCGTGCCGCCGGTCACCGCGAGGCCGATCAGTGCACCGAGCACGCCCAGCGGGACCGTCAACATGATCACCAGCGGATGGATGAAGCTTTCGAACTGCGCCGCCAGCACCAGGTAGACGATCAGCAGCGCCAGCGTGAAGGTCAGCAGCACCGCCCCGCCCGCGCGCTGGTATTCGCGCGACTCACCTTTCCAGTCGATCTGCGCGTATTCCGGCAGCTCCTCCTCGACCACCTGTTGCGCCCAGGCGATCGCCTCGCCGAGGCGGTAGCCCGGGGCGAGGCCGGCGCTGATGGTGATCGAGCGCAGGCGGTTGAAGCGGTTGAGCTGGCCGGGCTCGGCGACCTCGCGCAGCGTCACCAGGTTCGACAGCGGGATCAGCTCGCCGCTCGCCGCGCGCACCTGGATGTCGGCCAGGTCCGCCGGCGTGGCGCGCTCGCCGCGGCCGGCCTGCACCAGCACGTCGTACTCCTCGCCGTTTTCGACGAAGGTGGTCACGCGCTTGGAGCCCATCATCGTTTCCAGCGCGCTGCCGATGTCGGACACCGAGACGCCGAGATCGGCGGCGCGCGCGCGGTCGATGTCCACGCGCATCTGCGGCCGGGTTTCCTTGTAGTCCGAGTCCGGGCCGACCAGGCCCGGGTTCTGCTCCATCCGCCGCAGCAGCCTGTCGCGCCACTGCGCGATCTCGGTGTATTCCGGCCCGCCCAGCACGATCTGGAACGGCTGCCCGCGCGTGCGCACCAGCCCGCCGCCGACCTGGGTGCGCGCGGTGACGCCCGGCAGGCCGGACAGCGCCTCCTGCACCTGCGCGGCGACCTGCGGCGTGGATTCGTGGCGCTGGTTCCAGGGCTGCAGGAAGATGCTCACGCGCCCGGTGTGCATCTCCTCGCTGCTGCCGAAGCTGCCGGGCACGCGCGGGTTGGCGCGCAGGATCACCTTGTCCGGGCCGGTGAGCGGCGCCAGGATCGCCTCCACCTGCTGCATCTGCTTGACCGTGTAGTCGTAGCCCGCGCCCTCCGGACCCTCGAGCGAAACGAAGAACACGCCGCGGTCCTCCTGCGGCGCGAGCTCGGACGGGATCAGGCGGAACATCACCACCGCCGCCGCGATCGACGCCACCATCAGCCCGCCGAACAGCCACGGCCGCTCGACGCTGCGGTTGAGCAGGCGCCGGTAGCGCTCGCTGACGCGCTCGAACTGGCGGTCGATCCAGACGTTGATGCGCTTGCGCTTCTCCTTGGCGTGCGGGCGCAGCAGCTTCGAGGACATCATCGGCGTCAGCGTCAGCGCGACGAAGGCCGAGATCGCCACCGCCGCGGCCAGCGCCACCGACAGCTCGCGGAACAGCCGCCCGGTGTTGCCCTCGAGGAAGCCGACCGGCAGGAACACCGCGATCAACACCGCGGTGGTCGCGGTGACCGCGAACGCCACCTGCGCGGTGCCGCGCCGCGCGGCCACCAGCGGCGGCTCGCCCAGGTCGATGCGGCGCTGGATGTTCTCCACCACCACGATCGCGTCGTCCACCACCAGGCCGATGCACAGCACCAGCGCCAGCAAGGTCAGCAGGTTGATCGAGAAGCCGAACGCGTACAGCGCGATGAACGAGGTCACCAGGCACACCGGCACCGTCACCGCCGGGATCAGCGCGGCGCGCACGCTGCCCAGGAACAGCCAGATCACCACCAGCACCAGCGCGATCGCCTCGGCCAGCGTCTCGTACACGCGCGTGACCGCCGCGTCGATGAACGTGGTGCTGTCGTAGGCGACGAAGATGTCGGTGCCCTTGGGCAGGGTGGCCTGGATCTTCTCGGCCTCCGCGCGCGCGGCGCGCGCGACGTCCAGGCTGTTGGCGGTGGAGGTCTTGATGACGCCCAGGCCGATGTTGGGCTCGCCGTTGCTGCGGTAGTAGGCGCGGCGCTCGGCCGAGGCGAGCTCCACCCGCGCGACGTCGCCCAACCGCACCACGTAGCCGTCCTTGCCCTTGCCCAGCGGGATTTGGGCGAAGTCGGCCGGCTTCTGGTAGTTGCGCGCCACCCGCAGGGTGAAATCGCGGTCCTTCGATTCCAGCCGGCCGGCCGGCAGCTCGACGTTCTCGCGCTCGAGCGCGTCCTCGACGTCGCCGACGGTGAGCCCGCGCGCGGCGAGCTGGTCGCGGTCGAGCCAGATCCGCATCGCGTAGCGCTGCTGGCCACCGATGCGCACCTGCGCCACGCCGTCGATGGTCGACAACCGGTCGCGCACGTAACGGTCGGCGTAGTCGGACAGCTGCAGCGTGTCCATCGTGCTCGAGGACATGTTGAGCCAGATGATGACGTCGGCGTCGCTCTCGACCTTGGAGATCTCCGGCGGGCGCGCCTCGTCCGGCATGCGGTCCTGCACCCGGCTCACCGCGTCGCGCACGTCGTTGGCCGCGGCCTCGATGTCGCGCGTGGGCTTGAACTCGATGCTGATGTCGGAGCGCCCGTTGGTGCTGCGCGCCTCGATGGTCTCGATGCCCTCGATGCCCGACAGCGCATCCTCCAGCACCTGGGTGATGCGGCTCTCGATGACCGACGCCGAGGCGCCGAGGTAGGACACCTCGACCGAGACGATCGGCGGGTCGATCGCCGGCAGCTCGCGCAGGGTCAGGCGGCTGAACGACATCACGCCCAGCACGATGAGCATCAGGCTCATCACCGCGGCGAACACCGGCCGCTTGATCGAGAGGTCGGAGATCCGCATCGCTCAGCCCCGCCCGGCGGGCGCCGGCGCGCCGGCCCTGGCCACGCCGTCGGCGATCTTCGCGCCCGCGCGCAGCTTGCCGGTGCCGTCGACGACGATGCGGTCGCCGGCCGCCAGGCCCTTGTCCACCACCACGCGGCCGGAACTGCGGCTGCCAAGCTCGACGTCGGCGCGCTCGACGGTGTCGTCGGGCTTCACCCGCCACACATAGCTGTCGTTGCCGACCTGCACCACCGCGATCTCGGGCAGCACCAGCGCCTTGCGCTCGGGCATCTGCAGCTGCACCTGCAGCAGCATGCCCGGGCGCAGGCTGCGGTCGGGGTTGGCGAAGTCGCCGCGCACGGTGAGCGCGCGGGTCGCCGGGTCGACGCGCGCCTCGATGGTGCTGACCGTGCCCTCGAACGCGCGCCCCGGGTACGCGGCGCTGGTCGCGGCCACACGCTGGCCGGTGGCCAGGCTCGCCAGCCGCGCCTCGGGCACCGGGAAGTCGACGTAGACGTGCGAGATGTCGTCGAGCGTGGCCACCGCGGTGCCGGGGGTGATCAGCGCGCCGGGGCTGACCAGGCGGATGCCGAGCACGCCGGCGAACGGCGCGCGGATCACGCGGTCGGCGAGGTTGGCGCGGATCTGCGCGACCTGCGCGCGCGCGGCGTCGCGGGTGGCGAGCTGCGCGTCGAGCGCGGAGCGCGCGATCAGCTGCTGGCCCGCCAGCTCCTGCTGGCGCCGGTACAGCCGCTCGGCCTCGGCGGCGGTGGCTTCGGCGGCCGCCAGCGACGCGCGCTGCTGCTGCCCGCTCAGGGTCACCAGCGGCGCACCGGCGCGCACCTCGTCGCCGCTTTCGAAATGCACCTGCTGCACGGTCTCGCTCACCTTGGCGGTGACGGTCACCGATTCATGCGCCTTGGCGGTGCCAAGCGCGCGGATCACGTCGTTCCAGGCCTGCTCGCGCACCACCGCGGTGGTGACCGGGATCGCCGCCGCGACGTCGCGGCCTTGCGCCGCCGGATCGCCGCCGCAGGCGGCGAGCAGCAGGCACGGCAGCAGCCACGGGAAGGGCGAGGCCGCGGCGCGGCGAAGGGTGCGGGTACGGCGGGACATCGGCATCGGGCAAGTTCGGCGGGCAATCCGGTCGATTCTAGCCAGTGGCAATGACGCTTACGTATGCCATCAGGCAGACCCGCGGGACCGCGATCGCGGTCAACCATCGGCCCGCCGGCGCGTTGCGGAGCCCGGATCCGGGCGGGAGAGGCCGCGCGCATGGCCGGATCCCGGCGCTGCGGCCGTGGAGCCTGCTGCGGCGTGCGCCGGCCGATGGCCGGGCGTAACGTCGCACTTCCCCCACGCGCAGGACGTCCCCCCATGATCCACGACAGCATCCTCGGCACCATCGGCCACACCCCGGTCGTGCGCCTGCAGCGCATCGCGCCGGCCAACGTCGCGATGTACGCCAAGGTCGAATCCTTCAACCCCGGCGGGTCGGTCAAGGACCGGCTCGCGATCGCGATCATCCTCGACGCCGAGGCCAGGGGACTGCTCAAGCCCGGCGACACCGTGATCGAGGCGACCTCGGGCAACACCGGCGTGGCGCTGGCGATGGTGTGCGCGGCGCGCGGCTACAAGTTCGTGGCGATCATGACCGAGACCTTCTCGATCGAGCGCCGCAAGCTGATGCGCGCCTACGGGGCGAAGGTGATCCTCACCGCCGCCGCCGAGCGCGGCACCGGCATGGTGCGCCGGGCCGAGGAGCTGGCGAAGAAGCACGGCTGGTTCCTGGCACGCCAGTTCGAGAACCCCGCCAACCCCGCCTACCACCGCCAGACCACCGCGGCCGAGATCCTGCGCGACTTCGCCGGCCGCAGGCTCGACCACTTCGTCACCGGCTGGGGCACCGGCGGCACGCTCACCGGCGTGGCCGACGTGCTGCGCACCGCGCGCCCGGAGGTGCAGGTCACCGCCGCCGAGCCCGCGGGCGCCTCGCTGCTGCAGGGCAAGGACTGGGCGCCGCACAAGATCCAGGGCTGGACGCCCGACTTCGTTCCCGCCGTGCTCGACCGCAAGGCGCCGGCGCGGGTGCTGCCGGTCGACGAGGTGGCCGCGCGCGACACCGCGCGCCGGCTGGCGCAGGAGGAAGGCATCTTCGTCGGCATCTCCGCCGGCGGCACCGTGGCCGCCGCGCTGGAGGTGGCGAAGTCCGCGAAGGACGGCGACGTGATCCTGGCGATGCTGCCCGACACCGGCGAGCGCTACCTGTCGACGTTCCTGCTCGAGGGCGTCAACGAGGGCTCGGACGACGAGTGGCTGGCCTCGCTGGGCTGAACGCGTGCGTATCGAGGTCGCCGAGGGCGACATCACCGCGCTGGCGGTCGACGCGATCGTCAACGCGGCCAACGAATCGCTGCTCGGCGGCGGCGGCGTCGACGGCGCGATCCACCGCGCGGCCGGCCCCGGCCTGCTGGCCGAATGCCGCGCGCAGCCCGAAGTGCGCCCTGGCGTGCGCTGCCCCACCGGTCAGGCGCGGATCACCGGCGGCCACGCGCTGCCGGCGCGTTTCGTGATCCACACCGTCGGCCCGGTCTGGCACGGCGGCGACGCGGGCGAGCCGGCGCTGCTGGCGGCCTGCTACGCGAACTCGCTGCGGCTGGCGGCGGGGCACGGGCTGCGCTCGGTCGCGTTCCCGGCGATCAGCTGCGGCGTGTTCGGCTATCCGCACGCCCAGGCCGCCGCGGTCGCGGTCGCGCAGCTGCGCGACTGGCGCGACGCCGCGCCGGCCCGGGTCGTGCTGTGCTGCCACGACGCCGGCATCGCGGCGGAGTACCGGCGGCTGCTCGCGGCGTAGGCGTTGCCGCGGGCGCGGCTTCAGCCGCGATCCACTCGTGGGCACTGCGATTCGCGAGCCTTGTGGGAGCGGCTTCAGCCGCGAGCTCTTCGCCAACCGGCAGCGCACTGGAAAAGCTCGCGGCTGAAGCCGCTCCCACGAACGGCAGCGCCACAAACGCCTAGGCGTTTCCCATCCACCACCACGCGAACGCCGCGACCACCGCGACGACCACCAGCAGCAGCCAGCCGTGCCGGCCGCTGTCGCCATGCACGACGGTCGGCACCCGCGGCCGCGTGGGCATCGCGTGGTGCGCTACGGCGTTCGCGGCGGACGACCGATGCCGCCGCAGCCCGTCGACCGCGTCCTTCGCCGACTTCAGGTCGAGCGAGGGATTGGCCTCGCGCAGCTGCGCGATCGCGCCGATGAAATCGCCGCGCGCGACCGCCGCGGCCGCGGCCTCCGGGAACACGAACCCGCCCGGCGCCGGCTTCGCGGGCGCCGCCGCGGCCTGCATCGTGCCCGCCGCGCGGCCCATCGCGTGCGCGCGCACCGCGTCATGCGCTTCCTTCAGCCCCAGGCCGGTGGCCTCGCGCACGAGCTTGACCGCCAGCATGACGTCGCCGCGCGCCAGCGCGGCGGCGGCTTCGGGCGTGAGCGGGGCGTGGTTCGGCATCACCGCAGCTTACCGCGTCCGGTGGCGCCCGCCGGCACCGTGGCCGTGGCCGCCTCCGAGTGTCATCCCGAGCGCCAGCGAGGGATCTGCTCGCCGACATCGTGGGGCCTGGTCCGAGTGTCATCCCGAGCGCAGCGAGGGATCCGGCCTTCGCGCGAAGCGGATTCCTCGCTGCGCTCGGGATGACAGCATGGAAACCCGGCGATGGTGCATGGCGCACGGCGCGCGCCGGCCCGGATGTCGTGCGCATCACGCCTCCGCGCGCGCCGGGCTGGAGGCCTGGCCCACGCCGACGCAAACGAAAACGCCGGCTTGCGCCGGCGTTCCGTGGCGTGGGCGAGCCCGGCGCTCAAGCCGCCTTCGACCACCTGCCCAGCGCCGCCAGGCCGTTGTCGCGGGCGCGCTCGTGCACCGTCTGCTGGGCGCGCGCGTAGTTGTTGACCAGGTCCTGCGACCACAGCTTCAGCGCCGCAGACTGCATCGCGCGGCCGTAGGAGAAACTCAGCGGCCACGGGTTCGGGCCCAAGCGGTTCATCGCGTCCAGGTGCGCGGTGGCGTCCTCGTCGCTCTGGCCGCCGGAGAGGAACACGATGCCCGGCAGGATCGCCGGCACGGTCGACTTGAGGCACATCAGGGTGGACTCGGCGACCTCGTCGACGCTGGCCTGCTCCTCGCAGTCCTTGCCCGGCACCACCATCGACGCCTTGAGGATGGTGCCCTCGAGCGCGACGTTGTGCTGGTACAGCGCGTCGAACAGCGAGCGCAGCGTGACCTCGGTGACCTCGAAGCAGGTCTCGATGTCGTGGTCGCCGTCCATCAGCACCTCCGGCTCCACCATCGGCACCAGGCCGGCCTCCTGGCACAGCGCGGCGTAGCGCGCCAGCGCGTGGCTGTTGGCCTCGATGCAGGTGCCCGACGGGATGTCGTCGCCGATGTTGATCACCGCGCGCCACTTGGCGAAGCGCGCGCCGAGCTTGTAGTACTCCTGCAGGCGCGCGCGCAGGCCGTCGAGGCCCTCGGTCACCAGCTCGCCGGGGAAGCCGGCCAGCGGCTGCGCGCCCTTGTCGACCTTGATGCCGGGGATGATGCCGGCGTCGTTCATCACCTTGGTGAAGGGCACGCCGTCCTTCGTCGCCTGGCGGATGGTCTCGTCGTAGAGGATCGCGCCGCTGATGTGCTCGCCCAGCTTCGGCGTGGTCAGCAGCAGCTCGCGGTAGGCGCGGCGGTTCTCCTCGGTGTTGTCGATGCCCACGCCGGCGAAGCGCTTGGCGATGGTGCCGGTGGACTCGTCGATGGCGATGATGCCCTTGCCCGGCGCGACCATGGCCAGGGCGGTTTCGGCAAGCTGTTCGATGCTCATGTCGGAAAGGCTCGTGGGCGGCGGAAAGGCCGGAATTATAGCCCGTTCCGGCACCCGAGGCCCGCCGCGCGAAGCCTGCAACCGGTTCCACGGCGCGCCGCGCGCAACGCCTGCTCCGCCGTGCCGCCGATGCTGCCCACACCCTGCCGGCACGTGTCAGGAAGCTGCCTGCTCCGTCCCCGTGCGCAGGTCCACCGGTCGGCAAACGATGGTATTGCCGCGATCGAGGTGGAAATCAACCGGCACCTGCAGGAAGGCCGGATAGCGCATGAGGTTGTCCGGACCCGGCGCCCAGCGCCATTGCAATGCCGCGGAGAGCGCCGCGTCTTCCATCTGCTTGCGCATGGTGCCGATCACGCCGTTGAGCGAGGACGCCATGATCCTGAAATCGTGCGGCGAACCATCGACGTCGATGCTGAAACCCACCACGATACAGCCCTCGACGGCGGTCCTGATCGCCTCCTCCGGGTAGCGGGGCGGCGTCATCTCTTCGACCACGGTCCAGTAGGAAATCGGCTCGTCCTCCGCCTGGATCCGTAGGCGCTGGTCCTCGCGCGCCCGCGCATCGCCCACCGGGACCGCGTTGCGGCTTCCCCAATCCCACAGCGTGCCGATGTCGCAGGCGGCACGCACGCGCGGATCCTGGGCGTCGAGCCCGGTGACGACCCGGCGCTCGCCGCCATCGCTGGCAGGCAGGAAGCCCACCACGTCGACGCGATAGCCGCTGCGCGGCCGGCCGTCACCGAGGTAGCGGAACCGCCAGCGCTGCACCGCCTTGGCCGCTTCCGCCTGCCAGGCGTCCTTGGACGCGTCGTCCAGTCCGGCGGTAAAGGCGCCCTGCAGGATGCGCAGCCCGGCCGCGCTGCCATCGGACAGGACGTGGTGGCCGATCGCCATGCAGCCCGACACCGCATCTGCACTACCGGGCGGGGCCGGCAGCACTGAAGCATCCTGCACCGCCCACATCGTCCTGGAGCCGAAGTTCTCTTCGCCCTTCCAGGTCACGTTCCTTGCGTTCGCCGTGCCGATGCACATCAACACCGCGAACACCGCACACGCGGTACGCATAGCTTTCCTTCCCCTTGGTGGCTCCTGAACGCTACAGCTCCCCCAGCCCCTCCGCGCGCCCGTCCTCGCCCACCTGCAGCAGGCGCAGGGTGTTGGTGGCGCCGTGGGTTTCCATGTGCTCGCCGCTGGTGAACACCACGCGCTCGCCGGCGGACAGCAGGCCGGCCTCGACCAGCATGCGGATGCTGCCGCGCGCGGCCTCGCGCGGGGTCTGGCCGCGGCTGTCGTAGTCCATCGGGAACACGTCGCGCATCAGCGCCATCCGCCGCCGCGCGCCGGCATGGCGCGAGAAGGCGTAGATCGGCGCGTGCGCGCGGAAGCGCGAGAGGTAGCGCGCGGTGCCGCCGGACTCGGTCATCGCCACGATCGCGCGCACGCCGATGTGGTCGCTCAGGAACATCGCCGCCATCGCGATCGCCTGGTCGGCGCGCTCGAGGCCGCGCGGCGCCTTCTCGAAGTCGATGTCGTGCTCGAACTGCTTCTCGGCGCCGATGCAGATGCGCGCCATCGCCTCGACCGCCTTCACCGGGTAATTGCCCGCCGCCGACTCCTGCGACAGCATCACCGCGTCGGTGCCGTCGATCACCGCGTTGGCGACGTCGAGCACCTCGGCACGGGTCGGGATCGGGCTGTCGACCATCGACTGCAGCATCTGGGTCGCGGTGATCACCACGCGGTTCTGCGCCAGCGACTCGCGGATGATCTTCTTCTGCAGGCCCGGCAGCTCGGCATCGCCGATCTCCACGCCCAGGTCGCCGCGCGCGACCATCACCACGTCGCTGGCCTCGACGATCTCCTCGAGGTTCTCGATCGCCTCGGCGCGCTCGATCTTCGACACCAGCGCGGCGTCGCTGCCGTGCGAGCGCGCGACCCGGCGCGCCTCCTGCATGTCGGCGGCGTTGCGGCAGAACGACACCGCGATGAAGTCGACGCCGACCTGCGCGGCGATCGCGATCAGCTCGCGGTCGCGCTCGGTGAGCGCGCCGAGCGACAGGCCGCCGCCCTGCTTGTTGAGGCCCTTGCGGTTGGACAGCACGCTGTCGTTGAGCACGGTCGTGGCGATGCGCTCGCCCTCCACCGCCGTGACCTGCAGCTGCACCACGCCGTCGTCGAGCAGCAGCACGTCGCCCGGCGCGACGTCGCCGGGCAGGCCGAGGTAGCTCACGCCGACCTGGCGCTCGTCGCCGGGCGGCGCGTCGACGCGCGCGAGCAGGTCGAAACCCTGGCCGGCCTTGAGCTGCACCCGGTCGTTTGCGAATTTCTCGATCCGGATCTTGGGCCCGGGCAGGTCGGCGAGGATGCCGACCTCGACGCCGACGCGTGCGGCCGCCTCGCGCACCGCCTGCGCGCGCGCGACCTGCGCCGACGGGTCGCCATGCGAGAAGTTCAGCCGCACCACGTCCACGCCCGCGCGCAGCAGCGCGTCGAGCACGCCCGGCGCGTCGGTGGCCGGGCCGAGGGTGGCGAGGATGCGGGTGCGGCGGCGGTGCTCGGACATGCGCCTGGGCTTCCGATGGCGGGTGGTGGCCCATCCTAGCCCAGCGGCATGGCGCGGCGTCGCCGCCGCGCGATGAATTCGATTGCAGGCGCCGTACGGCTGCGTTACAGCGCCGGCGTTACAGCACCGGCGCCGCGCTGCTCATTCGCGATCGGTTTCCAAGTATGGCTTGCCGGCTTCGTAGAGCGCCAGGCGCGCCTTCATCCGCGCGATGGTCGACGCCACGCCGGCCCCGGCATCGGCGGGCGACTGCGCCGCCTCGTCCGCGAACTTCGCCAGCACCCGCCGCTGCATCCGCGCCGCGCCGGCGAAGTCGCCGGTCGCCGCGTGGCAGGCGGCCACGGTGTCGAGGTCGCCCGCTTCGATCTCGTCGACGTCGCCGATGCGCGCGCTCACCTCCAGCCCGCGCTGCGGCTGGCGGATGTCGTCGAACGGCGCGGTGCACAGCGCCCACGCCAGGTTGTTGGCGGAGTCCGGTTCGTCGAGTTCGACGCCCTGCGTCCACAGCTCCAGCGCGCGCCGGCGCGATTGCGGGGTGGCTTTCGTGTAGAACAGCCACGCGCCGTATTCCAGCAGCGCCGCCGGATCCTTCGCCGCGACCGCGCGCTCGCTCCACTGCGTGCCCTGCGCCTCGTCGACCTTGCCGAATTCGCCGCGCAGGTAGCCGCCGCCCAGCAGCGCCTCGGAGCGGTGGTCGCCGCGCTCGGCGTCCTTGCGCAGCCAGGCCTCGGCCTGCGCCGGCGACTTGTCGATGCCGACGCCCTCCAGGGCCAGGGCCGCCAGCCGGCGTCGCGCCTCGGCGATGTCGGCTTCGGCGAGGTTGCGGTACACGTCCACGCCGGTCGGGACCTTGTCCGCGCCGAGCCGGCCCTCGACCATCAGCGCGGCGAGGTCCAGCAGGGCGTCGACATCGGCGGCGGACGCGGGCGCCATCAGCCAGTTGCCGGCCTCGTCCCATGCGCCCTTGCCCGCCGCTTCGCCCGCCAGCATCCGCGCGGCGAGCGGGCGCGCGTCGTGCGCTGCGGCGCGCAGCCAGGGCAGCGCGGCGGCGCGGTCCCTGGCGATGCCGCGCCCGAAGCGCAGGCGCCAGCCGTACTGTTCCTCGCCCCAGGGGCTGCCGGCCTCGGCGGCGCGGCGCGTCCATGCGATCGCCTCGTCCTCGCGGTGGCGGACCAGGGCATCGCGCGCGAGCAGCGCGTAGCCGGCGCCGCGCAGGTTGAACGGTGGCGTCGCGAGCGCGGCGCGCTGGCCGTCGTCGAGCGTCCGCTCGTGCGAGGCCAGCCAGGAGGCGAGCGCCAGCAGCGCCTCCTGGTTGCCCGCGGCGATCGCGCGGTCGGCGCGTGCGCGCACGAACGGCGGGATCTCGCCTTCGCCCGTGGCCAGCCACGCCGCCGCCAGCGTGGCGCTGGCCGTGGCCGGCTGCCAGCGCTCGTCGGCCGCATCGAGCAGCGCCGCCGCGGCCTTCTCGTCCTTGTCGACGCCGATCCCGTTGGCGTATGCCATCGCGAGCAGCGTCATCGGCAGCGCGTGGCGCTGCTCGGCGCCGGGCAGCAGCGCGTCGACCAGGCCGTCGGCGCAGCCGGGCGAAGGCGCGAGCTGGCACAGCATCAGCCAGCCGGCGAGCGACTGGATGCCGCCCGCGTTGGCCGCCTCGCGCAGGCGCGCGACCTTCGCCGCGGGGCCTTCGGCCAGGCCCGCCTCGCGCAGCGCCTTCAGGTCGAGGCCGCGCTGCAGCCCGTTGGCCGCTTCGTTGTCGACCAGCTGGTCGGCGAGCTGCATCCGCTGCATCGGATAGCCGGAATAGGGATCCCCGTGCACCACCGCGTCGATGGTGTCGAGCGCGTCGAAGGCGAGGTGGCGCTCGCGGCCGTCCTTCGGGTCGACGACCACCTTGACGTAGGCGAAGTAGCGCGCCGGCCGCAGCGATGGGTAGTACTCGTAGGCCGTTTCCAGCCCCGCGAGCGTGAGCAGCGCGTGCGCGTCCTGCGAGTTCATCACCCGGATCGGCGGCGCGAGGTCGGACTCGGCGGAGATCGCCTGCGAGAACGCCAGCGCGGACAGCGCGTCCAGCGCCGCCGCCTCGCGCGCGGCGCCGGCCTGGTCGCCGGTGACCTGCGCGCACAGCATCGCGGCATGGCGCAGGGCGATGCCCACCGGCGCCGCCGCGACCGCGCGCGCGAGTTCGTCGCGATGCGCGGCGCAGGCCTTGGCGTCGACCGCGTGCTCGTCGTACGACAGCGGCTCGAGCAGGTCGTAGCCGGCATAGCCCTTGTCGGCGTCGGGCCGGGCGAGGAACGCCTTCCATGCCGCGGCCGCATCGAACGACGGCACCGCGGGCGCGTCCGCGGCGCGCGTGGCGACCGACGACAGCGCCAGCAGGGCGCCGCACAGCAGGCTGGTCCGGATCGCGCTCATGGCATGGCGTCCTTGCGGGAGGAAACGTCGCGCAGCAGGTCCTGCAGCCGGCGCGCGCGCGCGTCGGCGTCGGCGCTGGGCGGCATGTCGAAGCGCAGGCTCGCGCCGAAGGTGTCGCGGGCGCGCCGCAGGCGGTCGAGGTGGTTGCCGACCTCGTCGCTGCCGACGTCGCGGCGCCTGACGTCCAGGCGGTAGCTGAGCACGGCTTCGCGGTTCTCGATCCTGAGCTTGCGCGCGAAGTCGAACGACTTCGCGGCCATGCCTTCGTCCTCGGCGCCGAACCTGGGCCGCCAGTTCTCCGGCATCCGCACCCGGATTTCCTGGCTGTACAGCCCCGGACGCGCGAAATCCAGCGGCCCCTTGCGGGCGATCGTCGGCGGCAGCACCGCGACCTCGTCCAGGGTGTCGGCGCGCACGTCGAGCCGGCGGGTCGCGCCGCCGTCGCTGGTGAACGGCGCGGCCAGCACGTAGGCCTCGTCGATGCGCAGCACGTTGGCCTCGCGGTCGTCGCTGGCGACCGGTTCCGACAGCACGCGCAGCTCGCCGAAACGCTTGCGGTAGTAGTCGGCGTAGCGGCGCGAACGATCCTCGCTGCGCTCGCTGGCGATGGCGCGGCGGCGCATGTCGGCGTACGCGCCGCGATAGGTGGTCGAGACCTCGAAGCGCACCTCGCGCCCGTCGTCCGAGGGCTGGTAGCGCTCGACCGTCGCGATCGCCGCGGCCGGCTCGGCCGGCGCCGCGACCGCCACCGGCGCCGTGGTCCCGGCCAGCACCGGCAGCGCGATCCCGTACGCGCTCAGGTCGACCGCCCGCGGATCGCCGCCCTGCTGGGTCGCGGTGGCGTCCATCCACACGGTCGCGCTGCCGGGATGCGCGCGCACGATGACGTGGTCGAAGTCGTAGGCCGAGGGCACGCGCTCGCCGGCGGCGCGGCCTTCCTCCATCGAGGTCAGCGCGGGCTCGGCGGCGATGCCCATCCGCCGCAGCAGGGTGACCAGCAGGTAGGCCTTGTCCTTGCAGTCGCCGCGGCGGCGGCGCCAGGTGTCGGCCGGCGGCGCCGGCCGGTGGGTGTTCTCGCCCATCTCCACGCCGAAGTAGCGCACCTCGTCCTGCACCGCGCGCAGCGCCGCCTTCAGGCGGGCGTCGTCGCCGGGCAGCGCGCGCCAGGTGCGCAGCCGCGCCTCCAGGTCGTCCGGCAGCGCGTCCTGCACGGGCGGGTACAGCGGCAGCGCCCAGTCGACGACGTCCGCCCAGTCGCGCCGCACGCTCACCTGCGCGCGCGGGAACGGCTGGTACCAGGCCGGGTAGTTGTCCTCGTCCACCACCGGCGCCGCCGCGCGCGCGGACAGCAGCACCTCGGCGCCGTCCGCGCCATCGCGCAGCACCGGCTCCGGCGCGCCGTGCTCGCCGCGCACGTTGAAGCGCGTGCCGGCGTCGTCGAGCACGCGCAGGCCGGACTCGAGCATGGGATTGCGCCAGCCGAAATGCGCGCTGGCGACCTCCTGCCCGGCCAGGATCGGGTTGGCGCCGTCGATCGTGTAGGACACCCGCACCACGTCGCCCGCGCGCACGTCGTCGAGCACCAGCAGCGCGGTCACCTGGCCGTTGGCGGTGTCCTCCTCGAAACCGCTCTCGCGGCGCGCCAGCGAGATGCGCTCGGGGTCGAGCCGGTCCAGCCACTTGCCGTCGCGGCGCAGCTCGACGCGGTGGATCAGCAGGCGCTGGTATTCGGGGTTGAAGGTGATGCTGTACTTGCCGGCGTCGCCGAGCAGCGAGGGCGAGCGTGCCTCGAACGCGTAGTCGATGTAGGCCACGTGCGCGCCCTTGCGCCAGTCGAGCTGCTCGTCGAAGCGCCAGGTCCGCCAGGGCGATTCCGCCGCGCCGGGCGCGTCCGCCGGCCAGGCCTCCGGCAGCGGCCGCACCTGAACGAACGCCGGCGCTGGCGCCACCGAGAACTCGAAGTCGCCGCGCCTGTGGACGCCGTCCCCCGCCTGCGCCGCCCCCGCGAGCAGCAGCCCCACACAGAACCATCCGCGCATGGCGCGTTCCCCGTCCCCTGTGTCCCCGGCGGCAGGCTACTACAACCGCCCGCCGGCGGAACGCGCCCGGCCTGCGAAGAATTCCCGGGTCCAAAACGCCGCGCGGGGCCCGTCAGCCCGCGCGCGCTTCCAGCGCGGCCACCGCCGGCAGGGTCTTGCCCTCGAGGAACTCGAGGAACGCGCCGCCGCCGGTGGAGATGTAGGACACCTCGCCGGCGATGCCGTACTTGTCGACCGCGGCGAGGGTGTCGCCGCCGCCGGCGATCGAGAACGCCTGCGAGGCGGCGATCGCGCGGGCGAGCGTCTCGGTGCCCTTGCCGAAGGCGTCGAATTCGAACACCCCGACCGGGCCGTTCCAGACCACGGTGCCGGCGTCCGCGATCATCGCGGCGTAGCGTCCGGCGGTCTCCGGGCCGATGTCGAGCACCATGTCGTCCGCGCCGATCGCGTCGACCGCTTTCACCGTCGCCGGCGCGTCGGCCTTGAACTCCGGCGCGACCACCACGTCGCTGGGCACGGGGATGTCGGCGCCGCGCGCCTTGGCGTCGGCCATGATCTTCTTCGCGGTGTCGACGAGATCCGCTTCGTACAGCGACTTGCCGACGCCGAAACCTTCGGCGGCGATGAAGGTGTTGGCGATGCCGCCGCCGACGATCAGCTGGTCGACCTTGCCGACCAGCGACGACAGCAGCTCGAGCTTGGTGCTGACCTTGGAGCCGGCGACGATCGCCAGCAGCGGGCGCGCCGGGGCGTCGAGCGCCTTGGCCAGCGCGTCGAGCTCGGCCATCAGCAGCGGGCCGCCCGCGGCCTGCTTCGCGAAGCGGATGACGCCGTGGGTCGAGGCCTGCGCGCGGTGCGCGGTGCCGAAGGCATCCATCACGAACACGTCGCACAGCGCGGCGTAGCGCTTCGCCAGCGCTTCGTCGTCGGCCTTCTCGCCGGGGTTCATGCGGCAGTTCTCCAGCAGCACCAGCTGGCCGGGCGCGACGTCGACGCCGTCGAGGTAGTCGCGCACCAGCGGCACCTCGCGGCCGAGCAGCTCCGACAGCCGCGCAGCGACCGGCGCGAGCGAATCGGCCTCGCTCCACGCGCCCTCCTTCGGCCGGCCCAGGTGCGACATCACCATCACCGCGGCGCCGGCCTCGAGCGCCGCGCGCAGGGTCGGCAGCGAGGCGGTGATGCGTTGGTCGGAGGTGACCTTTCCCGGCTGTCCATCGGAATGTTCGACGGGAACGTTGAGGTCCTGCCGGATCAGCACGCGCTTGCCGCGCAGGTCGAGGTCGCTCATTCGCTGGATGGCCATGGGGTCCGGTCGGCAGGCTGCGGGAGGGCCGCCATTGTCCGGGCGCGCGCGCGCGCAGGCAAACCAGCGGAAGCGGGAATCGCCACGCCTCTCCGGAAGCGTCCACCACAAGCCCTTCTCTCGCCTGCGGGAGACGGTGGCGCGCAGCGCCGGATGAGGGGGCGAGCGCAGCGAGCTGCCCTTGATCCTCCACCATCAACGCAACAGCCGGCGCTTCGCTCGCACCCTCGTCCGCCCCCGACAAAGCACTCGGGGGCAGGCTCTTCGGCACCTTCTTCCGCGAGCGGGAGAAGGCTTCGAGGCCATGGTTGACGCAGGTCAATGCGAGTGGTTCGCATCGGGCGCAGCGTGAACGGCGATGGCCGCCTGGTATCCGCTGATCCTGCTGCTGCACCTGTCGTGCGCGATCGTGTTCGTCGGCGCGGTGGCGTTCGAGGTGCTGGTGCTGGAGACGCTGCACCGCGACTTCGAGCACGACGTCATGGCGCGGATCGAGGCGGCGGTGATGGCGCGGGTGCGGCGCTTCATGCCGTTCGTGGTGGCGCTGCTGTTCCTGAGCGGCTTCGCGCTGTTCGACATCCGCTGCGGCGGCTTCGCCTGCCTGGGCTCGCGCTTCGGCTGGCTGCTGTCGCTCAAGGTGGCGCTGGCGTTCGGCGTGCTTGCGGTGTTCGTCGCCGCGGTGCGCGCGGGCATGCGCGGGACGATGGATCCATGCCGCTTCCGGCGCACGCACCACGTGGTGCTGTGCCTGATGGCCGGCATCGTGGCGCTGGCCAAGCTGATGTTCTACTGAGCCGCGAATCGCGCGCGATGCCCGGGCAGCGACGGAGCGCCGGCTCAGTCCCCGCCCGACGGCACCGCGGCCCCGAACGGTGAGCTCGCCTGCCCGGGCTCCGGCAGGCCGAGGCCGTAGCGCAGGCTACGGCCGATGCGCCCGGCGTATTCGTGCACGAGCTCGGCGTGCTCAGGCGCGAGCATCTCGTCGGCCGTCTCGCGCCACAGCGCCAGCCACTGCACGAAGTGCGAGGTGGTGATCGGATGCGGCCGGTGCGCGGCCATCGGGTTGCCGCGGTAGGTGCCGGCGCGCAGCAGCACGGAGGTCCAGAACGAGGTGAACAGGCGCTTGTGCTCGTCCCAGTCCTCGACCGCGGCGTTGAACACCGGGCCGAGCTCGGGATGCGCCTGGATGCGGTCGTAGAAGCGGTCGACGAGGGCCGCGACCTGGTCGTGGGTCGGAAGCGAGGCGGACATGCAAGGAAAAATGCGGGCGCCTGCAACCATCTCAAGCGCCCGCGAAAGCGGAAGAGCGCCGGATTCTCCCGGATCGCCGCCGCCGCGGCCTTGATCCAGGTCAGGGCG
>Ga0268289_100051_pt1 | contig 88352 bp, 68 predicted proteins | sample MetspNORM_FD_191340 | JGI IMG/M metagenome (GOLD analysis project Ga0268289, IMG submission 191340) | Soil microbial communities from San-Diego area, Southern California, United States - Methylocaldum sp. NOR-M | ecosystem: Environmental > Terrestrial > Soil > Desert | place: USA: California... | reverse complement strand
TCGGTGATGCCGTTGTTGGTGAGCGTGACGGGCGTCACCGCCTGATAGAAGAAGTTCTTGATCTCCTTGTAGAAACCATCGAACGTCAGCGAGCCGACGCGGGCGAAATACCATTCGGCCGTCACGTCGAACTGATCCGAGATCGCGGGCTTCAGATACGGGTTCCCGCGCGTCAGCTGGAGCTGATACGTGTTCCCGTCGAAACTCGCCTGGAAATAATTGCGCGTGTCGGCGAGCGATGGCCGCGCCAGCGCCCGCGACGCTGCGAAGCGGAAGATCAGGTTGTTGGTCGCGCTGAGCTTGAGGTTCAGGCTCGGCAGGAAATAATGATAGGTGTTGGTGGCGCTGACCGGCTGCGAGCTGCCGTCGCCCGCGAATTGCTGCAGCTCGGCATAGGCCGCCTCACCGAGGTTGCAGATGCCGCCCGGCATGCTCGGCGGGGTTCCCGGCGGCGCATTGGTGGGCGGCGGCTTGATCGCGCAGCGCACGTCGAACGGATCGGTCGCGCCGAGATTGGTCGCGGTCGGGATCGCGAAGGCGCCGTTGGAGCGCAGCTTGGTATCGACGTAGCGCACGCCGACATTGCCCGAGAGCTTGAGCCCGCCATCGGCATAGTCGTCATTGCCGAAACTGAGCATCAGATAGGCGTTGAGGTTGCGTTCGCTGACCGTCTGGATTTCCGAGGGCAGGAAATCCGTGCCCGGAATCACGCCCGCGCGCTGCGAGGCGGGCACCCAGCGGTTGGTCGCCGTGGCGCCATTCTCGTTGTGCCAGATATCGTTGATGCTCTTGAAATATTCTGCCGAGCCCGGATAGGCTTCGATCAGGTTGCCGTTGAAATAATAGCCCCCCGGCGGGGCCGATGTCTGCCCCCGGAAGAAATTGTCGAAGGTGTAGAAGCCCGAATACTCCGGCGACTGGGCGAAGCTGACGGCAGAGCCGGACCAGACCTCGCTGATCGCGCCCCAATTATAGGCGGAATTGCGGATCTTCTGATCGCGATCGGCGTAGCGCGCGCCGACCTTGACGTGCTTCAGGAACGAGCCGTCGTCGAAATTATACTGGGTATCCTCGCGGAACGCCCATTCGTTGCCGACGCTGTGCTCGATGTGATCCATCGCCGCGCGCCAGAACGAGAAATTGGGATTGCGGAAGAATTCATCGTCACTCGCCGCCGCCATGTCGGGATTGGGGGTTCCCCAACCCGCGGCATAGTTCACCGGCTTGTGCGGAATGACCACCGGGATGTCTCCGGTGAGATCGAGTTCTTCGTCGGCGAAGGTGGAGCCGAACACGCTCATATCGAGCGTGTCGTGCTCGGCATGGACATATTGCGCGTCGACGTTGAACGACCAGCGGTCGTTGGGCGTGAACTTGAAGTTCAGACCGTAATCCTCGACGACGTTTTCGTCCTCGACCTCGCGCCGCGACAGCGATTGCTGCATGCCGCCGGTCGGGACATTGGTCGTCGGCTGGCTGCTGTCGGCGGTGCGCCAGCCGGAGCCGGGCAACGTGATATAGCCGCTCTCGAAGACGCCGTTCTCGTCATATTGGTAGTTCTCGAAGCCGCCGACGGGGCATTCGGCGCGCGTCGTGCCGCCGGCGCCCGGCGCGTTGCCCGGACCGTTCCCGTTGGGCAGACAGCCTGCGGGATAGGTATTGTATTCGGCGAGATCGGGCGCGCTTTCGAACGTGTGCTCGCCCCAGCGCTGATAAGCGTCGGTGCGCAGGAACTGCGCGGTCAGCAGCGCGCGGCGATCGAGGCTCTCCCATTGCCCCGCGACCGCGATGCCAGTGCGCTGACGATCGAAATCCTGCGTACGGAACTGCCCGCCGAGCGGCGCATATTGCAGCGCCGAATAGTCTGCCATGCCATCGGCCCCGGCCGTTCCGGCCGTGCCGCAGGGCGGCGTGCCCGCCGCGCTGTCCCAAACCGGGGGCAGCGTCATGTCATCGCTGTCCGATGGCAGCGGATTGCGGCAGATGCCCGTGCTGGTGGAATTGGCCGCGGTGGTGATGCTGTTATCACGGGTCTGGAAATTGGTGACCTGGATGCCGTCCGCGCGCGTGTAGAGCTGTGAATAGGCGACATCGGCGAGGAAACCGATGCGGCCGATGCCGGTATCCCAGGTGTTGCTGACGAGCGCCGAGACGGTGGGCGAGAATTTCTTCGCCATGTCGCCGTAATTGGCCTCGACATCGAAGCTGAACAGGAACCCGTCCTGATCGAACGGCTTGCGGGTGTTGAGGTTGACCGTTCCCGACAGCCCGCCCTCGATCATCTCGGCAGTGGTGTTCTTGTAGACCTCGACCGAGCCGAGCAACTCGGACGGCACGTCGGAGAAGTTGATCGCCTGGCCGTAGACGCCGGTCGAGAAGGTATCGCGGCCGTTGAATTCGGAACGGACGAAGCTGAGGCCGCGGACGACCACGCCCGAGCCCTCGACCGAGAAGTGATCGGGATCGTTGCTGCCCGCGAAGCGGTTGATCGCGACGCCGGGCACGCGCTGCAGCGCCTCGGTGACCGAACGATCGGGCAGCGCGCCGATGTCCGACGCGGTGATCGCATCGACGATCGTGTCCGAGTTGCGCTTGATCTCCTGCGCGTTGGCGAGGCTCGCGCGGATACCGGTGACGACGATCTCGTTGCCGGCCGACGACGAATTGTCCTGATCGTCGCTCTGCGCGGCCGGCGCGTCTTGCGCCCAGACGGGCACGGCAGCGACCGCGCCGCTCAGGACGAGCAGCGATGCCCCGCAGCGCAATGCTGCTTCGGTAGCGCTCCCACGACGATGCCGAGTCGTGCGGCGCAAGCCCAGGAAGTCCCCCATCAATCCCCTCCCACCTGATAGCGCTAACAGCTATGGTTGCGCTTTATTCCTCTTTGCGTAACGCAAGAGGCGGATCGCCGCAAGTCCGCGCAACATTAGACCAGAAAATGTGGCAAAACTGTCACGTCCGGTTCGGTCATAATGTCGAAAAGCCTCGAAGAACGGCGCTTTGCGCGGGCCCTTTTGATACGATGTATCGCTAACTTGAGCATTTGACGCTGCCGCATCGGCCTCTACAATCGGTGCGGGCTGGAGGGGGCACGGGCGAGATGACGCGATCGTTTCGGGGGCGGTTGGAGGCCATGGCATGACCGGGCCGCGCGCGCCGATCGACCGGGTCGTCATCGTCGGCGGGGGCACCGCGGGCTGGATGGCGGCCGCGGCCTTCTCGCGCTACCTCAACAACGGGCGCACGCAGGTGACGCTGATCGAATCGGCGGAGATCGGCACGATCGGCGTGGGCGAAGCGACGATCCCGCCGATCCTCAGCTTCAACAAGATGCTCGGCATCAACGAGAACGAGTTCATCGCGGCGACGCAGGGCACGTTCAAGGCGGGGATCGAGTTCGTCGACTGGGGCGCGATCGGCGAGCGATACCTGCACCCGTTCGGCTATCACGGGCACGAAATCCACGGCGTCGCATTCCACCAGCTCTATCTGCGCGCACGATCGCGCCGCGCGATGCCGCCGATCAGCGACTGGTCGATGAGCGCCGCCGCGATCCGCCACGGCCGCTTCGCGCGGCCCGGCGCGGGGGCATCGGCGCCGCTCAGCGACCTTTATTACGCCTATCAGTTCGACGCCTCGCTCTACGCCAAATACCTGCGCGGCTATGCCGAGCGCGGCGGGGTGGCGCGCATCGAGGGCAAGGTGGTCGACGTCGCGCTCGACGGGGAGAGCGGGTTCGTCGAGGCGGTGACGCTCGCCGACGGGCGGCGGATCGCGGGCGACCTGTTCCTCGACTGCTCGGGCTTTCGCGGGCTGCTGATCGAGCAGGCGCTGGAGACCGGCTATGACGACTGGTCGCGCTGGCTGCCGTGCGACCGCGCGGTGGCAGTGGCGACCGAGAATGTCGTGCCGCCCGAGCCGCTGACGCGCGCGACCGCGCGAGCGCTCGGCTGGCAGTGGCGCATCCCGTTGCAGCATCGGATGGGCAACGGCTTCGTCTATTCGAGCGCCTGGTGTTCGGACGACGCAGCGCGCGAGACGCTGATGGCGAACCTCGAAGGGCCGGCGCTGGCGGAACCGCGCGCACTCTCCTTCACCACCGGGCGGCGGCGGCTGGCATGGGCGAAGAACGTGGTTGCGCTGGGGCTGTCGGGCGGGTTCGTCGAGCCGCTCGAATCGACGAGCATCCACCTGATCCAGGCGGGGATCGCCAAGCTGATCGCTCTGTTTCCCGACAAACGCTGCACCGACATCGAGCGCGACGAATACAACCGCGCGATGAAGGATCTGGCGGAGGACATCCGCGACTTCGTGATCCTGCACTATCACGCGACGCGGCGCGACGATTCGCCGCTGTGGGATTATTGCCGGACGATGGACGTGCCCGAGAGCCTGGCGCGCAAGATCGCGCTGTTCCGCGAGAAGGGCCGCGTGTTCCGCGACAATTTCGAGCTGTTCGCGACCCCGAGTTGGGTGGCGGTGATGTTCGGCCAGGGCATCTGGCCCGAAGGCTACGACCCGATCGCCGACGCGCTCGACGAGGCCAAGGTAGAAGAAGCGATGGCGCGGATGCGGCGCGACTATGACGCGACGGCGCTGCGGCTGCCCACGCAGGCCGAGTTCATCGCGCAATGCTGCGCCGCGCCGCCCGCGGCCCAGCCGATGGCGGCGGCATCGTGAACGACGACCGCATCCGCCGCCTCGTCATCGTCGGCGGGGGGACCGCGGGCTGGATGGCGGCCGCGGCGTGCGCGCGCGTGCTGGGGGCGATGCCGGGCCTCGAGATCACGCTGGTCGAATCGGAGGAGATCGGGACCGTCGGCGTCGGCGAGGCGACGATCCCGCAGATCGTGCTGTTCAACGCGCTGCTCGGGATCGACGAGGCGGCCTTCGTGCGCGCGACCAACGCGACCTACAAGCTGGGCATCGAGTTCATCGACTGGGTGCGGCCGGGGCATCACTACATCCACCCGTTCGGCTTCTACGGGCTCGACATGATGGGGATCGAATTCCACCATCACTGGCTCAAGGCGCGCGCGTTGGGCGATCCGCACCCGCTCGACGATTATGCGATCTCGGTAGTGGCGGGACGGACGGGGAAGGTGCTGCGCCCGCGGCCCGACCAGCCCAAATCGCCGCTGTCGAAGCTCGCTTACGCCTTCCAGTTCGATGCCAGCCTCTATGCGCGGCTGCTGCGCGGCATCGCCGAGGCGGGCGGGGTGACGCGCATCGAGGGGCGCATCGTCGACGTCGCGCAGAACGGCGAGAGCGGGCTGGTGGAGCATGTCACGCTCACCGACGGGCGGACGATCGCGGGCGACCTGTTCCTCGACTGCTCGGGCTTTCGCGGGCTGCTGATCGAGCAGGTGATGAAGGCGGGGTTCGAGGATTGGAGCCGGTGGCTGCCGTGCGACCGGGCGCTGGCGGTGGCGAGCGAGCGCACCGACGATTGGACGCCCCTCACTCGCTCGACCGCGAAGCCCGCGGGCTGGCAATGGCGCATCCCGCTGCAGCACCGCACCGGCAACGGCTATGTCTACTCGAGCGCGCACGTTTCCGACGACGAAGCGGCGGCGAGCTTGCTCGCGGGGCTCGATGGCGCGCCGCTGGGCGATCCGCGGCCGTTGCGCTTCAAGGCGGGGCACCGCAAGGCATGCTGGGTGGGCAATGTCGTCGCCCTGGGGCTGGCGAGCGGGTTCCTCGAGCCGCTCGAATCGACGAGCATTCATCTGGTGCAATCGGGGATCGCGCGGCTGATGACGCTGTTCCCGACGCGGCGGCCCGATCCGGTGGCGATCGCGCGATACAACGAGCTGAGCGTGCGCGAATATGTCGACATCCGCGATTTCCTGGTGCTGCATTATTGCGCGACCGAACGCGACGACACGCCGTTCTGGGATTATTGCCGGACCATCGACCCGCCCGAGGGGCTGAGGGCCAAGATCAAGATGTTCCGCGCCTCGGGGCGCGTGTTCCGCGAGCATAACGAGCTGTTCACCGAGACGAGCTGGCTGTCGGTGATGATGGGCCAGGGGATCGCGCCGCAAGGCTATCATCCGGCCGCCGACCTGCTGGCGGACGAAGAGACGCTGGCGCGGCTGGCGCATCTGCGCGCGATCGTCGCCGACACTGCGGCCAAGATGCCGACGCAGCAGGAATTCCTGCGGCAGGAAGGCAGCCTGGCTGACGTGCCGCTCGCGCGCGCATCGTGAGCGCGCAGCCCGTACCTCGCCCGATCGCGGAATATGACGGCGTCGATCGCGCGCGGTTCCTGGGCGAGATCCGGCCGGCGGGGAAGCCCGCGGTGCTGCGCGGGCTCGGCAGGGACTGGCCGGCTGTGGCGGCGGCGCGGACCTCGGACGAGGCGGCGGTCGACCATCTGCTGGGCTTCGGGCCGACGCGCGAGGTGACGGCGATCGTCGGCACGCCCGAGATCGGCGGGCGCTTCTTCTATCGCGACGATCTGCGCGCGCTCAACTTCACGCGCGGGCGCGCGCCGCTCGCCGACGTGCTCGTGCGCTTGTTGCGCGACCGCGCCGATCCCGCGCCGCACGCCATCGCCGTGCAATCCGAGGTGTTGCCCGAGCTGCTGCCGGGATTCGCCGAGGCCAACCGAATCGACCTGCTGCCGATGCCGGCGCCGCCGCGCGCGTGGATCGGCAACGCGATCCGCGTGGCGCCGCATTACGACCTCAAGGAGAATGTCGGCGTGGTCGTCGCCGGGCGGCGGCGCTTCACGCTGTTCCCGCCCGAGCAGATGGCGAACCTCTATCCCGGCCCGCTCGAGCTGACACCCGCGGGCACGCCGGTGAGCATGGTCGACCTCGCCGCGCCCGACCTCGATCGGTATCCGGCTTTCGCGGCGGCACTGGCGACCGCGGAGACCGCGACGCTGGAGCCGAGCGACGCGATCTACATCCCCTTCCACTGGTGGCACGGCGTCGACTCGCTCGATCGCTTCAACGTCTTCGTCAATTACTGGTGGAACGAGGCGCGCGCCGATCTGGGCAGTCCCTATGACGCGCTGATCTACGGCCTCTATGCGCTGCGCCATTTGCCCGACGACCAGCGCGCGGTGTGGCGCCAGGTGTTCGACCGCTACGTCTTCGCGACCGAGGGCGATCCGGTCGCGCATCTGCCCGATCATGCCAAGGGCGTGCTGGGGCCCGAGCCCGACGCGACGCTGCTCGGCCGGATGCGGGCGACGATCAAGCAGCTCGCGGGCAGGCTGTAGGGCCAGGAACAAGCGCCGTCATGCTGAACTTGCCTGCCCCTGCGCAGGCAGGAGTTCCAGCATCCATTTGCGTGACGTTGGACTTTCGCTGGTAGCGCGAATGGATCCTGACTTCGTCAGGATGACGGAGGTGAGGCAATCCCGCATAGCCAAGGCCGTTTACTCATGGTAGCGATAGCACAAACAAAGAGGGGAGCGGATGCGGGGCGGATCGCGAATCGCAGGCGCGTTGGCGGTGTTGATGGGAGCGCTCACGCTTTCGGGCGCGGCGCCCGCGCCGCATGTCGCGCATTTCGCCTGGGTGGATTATGCGGGCGACGACGCGCTTCCGCCTGGCGTGACGCAAGGCGCGGGCGACTATCGCAACCCGATCCTCGCCGGCTTCTATCCCGACCCCAGCATCACGCGCGCGGGCGATGCTTATTATCTGGTCAACTCGACCTTCGCCTATTTCCCCGGATTGCCGATCTTCAGGAGCACCGATCTCGTCCACTGGACGCAGATCGGCAACGCGATCGACCGCCCCGGCATGGTCGATTTCGGCACGCTGGGCATGTCGCGCGGGCTCTATGCGCCGGCCATCAGCCATCACGGCGGGCGGTTCTGGATCGTCAACACCTGCGTCGATTGCGGCGGCAATTTCGTGATCACCGCGACCGATCCGGCGGGACCGTGGTCCGATCCGGTGTGGCTGAAACAGGCGGGCGGGATCGATCCCTCGCTGTTCTTCGACGACGACGGCAGCGCGTGGCTGGTCAACAACGACGTTCCCGCCGAGCCGCCGCGCTACGACGGGCATCGCGCGATCTGGCTCCAACGCTTCGATCCGGCGACCAAGCGGCTGGTGGGCGAGCGCCGGGTGATCGTCGACGGCGGCGCGGATCCCTCGGCCGATCCGGTGTGGATCGAGGGACCGCATCTGTTCAAGAAGGACGGCCATTACTACCTGATCGCGGCCGAGGGCGGCACTGCGGAGAACCATTCGGAAGTGGTGTTCCGCGCCGACAAGGTGACCGGGCCGTATCTGCCCTTCGCGGGCAATCCGATCCTGACGCAGCGCGATCTGCCGCCGGATCGCGCCCTCCCCATCACCTCGACGGGCCATGCCGGGTTCGTCGATACCGGCAAGGGCTGGTGGGCGACCTTTCTCGGCGTGCGGCCCTATGACGAGCGCAATTTCAACACCGGGCGCGAGACGTTCCTGCTGCCGGTGACGTGGCAGGGCGGCTGGCCGCGCGTCACCGCACCGGGCGAAGCGGTGCCCTATGTCCACGCGCGGCCCGATCTGCCGCGAAGCGAGGCCCCCGCGACGACGGGGCCGATGCGGCGGCACGAGACCTTCGCCGGCCCCGCGCTGCCGCTCGACTGCATGATGCTGCGCACGCCGGCCGAGCGCTGGTATCGGCTGGGTGACGGCGCGACGATCGAGGCGCGGGCCGTGGGGCTGGGCGATCACGGCAATCCTTCGTTCCTTGCGCGGCGGCAGCAGCATCTGAACGCCAGCGTCACCACGCGGGTGCGCTTCACGCCCGCGCATGACGGTGACCGTGCGGGCCTCGCGGCGTTCCAGAACGACGATTACTGGTTTTTCCTGGGCATTGAGCAGGTGGGCGGCAAGGCGATGATCCGGCTCGACCGGCGCGCCGGCGAGGACGCGCCCAAGGCGGGGACGATGGTGGCCGAGGCGCCGCTCGACGTGGCGGCGGGGACGCCGATCGAGCTCAGGATCACCGCGCGCGGCGGGCGCTACGACTTCGCCTATGCGACCACGCCGGGCGCATGGCGCGTGCTGGCGCGCGACGTGGACGGGACGATCCTGAGCACGCAGGTCGCGGGCGGGTTCGTGGGCACGATGCTGGGGATTCACGCTTATGCCGCGGAGTAGGTCGCAGCAATGGTTACGGCCCAACCGTCATGCCGGGCTCGTCCCGGCATCCGCCGTCCCGCAGATGCCGCGGTGGATGGGCCCTCGGCCTGGCGGGCCCCGGAACAAGTCCGGGGTGACGGAGGAGGGCACATCGAGGACGCGCACGATCCGGAAGGTCGCGCTGGCGGCAGCGATCGCATTGGCCTCCGCTACATCGGCCGCCCCCCTGCCCTCCGCGCCGATCCGGCTCAACCAGATCGGGCTGTTGCCCGACGGGCCGAAGCGCGCGCTGGTGCCCGACGCGGCGACGGCGCCGCTCGGTTGGACGTTGAGCGATGCGGCCGAGAGGACGGTAGCGCAGGGCAAGACGATCGTGATCGGCGACGACGCGGCGTCGGGCGAGCATCTACATTTGATCGATTTCAGCGGTTTTTCGGGCAGCGGCGATGGGTTCCGGCTGCACGTCGGTGCGCGGGCAAGCCGCGCTTTCGCCATCCGGCCCGGCCTCTACGCGCCGTTGAAGAAGGCGGCGCTCAATTATTTCTACCAGTCGCGCGCGGGCACGCCGATCGAAGCGCGCTACGCCGGCGGCGAGCGCTGGGCGCGACCTGCGGGGCATCCGCACGACGTGGCGACCTGCGTCGCGGGCACCGATGAGAAGGGCAACGCCTGGCCCGGCTGCGCGGGCCGCTACGACGTCACCGGCGGCTGGTACGATGCGGGCGACCACGGCAAGTACGTCGTCAACGGCGGGATCGCGCTGTGGACTCTGCTCGACCTCTACGAGCAGGGACAGGCCTGGAGCGCCCCGCCCTTCCCCGACGGATCGGCCGCGTTGCCGGAGGCAGGGAACGGCACGAGCGACCTGCTCGACGAAGCGCGCTGGGAGATGCAATTCCTGCTCGCGATGCAGGCGCCGCCGGGCACGGTAATGCGGCTGGCGCCGGGGGTGACGGCGGCGGCGTCCGGCCTGTCGCTGGTGCCGGTCGACGTGTCGGGGATGGCATTCCACAAGGTCGCGGACGAGCATTGGACGGCGCTGCCGATGCCGCCGCAGGACGACCCCGAAAAGCGCGTGCTGTTTCCGCCGAGCACCGCCGCGACGCTCAACCTCGCCGCCACCGCCGCACAATGCGCGCGAATCTGGCGGGCGATCGATGCAGCCTTCGCAGACCGCTGTCTCGACGCGGCGACGCGCGCCTTCGCGGCAGCCGAAGCGCATCCCGACCTCTATTCGATCGCCGCCTTTTCGGGGAGCGGCGGCTACGGCGATCGGACCCTCGCCGACGAATTCTACTGGGCGGCGGCCGAATTGTTCGTAACCACCGGCGACGCGCGCTATCGCCGGGCGCTGGAGACGAGCCCGTTCTTTCGCGAGGCGCGCGCGGGCGAATTCGGCTGGCCGACCACCGCGACACTGGGCACGATCGCACTCGCGACGCTCCCCAACGCGCTTCCCGAGGCGGCGCGCGCGCGACTGGGCAACGCCATCGTCGCGGCGGCCGACGCTTTCCTGCGCGAGGAGGCGCGGGTGGGGTATCGCATTCCCTACGATCCGCCGGCCTATCCCTGGGGCTCGAATTCGAACCTGCTCAACCGCGCGATGCTGCTCGCGCTCGCGGCCGATCTGACCGGCAAGCCGCGCTATCGCGATGGCGTGATCGACGCGATGGACTATCTGCTCGGCCGCAACCCGCTCGATCGTTCGTTCGTGTCGGGCTTCGGCGCGCGGCCGATGATCCAGCCGCACCATCGCTTCTGGGCGCATGCGGCGGACCCTCGCCTGCCCCCGCCTCCGCCCGGCGTGCTTTCGGGCGGACCCAATTCGAGCTCGCGCCGCGCCGACGAGATCGGCGCCGCGATGGCGGCGTGCGCGCCGCAGACGTGCTGGGCCGACGATTGGCACGCCTTTTCGATGAACGAGGTCGCGATCAACTGGAACGCGCCGCTCGTCTGGCTGGCAGCGTGGCTGGATGCGCACCCGTGATTGCGTTGAGGCCATCCGTGCCGCTAGATAGCGCGAACAGGAGGGGGCGTGCCCAGATCCAGCCGTAGAAGCCGGGGAACGGCGACGATCCTCGACGTCGCCAGCGCCGCGGGCGTATCGTCGATGACGGTGTCGCGCGTCGTCAACGGCGCGCCTAACGTGCGCGACAGCACGCGCCGCCGCGTGCTCGAGGCGATCGAGCAGCTCAATTACTCACCCAACACCGCCGCGCGCACGCTGGCCGCGGGATCGGCGACGCATATCGGACTGTTCTACGCCAACCCGTCGGACGCCTATCTGACGCAATTCCTGGTCGGCGCGCTCGACGGCGCGCGGCGGGCGGGCTGCCATCTCGTGATCGAGGTGTGCGAGGGCGAGACCGCCGACGCCCAGGCCGAGGCGACGCGCCGCTTCGCCAACACGCGCGTCGAGGGCGTGATCCTGCCGCCGCCGGTATCCGAATACGAGCCCGTCCATGCCGAGCTCGCTGCCGCGGGCATCCCGGTCGTGACCGTCGCGCGCGGGCTGTCGCCCGACGATGCGCTCAACGTCAGGATCGACGATTACGAGGCGGCGAAGACGATCACGCGTTACCTGATCGGCCTAGGCCATCGCGCGATCGGGCATATCCGGGGACATCCGGGGCATATGGCGAGCGCCGAACGGCATCGCGGCTTCGCGGACGCGCTCGCCGAGGCCGGGCTCGACGCGCACGCGGCGCCGGTCGAGCAGGGCTATTTCAGCTACAAGTCCGGGCTGGTCGCAGCTCAGCGGTTGATCGCGCGGCCCGATCGTCCGACCGCGATCTTCGCGGGTAACGACGACATGGCCGCCGCCGCGGTTTCGGTCGCGCACAGGAGCGGGCTCGAGGTGCCGCGCGACATCAGCATCACCGGGTTCGACGACACCGCGCTCGCCACCTCGATCTGGCCCGAGCTCACCACGATCCGCCAGCCGATCGCGGCGATGGCGGCCGCCGCGCTCGACCTGCTGCTTGCGCATCTGAGCGACGCGCGAGGGCCGCGCGCGCACGAGCGCGTGCTCGATTTCGAGTTCGTGATCCGCGATTCGGCGGGCCCGCCGAGCTGCGCGGTGCCACGCCGCGACCACGGCTGACGACAGATCCAAAGAAAAAGCTCGCGTCGAGCGATGCTAACGCTAACATGATGTGCATCCGAACAGCGAAAAATCGGACGATACGGGAGAGACGGGATGAGTGAGGGGACCGGGGACCGGGTCAATAACGGCCTGATCGCGCTGATCGTGGCGGTGGCGACGATCGGCGGCTTCATGTTCGGATACGATTCGGGCGTGATCAACGGCACGCAGGACGGGCTGCGCCAGGCCTTCCAGCTCGACGACGTGGGCTTGGGCATTTCGGTCGCGGCGCTGCTGCCCGGCTGCGCCGTGGGCGCGTTCGCCGCCGGAAGGCTCGCCGACGCAATGGGTCGACGCGCGGTGATGATGCTGTCCGCACTCGTCTTCATCCTGAGCGCGCTGCTCGCGGGCGGTGCGCCGTCGGACGTGATCTTCATCTTCGCGCGCTTTTTCGCGGGGCTGGCGGTGGGCGCGGCGAGCGTGCTCGCGCCCGTCTACATCAGCGAAGTGACGCCGGCGTCGATTCGTGGGCGGCTGTCGAGCGTGCAGCAGGTGATGATCATCGCCGGCCTGACCGGCGCGTTCCTCGTCAATTACTGGCTGGCGCACAATGCCGGGCATTCGACCGAAATCTTCTGGCTGGGCTATCCGGCGTGGCGCTGGATGTTCTGGGCGCAGGTGATTCCCGCCGGGCTCTACCTCGTGCTGCTGCTGCTGATCCCGGACAGTCCGCGCTATCTGGTGATGAAGGGCCGCGAGGCCGAGGCCGAGGGCGTGCTGTCGCGCATCCTCGGGCCCGGCGCCGGCGCGCGCAAGGTGGGCGAGATCCGCGCCTCGCTCGCCGCCGATCACCACCGCCCGCGCCTCGCCGACCTGCGCGACAAGGCGACCGGCAAGGTGCGCAAGATCGTGTGGGCCGGCATCGGGCTGGCGGTGTTCCAGCAGCTCGTCGGCATCAACATCGTCTTTTATTACGGATCGGTGCTGTGGCAGTCGGTAGGGTTCAGCGAGAACGACGCGCTGCTGATCAACATCCTGTCGGGATCGCTTTCGATCCTCGCCTGTCTGTTCACGATCTTCACGATCGACCGGATCGGGCGCAAGCCGCTGCTGCTCGTCGGATCGGCGGGGATGGCGGTGACGCTGGCGATCGTCGCCTTCTGCTTCTCGACCGGCGCGCTGGTCGACGGCACGCTCCAGCTTTCGGACCAATATGGCCTGATCGCGCTGATCGCGGCCAACGCCTATGTCATCTTCTTCAACGCGAGCTGGGGCCCGGTGATGTGGGTGATGCTGGGCGAGATGTTCCCCAACCAGATCCGCGGATCGGGGCTGGCGGTGTCGGGCTTCGCGCAATGGGTCGCCAATTTCGGGATCAGCGTGAGCTTCCCGTGGATGGCGGCGAATATCGGGCTGCCGGTGACCTACGGCTTCTACGCGGCCGCCGCGTTCATCTCGTTCTTCTTCGTGCGCGCGATGGTGCATGAGACGCGCGGGCGTGAGCTCGAAGAGATGGAGGGCTGATCGACGGGCGCCCGCGGTGCAAAAAGCCGCGGGCGTGCGATTGAAATACTCGTCATCGCGAGACGCATGGCGCCGCGGCGATCCAGCGGTTCCGCCGAGTGGATTGCCGCGCCCCTTCGGGGCTCGCAATGACGATTACATTTGAGCGGGCACCTCTAGCCGCGGTCGATGCGCGCGGCGAAGCAGCCGCGCTTGGCGTTGTGGGCGTGGAGATAGGCGGTGTCGGGATCGGCGAAGAAGCGGTCGATCGTCGCCTCCAGGTCGCCGCCCTCGATCACGTCGGCGTCGCGCATCATGCCCTCGGCATCGAACGCGCGGACCGACAGCAGGCGGATCGCGAGTTGATCGGGCACCGCGTTCTCGTAGCGCGCCGCCGCATGCGCGCCCTCGCGCACGAAGATGGCGTGGCGCGAGCGATAGGGCGTGTCGACCGGCAGATGCTCGTGGTTGAGGAGCAGCACGGTCTCGCCCGGCTCGGCATCCTCGAGCGTGATGCGGCAGGGGAAACCGGGGTTCTCGTCGACCGTCATGCGGATCGCGCCATGCGCGGCGAGCTCGTCGTCCGACAGCCCGTAAAGCGGCCGGAAGGGCGCGGGATCGATCCCGGTGATCACGTAGCTCATTCGACGCCCTCCCGTTTTCTCAAGGCGATCTTGCGGTCGATGCCATAAGCATAGCCGCCCATGCTGCCGTCGCTGCGCTGGGCGCGGTGGCAGGGGATGACGACCGCAACGTTGTTGGCCCCGCACGCCGTGCCGGCGGCGCGGACGGCGCGAGGATTGCCGGCGACAGCGGCGAGCTCGCTATAGGTGCGCGTCTCGCCGGACGGGATGTCGCGCAGCGCCTGCCACACCGCTTCCTGGAAGGCGGTGCCCTGGACGTCGAGCGGCAAATGCTGGTCGCGCTCGGGCGATTCGACGCTGGCGACGACGCGCTGAGCGAGATCGGCGAGCGCCGCGCCGCCGGGCACGATCTCCGCGCGGGGAAAGCGCGCGTGGAGTGCCGCTTCGTCCTCGTCGAACGAGACGCGGCACAGCCCCTTGTCGGTCGCGGCCACCAGCAACGGCCCGAGGCTGGTGTCGGCGACCGTCCAGCGGATCGTCACCCCTGCCCCGCCACGCTTCCACGCGCTCGGCGTCATGCCGAGCCGCCTGGCGCCGCCTTCGTAGAATCGGCTGGGGGCGGAATAGCCGGCTTCGTAGATTGCCTGGGTCACGCGGGCCTCCTTCTTCAAGGCGTCTGCCGCCGCGCGGGCGCGCAAGCCGCGGGCATAGGCCGCGGGCGTCACGCCGGTCGCGCGCTTGAACAGACGATGGAAATGATGCGGCGCGTAGCCGACGCGCGCGGCAAGTTCGTCGAGGGGCATGCTCTCCTCGGCCGCCTCGATCAGCGCGACCGCCTGCGCGACCGCGACGCGGTCGCGGCCGACCTCGTCGGGCTTGCAGCGCAGGCAGGCGCGATAGCCGGCGGCGCGGGCCGCGGCCGGATCGGCATAGAAGCTGACGTTCTCGCGCTTCGGATGGCGCGCGGCGCAGCTCGGCTTGCAATAGATGCCGGTGGTGCGCACGGCGACGACGAAGCGGCCGTCGGCATTGCGATCGCGCGCGGCGAAGGCGGCCCAGGCGGCGTCGATATCGATGGCGGTGGCGTGTGTCATGCCGCCCATATAGGCGGGCGGCCACGGGGATGCTTCCCGCGGGTTGCGATCAAAGCGGAGGATCGCTTCTCGACTGCGTTCGAAACGAACGGAGGTGAGATTTTATTCCGCGCGCTCGGCGAGGATCGTCAGCCCCTGCTCGTTGACCTCGGCGAAGCCGCCCTCGATGCGGATCGTCTCGGGCGCGGCCTTTTCGTCGCGATAGACGAGGAGGTTGCCGTCGCGGATCGTCGACATCAGCGGCGCGTGATTGCCGAGCACGCCGAAATCGCCCTCACTGCCGGGGACGACGACCATATGCACGTCCTCGGAACGGACGAGCTTTTCGGGCGTGACGAGTTCGAAGCGGAGAGACATCAGCGTACTTTCACTGAACTGGAAACGATGGGAAAATTGTCACGGCGAAATCTGCGGAATCTGGCGAATTCATTCTGAACATAGAAATTACACCGATCGACCCCTTTTCCTGGACAAGCGTATCCATGACGAACTGGGCTTCGGCTGGCTTCCGTGCTCCATCTGGAAAAACAAAGCCATCTTTCAGTAGATTGGCAAGCAGCGTCTCATAAAGCGCAGTAGAGTCCGGCCCGGAATAGCGCACACGGCAGCCTGGCTTACCTGGACCAACTCCGATTCTGACGACACCCTGCCCGAGAGTCTTCGATGCCCATAAGCCTTCGTCATCTGGCTGGGCCAGAGTATACCCCAGAGCGGACATTGCCGCAGAATCGTCAATGCTCGCCGGCTTTTCCAGCACCCGGACACAGTCATCAAAAATAATCGAGTGCATAGCGTCAACCGGCGATGTGGCTGCGGCGCACGCATTGGCGCCAAAAAGGGAAGCGATAGCCGCAGCCAAGAGTAGACGCATTACGCCTCCTGCGCCATCTTTTCGGCCTTGGCGATCGCTTCGTCGATGCCGCCGACCATGTAGAAGGCCGCTTCGGGCAGGTCGTCATGCTTGCCTTCGACGACTTCCTTGAAGCTGCGGATCGTGTCCTCGATCGCGACGAACTTGCCCGAAATGCCGGTGAAGACCTCGGCGACGTGGAAGGGCTGCGAGAGGAAGCGCTGGATCTTGCGCGCGCGCGCGACCGTCAGCTTGTCCTCTTCGGAGAGCTCGTCCATGCCGAGAATGGCGATGATGTCCTGCAGGCTCTTGTACTTCTGCAGGATCGACTGGACGGCGCGCGCCGTCTCGTAATGCTCTTGCCCCACGACGCGCGGTTCGAGCACGCGGCTGGTCGAATCGAGCGGATCGACCGCTGGATAGATGCCGAGCTCCGAGATCGCGCGGTTGAGCACGGTCGTGGCGTCCAAGTGGGCGAACGAGGTCGCCGGCGCCGGATCGGTCAAGTCGTCCGCGGGAACGTAGACGGCCTGGACCGAGGTGATCGAACCCTTGTTGGTCGAGGTGATGCGCTCCTGCAGCGCGCCCATATCGGTCGAGAGCGTCGGCTGATAGCCCACCGCCGACGGGATGCGGCCGAGCAGCGCCGACACTTCCGCGCCCGCCTGGGTGAAGCGGAAGATGTTGTCGACGAAGAACAGCACGTCCTGGCCTTCGACGTCGCGGAAATATTCGGCGATCGTCAGGCCCGACAGCGCGACGCGGGCGCGGGCGCCCGGCGGCTCGTTCATCTGGCCGTAGACCAGCGCCACCTTGGAGCCTTCGGAAATGGCGTTGCCGTCGGCATCCTTGGCGATGACGTTGGCGTCGAGGAACTCGTGATAGAGATCATTGCCCTCACGGGTACGCTCGCCGACGCCGGCGAACACGGATGTGCCGCCGTGGCCCTTGGCGATGTTGTTGATCAGCTCCTGGATCAGCACGGTCTTGCCCACGCCGGCGCCGCCGAACAGGCCAATCTTGCCGCCCTTGGCGTAGGGCGCGAGCAGATCGATGACCTTGATGCCGGTGACGAGGATCGCGCTTTCGGTCGACTGATCGATGAACTCCGGCGCCTTGGCGTGGATCGGCGCGGTGTCGGTGTGGCCGATCGGGCCGCGTTCGTCGATCGGCTCGCCGACGACGTTCATGATGCGGCCGAGCGTCTTGGGGCCGACGGGCATGCGGATCTGCGAGCCGGTGTCGGTGACGGTCTGGCCGCGGGTCAGGCCGTCGGTCGCGTCCATCGCGATCGTGCGCACGGTGTTCTCGCCGAGGTGCTGCGCGACCTCGAGCACGAGGCGGTTGCCGTTGTTGTCGGTTTCGAGCGCCGACAGGATCGCGGGCAGTTCGCCGTCGAACGCAACGTCGACGACGGCGCCGATGACCTGGCTGATGCGGCCGACATTGTTGGTCGTCGCCTTGGCCGCCGCACTCGTCTTGGCGGCAGCGGGCGCGGCCTTCTTCGCGCGCGGCTTGGCGGCGGGCTTCTTGGTGGTGGAGGCTGCGGTTGCCATTGTCGTCCCTCGTTCTCTTCCTCGTCATCCCAGCGAAGGCTGGGATCTCCCTCCACGGGAGCATTCTCTTGTGGCGCGAGACCCCAGCCTGCGCTGGGGTGACGCATGAAAACCTAGAGCGCTTCGGCGCCCGAAATGATTTCCACCAGCTCGGTCGTGATCGCGGCCTGGCGGGTGCGGTTGTACTGGATCGTGAGCCGGTTGATCATGTCGCCGGCGTTGCGGGTCGCGTTGTCCATCGCGGTCATGCGGCTGCCTTGCTCGGACGCCGCATTCTCCAGCAGCGCGCCGAAGATCTGGATCGCGATGTTGCGCGGGAGCAGATCGGCGAGGATCGATTCCTCGTCGGGCTCATACTCGACGGCAGCCGACGAGGCGGGTGCGGTGTCGGTCGCGTCGATCGCCACCGGAATGATCTGCCGGCCGACCGGCTCCTGCACCAGCGCCGACTGGAAGCGCGCGTAGAAGAGGTGCGCGACGTCGAACTCGCCCGCTTCGTAGCGGCGGATGACCTCGTCGGCGACAGTCTGCGCGTCGGCGAAGGCGACGGTCTTGACCGCGCTCATGTCGTGATCGCCGGCGATCAGCTTGGGGAAGAAACGGCGGAGCACGCGGCCCTTCTTGCCGACGACGAAGAAATGAACCTGCTTGCCGTCGGCGATCAACGCCTCCGCCTTGCGGCGCGCGGCGCGCACGATGTTCGAGTTGAACGCGCCCGCGAGGCCGCGCTCCGAGGTCGCGACGATCAGCAGGTGGCGGTCGTCCTTGCCGGTGCCGGCGAGCAGCTTGGGGCTCGACGAACTGACCTGGATGCGCGCGGCGAGGCTTCCCATCACGCGCTCAAGGCGCTCCGCATAGGGGCGCGCAGCGACCGCCGCCTCCTGCGCACGGCGCAGCTTGGCGGCGGCGACCATCTTCATCGCCTTGGTGATCTTCTGCGTCGACTTCACCGAGCCGATGCGGATCTTGAGGGCCTTGAGTGACGCCATCTTGGTCCGTCTCTACCTCCGTTCGCTTCGAGCATCGTCGAGAAGCGTGTCTCGACTTCGCTCGACACGAACGGCGTTGGGGTTACGCAAACGTCTTCGCAAACGCGTTGAGCGCGTCCTTGAGCTTGCCCTTCGTGTCGTCCGACAGGTCGCGCTTGTCGCGGATGTCGGCGAGCAGGTCGGCGTGGTTGGCACGCATGTCCGCGAGCATCGCCGCCTCGTAGCGCGTCACCGCCTCGACCGGCACGTCGTCGACATAGCCGTTGGTGCCCGCGAAGATCGACACCGTCTGCTCCTCGAAGGGCATCGGATTGAACTGCGGCTGCTTCAGGAGCTCGGTAAGGCGCGCGCCGCGATTGAGCAGCTTCTGCGTCGCGGCGTCGAGGTCCGAGCCGAACTGCGCGAAGGCGGCCATCTCGCGATACTGGGCGAGCTCGAGCTTGATCGAGCCCGACACCTTCTTCATCGCCTTGGTCTGCGCGGCCGAGCCGACGCGCGACACCGAGAGGCCGACGTTGATCGCGGGGCGGATGCCGGCGAAGAACAGGTCGGTTTCGAGGAAGATCTGCCCATCGGTGATCGAGATCACGTTGGTCGGGATATAAGCCGAGACGTCGCCGGCCTGCGTCTCGATGATCGGCAGCGCCGTCAGCGAGCCCGCGCCGTTGGCCTCGTTCATCTTCGCCGCGCGCTCGAGCAGGCGCGAGTGGAGATAGAAGACGTCGCCGGGATAGGCTTCGCGGCCCGGCGGGCGGCGCAGCAGCAGCGACATCTGGCGATAGGCGACCGCCTGCTTCGAGAGATCGTCATAGACGATCAGCGCGTGCATGCCGTTGTCGCGGAAATACTCGCCCATCGCGCAGGCGGTGTAGGGCGCGAGGAACTGAAGCGGCGCGGGCTCCGACGCGGTCGCGGCGACCACGATCGAATAGTCCATCGCGCCGTTTTCTTCGAGCTGGCGGACGATCTGCGCCACCGTCGAGCGCTTCTGCCCGATCGCGACGTAGATGCAGTAGAGCTTCTTCGATTCGTCGCCCGACGCGTTGACCGTCTTCTGGTTGATGAAGGCGTCGATCGCGACGGCGGTCTTGCCGGTCTGGCGGTCGCCGATGATCAGCTCGCGCTGGCCGCGGCCGACGGGGACGAGCGCATCGATCGCCTTGAGGCCGGTCTGCACCGGCTCGTGCACCGACTTCCTGGGGATGATGCCGGGCGCCTTGACCTCGACGCGGCTGCGGTGATCGGCCTTGATCGGGCCCTTGCCGTCGATCGGGTTGCCGAGGCCGTCGACCACGCGGCCGAGCAGGCCCTTGCCGACGGGCACGTCGACGATCGTGCCGGTGCGCTTGACGTCGTCGCCTTCCTTGATCTCGGCATCCGAACCGAAGATCACGACGCCGACATTGTCGGCCTCGAGGTTGAGCGCCATGCCCTGCACGCCGTTCGCGAACTCGACCATTTCGCCCGCCTGGACGTTGTCGAGCCCGTGGATGCGCGCGATGCCGTCACCCACGCTCAGCACCTGGCCGGTCTCGCTGACCTGGGCCTCGGTGCCGAAATTGGCGATCTGGTCCTTGATGACCTTCGAGATTTCTGCGGCGCGGATATCCATGTGCGTGCCTTAGCCTTTCATCGCGTGCGCGAGGGAATTGAGACAGGTGCGGATCGAGCTGTCGATCATCTGGCTGCCGATGCGGACCTTGAGCCCGCCGAGAAGCGAGGCGTCGACCGAGCAATCGACAGCGACGTCGCGGCCGAGCCGCTGACGCAGCGCCTGGCGGAGTGCATCGACCTGACCGGCGGAAAGCGGGTGCGCCGAGGTGACCTCGGCGGCGGTTTCGCCGCGATGATGCGCGGCGAGCGCCCGGAACGCGCGGATGATCGCGGGAAGCTGCGCCAGGCGGCGGTTCTGCGCGAGCACGCCGAGGAAGTTCGCGGTGGTGCCGTCGAGCTTCATCGCCTTGGCCGCGGCGGCGACCGCCTTGCCGGCATCGGCGCGCGACACGAGCGGGCTGGTCGTCAGCGCCTTGAAGTCGGGCGATTCGGCAAGCGCCGCCGAGATCGCGGCGAGGCTCGATTCGACCTTGTCGATCGTTCGGGCATCGCGCGCGAGATCGAACAAAGCGGTGGCATACCGCCCTGCTAAGCTCGCTTGAATACCGCCGGACATCTCCACGGACGCGGGTTCCTCTTCGGACAGACTGAAAGTGGCCCCATGCAAAAAGGGGCCCCGAAGGGCCCTGCTATGGGTTGCGCGGCTGCTAGCATCGGGGGGCGGAGGATGCAAGCCGCGTGGGCGCGTTCCAGATAATGACCGCGCACGAGCGGAGGCGAGAGCAAATGACCGCAGGCACGATGATCCGCATGACGATGGCCGACGGCGCCGGGATCTGCATCTATCATGTCCTGCCGACGGGCGACCGGCACGGCGGCGGACACTGACGCTGTTCTGTGCCAACGGCGGGTGATCAGCGCCCACCGAGCGTACGCAGCAGATAGGTGCGGATATAATCGGCGCGTTCGGGCGAGGGCGCGTCGAGCACGGTGCGCGCGTGTGGCGGCAGGTGATCGGCGGCGTGGGGCGCTTCCTCGCCGAAGACGTAGTGATCGAGCCAGCCGCGCCACGCTGCGCGTTCGGCCGGGGGCAGATCGCGCATCGCGACCAGCGCGTGGATCATCGCCGGGAAGGGCGAGATCTCGGGATGCCCCCACCAGTAATTGACGAGTACGTTGAGCGGCCCTTCGGCCTGAACGTCGTGCCACCACAGGCTGGGGATGTAGATCGCGTCGCCGGGCGCCAGCTCGGCGGTCATCGCGTGGGCGAGCGCCTCGGCGAAGCGCGGGTAGCGCGTCAGATCGGGCGCGGCGAGATCGACCATGCTCGCGGGCTGGCCCGCCATCGTCACGTCGAGCGGGCCGACATAGAGGTTGGCGATCTGATCGGGCGGGAAGAGCGTGAAGCGGCGGCGGCCGGAGACCACGCAGGCGAGATTGCTCGACACGTCGTAATGCGTCGAGACGTGGGTGGCGTTGCCGATCCACACGCGCGGCACCGCATCGGGCGTGGGCAGCGGCAGCGGGTTGGCGTCGGCCCAGCCCGGCAGGTGATCGGCCGCCGCCGCAGCGCCGGCGTAGAGCGCGGGCGCGGGCGCGGGCGCGTCGCTCTCGGCAAGCTCGACCAGCTTGGCGAGGAGCATCGGCACCGGCACCTGCTCGCGGGTGAAGTTGAAGCCGCGCAGGTCGTCGCGATAGAAGAAGCGGCCGGCGATCTCGGGCGCGCCGATCATCACCTCGACCGGGCGATCGCCGGCAAAGCGCGCGAGATAGGCCGCCGTCTCGCGCGGCCTGGCGGCGGCCGCGGCCGCGGGCCACGCCGCCACCTGACCGCGCAGCACCACCGGCCGGTGCGCGGGCACGATCTCGCGCGCGAAGGTCTCCGCATCGACGGCGTCGCGCTCGGGGAGCGGCGGAATGCTTGTCACGCGACCTCGTAGCGCTGGATGAGCGGCGTCACGACCTTTTCCATCACCGCATAGCCCTCGGCCGTCGGGTGGACGCCGTCGGACGCCATGCCGGGCTTCATCGCGCCGGCGGCGGTGGCGAGCGCAGGCGTGTAATCGACATAGGTCGCGCCCGCCGTGCGCGCATAATCGGCGATCCAGGCGTTGAGCGACCGGATCTTCTCGGTCACCGCGAGGCCGGGGCGCCACGGAAATCCATCCGACGGCGGGATCGAAGCGAGCAGCACGGCGATGCCGGACGCTTTCGCGATCTCGGTCATCATCGTGAGATTGTCCTGCGTCTGCGCGGGCGTCATCGGGCCGGTATTGCCGGCGATGTCGTTGGTGCCGGCCATGATATGCACCGCCCTGGGCTTCAGATGCACCACGTCGGCCATCATGCGCAGCACCATCTGCGGCGTGGTCTGCCCGCTGATGCCGCGGCAGACATGATCGGCGGTCGCGAAGAAATCGGGGTGCTTGCCCTTCCAGCCTTCGGTGATCGAATCACCCATGAAGACGATGCCGACCGGCTTGCCCGACGCCTCGAGCGCGGCATTCTCGTCCGCATAGCGCGCAAGCCAGGGGAAATCCTCGCGCAACTGCTTCTCGTGCGCGTCATCAGCGAAGGCGGGCGCGGCGGCGAGCGCGACCGGCACGGTGGCCGCGGTAGCGAACAGCGCGCGGCGGGTGAACTGGGTCATGGTCGGCATTCTCCCCTTTTGTAGACGGCGGGACGGTGCGGCCGTCATCGTCCCGATCTTGCGTCCGCGCGCCGCCTGATTGATACATCAAATTAAATAATCAATCTCGGGCACTGGTAGCGCAATCAGGAGGGGCAGAATGGGAAAGCCGGGATCGGGCGTCAACTGGAATGCGGTGGTCGCCGCGAGCCTCGCCGGATTGCTGTTCGGGTTCGACACCGCGGTGATCTCGGGCGTGACCGAGGCGTTACGCAGCGAGTTCGCGCTGAGCGCAGTGGGGTTGGGCACGGCAGTGTCGGCCGCGCTGGTCGGCACGCTGATCGGTGCGCTCGGCGCGGGCGCGCCGGGGGACCGGTTCGGCAGCCGCACCGTCCTCGTCTGGATCGCGCTCGCTTACGTCGTGTCGGCGTTGGGATCGGGGGCGAGCTGGGATCTGGCCTCGTTCGTGGCCTTCCGATTCCTGGGCGGGCTCGCGATCGGCGGATCGTCGGTGCTGGCGCCGGTCTATATCGCCGAGGTGAGCCCGGCGAAGCGGCGCGGTTTCCTGGTGGGGCTGTTCCAGCTCAACATCGTGATCGGTATCCTGGTCGCGTACGTCAGCAATTTCGCGATCGGGCAGTTGGCCGAGGGCGATCTGGTCTGGCGGCTCAAGCTCGGGATCGCGGCAGCGCCGGCCGCGCTGTTCCTCGTCATGCTGCTGCGTATCCCGCACAGCCCGCGCTGGCTGGTCGGCAAGGGGCGGCACGAGGAGGCGCACGCCGCGATCGCGCAGCTCGACATGGGCGAGCCGGCGACGCTGATCGAAAGCTTCCGCAGCGTGCATGACGAGCAGACCGAGGGACGACTGAGCTGGGCGCGGCATCGCAAGCCGATCACGCTTGCGATCCTGGTGGCGCTGTTCAACCAGCTCTCCGGCATCAACGCGATCCTCTACTACCTCAACGACATTTTCGCGGCGGCCGGATTCGACCGGCTGTCTGCGGACCTGCAAGCGGTGGCGATCGGCGTCGCCAACCTCGTCGCGACCTTCGTCGGTATGGCGCTGATCGACCGCGCGGGACGCAAGCCGCTGCTGATGATCGGCGCGGCGGGCACGGGCGTGGCACTCGCCGGAGTGGCGACGATCTATTCGACGGGGAGCGGGCAAGCGTTCCTTCTGCCCGCGCTGATCGGGTTCATCCTGTTCTTCGCGATCAGCCAGGGCGCGGTGATCTGGGTCTATCTCTCGGAAATCTTCCCGACCGCGGTGCGGGCGCGCGGGCAGTCGCTGGGCAGCGCGACGCATTGGGGGATGAACGCGCTGCTCGCTTTCGGCTTTCCGGTGGTGGCGCGGATGACGCAGGCGGCGCCCTTCTGGTTCTTCGCGGCGGCGATGGTGGTGCAACTGGTCGTGGTGTGGCGCTGGTTCCCCGAGACGCGCGGGGTGGGGCTGGAAGAAATGGATGCAGTGGTGCGCTAGGGCTGCGCGTTCAGAGGGACGGGTTGCCGCTTAGAGGATCAAGGTGGCAGCCTTCCGCTCGATACGGAGGAGACGCAGCATGGACCGATTCACCGGCGGTTGCCTGTGCGGGAATGTTCGAATCGTCGCGTCGGGGCGTCCATATCGGGTCGGCCTTTGCCATTGCCTCGATTGCCGCAAGCATCACGGCGCGCTCTTTTACGCGTCTGCGGTGTTTCCTCAGGACGCGGTCACGATCGAGGGCGAAGCACGCGACTATCTCGGGCGCTTTTTCTGCCCCCGCTGCGGCTCGTCCGTTTTCGCGCGCAGCGGCGACGAGGTCGAAGTGCATCTGGGATCGTTGGACGCTCCCGATCAGCTAATGCCGACCTATGAGAGCTGGACCGTTCGTCGCGAGTCCTGGTTGCCGCCATTTCCGCTGAAAAGACGGTACGATCGCGATCGTAACACCGCAGATCGCGAGGAATAATCCAAAAAACAGGCGTGATCCGGCGGGAAGGTGCCGGATCACGCCCTGAGAAACCGCGCGCGTCAGTGCGGCGCGGTGCTTGACCGTCCCAGGGAAGGCTTGGCGGGACGACAAGTCATTGGGGGCAGGCCACGATCCGATCCGCGACGGTGCCGAGCTGCACGGTCGCGAGGCTGATCGCCGCCTTGCCCGAGGCGGTGAGCGCGAAGGGAACGTCGAGCTTCGTCATGTCGACGCCCTGGGTCGCGAAACATTTGAGCGGCACGCCGTAGGTGTGCCACGCGCCCGGCGCGCCGAGGTTCGGGAGCGGCACGGTGCCGGTGGTCGCGCCGCTGCGCGCCGAGAGCGTCAGCGGCTTGGCGGGCGCGGCGTCGACACGCATGGTCGTCACCAGCATGACGTCGCCGTTGCTCTCGCGCGAGACATCGATCGGCGCCTGCGTCGCGAGCGCGACCGTCGCCGGCGCGGTGCCGTCGAAGGCGAAGCGGCGCGCGCCTTCCTGAACTACATGATCGGTCGCGGTGACCTGGACATGGCCGTTGGCGCCGGTCGAGGGCACCGTCGTGATCCGCGTCTGCTGGCCGTTCCGGTCGGCGACGATCAGCGACCAGCTCGCCGCGGGCACGCCCTTGGCGAAATAGGTGCCGGCCTGCGCCTCCTCTGCGACGCCCGGATCTTCGGAAAGCGGCGGCACGGTGTCGGTGCTCGTCGTCTTGAGCCCGTAGCCGAGCTCGAACAGATGCTTGCCGTGCGCGTTCGCGGTCGCGGGCCAGGGGAAGCTCAGGCTGCCCTTGAACTCGTGCGCGACCTTGCCGTCCTTGCCGGCGAGCAGCATGTCGGCGACGCCCTCCCCTTCCGAGCCGGGCAGCCAGGCGACGACGAAGGCATCGGCGGCGTTGATTTCCGGGTTCACGAACAGCGGCCGGCCGGTGAGCATCAGCGCGACCACGGGAATGCCCTGCGCCTTGAGCTTCTTCATCGTGGCGAGCGGGGCGCGCAGCTCGGGCTTGAGTTCGAGCGTCTTCAGGTCGCCCTGGAACTCGGCATAGGGGGTCTCGCCGAACACCACGATCGCGGCGTCGGGCTTCTTGCCCGTGAAGCTGCCGTCGGGCGAGAGCGTCGCATTGCCGCCGGCGGTGTCGATCGCTCTCTTCAGGCCACCCCAGATCGTCGTCGCGCCGGGGAAATCCTTCGGGTCGAGCCCGGTGCCCTGCCACGACAGCGTCCAGCCGCCCGACTGGCGCGCGACGTCGTCCGCGCCATCGCCCGCGACGAGGATGTTGGCGCCGGGGTTGAGCGGCAGCACGCTGCCGTTGTTCTTCAAGAGCACCAGCGATTCGCGCACCGCCTGGCGCGCGATCGCGCGATGCTCGGGGCTGCCGAGCTGGTCGTATTCGCCCGAGAGCAGGCGCGACGAGGGCTTGCCCGCCTCGAACAGGCCGAGCCGCATCTTGACGCGCAGGATGCGCGCGACGGCGTCGTCGAGCCGCGCCATCGGCACAATGCCGTCCTTCACCTGCGCGACGAGGCTGTGCCAGAGCGGCTTCCAGCTGTCGGGCGCCATGTACATGTCGAGGCCGGCGTCGATCGCCTGCGGGCAGCTTTCGTTGGTGCAGCCCGCGACCTGGCCGTGCGCGTTCCAATCGCTGACGACGAAGCCGCCGAAGCCCATCCGGTCCTTGAGCACGCCGGTGATGAGGCTCTTGTTGCCCGTCATCTTGACGCCGTTCCAGCTCGAGAAGCTGACCATCACCGTCTGCACGCCCGCGTCGATCGCGGCGACATAGGGCAGACCATGCACGTCGCGCAGCTCGGCCTCGCTGATCCTGGCGTCGCCCTGGTCGTGGCCGTCCTCGGTGCCGCCGTCGGCGAGGAAATGCTTGGTCGAGGCGATGACGTGCGGGCCCTTGAGGATGTCGGTCGCGCCGGGTTCGCCTTGCAAGCCCCGGATGAACTGGCCGACATAATCGGAGACGAGTTTCGGGTCGCTCGAATAGCCTTCATAGGCGCGGCCCCAGCGGCCGTCCTGCGGCACGGTGATCGTCGGCGCGAAGGTCCATTCCTGACCGGTCACGCGGATCTCGGTGGCGGTCGCCTCGGCGATCTTCCGCATCAGCGCGGGATCGTGCATCGCGCCGAGCCCGACATTGTGCGGGAAGAGCGTGGCGCCGATGATGTTCGAATTGCCGTGGACCGCATCGATGCCCCAGATCACGGGGATGCCGACGCCGCCGCCGCTGGTGTCGATCGAGGCGGCGTAGAATTCGTCGGCGAGCTGGAGCCATTTGGGCGCCGGCGCGAGATCGTCGCCATAGGGGCCCGAGCTGCCGCCGTTGAGCACGGAGCCGAGGTGATATTGTTTGACGTCGGCGGGGGTGACGCTGGCGAGGTCGGCCTGGACGACCTGGCCCACCTTCTCCTCGACCGTCATCTTCGCGATCAGCGCGGCGATGCGCCGTTCCATCGCGGGATCGGCCTTGTAGGGCCAGTGCGCCTGCGGCCAGCGATCGGGATGCGCGGTCGCCGCGGGCGGCGTCGCCTCGTGCGCGACCTGCTGCGCGGGAAGCGCGCACGCCAGGCTCGCGACCGCGATTGTTGACGTTAACATCAGGAGGCCCTTGCGCCCCCGGATCATTGCCCGCATGACCATCCCCTCTTGTGCCCGAGTATATTATTAAATTAAATTGAAAAGCAATTGGCGTTGCTTCCGATACTGTCACCTTGGCATCGGCGGTGCGCAAGTGCAATGAGAACGTTCACAGAAAAAGGCGGGGAGATGGCGGCAAAGCGCGACAGCAACAAGCGGGGCGGACGTTCGCCCCATCCCCTGGAACAGCGCGCATGAGCGGCGTCCCGCCGCATGGCCGCGTCCGCCTGTCGGGCACCAACCTGGAGCGCGCTGCCGATCACAACCAGCGCGTCACGCTCCACGCGATCCGGGTCAACGGCTCGCTCACCCGCGTCGAGCTCGCGGCGATCACCGGGCTGACGCCGCCCGCGATCGCGAACATCACCAAGCGGCTGCTGGGCGACGGGCTGATCGAGGAAGCCGGCCAGCGCCGCGGCGGGCGCGGCCAGCCGCCGACCAAGCTCGTCATCAAGCGCGATGCCTGCCACGCGATCGGCGTCAACATCGACCGCGACCACATTACGATGGTGCTCGTCGATTTCGCCGGGCAGACGCTCGCGCGCGTTTCCGAAGAGGTGGATTTTGCGCTGCCGGGCCATGTTCGCGATCTCTATCGCCAGTCGGTGCGCGGGATGCTCGAGGAGGCCGGCGTCAAGCGCGCGAGCGTCGTCGGGCTGGGAGTCGCGGTGCCCGACGATCTCGGGCTGGTCGACCTGCCCGGCCGCCCCGCCGCCTACGCCGAATGGGACGGCATCGACATGGCCGAACTGTTCGACGAACCGTACGACCTCCCCGTTTTCGTCGAAAACGACGCGGCGGCAGCCGCGATGGGCGAGATGCAACTCGGCCACGGGCAGAAGCTGTCGAGCTTCTTCTACATCCTGATCTCGTCGGGGCTGGGCGGCGGCATCGTCGTCGACGGCGCCTATTTCCGGGGCGCCGACGGCCGTTCGGGCGAGCTGGGCTTCCTGCGCGCGCCCACCGAGGACGGCGGCATCCAGCAGGTGCAGAAGCTGGTGTCGCTGTCGGGTCTCGCCAAACACCTCGCCGCCGACGGGCTGACGCTTGCCGACGCGCTGGCGGGCGGCCGGTCAGCGCGCGCCGAAACGAGCATCGAAACATGGATCGAGCGCGCGGCGCAGCGGCTCTACGTTCCGCTCGAGGCGGTCAACTGCCTGATCAATCCGGGCATGGTGCTGATCGGCGGGCGGTTGCCGCGGGATCTGGTCGAACGGCTCGCCACCGCCGCGCAGGCGAAGCTCAAGGAGCGCGGCGACAACATTCCGGTGATCGCGCCCGTCGCGCGCGCCGCACTGTCCGAGGACGCACCCGCCGTCGGCGCCGCGATCCTGCCGTTCAGCCATTTCCTGCTGCCCAAGCCGGGCGCGCTGTGGAAGGCGCCCGCCGAAACCGCCGGCCGCATCGCGCGCGCCGGCTGACCGACACCATGACGCTTTGCTGGAGAGCCGCATGACCACCCAATCCAAGGCCACCGGCGCGTTCGCCTCGGTCACCACCCTGTTCTTCGCCTGGGGCTTCATCACCTCGATCGTCGATCCGCTGGTGGCGGCGGTGAAGAACATCTTCAGCCTGACCAACGTCGAGGCGCAGCTTTCCACCTTCGCGTTCTTCATCGCCTATGGCGTCATCTCGATCCCGGCGGCGATCCTGGTCTCGCGGCTGCGCGCGGTGCCGTCGATCATCCTCGCCATCGCGATGATGGTGGTCGCGTGCCTGATCATGCTCGCGGGCGCCGATGCCGACGCCTATGCGGGCGTGCTGATCGGCCTGTTCGTGATGGCGAGCGGGATCACCATCCTGCAAGTCGCCGCCAACCCGCTCGCCGCCGCGCTGGGGGCGCCCGAACGCAGCCATTTCCGCCTCACCTTCAGCCAGGCGTTCAACTCGTTCGGCACCGTGCTCGGCCCGCTGCTCGGCGCCAGCCTGCTGCTCAAGGACATCGACGTGGCGCCGGGCGAAGCGCTGACGCCCGCCGCGCGCACCGCCGCGCTCGGATCGATCAACACCAGCTTCCTGATCATCGCGGTGCTGCTCGCGGTGCTGGCGCTGTTCATCTGGGCGATGCGCCGCCGCATCAGCGAGGCCGCGCCGCCGCTCGCGGTGACGCACGGTTTCGGCGAGACGATGCGCCAGGTGCTCGACGCGCCCTGGGCGCTGATCGGCGGGCTCGCGATCTTCGTCTATGTCGGCGCCGAGGTGGCGATCGGCAGCCAGATGGCGCTGTTCCTGCATTCGGACGCGATCTGGGGCCAGACCGATTCGCCCTTCGGCATCCCGCTCGTCGGCTGGATCGTGGGCAATGACGGCGTGCCCGGCGTCTCGCTACAGGAGGCCGGCAAGCTGACCGCTTTCTATTGGGGCGGCGCGATGGTCGGGCGGTTCGTGGGCTCGGCATTGCTCACGCGGGTGCGGGCGTTCCGGCTGCTCGCCGCGAGCGCGGTGATCGCAGCCGTGTTGTGCCTCTACGTCGTGGTCGAGGGCGGGGTTTCCGCAGGATACGCCGCGATCGCGATCGGATTGTTCAACTCGATCATGTTCCCGGTCATCTTCACGCTGACGCTCGAACGCTCGACCGCGAGCACCGAGGCGACCTCGGGCTTCCTGTGCATGGCGATCATCGGCGGCGCGCTGGTGCCGCTGCTCGTCGGCAAGGTCGCCGACATGAGCGATTACGCGACCGCGCTCGCGGTGCCGCTGGTCTGCTACGCGGTGCTCGTGGCGTTCGCGATCGCCGCCGGCCGCGCGAAGACGCACGCCGCCGGGGTGGACGAAGAGGAGGAATTCGTGAGCCCGCATTGATCGCGGGCGCCATCGCCCCTAACCCGTTCGCCGAACGCCCGCGGCGACAGGGCGAACGGGTCGGGAGACGATGATGACGAAGCTGCTGGCGGCGCTTGCGCTGCTGTTGATGGGAGCGCCCGCCTTGGCGCAGGGATACAATCCGCGCGAGACCTTCGCGCCGCTCGATCTGGGACAGCCGGTCAACCGCTATCGCTCCGCCAACGGGATGCCCGGGCCTGACTACTGGCAGAACCGCGCCGATTACGCGATCCGCGCGACGCTCGATACGCGGGCCAAGGCGCTCACCGGCACGGTGCGCATCACCTATACCAACAACAGCCCCGACACGCTCGACGTGCTATGGCTGCATCTCGAGCAGAACCTCTACAAGGCCGATTCGCGCGGCTATATGGCCGCGGGCGGCAAGCTGCGTGGCACGACCGACGGGATGACGCTCGATTCGGCCGAGGTTTCGGTCGGCAAGGGCAAGGCGACCGCAGTGACGCCGCTGATCAGCGACACGCGCGCGCAGCTGCGCCTCCCCACGCCGCTTGGCCCCGGCGAGACCGCGATCGTCACCATCGCCTATCATTTCACGATCCCCGGCGAATTCGGCGGGCGCATGGCGTGGGGCAAATCGCGCGACGGCGAGATCTACGATCTGGCGCAATGGTATCCGCGCATGGCCGTCTATGACGACATTCGCGGCTGGGATCCCCTCCCCTATCTCGCGCAGGAATTCTATCTCGAATACGGGACGTTCGATTACTGGCTGACGGTGCCCGCCGACATGATCGTCGCGGGATCGGGCGAGTTGATGAACCCGGAGGAGGTGCTCACCAAAGAGCAGGTCGCGCGGCTGGAAAAGGCGAAGACCAGCGACGCGACGGTGATGATCCGATCGCCGCAAGAAATCGCCGATCCCGCCAGCCGGCCCAAACGGGACGGCACGCTCACCTGGCATTTCCGCATGGAGAACACCCGCGACGTGGCGTGGAGCGCGTCGAGCAAATTCGCGTGGGATGCCGCGCGGATCAACCTGCCCGACGGCAAGACCTCGCTCGCGATGTCGCTCTATCCGGCGGAGAGCCAGGGCGAGGACCGCTGGGGCCGCTCGACCGAATATATGAAGGACGCGGTCGAGCGCTTCTCGGCGAAATGGTATCCCTATCCCTGGCCCGCCGCGATCAACATCGCGGGGCCGGCGACGGGGATGGAATATCCGGGCATCGTGTTCGACGGCATCGACGATGCCGGCAAGACGCTGTTCTGGATCAGCGCGCACGAGATCGGGCATTCGTGGTTCCCGATGATCGTCGGCTTCGACGAACGCCGCCACGCGTGGATGGACGAAGGCTTCAACACCTTCATCGACGTCTACGAATCGGACGAGTTCAACAACGGCGAATACGCGCCCAAGCGCGACGGCGAATATGCGCCGGGCGGGGGCAATCCGGTCGACGAGATATTACCGATTCTGGCGGACAGAGACGCGCCGCCGATTCTGAGCCGGAGCGACACGATCGTCGAGAAGTGGCGCCATCCGGTGACGTACTTCAAATCCGCGCTGGGGCTCATCCTGCTGCGCGAGCAGATTTTGGGGCCGGAGCGGTTCGATCATGCGTTTCGGCGCTTCACCGCGGCGTGGGCGTTCAAGCACCCCAAGCCCGCCGACTTCTTCCGCGCGATGGAGAACGACGCGGGCGAAGACCTCAGCTATTGGTGGCGCGGCTGGTATTTTGAGAACTGGCAGATGGACCTCGCCGCGACCAAGATCGCCTATGTCGAGGGCGATCCGAAAAACGGCGCGCTGGTGACGGTCGAGGCGCGCGACAAGCTGGTGATGCCGGTGACGCTGCGCGTGGTCTTCGCCGACGGCAGCAAGAAGGACGTGCGGCTTCCCGCCGAGACGTGGATCCGGCAGGCGGCAACCGCGGTGCCGGTGGGCGGCACGTCGAAAGTGGTGTCGGTGACGCTCGATCCCGACCATGAGCTGCCCGACAAGGATCGGAGCAACAACGCGGTTACGGGATGAGCGGCTACTCTCCGTCGCCCTGAAGCGCGGCCATCGCGCGTAGATCCCACCGGATCTGCAAGGGTTCGGCCGTCTTCTCGCGATAGGCGCCGACATGGATGTGCGGCGCGCGCGCCATGCCGTTGTTGCCGTCGCGCGCGACGACCTGCCCGGCACGCACGCGATCGCCCTGCTTCACGCGAATGTCGGTGACGTGGGCATAGACGACGATCACGCCGTCATCGCGGCGGAACTGGATCATGGCGGCGGGCGGCTTGCCCATCGTGCCGGGGACGTTGGTCTCGGGCTTCGCGAACACGCCGATGACGGTGCCGTCGATCGGCGCGAGCACCTCGGCATGCCATCCGTACCAATCCTCGTTGGCCTTGCCGTCGGTGCGGTAGAGCTTCGAATAGCCGCGCCCGTCCTCGATCCCGCCGGTGACCATGCAATCGGTACCGAGTGCATCGCCGGCATAAGCGAGCTGCCTCGCATAATGCTCCATGCAGGTGAAGGGCGCGGCAAACAGCGGCGCGAGCGTCACCTGTTCGATCTCGCCGGTGACGGGCGCCGCCTTTGGCGGGATCACGATGGTCTTGGGCAGCGGCGACGCCTGACCTGCCGAGGCGAGGAGGAGAGATAGCAGGATCGGCACCTGATGCTCCGGGGCAGAAAGTGATGAAAGATGTGTATTACTCTAGTAATACTCCTGGGATATGCCGTCAATCCTCAGTGGAAATCCCGTGATCTGGGCACGATCCGCGCGTTGCGCGGGTGGCGCGACAGCGCGTCGGGCCCGACCGGCGCGGCATCGGCTTCCGACAGGCGATCGAGCAGATCGGTGCGGTCGATGATGCGGCTCGCCATCAGGTGGACGACGCCTTCGCGGCTTTTCTGCACGCGCCCCTCGGCAAGCATCAGGCGCGACGCCATGATCGCGCGGCGATAACGTTCGAACTGGCGCGCCCAGAGCACGATATTGGTGATTCCCGTCTCGTCCTCGATCGTAATGAAGACGGCATTGCCCTTGCCCGGCCGCTGGCGGACGAGGACGATACCGGCGGTGCGCACGAAGACATCGTTCTTCAGCGCGCTCGTCCCGGCGCAGCTCGATATGCCCTCGGCGGTGAGCGTGGCGCGCAGGAAGGCCATCGGGTGATCCTTCAGCGACAGCCGCGTCGTCTGGTAATCGGTGACGACATGCTCCGCCTGCGACATGGCGGGCAGTGCGGCGTCGGGCTCCACGCCCAGCTCGCGGGCGCGGGCGGCGGCGAACAGCGGCAGCTCGGCGGCGGGCGTGCGGCGGACCTCCCATAGAGCGGCGCGGCGATCGAGCCCGATCGAGCGGAACGCATCGGCGTCGGCGAGAAGACGCAGCGCACGCTGGGGGAGCGAGGCGCGGCGGGCGAGGTCTTCGATGCTGGCGAAGGGGCGTATTTCGTCATTCTGACGAACGTCGGAATCCATCGGCGCAACGTCAGAAGCTGGCGGAGCGCATCTGGATGCTGAATCAAGTTCAGCATGACGAGAGTTGGATCGACGCGCCTTGTCGACAGCCTCAGCCCAATCCTCGCGGAAACCATCTATCTGGCGGAGACCGAGGCGTAACGCGAGGCCGTCACCCCGGACCTGTTCCGGGGCCCAACGCGCAACAGGCGCCAACGCCTGTGGAACGTTGGATGCCGGAACAAATCCGGCATGGCGGGTTGTTTCGATGCCATTGTCCCAATCGCTCGCGTTGATGTCGATCGCGCGCACCTCGACTCCGTGTTCGCGTGCGTCGCGGACGATCTGGGCGGGGGCGTAGAAGCCCATCGGTTGCGAATTGAGCAGCGCAGCCGCGAATACCGCCGGCTGATGGCATTTGAGCCACGCCGAGACATAGACCAGCCGCGCGAACGACAACGCATGGCTTTCGGGAAAGCCGTAGCTGCCGAAGCCCTCGATCTGCTTGAAACAACGTTCGGCGAAATCCTGAGCGTAGCCGCGGCGGACCATGCCCCCGACCATCTTTTCGCGGAACTGGTCGATCGTGCCGAGATTGCGGAAAGTCGCCATCGCGCGGCGCAGACGGTTGGCGTCCTCGGGCGAGAATTTGGCGGCGACGATCGCCAGCTTCATCGCCTGTTCCTGGAAAAGCGGCACGCCTTCGGTCTTGGCGAGCACCGGCACGAGTTCATCGCGTGGCCCGTGCTGCGGAGATGGCGCAGGATATTCCACAATTGTCTTCCCCATCCTTCTTGCGGCGCGGCGCCGCAGATACGGATGGACCATGTCACCCTCGATCGGCCCCGGCCGGACGATCGCGACCTGAATGACGAGATCGTAGAATTTCCTGGGTTTGAGCCGCGGCAGCATGTTGATCTGCGCGCGGCTCTCGACCTGGAACACGCCGATGCTGTCGCCCCTGCACAGCATGGCGTAGACCGCCGGGTCTTCGTGCGGGATCGTATCGAGCGCATAATCGCCGAGCCCGTGGCCGCGCATCAGATCGAACGCCTTGCGAATGCAGGTGAGCATCCCGAGCGCGAGCACGTCGACCTTCATCAGACCGAGCGCGTCGATATCGTCCTTGTCCCATTCGATGAAGGTGCGGTCCTCCATCGCGGCGTTATGGATCGGCACCGTCTCGTCGAGCCGATCCTGCGTCAGCACGAACCCGCCGACATGCTGCGACAGGTGACGCGGGAACTTGATGAGCTCTCCGACCAACCAGCGAAGCCGCGCGATTGCGGGGTCGGCGAGATCGAGGCCGTTTTCGGCGAAACGGCGCTCCTCGACCGCCGACTCGTAGCTGCCCCACGCGGTGCTCGCGAGCCGCGCGGTCACATCCTCCGAGAAACCGAGCACCTTGCCGACCTCGCGGACGGCGCTTTTCGGGCGATAATGGATGACCGTCGCGGCGATGCCCGCGCGGCGGCGGCCGTATCGTTTGTAAACATACTGCATCACCTCCTCACGCCGTTCATGCTCGAAATCGACGTCGATGTCGGGCGGCTCGTTGCGCTCGGCCGAGACGAAGCGCGAGAAGAGCAAATCGTATCTCATCGGATCGACCGAGGTGATGCCGAGCAGGAAACACACCGCCGAATTGGCCGCCGAGCCGCGACCCTGGCACAGGATGCCCTTGCTGCGGGCGTGCTTCACGATGTCGTGGACGGTGAGGAAGTAGCAGGCGTAATCGCGATCGCGGATCAGCACGAATTCCTCGTAGAGCAGCGCCAGCATCTTTTCAGGCACGCGATCATCGAACCGGTCGAGCGCCGTCTGCCAGACGATATGTTCGAGCCAATCCTGCGGATTCCAGCCTTCGGGCACCGGCTCGTGCGGATATTCATAGGCGAGTTGATCGAGCGTGAAGCCGATGCGATCGGCGAAGCGCTGCGTCTCGGCGATCGCCTGGCGGTGATCGCGGAACAGCCGCGCCATCTCGTCTGGGGTTTTCAGATGGCGTTCGGCATTGGCGGCAAGCCGCTTGCCGGCACGATCGATCGTCGTGCCGAGCCGGATGCAGGTGACGATGTCGTGCAGCGGGCGCTGGTCGGGCGTGGCGTAGAGCGCATCATTGGTGGCGAGCATCGGCACGCCTGCGTCGCGTGCCGTGCGGGCGAGACGGGCGAGGCGGCGGGCGTCATCGCCCCGATAAAGCGGCGCGGCACCAAGCCAGACATGGTTTGGCGCCTTGGCCGCGAGCTTGACGAGAACGGCCGTCAGAAACCCCTGTTCCCTCGCGGAAGCGGGGGTCCAGTGAACGAGGCGTAGCGCGCGCGGTGCTGGATCCCCGCTTTCGCGGGGATACTGCTTTTCTTCAGGAATCGGCGTCACTTCGGCCGGATCGAAACTGCTTTCGGGGAGCACGATCAGCAGCAGGTCGTCCAGATGCGCCGCGAGATCATCGAAGCGCAGGATACAGCCGCCCTTCACCGCGCGCCGGTTGCCGGTGGTGAGCAGCCGCGTCAGCCGCCCCCAGCCGAGGCGCGTGGCGGAATAGGCGACGATGTCGGGCGTGCCGTCGGCGAAGACGAGGCGGGCGCCGACGAGGAGGCGACACGCGACGGTCGGCCCGAATTCCTCGCGAAGCTCCTTCAACGCGACATGCGCGCGGACCACACCGGCAACGCTGTTGCGGTCCGCGATGCCGATCGCGTCGTATTTCAGCGCGACCGCGGCCTTGACCATCTCTCCAGGATGCGAGGCGCCGCGCAGGAAGGAGAAATTGGTCGCGGCGACGAGTTCGGCGTAGCTCATGCGAACAGCCCGTGGAGATACCAGCGCGGGTCGTCCTTCTCGCGATACAATCCGTGGCGGAACACCCAGAAGCGGCGGCCGCTGGTGTCCTCGATGCGGTAATAGTCGCGGGTGAGGCCGGCATTGTCGTCGCGGCGCCACCATTCGACCGCGATGCGTTCGGGGCCTTCGTAGCGCACGATCGTGTGCGCCGTGCGGCGCCAGCGGAAGCGGCGCGGCGGGCCATCGGGCACCTCGGCCGTCACCTCGATCGGCTGGGGCGGATCGAAGAGGTGGAGCGGGCGGAGCGGCGGCTCGCCGGGAGCAGGTTTTTCCCACGGCGCCGGCGCGCGCGCCTCGACCGCAGGGAGCGCGAGCACCGCTTGTTCGGGGATGTGCGTGTCGCGCGGCACCAGGCGGCGGAAGCGGCCGCGGCCCATGCGCGTGCCGAGGCGATCGATCAGCGCGACCAGCTCACCGTCGCGCATTTCGCCGCCGTCGAGCGCGAGCTGCGCGGGGGCGAGCGGTTCGAGCACCGGCACCGTGAGCCGGATCAGGTCGAAGCCGAAACCGGGGTCGATCGGATCGGCGAGGCTGTCGATCCGATCGCGCAGAAGCCGGAGCACGAGCGCAGGATCGCGCGTCGGACGGCTCGTCTCGACCGCGAGATCGCGTGTCGCGCCGTCGCTGCGGAAAAGCCGCGCGGCGAAGCGGCGGCCGCCCATGCCGCGCTCCTCCATCGTCACGGCGGCCTCGCGGGCGAGATCGCCGAGCGCGGCCAGCGCGTCCCCGGTGCGGGCGATCGGCTCGGCGAAGCGACGGTCGAGGCGCAGCGCCGGCGGCGGGCGGCGCGGGGTGAGGCGGCTGTCGGCACGGCCGAGCAGACGCGCGAGCGCCGCGGTGGCGGCCTCCCCGAAACGCGCGGCGAGCGGCGCGGCCGGGCGGTCGGCGAGGTCACCGATGCTGCGCAGCCCGGCGCGGCGAAGTGCGGTGACCGTTTCGTCGCCGAGCCGCAGCCCGAGGATCGGCAGCGCACGGATGGCCGCGACCTCGTCGGCGACGGGCAGTTGCGCATGACGGGCGAGCGCCTGCGCCGCTTCGGGGGTGTCGGCGAAGGCGCCGCGCACGGAAACGCCCCAGCGCGCCGATTGCGCCTCGAGATCGGTGAGCACGCCGGCTTCGCCGCCGAAGACATGGGTGCTGCCGGTGACGTCGAGCGTCAGCCCATCGGGCGGATCGAGCGCGACCATCGGCGTGTAGCGATCGCACGCATCCGCCAGGCGCGCGAGCAGGCGCGCGTCGGCCGCGGGATCGGCGTCCACCACCGCGAGATCGGGCACGCGCACGCGCGCATCGGCGAGCGACAGACCAGGAGCCAGGCCGAGGGCGTGCGCGGCCGGATCGACCGCGACCAGCCGCATCGCGCCGCGCTGCTTTTCGACAAGAGCGAGGGGCTGCCCTCCGCCGTGCTCCTGCGACAGCAGGAGCCCAGAGTCGCGGACGTCGGCCTTTGTGACTCTGGATTCCTGCTTTCGCAGGAATACGTGTTCCTCAAGCCGCAGCCGATCCGTGCTCAGCCAGAGGAAGAACAGCGCCAGGAAGCGGCGCTTCGGCAAAGGCGCGCGCGTCACGATCCCACGCCACACGCCAGCGCTGCCCCGCCGACCCGCCGCGCTGGCGCAGCAGCGTGAGATCGAGCGCGGGAAGGCCTGGCGCGTTCGCTTCGAGAGGTTGCGAGGGCGCTGCGGCGACCTGCCAGCGCGTGTGCGCGGCGCTGGGCGCGGGCACGGCATCGATGCGCAGCATCAATGCGGTGACGCCCGAGGCTTCCGCCGCGACCGCCAGCCGCCGGCTCGCGGTCAAATCGAGCGGGCGCGGCTGGCGCCACAACTCGATCACCGCCACGCCGACCTCGTCGCAGCGCACGATCTCGGCCGCCGCGCGCAACAACATCAGCGGATCGGCGGCGACCCCCAGCACGAGACGGGCCGGATCGATCCCCAGTTCGGCCAGCCCCGGCGCGTGCAGGTGCGCAGCGCGTTCCGCCTCGTCCTGGCGCAGCCAGACGATCGGGGCGGATTCGCCCAGCCGCGCCGCCAGCATCGCCGCGAAGCCCGACGCCGCCCCCGCATCGCCCGGCGCGGCGGCGAACATCTCGTGCAGCCGCCCCCGCGCCAGCCCGCCGCCCAGCGCCGCGTCGATCGCGGGCACCCCCAGCGCCGCGCGCGCGGCCGGCACCGCCGCCGGCCGCCGCTCGATCGCGGCAACCTTGCGGCGGAGCGCCTTCAGGGAAACGGAATGGGACACGCACGACTCAAGCCAATTGTTCGCTATTTGTTCCAAAATACGGCCGGGGGTGGGCGAGAGTCAACGACTTCCCATTTCCTCCTTGGAAGGGAGGGTTTCAGGGTTTGTACGGCTCGGGCTGGCAGCCTAGGACGGGATCGAACGTCACCTTGCGGCTGGCGACGAGCGGCACCGAGGCAGTGATCGTTCTGGTCCCGGGATCGTCGGCGAGGTGGATCACCTCCATGCCGGGCTCGAAATCCTTGTAGCAGCTTTCGAGCGGACGCCCTTCGATATAGCGGCAGCCGCAGGCAACGCGCGCGCCATAGCCGACGCCGAGCTGGAGCTTGGGGGTCATCAGATGCGCGTAAAGCGCCACCCCGCCCGCGAGCAGCACGATCAGCGCGAGCGCGCCCCAGCCGATGATCCGTCTTGTCTTCATGGGCGCTGAGACTAGGCTGGCTCGATGCGGATCAAAAGCCTGTTCGCATTGCCGCTCCTCGCGCTCCTCTCGGCGAGCGTCGGCGCGCAGCGGCAAAGCGTGATCGCGCCGCTGTTCGCCGCCGATCCGGGCACGCGCGCGGTGCTGCTGATCGAGGACGGGCGCGTGATCGCCAAACGCTATGCGCCGGGCTTTTCGGACGGCAACCGCTTCATTTCCTGGTCGATGGCGAAGACGATCACCGCGATGCTGGTGGGCGAGCTCGTCGCCGACGGCAGGCTCGCGCTCGATGCGCCCGCGCCGGTGCCCGAATGGCGCCGCCCCGGCGACCCGCGCGGCGCGATCACCTTGCGGATGCTGCTGCAGATGCGCTCGGGGCTCGAACACACCGAAGTGGGCGACCCGATCGAGCGGTCGGACACCAACCAGGTGCTGTTCGTCGGCGGCACGCAGGACATGGCGGCGCGCGCGATCGCCAAGCCGCTCGAGGCGGCGCCCGGCACGCGGTTCGAATACAGCTCGCTCACCACGATCATCCTGTCGGAGATCATCACGCGGACGCTCACCGACAGCCGCGATCCGCGCGTGCGGGCGCGAGCGTATCGGGACTTCGCCGAGACGCGGCTGTTCCGACCCGCGGGCGTGACGAGCGCGTTCCTCGAGTTCGACGGGGCGGGGACGCAGATCGGCGGCTCGCTCATTTACATGACGCTCGACGATTGGGGGCGGACGGGCCGGCTGCTGCTCGACGGCAAGGGGACGGACGGCAGCCAAATCGTCGCGCCCGACTGGCTTGCATTCATGAAAACCCCCTCCCCGGGCAATCCCGAATATGGCGGCCAGACCTGGCTCAACCGGCCGGGCGGGCGTGACCCCGACGGGCCGACGCTGTTTCCGGGCGCGGCGCCCGAAAATATCGCCTCGATGGTCGGGCATCTCGGCCAATATGTGCTTGCGGGCAGCGGTGCCGATCCGCACGATCAGGGCGCCACGCACCAGGTCATCCTCGTCCGGCTCGGCAAGACGCAGGATGACGCGCGTGCCGGAACGCGGCAGGCGCTGGGGCGGGTCATCGGGAGACTCATTACGTGATCGAGCGTATCGGCCATATCAACATCCGCACTCCAGCGCTCGACGAGACGCTGCGCTTCTACGAGGAGGTGTTCGACCTGGTGCGCGGCCCCGCCGCGACCATGGCCGATCAGGCGCGCAACGCCTGGCTCTACGACCATGACGGCCGCGCGATCATCCACGTCAACATGCCCGCCGAGGGCGAGGATATCCCCGCGATCGGCGCGCGCGGGCGGATGGATCACGTCGCCTTCGATTGCCGCGATCCCGATGCAATGGAGAAGCGGTTGACCGATCTCGGTATCTCCTATCGCCGCCGCGACACGCGCGTCCCCGGGCTGACCCAGATCGTGATCGAGGATCCCAACGGCATCAACCTGGAGCTCGCGTTCGGGACCGAGCATGCCCTCGCCGCCGCGCTGGCGCGCGGCTAAAGCGCGAACACGCCTTCGATCACCGTCACGCAGCGGCCGCCGAGCACGACGCGGTCGCCGTCGAGGCGGCAGGTCAGGTGGCCGCCCCGCGCGCTCGCCTGCCAGGCGGTGAAGCGATCGTGGCCGAGGCGCGTCGTCCAATAAGGCGTGAGCACCGCGTGCGCCGAGCCGGTGACGGGATCCTCGTCGATCCCGGCACCCGGCGCGAAGGCGCGGCTGATGACATCGGTGCCTGCCCCGCCCCCCGAGCCGGGGTCGCCCGGCGCGGTGACGATGGTCAGCACGTCGCCTTCGGCGGCGAGGCGGCGGAAATCGGGGGCGCAGGCGCGGACCTGCTCGGCGGTTTCCAGCACCACGAGGCCGTAGCGGTGCGGGTGCCAAAGCGTTTCGACGACGCCATCGACGCCGAGCGCATCGACGATCGCGGCGAGCGGCTTGGGGTCTGGCGCCCAGGCGGGAAGCGCGAGCTCGTAACCGTCGCCGGCGCGCGCCACCGCGAGCCCGCCCGCCTTGCGCGTGCGGAAGCACACGATATCGCGATCGGGATCGGCGGTGAGGACGTAATGCCCGCTCGCCAGCGTCGCGTGGCCGCACAGCACGACCTCGGTCGCCGGCGTGAACCAGCGCAATTCGAAATCGGCCTCGCCGTCATCGGCGGGGACGAGGAAGGCGGTTTCGCTCAAATTGTTCTCGGCGGCGATCCGCTGGAGCGTCGCATCGTCGAGCCAGGCACGCAGCGGCATCACCGCCGCCGGATTGCCGGTGAAGGGTGCGTTCGCAAAGGCGTCGATCTGGGCGAAGGGAATATTCATACGCGCTTGCCGAACCAGTGCGGGGTGACATCCGCCTCGATCAGCGGATTGTCGGTATCGACATGGCCTTCGGGATCGACGTGGATCAGCACCTCGACCTTGGGAAAGGCCTTCTTGAGCGCCTTTTCGACGCTCTCAACGATGTCGTGCGCCTGCTCGACCGTCAGGTCGCGCGCGACCTCCATGTGGAATTGCGCGAAATCGTGCGTGCCGGCGCGGCGGGTGCGGAAATCGTGGATGCCCTTGATCCCCGGCTGGCGCGCGGCGACCTCCATGAAGCCGGCGCGGTCCTTCTCCGACCATTCCTTGTCCATCAGATGGTCGATCGCGGTCGACGACGCCTGGAACGCGCCCCAGAGCAGCCACGCGGCGATCGCGATGCCGAAGATGGGATCGGCGGCGGGCAACCCGAAAAACTGATCGAGCGCGAGCGCGAGGATCACCGAGCCGTTGAGCAGTACGTCCGACTGATAATGAACATTGTCCGCGAGGATCGCGACCGAGCCGGTCTTGCGGATCACGCTGCGCTGATACCAGAGCAGCACGAGCGTCGCGGCGATCGCGACCAGCGACACGCCGATGCCGAATTCGGCGTCGTGCGTCTCGACCGGGCTGGTGAGCGCCTCGATCGCGCGCCAGGCGATGCCGATCGCCGAGGCGGTGATGAGGCCGACCTGGAACAGCGCCGCCAACGCCTCCGCCTTGCCGTGGCCGAAGCGGTGGTCGTGATCGGCGGGCGTCGCGGCAAGGCGCACGCCGTAGAGCGTGACGAGGCTCGCGAGCAGATCGAGCGCGGTATCGGCCAGCGAGCCCAGCATCGCGACCGAGCCGGTGTGCCAGGCGGCGAAGCCCTTGAGCAGCAACAGGAAGCACGCCATGCCGACGCTCGCCAGCGCGGCGCGCACGGCAAACGGCAGGAGACGGCGGCGTTCGTTCTCGGTCACGGGTAGAGCAATCCCTCGGCCCAGCCGTCGCCCTTGCGGGTGAACAGGCGGCGCTCGTGGAGGCGATAGTCGCGCGCCTGCCAGAACTCGATCCGTTCGGGCACGACGCGAAAGCCCGACCAATGCGGCGGGCGCGGTACCTCGCGGCCTTCGTAGCGCGCCTTCACCTCGGCGAAGCGCGCCTCGAAGGTTTCGCGCAAGTCGAGCGGGCGCGATTGGTCCGATGCCCAGGCGCCGAGCTGCGAATCGCGCGCGCGGGTGGCGAAATAGGCGTCCGCCTCGGCATCGGCCACGGGCGTGACCGGCCCCTCTATCCGGATTTGGCGGCAGAGCGATTTCCAGTGGAAGAGCAGGGCCACCTGCGCATTTTCTGCGAGATCGACGCCCTTGCGGCTTTGCCGGTTGGTGTAGAAGACGAAGCCGGTTTCGTCGTGCGCCTTGAGGAGCACCATCCGGAGCGACGGGCGCCCCTGCGCGTCCGCGGTGGCGACCGCCATCGCATTGGGCTCGTTGGGTTCGGATTCCTGCGCCTCGGCGAACCAGGTGTCGAACAGCGTGAAGGGATCGGCGTGCGTCGTCATACCGGCCTCGCGGCGACCGCCGCCTGGGGGTGAAGTGGAGAAAGTGGAGAGTGTCGCGCGGGTTCGGCCGGATGGATGCAATCGCCCCGTCGCCTGCCGCGTCCGATCGCTGATTTGGTCCCGGTTTTCATGATCCAGACCCCTTAGCCAAATGTCGCCGTGTAGGACAGTGTGCAGGTTGCGACAGCGCTGCCCGATCATTATTATCAATGCCGGAGGTGGTCCATGCCAAGCAGCGTCAATCTCGGTGAGAAGCTCGAAAGCGTGGTCGATCGACTGGTCAGTCGGGGCAGATTTGGCTCGCGATCAGAAGTGCTGCGCGAGGGCGTGCGGCTCGTACAGGAGCGTGAATCCTGGCTCGAGATGGTCGAAAAGGGCGTTCGCGAGGGCCGAAGTCAGGTCACGGCCGGCGAATGGATCGAGATGGAAGAGGCATTCGACCAACTCGCCGCGCGTTACGCCCCCAGGTGAAAGTTCGTCTCAGTCCGAATGCGCTCGACGATCTGGCGCGTATTGGGGACTGGATTCAACGCGATAATCCCCGGCGCGCTGCAAGCTTCGTAGAAGAGCTCCGCGCCGCCTGCCGCGAGCTTGGCACTTTTCCGCGCGCATTTCCCGCTTTTCCGCAATTCGGTCCCAACGCGCGGCGACGCGTGCACGGCAATTATCTCATCGTCTACGATGTCGAGCCCGACTGGGTCACCGTGCTCACCGTCGTCCACGGCGCGCGCGATCTCGACGAGATGGACCGACCATCCTGACCTGCGGAACGACTTCGCCCAGCGCGCATTGAATCGGTCTCGCAACGAAGGAGACCGGTTCGATGGCCGCGCGCGCCTATTGGCAGGGACAGATCAGGCTGGCGTTGGTCTCGATCCCCGTGGAGATCTACACTGCGACCAAATCTGGCGCGACGGTGAGCTTCCGCCAGATCCATGAGCCGTCGGGCAAGCCGATCCATTACGAGAAGGTCGTGACCGGCGTCGGCCCGGTCGATGCCGACGAGATCATGAAGGGATATGAATACGAGAAGGGCGAATACGTCCTGCTCGACCAGGACGAGATCGACGCGGTCAAGCTCGAATCGAAGAAGACGCTCGAACTGACGCAGTTCGTCGAGGCGCACGAGATCGACGTGCTTTATTACGAAAAGCCTTATTTCGTGGTGCCCGCAGACGATCTCGCCGAGGAGGCCTTCATCGTGCTGCGCGAGGCGTTGCGGCGGTCGAAGAAAGTGGGGCTGGGCCAGCTCGCGCTCAGGGGCCGCGAATATGTCGTGAGCCTCAAGCCGTGCGGGCGCGGCATGGTGCTCGAAACGCTGCGCTACGCCGACGAGGTCAACAAGGCGCAAGGCTATTTCCGCGACATTCCCGACGACGAGCCCGACGCCGAATTGCTCGATCTGGCCGAGGCGCTGATCGAGAAGAAGACTGCCAGGTTCGATCCGAAGGAATTTCACGACCGTTATGTCGATGCGCTCCACGAGCTGATCGCGCGCAAACGCAAATCCAAGACCAACCGCAAGATCATCGAGGAGAAGGAGGAGCCGTCGGGCCGCGGCGCATCGAACGTGGTCGATCTGATGGCGGCACTCAAGAAGTCGATCGAGAAGCCGAAGGCGAAACCGGCGCAGAAGCGCAGCACGACGACGACCAAGGCGGCGGCCAAGAAGAAGAGCCCCGCGCGTGCCGCGCCGAAGAAGCCGGCGGCGAAGAAACGTGCCTGAGGGTAGTGCTGCTCCCCTCCCTGAAAGGGAGGGGTCCGGGGTGGGTGGCGAGCGTAGCAAGCTCCCTTCGGTCGCACCCACCCCAAACCCCTCCCTGGTAGGGAGGGGCTTATGAATGCCGATCCCCTCGCCCGCTACAACGCCAAGCGCGACTTCGCGAAAACCGCCGAGCCGGCGGGAACGCTCGCCAAGGGACACGGCAACAGCTTCATGGTGCAGAAGCACGACGCGACGCGGCTGCATTGGGACTTCCGGCTCGAGATGGACGGCGTGCTCAAGAGCTGGGCCGTCGCGCGCGGGCCGAGCCTCGATCCGGGCGAGAAACGGCTGGCGGTCAGGACCGAGGACCATCCTTTGTCCTATGCGACCTTCGAAGGCACCATTCCCAAGGACGAATATGGCGGCGGCACGGTGATGCTGTGGGACCGCGGCACTTGGGCGCCGATCAAGGGCAAATCGGCGAAGGATCTGGAGAAGGGCCACCTTCACTTCGTGCTCGACGGCGAGCGGATGAAGGGCGAATGGCTGTTGATCCGGTTGAAGCCGCGCGGCAAGGAGACACGCGAGAACTGGCTGCTGAGGAAGCTCGACGACGCCGAGGCGGGCGGCACCGACACGTTGGTCGAAACGTGTCTGACGAGCGTCAAGACCGGGCGGACGATGCAGGAGATCGCGGAGGGGAAGAAGGCGCATGCTCTCCCGCGAAAGCGGGAGTCCAGAAGCAAGAGCGGGTCGCGTGCGTCTCTGGATTCCCGCGTTCGCGGGAATACCAAGCTGCCGACGTTCCACGATCTCCAACTCTGCACATTGGTCGACGACGTGCCGGCCGGCAACGGCTGGATCCACGAGGTCAAATATGACGGCTATCGCGCGCTGCTCGCGGTAGGCGGGGGCAAGGCCAAGGTGTTTACGCGCCACGGGCTCGACTGGAGCGACAAGTTTGTGGGGATCGCCGAGGCGGCGGCTGCACTGCCCGTGGGAAGCGCGCTGATCGACGGCGAGATCGTCGCGTTCAAGCAGGGGCGCCCCGATTTCTCGACGCTCAAGGACGCGATCTCGACCGGCGGCGACATGACCTTCTTCGGGTTCGATCTGCTCGTGCTCGACGGCGAGACTCTGGAAAAGCTCCCCAACGTCCAGCGCAAGGAGCGGCTGCGCGGGGTGCTCGACGGCGCCGACGCGCGGCTCCAGTTCGCCGAGCACGTCGTCGGCGAGGGCGAGACGCTGTTCGAGGCGATGTGCCGCGAAGGCTATGAAGGCGTGGTCTCGAAGCGCGCCGACGCGCCGTATCGGGGCAAGCGGACCAAGGCCTGGCTCAAGATCAAATGCACGCGCAGGCAGGAATTCGTGATCCTGGGCTGGACCGAAAGCGCGGCCAAGGGGCGCGGCTTTCGCGCGCTGCTGCTCGGGCAGCACAAGGACGGCAAGCTGGTATACTCAGGCAAGGTCGGGACGGGCTTCAACCGCGACACGATGGATGAATTGCGCACCAAGATGGATCGGCTCGCGCGCAAGACCCCGACCGTCGAGGCCCCGCGCGCGGCGACACGCGGCGCGCATTGGATCAGCCCCAGGCTGGTCGCCGAGATCGCCTTCACCGAATTCACCCCCGACGGCGCGCTCAGGCATCCGAGCTATCTGGGGTTGCGCGAGGACAAGCCGGTGGAGGACATCGTGCCCGAAACGCCCGAAAAAGCGCCGCCCAAGGCCAGCAGCGCGGCCGTGAAAGTGACGCACCCCGACCGCCTGATCTTCCCCGACAGCAAAGTGACCAAGGGCCAGCTCGCCGCTTATTACGCGGCCATCGCGCCGATCATGCTGCCCTGGACCGCCAACCGGCCGATCAGCCTGGTGCGCTGCCCGCAGGGACGCGGCAAGAAATGCTTCTTCCAGAAGCACGACGCCGGATCGTTCGGGGAACGCGTCCACCATGTCGACATCAGGGAGAAGGACGGCGCGATCGAGCCCTACCTCTATATCGAGGATGCCGACGGGCTGGTGCAATGCGTGCAGATGGGCACGATCGAGTTCCACGGCTGGGGATCGTCGGTGGGCGACATCGAGAAGCCGGACCGGATCGTGTTCGACCTCGATCCGGACGCAGGGCTCGATTTCGGCGACGTGAAGAAAGCGGCGGCGGACCTGAAACAGCATCTCGCCGACATGGGGCTCACGACCTTTCCGATGCTCACGGGCGGCAAGGGGGTGCACGTGGTGGTGCCGCTCAAGCCGCAGGCCGAGTGGGACGCGGTGAAGAGCTTCGCCGACCGCTTCGCGCGCGCGCTCGCCGAGGCCGAGCCCGACCGGTTCACCGCGACCATGTCCAAGGCCAAGCGCAAGGGAAAGATCTTCCTCGACTGGCTCAGGAACCAGCGCGGCGCGACCGCGATCATGCCCTATTCGGCGCGGGCAAGGAGCGGCGCGCCAGTGGCAGCGCCGGTCTCGTGGAGCGAATTGAAGGACGTCGAGACGCCGGCCATCTATTCGGTGGAGGATGTCGAGACGCTGATCGCGCGCGCCAATTCCCGCGCGCTTCAAGGGTGGGGCGTGGCGGACCAGGCGCTGCCGGACTTGTAATGTGATTTAGCGCCGGCGGTCGGGTAATGCCGCCATCACCACGGCACGTTCGGCGTCGGTCATGCGGGTCCAGCGGGCGATCTCGTCGCCGGTGCGCGCGCAGCCACGGCACAGGCGGGTGGCGGGATCGAGCGTGCAGATGTTGACGCACGGGCTAACGATCGCCCGACGCGGCACGATCTCGATGAAATCGTCCACCCGGGAGCTCAGGAAATCCGCGCCGAGAGGAAATCGGGAACGGGGCCGTTCCAGCCGCCGTCGTCGGGCTCGTCGTCGCGCGGGCGCGGCGCGCGATCGGCGCGCTCGGGAGCGCGCTCCTGGCGGCGTTCGTCACGCGGACGTTCGCGCTCCGGCGCGCGCGCCTTGTCGCGACCACGGCCACGGCCGCGGCGCGCCGGCTTCTCGTCGGGTTCGGGCGCGGGCTCGCGGTCGCCCGGCGAATCGGGCTCGGTCTTGCTTTCGAACCGTGCGATCTTCTGCCCCGTCAGCTTCTCGATATTCTCGATATTCTCGGCGTCGTCCGACGTGACGAAGGTGTAGGCGGTGCCCTTCGCCCCCGCGCGGCCGGTGCGGCCGATGCGGTGGACGTAATCGTCGGGATGCCAGGGCGCGTCGAAGTTGAAGACGTGGGAGACGCCCTTGATGTCGAGCCCGCGCGCCGCGACGTCCGAGGCGACGAGGATGTTGATCTCGCCGGTCTTGAACAGGTCGAGCTCGGCGAGGCGTTGCGGCTGCTCCATATCGCCGTGGATCTCGCCGGTGCGGAAGCCCGAGCGCTTGAGGCTCTTGTTGAGCTCGCGCACCGTCGTCTTGCGGTTGCAGAAGATGATCGCGGTGCGCACTTCGTCCTGCCGCAGCAGATCGCGCAACGTCGCGCGCTTGTCCGTTTGCGCGACCGGCACCAGCCATTGCCGGATGTTGGTGTTGGTCGAGGCGGGACGCGCGACCTCGATCGTCTTGGGGTTGTCGAGGAACTTGTCCGCGAGCTTCTTGATCGGCGCAGGCATCGTCGCCGAGAACAGCAAGGTCTGGCGCTGGCGCGGCAGCTTGGTGCAGATTTCCTCGATATCGGGGATGAACCCCATGTCGAGCATCCGGTCCGCTTCGTCGATCACCAGCAGGTTGCAGCCGGTGAGCAGGATCTTGCCGCGGCCGAACAGGTCCATCAGACGGCCGGGGGTCGCGATCAGCACGTCGACACCCTTTTCGAGCGCCGCCATCTGATCGCCCATCGAGACGCCGCCGATGAGGAGCGCCATCGAGAGCTTGTGATACCGCCCGTATTTCTCGAAATTCTCGGCGACCTGCGCGGCGAGCTCGCGCGTCGGCTCGAGGATCAGGCTGCGCGGCATCCGCGCGCGGCTGCGGCCCTGGGCGAGGATGTCGATCATCGGCAGCACGAACGAGGCGGTCTTGCCCGTGCCCGTCTGCGCGATACCGATGATGTCGCGCATCATCAGCACGCTGGGAATCGCGCTCGCCTGGATCGGAGTCGGCTCGGTATAGCCGGCCTCTTCGACCGCACGTAGCAATTCGTCTGACAGGCCGAGATCGGCGAATTTCATTTGGGAATCCGGAAAAAAGAAGAGAGCGTGACGCGAAAACCCCGCCGCGCCTGCGCGGCCCCCCGCTCGCGGATTTGGCGGCAAATGTCAAGGTTTCCCGCGCGTCAGCGCGCGGGCACGAGATGCTTGAAGGCGACGATCGGGCAATTGTCGCCCGAGCGCGAGCGGATCGAATCGCGCCGTGCGCACAGCTTTCCGTCGCGCGTGCGCGTCAGATAGAAGCCCGAATAGAAATCGAGCGCGGGGCAATCGTCCCCCAGCTTGGCGCGCAGCCGGCTGCCGCCGCGCACCACCAGATCGACGCTGTCGGGCTCGGTGATCGTCGCCGCGGCGAGCGTGTCGACGGCGACGCATTTGGGCGCATCCTTCTCCACCCAGCGCAGCGGATGAACATCCGCAATCGGCTGCCGCCCCGGCGGGATCGGCATCCTGGGCACGCGCACCACGATCCGCTCGTGGATCGTGAGCTGCTGCCACACCATGCCGCCCGGCGCCCCGGCGGGGGCCGTCCCGGCAGGCGCAGCGAGCAGCAACAGCAGCGCGGCAGGAGGAGCGAGGCTGGACATCCGGGCATCTCTTCTATCCCGGAGGGTTGAACAGTCCATGAATTTGAGAGGGCGGAACCCGCGTGCTAGGCGCGGCGAGCGTAATGTCGAGCGCGATCACTCGATGTCATGCCGGGCTTGTCCCGGCATCTGCGGTGCCGCAAGAGCAACCTGTTGAGGATGTGCGGCTCGGCGGACCCCGGAACAAGTCCGGGGTGACGGGGGAGTTCTCGAAGGTCATACGTTTGCCAGAACACGATCGCGCTGTCCGAAAAGAGACACATCCACGATGACGCCCGCCCAGTCCGCCTTGCTCGATCGATTGCGCGGCGCGATCGATTCGAAGGTGATCGTCACCGAACGCGCGGCGATCGAGCCCTGGGAGACCGACTGGCGCGGACGATGGCACGGGCATGCTCCCGCCCTGCTCAGCCCCGGCTCGACCGCGGAAGTGGCGGCGATCGTGGCGGCCGCGCGCGAAACGGGCGTGGCGCTGGTGCCGCAGGGGGGCAACACCTCGATGGTGGGCGGCGCCACGCCGCCCGCGGACGGATCGGCGCTGATCCTGTCGCTCAGGCGCCTGAACCGCATCCGCGCGATCGATGCACAGGCGAACCTCGCCGTCGTCGAGGCGGGCGTGATCCTGCAGACGTTGCACGACGCGGCCGCAAGCGCAGGCCGCCGCTTTCCCCTGACGCTGGGATCGCGCGGCAGCGCCACGATCGGCGGACTCGTCTCGACCAATGCCGGCGGCACGCAGGTGCTGCGCTGGGGCACGATGCGCGGGCTGGTGGCGGGGATCGAGGCAGTGCTGCCCGACGGATCGATCCACGATGGCCTCGCCGCGCTCAAGAAGGACAATCGCGGCTACGACCTCACGCAATTGCTGATCGGCGCGGAGGGCACGCTCGGCATCGTCACTGCCGCCACCTTGCGGCTGGCGCCTGCGGTGGCCGCGCGTTCGGTCGCCTGGGTGGGGCTCGAAAGTCCCGCCGACGCGCTCGCGCTGCTGCGGCGGATGCAGGCCGCGACCGACGGGATCGAGAGCTTCGAGATCATTCCCGGCGATACGCTCGCGCTGGTGCTGGCGCACATTCCGGGCACGCGTGCGCCGCTTACGGATGCGCATCCCTGGCATGTGTTGATCGAAATGGCGGCGAGCAATCCCGAGGCCGAGCCGCCCGCCGCGCCGATGGAGCGGCTGCTCGCCGCCGCGCTCACCGACGGCCTCGCCGCCGATGCCGTGATCGCCGCGAGCGAGGCGCAGGCCGAGGCGTTCTGGCGGCTGCGCGAGTCGCTCTCCGAAGCCGAACGCACGACGGGCCCGGCGCTGCAATTCGACATCTCGGTGCCCGTCGAGACGATGCCGCAGTTCATGCTCGATGCCGCCGCGGCCGCCGAAGCACGCTTCGCGGGCACTTATGCGACGGCGTTCGGGCATCTGGGCGACGGCAACGTCCATTTCCACGTCCGCGCGCCCGCGGGCGCCGAGGGGGAGCGCTGGTATGCCGACGAGGCGCCCGCGATCACGCGCTTCGTCGACGATCTCGTCGTCGCGGCGGGCGGCTCGATCTCGGCCGAGCACGGCATCGGCCAGATGAAGCTCGCCGAATTCGAGCGACTGGGTCCGCCGGCGCGGCTCCACGCGCTGCGCGCGATCAAGGCGGCGCTCGATCCGGGCGCGCTGCTCAATCCCGGCAAGCTCGTCAGGCTTGCGCCGGAGCCGCCCACGCCATAGAGCCAGCGCTCGAATCCGAACAACCGGCGCGACGCGCGCCCGATCACCTGGAGAGTCTCGAGATGGCCAGCGCGCCGCAGAACCAGCTTCCGCTTTTCTACAATGCCCTGGAGCCGCTTTCGAGCCAGGCGCACGCCAAGTTCCACGCGCGCAGCCGCGACAAGGCGCCGTTCCTGGCCCAGCACCATGCGGTGCCGCTGACGATCGACGAATTCCCGCTGGTCCAGCGTTTCATGCCGATCGTCTTCACGCTGGGCGACGAGGCGATCCCGATCGCGCTGATGGGCCTCAACGAAGGCGTCAACGTCTTCGTCGACGACGAAGGCACGATCACCGAGAAGAACCTCTACATCCCCGCCTATATCCGTCGCTATCCGTACATGCTGGCGCGTCTGCGGCCCGACGCGCAGGAATTGTCGCTGTGCTTCGACCCGACTTCGGACGCGGTCGGCGATTTCGAGGAAGGCGACGCGCTGTTCGACGGCGACCAGCCAAGCGAGCTCACCAAGAGCATCCTCGCCTTCAACGAGGCGTTCGAGCAGGCTGGTGCGCGTACCCAGGCGTTCATGAAGGAGCTGAAGGAGCTCGGCCTCCTCATGGACGGCGAGATCAGCATCCAGCCCGAGGGCGCCGAGCGGCCCTTCATCTATCGCGGCTTCCAGATGGTCGACGAGAAGAAGCTGCAGGAGATGCGCGGCGACCAGCTGCGCCGCGCCAACCAGAACGGCATGCTGCCGCTGCTCTACGCGCACCTCTTCTCGCTGTCGCTGATGCGCGAGATTTTCGGGCGCCAGATGCAGCTCGGCAAGATGCCGCAGCCGCAACTCGATCCGGTCGCCTGACGCCGTGACGCGTACGGCGGCGCAGGCCGACCGCTATTCGACCGGCGCGATCTGGTTCCACTGGATCATCGCGCTGCTCGTGATCTTCAACCTCGTCGTCGGCATCTTCCACGAAAGCGTGCCGGCGCTGAGGGCGCTGATGGGCGCACACAAGGCGGTGGGGATCACCGTGCTGGCGCTGACGCTGGGGCGGATCGCATGGCGACTGAGGCACCGGCCCCCGCCGCTACCGGCCGAGCTGTCGGGCTGGGTGCGCGCGATCGCCGGAGCGGTGCGCTGGGCATTTTACGCGCTGCTCCTGATCATGCCGCTGACCGGCTGGGCGATGGTGTCGGCCAGCAGCAAACCGCGGCCGCTGAGCTGGTTCGGGCTGTTCGATGTGCCGTTCCTGCCGGTGACCAAGCCGATCGCGGGGCTGGGGCACGAGCTGCACGAGACGTTGGGCCTGCTGTTCGCCGCACTCGTCCTGCTCCACATCGCCGGCGCGCTCAGGCATCAGCTTGCGCTCAAGGACGGCGTGCTCGCGCGCATGATCCCCGCGCTCGCGCCAAGGCGCTGACAAGGCGTGTGAAAACCGCGGCCTGCTGCGCGCAGCGCAGGCCTTGAAGCGCAAGAACCCCTGCCCTATATTCGTGTTGTACGGCTTCGTGTCCCCCCTTTCGCGAGGTCGTATGGCACGCCCTTGGGCGTGTCTCCTCCCTGAACCTTGGCCACCTCGTGCCTCGCGCACGAGGTGGTTTTTTATTCGGCTGCCAGCGCGCCCGGCTGCGCAAGCGCCTCGTCGGCAAGCGCGTCGATCATCCGGCGCAGTAACGACGCGGTGCGCGCCAGCCCGTCGCCCGGCCGATCGAGCATCGCATCGAGATAGAGCGAGCGGCACAATTCGATCTGGACGGCATGCACGCCCGCCTGCGGCGCGGCATGCCGTTCGAGGATGTGCCCGCCCGCATAGGGGCTGTTGAGCGCATGGGCGATGCCCGCGGCTTCGGCCTCGCCCTCCAGCCGCGCGACGAAGCGCGCCGCCGCGCTCTTGCCGAAGCGGTCGCCGAAGACGAGGCGCACCGCGTCCTTCCCCGCGCCGAGCGGCGGCATCGAGTGCAGATCGAGCAGCACCGCGACGCCGAACCGCGCACGCGCGGATGCCAGCGCCTGCGACAACGCGGCATGATAGGGCCGATGATCGTGGCGGATGCGCGCGGCGATCTCGTCGGCGGCGAAGCGGCGGCTCCACAGGTCGCCAGAGCGCCCGGCACGACGCGGCACCAGCCCCAGCCCGCTGCGCAGTTTCGCCGACTGGAGCGGCTGGCCGGCGGTCGCCGCGCCATCGTCGACGCGCGGATCGCGCTCGTGCTCGGCGCGGTTGAGATCGATCCAGGCGCGCGCGCGCTGCTGGACGAACACGGTCTCGCCGACGCGCGCAGCGAGCGCCACACGATCGACCGCGCGATCCTCGAGCGCGATGAGCTGGCCGAGCGGAACGCGCAGCGCAGCGCGCAAGGACAGCGGATAATCACGCCCCGCATGCGGCACCGACAGCACCACCGGGCTCGCGGGCTCGGCAGGGCCGTGGCGGTCGAACGGCGGCGCATCCTCCATCGCCCCTACCCTATGCCGCGCACCGTTCGACGGCAATCATCGCATTGCGGGACGCGCGCGGGGCTGGAAAATGTTAAGTGCTTTGCGCATAGACTGGCGCGCGAAGCTTAGGGGCCCTCGATGATCCGAATTCTGCTGGCCGAAGACGACCAGGTGATGCGCGAATATCTGACGCGCGCGCTCGAACGGTCGGGCTATGCGGTGAGCGCGGTCGATCGCGGCACGGCGGCGATCCCGCTGCTCGAAACCGAGCGGTTCGACCTGCTGTTGACCGACATCGTCATGCCCGAAATGGACGGAATCGAGCTCGCGCAGCGCTGCGCCGAGATCGCGCCCGACACGCGCGTGATGTTCATCACCGGCTTCGCCGCGGTGACGCTGAAGGCCGGCCGGACGATGCCCGAGGCACGCGTCCTCTCCAAGCCGTTCCACCTGCGCGACCTGGTGCTCGAGGTCGATCGCATGTTCGAGATCGAGCGCATGTCGGGCGGCAAATAGGGCGCTTGCAACGGCGCGCGTCCCCGGCTACAGCGCGCCCTCCTCACGGGCGTGTAGCTCAGTGGTAGAGCACTGTGTTGACATCGCAGGGGTCGCAAGTTCAATCCTTGCCACGCCCACCAGATCAAGCCTCGGAAAATATTGGATTTTCCGGGGCTTTTTCGTGCCCGTCGCCCATCCGCCCGCTTGCCAAATCGCGCCAGCATCTGCCCGATTCTGCCCCGATTTGCCTCCTTGCGTGGGCACCTCGTGGGCACGTTCTTCGGAACGTGCGGTCGAGGCCGCCGTGGTCCGCGCGCGATTCAAGTGAGCATCCCCCGCCTGCAAGGCCGATCTGGGCCGCGCTGTTCGCGACCGACCGTCACTCCAGCCACGGCTCTGCCGCGGTCTGCTGATAACAGCCGGAGGGTGTCTCCGCCTGCTATCGGCTGGTGTCGAGACGCTCCGCGATACACGGATCACGGAACATGCTTACGATGCGGCACCGGGGAAAGGCGCAAAACTGGTATATCCGAGGAAAGGTTGCCTACGGAGAACGAACCGTCGACGTCCCGGAATTTTGCTCGGGAACGACAGACAAGGCGGCTGCCTCGCATCTCATGGCGGAGCGCGAGCGCGAAGTCCGTGAAGCCCTCATATTCGGCCCGCGAGTAGTGGCGGTTCGTGGTGTGCTGGCGGATGCGTTTGAGGCGTATCTGACGAAGCCGAAGGCGCCGAATTCGACGGACGTGGTGCGGATCGGGGTGATGAACGAGCGGATCGGGTCGATGTCGCTCGCTGATCCGAAGGCGGCATGGCACGCCTTTCGCGAAGCCTATCTGACGAACCACACGCCGGCGGGCCAGGATCGCTATCGCTCGCTGCTGCAAGCCGCGGTCAACGTCTATAACGAGCGCCACGACCTGCCGCCGTTCAAGCTGAAGGCGATTCCCTTCGACAACCAGCGCATCCGGTTCCTCAGCCATGCCGACCGCGACCTGCTGATCGCGAGCTACTCGAAGCACGTCCAGCCGATCGCGACGATGTCCGCCTTTCAGGGGCCACGCACACGGCACGACAACGGCCTCGGCTCCACCACCCCGGCGGCGTTCGCCGCCGAACTCGAAAAGCAACGGGCGGGGTTAACCCCGCCCGTTGCTTCACCTGCGCTCATGCGCAACAACAATGGTCGGCCTCTGGTTGCCGCTGGATGAAAGACGGGGGGTCACGTCACGTTGATCACAGCCAGAAGCTGACGCGCATCATTGCTATGGCTGCTCTTTGCCCACGATTGCCTCCAGCATTGTCAAGGTCAGTCGAGAGATGCGCGTGTGTCCTCGAGCGCCAAGTCGACGAGCATCTGCATGGCCTCGCTCGCAGTTCCCGCATCTTCAGCCGCGATGGCATCGTACACCCGGACATGATCGGGAATAGGATTCCGCGGCAGCGCACGTGATCGCTGCTTGAACTGCGTCGTCCAGTTTACGACCGCACCAATACTGGCGCTGAGAACGATCAGCGCGTCGTTGCAGCTTGCCTGCATGATCGCGTCATGGAAATCACGATCGGCCGCCCGCCCCTGTTCAGTAGCGAGCGTGTGCCGTCGCATTCCGGTAAGAGCCTCCTTCATCCGTCGCAAATCGTTGCGATCACGCCGTTCAGCCGCAAGCCTCGCTGCGGCAGGTTCGATCATTCCGCGCAATTCGAACAGGCTGCGTATGAGCTGCATGTCGGGTTCACCCGCGAAGGCCCATGCAAGGACGTCCGGATCGAGCAGGTTCCAACGATTCCTGGGCAATACCCGCGTACCGGCCTTGGGTCTGCTCTCCACCAGTCCCTTTGCCGAGAGCACCCGAATGGCTTCGCGAAACGATGATCTGGAAACGCCCAGCGACTCGGAAAATTCCAGTTCGCCGGAGAGTTTGGTTCCTGGTGTATACTCACCCGTCAGGATTGCCGTCCCGAGCTTGTGAACGATGGCACCATGGAAGCGGCGGCCCGTCGGCCGTCTCGATTGCAAACGGCCTGAGCCGCTTCGGGTGTCAGCCCCTGCCTGATCGGTTTCACCTACGCCGCGATCTGCCATTCTCTGTTGGATAGCAGGAGCATGGCCCAGCCGAAACGGTTGTTTTTCTGCGCATAGAAGACCTGCCGGGAAGCGAGCCCGGAAGGGAGTGTGGATAGGCTGCACGGCATGCCGGGCGCAAGCTGATCGGCTGGTCTCAGGCCGGAGGACGGACTCAACCCACTAATCAGGATCGAATAATCGCTACCCCCGTACTTCCAACACAGCAACCGACTTTGGGGGAAGGTCAACCCGCAGTGTCCCCTCGCGCACGGTAGCCGCGATCGGACGCGGCGACACGGCGTCGGGCGCCTCGAACGTGTTGACGGTATCGACCGCGGGCGCGGTCAGCACCTTGCCGCTCGCACTGCGCGCCGTAAAGCCGGCGATGGCCGCATCGAATTCCACCGAACGGTTCGGGTCGATGTTGGTAAGCGCCAACCACAGTCGCCCGTCGCTCGAACGCGCAGCGATCGCATCCACGCGCGGCAGATCGATATCTTCGAACCTATATGTTCCGGCATCGAAGGCGACCGGGATCGCCGTCGCATCCTGGAACGGCACGTACATCTTGAAGACGTGATAAGTGGGAGTCAGCACCATCTTGGGGCCGTCCGTCAGGATCATCGCCTGAAGCACGTTCACCATCTGCGCGATCGCCGTCATCCGGACGCGATCGGCGTGGCGCGCGAAAATGTTGATATTGAGCGCGGCAACGATCGCATCCCGCATCGAATTCTGCTGTTGCAGAAAGCCCTCGGGCGTATTGGGAAGCTTACCGTACCAGGTGCCCCATTCGTCGACGACAAGCGGGACCTTCTTCTCCGGATCGTATTTGTCCATCACCGCGCTATTGGCGCGGATCAGGTCTTTCATGCGGAGCGTATCCTTCACGATCTCGGCATATTCCTTCTCGCCGAAACCAACGCTTGCATAGGCCGGCGGCCAGTTGACGACGGTGTAGTTGTGAAGCGACAGCCCTTCGATGCTCCAGGCCCAATCATGTTCCTTCCACGCCTTCATCACCGCGTCGGTGTAGCCGATCGTTTTTGCGTCACCCGGGCCGACCGCGATTCGCTGCATCGGCTCGCTGGTCGCGGCGTCCGCCGCCGGATTGCTGTTGTTCTGCTGTGCCGGGTTGAAGTTGCGCACAAACCGCGCGTACTTCTTCATCTCGTCGACATAATGCTCGGCGGTCATCGCGCCGCCGCAACTCCAGCTCTCGTTTCCAAGTCCCAGATACTTGACCTTGTAAGGTGCGGCGTGCCCGTTGGCGGCGCGCTCCTGGCCCGCACTGCTGCGCGGATCGGCGGTCATGTAGGCGACCCAATCAGCCGCCTCCTTGACCGTTCCCGAACCGATGTTGATCGACACATAGGCTTCGGCGCCGATCTGACCGATGAAGTCGAAGAATTCGTCGGTGCCGAAGGCGTTGTTCTCGATCGCGCCGCCCCAGTTCGAATTGACCGTTATCTTGCGTTTGGCAGGATCGCCGATCCCGTCGCGCCAGTGATATTCGTCAGCGAAGCAGCCGCCTGGCCAGCGCACGTTCGGCACGTGGATTGCTTTCAGCGCAGCGACGACATCGCTCCGGATGCCGCGCACGTTCGGGATCGCCGAATCCTTGCCGACCCAGACACCGCCGTAGATGCCGGTGCCGAGATGCTCGGCAAACTGGCCGAAAATGTTGCGGTCGATCGTGGTGCCGGGCTTGTCCGCCTGCACCACCAGGTCGATCGCACCGGACTGCGCATATGCAGGGGCCACCGTTGATACCGCTGCCGCAGCGGCGGCAAGACTCCCCATCACGGCGCGCACATCTCTCTCCCATATATTGTCTGACTAGATTCTCTTAAGGGCAGCAGCACGGATTGCGCAACATCTTCACACAAGATTCCTCGTGAAGACCCCGGTGGTCGATTTTTACCGCACAACAGATTTTCACCTGATACTTTTAGTCAGATAATTAGAGTCTTCGATACCGATTTCCAAACACCACGTTGATCGCCGACCCCTAGGATGAATTGGCAGGCAGGGCTTGAAAGCAATCCACGTAGACATCGTCGTGTGATATTTTGTACGACTAGATGAACGTCAAAAAGGCGAGTAACTGAGGAGAGAGATTCGATGGGTCGAATGTTCAAGTTGGTAGGCGGGATACGGCCGGTGCGCGCACGTATCGGTGGGTTCGGCATCGCCGTCGCCTGCATGTTGGGAATCCCGGCGCTAGCACAGAACGACAAGATGACGCCGATCGCCACCCCGGCACAGCCCGATGCGATCGAACTCGGAACCGGCCGGCTGCCGGGCGGAACCAATCCAGAGGCTTGGCATAGCCAATATGGCAGCGTCTTCGCCCGCAACGTCACCGTCGCAACTTTGACTCCTTTCCTCCCGGATCCGGCCAAGGCATCCGGCGCTGCGGTCGTTGTGGCGCCCGGAGGCGGTTTCCGCACATTGTCGATGGCAAATGAAGGCTGGGATGTCGCCAAGGCGCTTGCCGAACATGGCGTGGCCGCCTTCGTGCTCAAATATCGACTGAACCAGACGCCGGCCGACATGCCGGGCTTCGAGCGATCGATGACCGAAATGTTCTCCGGTGTCGCCGCGCGCACGCCTCGGCCCGATCCGGCTCAGATGACGAAAGGGTTGGCACCGCAGATCGCCGACGCACGCGCCGCTTTCTCGCTGATCCGCCAGCGGGCAGCCCAGTGGCACGTCGATCCCGATCGCATCGGCATGGTCGGTTTTTCCGCGGGCGCCATGCTGACGATGGCTACTACATTGGTGGGTGAAGATGCAAAGCCCGCCTTCATCGGCGATATCTATGGGCCGCTCGCGTCCGTGACGGTGCCGGCGGATGCGCCGCCGCTGTTCGTGGCGCTCGCCGCCGATGATCCCTTCTTCGCCAACGGGGGGTTCGGGCTAATCGACAGTTGGAAGGCGGCCAAGCGCCCCGTCGAGTTCCATCTGTACGAACAGGGTGGGCACGGCTTCGGCATGTACCAGAAGGCCACCACCAGCACCGGTTGGTTCGATGCCTTCGTTCGCTGGCTCGACATGCACGACATGCTCAAGCCGAAGCCGGACAGGGCCGACGCTCAAAAATAACGGTTAAGCAACTACGATATGCTGCAGTCGCGTGTGAACAGCGAGCAGCCCGGGCCCGCCCCTTACCGATCTGCGTGGAGCAAACCTCGAGCCTGTTGAAGCCCGCCCTGGGCACTTGCCCCGGCGCGCGGTCGAAGGGCCGTTCTTCTCTCGTCTCAATCACTTGCCGAAAAGAAAAACGGTACTTCGACCGCCTCGGAGCCAGTCCGGAGGCGAGCGGAAAGTTGGGCCTCACCTATGCGGCGCACTTATGCGGTGGCAGCATCACGATTTACCGCCGCGGTGCCGCTCTCCGCCCGTGTGATGGGCAAGCCGGCGACTCCGGCGCGCCCCCTCACCTCTGAAGCGCCGGCCACTTTCCTCCACGGGTTCGCCCATTTGGAATTGCACGATCGTGTCGATTTCGCTTGGTCGCGGCAGGGACGGTCAGGAGCGCGCGGCATGGCCGGCACCGTCACGTTCACACCATGCAGCCCTCTTCCTCCTTGAACCGAAACCGCCGACTTCAGGCCACTATAACTGAGCGTTGTGCCATCCAATAGGTTCCATCGCGTAACGATGCGGATCGGCAATTTGTCGAACTATTGACATCGATGCGCCGCCCTCATAATCAGATACTATATGATCAAGGCGCCTCACTCGACCAGATAGAGCCGAGCGCGCGACAAAAGCGACGATGCAAAGATGTCGTCATATGGGAGGGTGGGAATGCATCTCAAAAACAGGGTCATTAGCAGCGAACGATGGTTGGGCGCTGTCGGGGCGATGCTACATCGCGACAAACGCACGCGTTCATCCTTGCTCGCGATCCTGCGTCGAAGCACGCTTCGGACCACAAGCGTTGGAGCAATGCTCGTGGCGCTGAACGCCACCCCCGCAATGGCACAAAGCACGGCCGATACGGCGCCGGCCGATGCCGCTGCCGCGGTTGAAAAACCGGCAGATGAGAACGCGGCGGTGCTCAACAGCGATATTGTCGTGACCGGTTCGCGCATCGCAACCAGTGGTTTCAACGCCCCCACGCCGACGACAGTGGTTGGCGAGGACCAGATCCAGAACAACGCACAGCCGAACATCTTCTCCACTATCGTCCAACTGCCATCACTTCAGGGGTCGAGCGGTTCGAGCACGCTTACCTACAGCACGTCGAGCGGCCAGCAGGGTTTAAGCTCTTTTTCGCTCCGCGGCCTCGGCACGATCCGCACGCTGACCTTGCTTGATGGGCAACGCGTGGTTGGCGCCTATTATACCGGCGTCACCGACGTCAGCCTGTTTCCTCAACTGCTGATCCAGCGCGTCGACGTGGTGAATGGCGGCGCCTCGGCGTCCTACGGGTCGGATGCCGTCGGCGGAGTGGTGAATTTCGTCACCGATACCCGTTTCGAAGGCATCAAAGGCAATATCCAGGGCGGCGTCAGCACTTACGGCGACAACGAACAGGGTCTCGGGCAGATTGCTTTCGGCAAGAGCTTTCTCGAGAATCGGCTGCACGTTGTCGCCAGCGCCGAATATGCGAAGGAAGCAGGCGTCGGCCCGGGTGATTTCGGCCTGGACCTCGCAGGCGATCGCGACTGGTTCACGCAAACCACGTTGATCAATCGCAATGTGTCCGACGATGGCCTGCCGCAATACGTGCTGCGCGACTTCGCCCAGCCGTACAACTTCACCAAATATGGCCTTATCAGTTCCGGGCCGCTGCAAGGGATCGCATTCGATGCGAACGGCCAGCCCTTCCAGTTCAATTACGGCTCGAACGGCATCCCGGCAGGAAATGCGGCGGGGACGGTCGACGGCTGCTACCCCGGCTACTGTATCGGTGGTGACCTGTCGGGCAACACCGACACCGGGCGCACGCTTCAGTCGGCCATCTCGCGCCTCGTCGGCTACGGCCGGGTCGGGTTCGACTTCGCCGACGGTAACGAGGTCTATGTCTCCTACAGCGTCGGCCAGGTGAAGACCCATAATCAGCCGGTCAACGGCCAGAATCGTACAGGCCTCACCATCGATTGCTCCAACGCATTCCTGCCCCCATCGGTTCAGGCGCAGTGTGTGACGAACGGCATCAGCACCTTCACCTATGGCGTCGCCAACGCCATTCTGCCTAACACGCGGGTGGATACCGACCGCAGACAGTACCGCATCGTCGGTGGTCTCAAAGGCAGATTCGAACTGTTCGGTTCCGATTGGACCTATGACGCTTATTACGAACGCGGCATCAACCACACCGCCGTCGATGTCAGCAACATCTCGCTGTCGCGGCGCTATCTGGCGGCAATCGATGCGACCACGGTCGACGGCGCAATCGTCTGCGCAGACCCGGTGGCGCGTGCGAATGGCTGCCAGCCGATCAACATCTTCGGCGGTGCGCCCCCTTCCGCGGCGGCGCTGGAATATGTGCAGCCCGAGAACGGGCCGTTCCAGCGGCTGCGCATGACGCAGGATGTCGCCAGTGTGAACTTCTCGGGATCGCCGCTCGAACTGTGGGCGGGGCCGCTCTCCGTCGCGTTCGGTGCGGAATATCGCAAAGAGTTCTACGAGGTTCGTGCAGACGCCTATGGCGCAGGCTTGTCGTCTGTCAGCCCGAACACCGACGAATATCCTTCCGATCCGCTGCTTTTGCCGGAAGGCAACAATTGGTATGCGGGTAATTACAAAAACGGCGGCGGCGAATACGACGTCAAGGAGGCGTATCTCGAACTTGACGTTCCACTGATCGATTCTAATAGCTTCGGCCGCGCGAATCTCAATGGCGCGGCACGGTGGACGGACTACAGCACGTCGGGCACGACCTGGACCTGGAAGATCGGCGGCACATGGGATACCCCGCTCGACGGGCTCCGTTTCCGCGCCGTGACCTCGCGCGACGTCCGGGCGCCGAACCTGTCGGAGTTGTTCGCCGCACCGGTCACCACCACGTTGCCGAACTTCCTAGATCCAGTGCGCAACGTGAACGTCGTCGTGATCCAGAACCAGGTCGGCAATCCCAATCTCAAGCCCGAAATTGCGCGAAATACGGAATTGGGCGCGGTGCTGTCCAACCCGCCGTGGCTGCCGGGTTTCAGCATTTCGTTCGACTATTACAAGATCAAGCTGAAGGACGGCGTCTCGTCGCTCGGCGCGGGGCAGATCGTCGATCTGTGTTTCCGCAACATCCTGCCCGAGACGTGCAGCGCCTTCAACCTGAACAACCAGAACGGCCCGAACTTCATCAACGTCCAGGCGTTCAACCTGTCCTCGATCAAGACGGATGGCTTTGATATCGAGGCGAGCTATCGCTGGCAGCGCCCGCTGGGCCTCGACGGGACGTTCACGTTGCGCGGCCTCGCGACCCACATCAACAAATTCATCACGGAGCCCGGTCTGCCCGGCACGGCTCCGACGGACTCCGCGGGCGTGAACACAGGATCGACGCCAGACTGGAAATGGCTCGCGATTCAAACCTACGAGAACGAACTCTGGAGTCTTACCGTTCAGGAACGCTGGTTCACCGACGGCACCTATGGGAACCAATATGTCGTCTGTCAGTCGGACTGCCCGGTTTCGACTGCGACAGCGCCGACCATCGACCGTAATTTCATGCGCGGAGCTTTCTATCTGGACATCGGCGGCACACTCAACGTGAATGATAACGTCACGGCCTATTTCAAGATCGATAACGCGCTGAATCAGGATCCCGCGAAGTCACCGTTCTATGCCAATCCGGCTTTATACGATGTCATCGGCCGCATGTACCGCGCGGGCGTGCGCTTCCACTTTTAACAGTTCCGACGAACGAGGGCCCCTCCCTCGCACCTCGATAGCGGCGGCGGCAACGTCGCCGCTATTTTTCTTTCCGACCGCGTTTCGACTTCCGTTGCGCGCGCCGATCCCGTGGCTGAGGGTTGCCCCCTGCCCTCATGGCACCCCTTCGAATCTCAGATTCTCGCTGAAGAACGGCAGCACGTGATCCTGGAACCTATACGCGACGTTGCTGACATGCGTGCCGGGATAAACCTCGAAGTTGTCCTTGATCCCGTAATTATCGAGAATATCGTGCAGCTTGCGCGCATCGAAACGCAGGCCGTCCTGATCGCCGACATCGATCGCGATCGCGGTATAGCGTTTGAGGTTGCCGATATATTGATCGACAAAAGCGAGCGGCGCGTTAGCGGTCCATTTGGCCAGCACGTCGGGCTGGATCACGCCATTCTCCGTCGGGAGGTCGAGATAGAGCGGCGGGTTCTTCGGATCGGGCGACCAGGCCGCAGCGGTGGCGAGCGTCGCCTTTTCCATGAACGGCAGGTCGGCGGCGTCCATCGGCGCCTTGATCGCCTCGAGCTTCGACAGCGTTTTCAGATCCATTTGGTCGGCCGGACGCGGCGACATGCAGCACGGGCTCATGATGTAGAGCGCGCCGAACACGTCGGCGTGCTTCATGCCGATCCGGCTGGCGCCATAGCCGCCCATCGAATGCCCGACGAGGCCGCGACTCAGCCGATCGGGAATCGTCCGGTAATGCGCGTCGATATAATGGACGAGATCGCGATAGATGAACGTCTCGAAATCACCGACCGTCGGCGATCCCGAATACATCGACCCGCCATAGATGGTCTTGGAATCGGGCAGCACGACGATCATCTCGTGCGCCCCCTTGGCGAAGGCGTTCTCGATCGTCTGCGGCACATGGATTTCGTGGGTCCATTGCTCGGCGCCGATCGAATAACCGTGCAGCGCATAAACCACCGGATAGCGCCGCTCGGGATGGCTGGCATAGCCGGGCGGCAGCACGACCAGCACGTCGCGATCGGCGGATTCGCCTTCCAGATTGCCCTCGATCGAGGGGGCGTGAACCTTGATGCGCTCGATCGTCACCGCCTTCGCCCCGGCGACCGGGGGCGGACTGTTGGTCGTCGCCTGCGCCAGCGCCGGCGACGCGCAGAAGGTGAGCGAGGCGATCATCGCGCCTGCCAGTCCAAATGTTCGCATTGTCCTCTCCCTGATCATTGGTCGCCGGCCAGCGGAAATTCGTAGATCGACGTCGAGATCGCCGGGACCACCAACCGCGCGCCGAGTGGAGCGGCGCTCGATTGCCTGATCGTCACGCCCGGCGGCGTCCCGACCTTGTTCTCCGCCGCAAGGCTGGCGCCGGTCAGCCGCCAAACACTGCCTTTTCCGGTCGTACGGGCGCCGTCGAGTGCGATCGACACCGATTGCGGTTCGTGGGTCGCATTGACCACCGCGATCGTCAGCGTCTTTCGATCCGGGCTCAGCGCCGCGATCATATCGAGCGGATAGGTCGCGCTGCCGGCATTGACCTTGGGGTGGTCGTAGCCGACCGGATATTTGGGATCGGGCTGCGGTACGTTGCCGGTGAGGTCGACCGGAATCATGCCCGCGCCGAAATGCGCGCCGTAAAGCTTGAACACCTCGCCCGTGGCGTTAAGGACCGCGCCGTTCGGCGTGATGTCCATCGTCGAGGCGCCGGTGGTGAACGCCGCCATGTGCAGGAAATCGGTGTGGCGCAGCATCTCCTGCAGCACCATCGAATAGGCGAGCGACAGCTTCAGATTCGGCGGGCCGCCGATATAGGCATATTCGTCGATCGACAGGAAAATGCCCTTGTCCTTCATCTTCGGGAAGCGCTGCTGGTAGATGCGCCATTCGTCGGCCTTCATCCGCACCTGATTGGAGGGCGCGCGGGCGAATTCGAGCAGTTCGGCATCGGGCGGCGCATCGGGGCGTTGTTCGGCACGGTCGTACCAATGCTCGCTGATCCCGTCGAAATTGCCCCACGCCTCGCGAAGCAGCCCGCCGGTCCAGTCCTCGTCGGTGCCGAATTTGTGCTGGATGCTTTCCAGCGAGGCGTTTTCCTTGGCGTCGCGCGGATGGAGCTGATCGGGCATCGCGCCCGATCCGATCAGCGTGATCGACGGATCGACCGCACGCATCGCGGCGGCGAAGCGGTTGTGCTTGAGCATGAAGTAATCGAGCGTCGTGCGGCCGATCTGCCACCAGCCGTAAGGTTCATTGCCGATGTTCCAGAAGCGGATGCGATAGGGCTCGGGATGACCGTTGGCGGCACGCTTGGCGCCCCATTCGCTGGTCGCCGGGCCGTTAAGATATTCGACCTCTTCGGCTGCCGAATTGGCGTCGCCCAGCCCGGCGTTGACGGTGACATAGGGCTCGACGCCGATCAATCGCGTGAGGTTCAGCCATTCGTCCATGCCAAAATCGTTGGCCTGCATTGCGCTCCAGGCATGATCATACATCGGCGCGCGCTTGTCGCGCGGGCCGATCGCGTCGTGCCAATCCCAGTTCGACAGAAAATTGCCGCCCGGCAATCGCCAGAACCCCGAATGCAGCGATTTGAGGATCTCTACCGTATCGGCGCGCCAGCCGTCGACATTGTCGGCCGGCATCAGCGATACGACGCCGACGCGGAACCGGCCCGAGCCGGTGCCGGTCACCTCGAACGTCGCGTCCTTGGCGTCGGCGCCGGCGACGTAGCGCAGCGGCACCGTTTGCCACGACGAGGTCAGCGCGGGTAGACGGATCGTCTGGCGGTCGCTCGGCCCGTCACCCCAGATCAGCGTCGCCGAGACGATCGCACCGGGCGTGCCGCGCACGACGATATGGCCGGTATAGGCGCGGCCCTTGGCGACACCGATCCCACTTTGTCCGAAGCCGCGAGCCTGTGTGCCGTCGAGCGCGATGGCAACGTCCTGCTCGCCGACATAGGGGTGATCTGTCGCCATCGTCACCGCGGCGGCATCGCCGATCGGCCGCCATTTGCGCAGCGGCATCGCCGGCCGCCCCTCGACGCCCGCCGGCAATTCTGGATCATGCGCGGCATCGACCACCGGGAAATAGAATTTCCGGTCGTCGAGCATCTCGGCCCACAATGTCCGCGCGACGAGGCTGCCGATCGGCTCGATGAACATGCCGTATTCGTAGGGCGATACCGGCTTGTGCCGGCGATCGACATGGATTTCGGCTTGCAGCGTCGGTGCCTGGGCGCCGAAGGCGATACCGGCCGTCAACACCGATGCCGCACAAGCCCCGAATAGTGCGGCGGACCAAAGTTTTCGCATAATCCCCTCTCCCGATAGCCACAAATGTCGCCGCGTTGTCGCGGGCTTTCATTCCTCAGTGGTGCCGCACGGCGCTCCCTCAGTCCGGCAGCGCCACCGCCTGATCGACCGCAAACCGTGCCTTACGTGTTGCGACGCCGGTATCCGGCTGGCCCGAGCCGACACTGATCGTGTAACCGCCCGGCATCACTTCGCGCGTGCCGTCGGCGGTGACGGCGCTGAGATCGCGCGGTGACAGGTCAAAGCTGACGGTATGCCGCTCACCGGGCGCCAGCGAAACTCGCTGGAAACCGCGCAGCGCGACGCGCGGTACGCCGGGAATGGCCGGGAAATCGAGGTAGAGCTGCGCCACGTCGTCGCCGGCGCGTTTGCCGGTGTTGGTCACGACGGTCGAGACGTGCAGGCCGCGGGCCGCGCCGCCCGCTGCCGGCGTCACCTCGATCGGCCCATAGGCGAAGCTGGTATAGCTGAGGCCGAAGCCGAACGGATAAACCGGCGTCCCGGTGAAATAGCGATAGGTGCGCCCCTTCATGCTGTAATCGTCGAACGGCGGCAGATCGGCGACGCCGCGATAGAAAGTGAGCGGCAGACGGCCGCCGGGATCGACCTTTCCGGCCAGCACGTTGGCGACCGCCAGCCCGCCCGACTGGCCGGGATACCAGGCCTCGACGATCGCAGCGGCGTTCTGCTTCGCCCAGGCGAGATCGATCGGGCTGCCGTTCATCGCCACGACGATCAACGGCTTGCCGGTTGCCTTGGCCTGTTTGAGCAGCGCGATCTGATCGGCCGGCAGGTCTAACGTTGTCTTGTCGCCGCCGGCGAAGCCGGGCACCGTGACCCCCGTCTCCTCGGCTTCGAGGTCGGAAGTCAGGCCGACCACCGCGACCAGCACGTCCGCCTCGGCGGCGACGCGATCGAGATCGGCCTCGGGCGTGGTCGAAATCCGCTTCCACGCGAGATCGACGCCGCCGGTCGTATCGACGATGATCGGATAGCGATGGCCGCGCTTTAGCGCCATCGTTTTCATCGTCGCCAGATCGTTCCAGCGCGACTGGCGGCGGTCGACCAGCATCGTGCCGTCGAACTGCATCGTGCCGCCGGTGCCCGACAGGCCGAGCCGGTAGGTGCCGGTTTCCTTCGGCACCAGGAAACCGGTCCAGACGGTGCGGTGATGGTGGTTCACCTTGGCGAGATCGAGGTCGCGCTGGCCGACATCAGGCTCAACGCGGGTGACCACCGGCGTGTCCTGATAGCGAATGGCGGCGAGTTGCTGCGCCATCTCGCCGGGCTGGAACTGCGCGGGCGGCGGCGTCACCGGATTGTAATAGCGCGCGAGCAGCCCCGGCTTGCCGCCGGGGGTTTGCAGCACGGTGGTCGGTATGCGGTCGCCGTCGGTGATCGACGGGCCGAATGGCACAAGCGTCACCTGATCGGCCGAAAGCACGCGGTTCAGGCCGTCCAGCACCGAAATCGGCGCGCCACTGAGCGGTGAGGAATAATTGCCCCGCAGCACGCGCGTCGCATCGCCCAGCGGCCCGACCACGGCGACCTTGACGCCGGGCTTGAGCGGCAGCACGCCGTCGTTCTTGAGCAGGACAAGACTCTTTTCCGCCGCTTCCAGCGCCAGCGCCGCGTTGGCCGGGCTGCCCACCGCCGAGGGCGGCACGACCGCCGGCGTATTGGAGAGACCGGAGAGGTCGCCGGTGCGGTAGCGCGCGGCGAACAACCGCACCAGTGAACGATCGATATCCTTTTCCGAGATCAGCCCGCGCTTCAGCGCCTCGCGATAGCGATCGGGCAGGCCGGCCGTATCCGACAGCGTTCCGCCGTTGCACTCGTTATCGACGCCCGCACGCATCGCGGCGGCGACCGCGGCGGCGCCGTCGGGCGCATAATGGTGCGTGTCGCTGATGTCCTTCACCGCGTCGCAATCGGACACGACATAACCCTGAAATCCCCAGGCGCCGCGCAGATAATGCTTGAGCAGCAGGTCGTTGGCGCAGGCCGGTTGGCCGTCGATCCGATTGTAGGCGCACATGACCGATCCGGCTCTGGCCTCGACGATCGCGGCACGGAAAGCGGGCAGGTAGGTATCGACCAGATCATGCTTCGAGACGAACACATTGGCGACGTGGCGGGTCGATTCGGGGCCGCTATGGACATCGAAATGCTTGGGTGTGGCGATCACTCGGGGCCGGTCAGGATCGGGGCCCTGCATCCCCTCGACGAACGCGACGCCCATTCGCGCGGTGAGAAACGGATCCTCGCCATAGGTCTCCTGCCCACGGCCCCAACGCGGATCGCGGAAGATGTTGAGGTTGGGCGACCACGTGTCGAGCCCGGTGCCGATGCGGCCATAGCGGCCCGTCTCTCGCGCCAGCGTGTGCAGCCCGCGCACCTCGGTGCTGATCGCACCAGCGACGTGCTTGACCAGCGGCGTATCGAAGGTGGCCCCGAGCCCGATCGGCTCGGGGAAATTGGTGGTCGGCAGCGTGCCGAGCGCACCGTGGAGCGATTCGGTCCACCAATTGTAGCGCGGGATGCCGAGCCGCGGGATCGCCGGCGCGACGTTGAGCAACTGCGGCAGCTTCTCGTCGAGCGTCATCTTGGCGACCAGCGCCTCGGCTTTTGAGGTAGCGGCGTCGGGAACAGTCCGGCTGGTGATTTCGGCTGTTTGCGCCGTTGACGGCGGTGCCAGCACCATCAAGGCGTATACGGCCGAAATTCCTATCCCGATGCGCACTGACGCCATGTCTTTTTCTCCCTTGTATCCGGCATGATGACTGGTAGCGCTACCTTGAAGGCGTGAAGACTGATGTGGTCATGGCAGGACGCCGTATCGGTGCTTCCGGTGGTGTCGCGCTAATCAGCAGCCCAAGGCGTCACGACAGCCGCGATTACCCTTTCAGCCTCACGATCTCCCGGGTTGGCTACGCGGACGCTCTCGACGCCTCATATCGGTTGCAACCCGTATTCATGGATCTTGCGGATCAACGTGCGATGCCGCGGCAGGCCGGCGCGCAGCCTTTCGGTCTGCCGCTCATTCTCGCGCATGGCCTGCGCGGCCGTTCGCGCATCACCCGCAATCGCCTCGGGCTCCACTTCGGTACGAAAACCCATGCCGTAGAGCACATATTGATAGCTCGCCGCCGGAAAGACCTCTTCGACACGGTCGAACTCGTCATGGAACCACGGCGACTGGTATTTCCACAGCAGCAGCAATTCGCGAAGCCGGTCGGGAATCGTCTCGGGCAACACATTGTCGCGCCAGAAGGCGCTGTCCTCACGTTTCGTCAGCACGTAATGAAGTTTAAGGAAATCGATGATCCGGCCCCAGCGATAATGCGTCGTCGCATTGAAGCGCCCGGCGATCACATCCATCACTTCGCGGCACACCGGCATCTGCTCGGCGATCAGCTTGGCCGAAAGCTCCGTCAGCACGATCGCCGATGATTCGAGCGGTTCCAGGAAGCCCGCCGCCAGCCCGATGGCGACGCAATTGCGCTTCCAGAACGTCTCGCGATGGCCAGACCGAAACTTGATCTTGCGCACCGACAGATCCTTGCCCGCCGGGCCGATATAGGCGCGGAGCTCGCGCTCCGCCTCGTCGTCGGAGATATGGCTGCTCGAATAAGCGTGGCCGACCCCCCGTCGCTCGGGCAGGCCGATATCCCATATCCACCCGGAAGATTGGGCGGTCGAGATGGTGTGCGACGCGATCGGGCTCGCCTCGCTCGCATAAGGAAGCTGGATCGCGAGTGCGGTATCGCAGAACAGCACGTCGCTGCAGCTCTTGAACCCGACGCCCAGCGCCTCGCCGAGCAGCAGCGACCTGAAGCCGGTGCAATCGACGAACAGATCGCCCTCGATCTCGCCCGCCTGCTCGGTGACGATACTGCGGATATCGCCGTTCTCAGCCAGTTCGACGCCGCGGACGTCGGCGAGCACATGGCGTACGCCAAGCGTTTCGCAGCAATGTCGCTGAAGGAATGGAGCGAACTTGCCCGCATCGAGATGATAGGCGTAGTTGGCCAGCGCCTCGTATTCGGGGGTCGCGATGGTCTTGGGCGCGAGTCCGTCGTCGCAGAGCCGCCCCTGCGGGCATACCGCATCGCAAAAGCTGTTGTCACCCGAAGCGAGCCAGTGCGGCACCAGATTGAGCTGCGCGAAGCTCTGCGGAAGCATCAGTGGGTGATAATAAGCGTCGTCGTCGGCACCCGTCGTCCAGCGCGCGAACTTGGCGCCTTGCTTGAAGGCGGCATCGGCCTTGCGGAACAATTCGGTTTCGGAGACGCCCATCCGCGCCAGCGTCGCACGTAGCGTGGGCCAGGTGCCCTCGCCCACGCCGGCGATCGGGATGTTGGGCGATTCGACGAGCGTGACCGTGAACCCCGCCGCCATCCGGCTGCGATGCTTGGCGGCGATCACACCGGCGGTCAGCCACCCTGCGGTGCCTCCCCCGACGATCACGACGTTTCTTACCGGATGCACCATCGCCTCCGAAACCAAGGAAAAATCGCCGGGGATGTCAATGCTCATCCCCGGCTGAGGAGGGGATCAGAAGCGGAAGCGTGCGCCTGCCGTGAACCGCCGCCCGTAGGCGAACACGTCGAGCAACTGGTTGCTGTATCGCCCGTGCGTGCTCTGCACCTCGTCGGTGAGGTTCAGCGCCTCGAAGAAAACATTGACGTTATCGGTGAGTTGATAGCTCGTGCTGAAATCGATCTGCAGATTCGGGTTCTCGAATGTCGGTTCGGAGCCGAACGCACTAGTATTCTGATTCTGCCCGAACTGGCGCAGATATTCGTCGCGATGATTGAGCGCGACGCGCGCCTCGAAACCATTCTTGTCATAGAAGGCGACGAGGTTGGCCGAATTGGCAAGGCCTGTCACCGCGAAGCCGCTGGTCGAGATGTCTTCCGAATCGAACGGCTTGTTGGTCTTGACGAAGGTGGCGTTGGCGTTGAAGCCGAAACCGCTGTTGCCGAATACGTGCTGCCACGCGATCTCGACACCACGCACGCTCGCTCGGGGCCCGTTGACCTGCTGCGTCACGCTGAAGACCGCTTCCTGGCCGGTCGACGGATCGATCACGCCGTTGATCGTCTGCTGCTGGGTGCCGCCGACGATGAAGTTGGAGACGTTCTTCAGAAAGAAGTCGATCGCGGCGTAGGAATTCGGCTGGTAATACCATTCGACCGCTGCATCGAAGTTCCAGGAGAGGAACGGCTTGAGCGTGGGGGCGCCCCCACTCGCGGTCAGCGCGCCGACCCGCTGACCCGTACCGACGCTCATCACTGGCGTCAATAAGTTGAGGCCCGGCCGCGTCAACGTACGAGAGATATCGACGCGCAGGTGGAACTTGTCGGTAACCTCAAGCTTCATATCGAGGCTCGGCAGCAGGTATGAATAGTTGCTCTTGGTCGATACCGGCTGCGGATCGCTCAACACCACCGTAAGCAGCGTCGGATCGCCCCCACTTGGGACGATTTCGACCGGGATCTGTCCGAACCCGGCAGATGTGACATGCGTATTCTCCTGCCGAAGGCCGACGTTGAAATGGAACGGCATGTCGATGACGTGCGTCTCAAAATTCGCGCGAGCGAACAGCGCCCAGGTCTTTTCGGTGATGTCGCGAATCGAGCCGTTGTCGAGCGCGAGGTCGAAGGTGCCCGTGAAATTAGGGCCGACGGCCGGATCGGCGTAGTTGAATCCGGGAATATTCTGCGCCTGCGGGTTACCGAGGCTTTCAAGATATTCCTGATACGCCCGCGCATCGAACTTCAGCAACACCGGCGGTAGTGCGCCCGAGAAGCCGGGGATGAAATCGTGGGTGCTCACCGTGTCGGTGAACAGACCGGGCGGGATTGGCACGCCGGTCGCGCTGCCCGAGGCGGGGCCGTAGCCCGAGTAGGCCTGCCAGAAATTGTTGGCGAACGTATTGCGCTGCTGGAACTTGTAGCGATCCTCCAGGTAGCTGCCGCCGAACTTGACTGAGAAGCTGTCCTGTTTCCATTCGGCCGACAAGCGACCCTGCTTGACGACATCGGTGTTCTTCTGCGCCTGGCGCACGGTGACGTGCGATCCGATTACCGACGTATCGGCCCAGCGCGACGGATCACCTTCGGCGCCGTAATTGTGTAGCTCGGGAATCGTATCCGAGCTGTCGCCGTTGATCGCGATGCCGAGCGCTGGACCGATGCCGAAACCGTAACCCACATCGGCGTTGTCGCTGGTCATCTGGCCATCTGGGTTGAGCCAACTCTTGGCGTAGCTCGCATCGGCCTCGATCTTCAGATTTGCGGTCGCATCCCATTTGAGGTTGAGACCGGTCTGGTTGGTTTCGAGGAACGAACGATCGGTGCCGGCGGTGAAATCGGTCTGCGAACCCGCCTGGGTGAAATCCAGCGCGGTGCCATTGTCATCGAGCTCGACGTTTCGCAGGCTGCCCTGGTTAAACCAGATGCCGTAGCCGAAATTATCCGACCGGATCTTCTGCCGCGAATAATTGTCGTCGAGCGTCAGCATCACATCTTCGGACGGATGCCATTGCAACGCGATCCGGCCGTCGATCCGCTCGTCCTTGGTGTAGATCTGCGTCGCGCCATATTGCTGTTCGAAGAAGCCAGGGATCGTCTTTTGCTGTGACGGATCCGCATTCACATCATTGGTCGGGTTACAGACGGCCGCAGTGCTACCGGCCAATTGGCAGGGCGCGTAAAGTCCACCGGGCCAGCCGCTTACGTAGACGCGGTTGGTCTGCGTATCGTGACGTGTGTAGATCGCATCGACGAGGATACCGAAGGTGTCGTTGGCGAATGTATCGCTGAACAATGCGCCGATTGTCGGCACGATCTTGTTCGCACCATCTTGCAGCGACCCCGACCCGGTGACCGCGACGCGCATTCCTGGATGATCGAACGGCTTAGGGAATTCGACGTTGACGGTCGCGCCGATCGAGCTTGCCGACAATGTTACGTCAGGCGTCTTGAGGACGCTCAGCGTGCCGACGAAATCGGCGCCGACGGTGCTGAAATCGACCGAACGACCACCCGTCGCAGTCGAAATGCGACGACCGTCATAGAGCGTCTCGTTAAAGTCGCCGCCGAAGCCGCGCACAGTGATGCCCTGCGGCTCGCCCCGCGAGCCCGAGCGCTGGATCGAGACGCCCGGCAGGCGCTGCAGCGACGCCGCGACGTTGGAATCAGGGAATTTGCCGATATCCTCAGAAGAGATCGCGTCGACCACGCCGGCGGCGTTGCGCTTGATGTCGAGGTTCCGCTGAAGCGACCCGCGAATGCCCGTGACGACGATCGATTCCTGCGCGTCGTCCTGCGTTGCCTGATCCTGCGGCGCAGAAGCAGCCGGCGTTGCGACGACCGATGTCGGCTCGCTGTCCGCAAGCATCGGCGCCGGCCGCTCCTCCGCCGACGCCTGCCCCGCCAAGGCGAGCGCAAGGAGGCTCGCCGCCCCCGTCAGCATCGCCTTTTTCGCGGCCGCATTCGCATGACGATTTCGGGCGCCGCCCCCATGCACGCTGTCTTTCATGCCCTTCTCCCCTTTTTTTGACGGCCGACGCCGTCATTCATCGTTATCGATGCGTCGAAACGCACATGCGCACGAAAGAGAAAGCGCCCTTGAACCTATGATGTGGCACCTGCACCCTCTCGATTCATCTTGCGCGAATCTGACTTCCGAGCACCGTATCCCACATCGGTAGCGCTATCAAGATATAATTGTCTGCGTTATTTTCGGCATGACCGCGCTTGGCGACAGCGCACGAGTGGCCTATTCTGATATGATATGCCGATGACATCGCGATGAGTGCGCGCGTGCAATGAGGGGCAACTTGCAAATGGAGAGGAAGCAGATGGCTGACCTCGAACTGCTCAACGTACAGAACCATGCGCGATTGCGTGCAATAAAGCGGCTTCCAACGCCCCATTTCGTGCAAATTGTCCCCACCGAATTCGCTGCGGCCGCTGCTTCGCGCCCCATCGTTCTGACGAAGGACCAAGCGACCGGCCGCTTTTATGCAGGCGCAATCAGCGGCTTTGGGGCGGATGAGAATCTCATCGCCGAGCCCGCGACGAGCGATACGTTCGAGCCGCTTGATCTGGTGCGCCAGGGCTTCTTTATATCCCCTGATGGTATCGCAATCATGCCGACGCACCCGCGGTTCGGAAGCGCCGGCGATCTGCTGTTCGATGAAGACGGCCAGCCCGGTGATCTCGTGCGGCACATGCAACGGGTGCTCGGCCAACTCAAACTCGGCGTCAGTCAGTCGGAGGCCTTCATCGCCGCGCTGCTCGATCACAAACTGATCGAGCCAATGGATGTTTCACTGCATTTCGACGATGGCGAAAAACTGCGGCTCGAAGGCCTCTACACCGTCAGCCTCGACACATTGCACGATCTCGACGATAATGCCGCCCTTGAGCTTTTTCGTCAGGGCCACCTTCAGCTGATCTACACGATGGTTGGCTCGCTGAAGCAGATTCCCGTCCTCGCAGAACGACGCAATCGCCGGCTGGCGGCCGGCACCGCCAATGGTTGAGACACCGCGCGAGATCGAATGGAGCGCGAACGCCGGCTATGACGACTTTCGAACCGAGATCGCGCAGTCGGGCGTTCCGGCGGTCCTGCGCGGCGTCTGTCGGGATTGGCCGGCGAGGCTCGCGGCAGGCGAGGCGGCCGGGGCCCTGTTTGGTTATCTCGCGCAGTTCGATTCTGGCGCTACGGGCGAAGCATTCATCGGCGCGCCCGATATCGGCGGACGTTATCATTATGGCGAGGGGCCGGGCGGCTTCAATTTCGTGCGTGAGACGATGGGGCTCACCGCGTTACTCGCGCGGATCGAGGACCGCCTCGACAAGCCGGACGCGGAGTCGATCTACCTTGGTTCGATCCCGACCGACACGCTGATGCCGGGCTTTGCAGCGGAGAACCGGCTCGATTTCCTGCCGTCGTCGGTCCGGCCACGTATCTGGATCGGAACCGCGTCGCAGGTCGCCTGCCATTATGACACCTACGACAATGTTGCCTGTGCGGTCGTCGGACGGCGGCGCTTCACGCTCTACCCGCCCGATGCGATCGGCGATCTTTATGTCGGCCCGATCGACCACACGATGGCGGGGCAACCGGTGGCGCTGGCGCCCGACGCCGACGCGAGCGACCTGCGATTCCCCCGCTTCGACTCGGTACGCGCGCGACGAATCACTGCCGAGCTCGAACCGGGAGACGCGCTGTATCTGCCGAAATTATGGTGGCATCAGGTCGAAGCGCGCGACCCCGTCAACGTGCTCGTCAATTATTGGTGGGATGCATTCGCCAGCGGTCCCGATGCGCCGGCGACCACGATGATGCTGGCGATGATCGCGATCGCCGAGCGCCCGGCTGCGGAACGCGCCGCGTGGCACGCCTTCTTCGACCATTATGTCTTCCGGCCGCACGGCCATCCACTTGCGCACCTGCCCGAAGAACAGCACGGCATTCTCGGACCGCTGGCGAAGGGCAATTACGGTCGCATCCGCGCGTTCGTGATGCAAATGCTGCGCGGCGGCTGAGGAGATTCTCGACCCGGCGCGACCGTCACTTGCCTTGCCCGACGTCACGCAAATCTTTCGCAAAACGGTGCTGCCGCGCCGCATACCCGGCTGCCGATTCCTTCAGTGCGGCGATCGTATCGGCATCGAGCGCGCGGACGGTTTTAGCGGGCGTTCCAACGATCAAGCTGCCAGGTGCAAAGGTCTTGCCTTCGGTCACCAGGGCCCCCGCGCCGATCAGGCAATCGTCGCCGATCTCCGCACCGTTCAGCACGATCGCTCCCATGCCGACCAGCACGCGATTGCCGATCGTGCAGCCGTGCAGGATCGCATGATGGCCGATCGTGCAATCCGCGCCGAGCGTCAGCGGATAGCCCGGATCGGAATGGAGCATCGCGCCTTCCTGGATGTTGGTGCGATCGCCGACGACGATCGCGGTGTTGTCGGCCCGGATGACGGCACGGAACCAGACGCCGACCTCGCGCCCTAAATGCACCTCACCGATCAAGTCGGCAGATGGCGCGATCCAGCTCGATCTGTCGTCGGGAAGCTGGGGCACCTTTCCGTCGATCTCGTAGAGCGGCATACCTCTGGTCCTTCCTGTGCGGACTCACCGATAATAGAGCGGTCGCTCGCCTGCCACCTTCGTACGAAACCGATACACGCTGTGCGTCGCGGTGATGTAGACGGTATGCCCGTCGTCCGCGAATGCAAGGTTGGCCGCGACCTCGGGGAGGCGGATCTGCCCGAGCACCTTGCCCGCAGGTGTCACGATGCGGATGCCGCCAGGGCCGGTGGTCCATATGTTTCCGGCGCGATCGACCTTGAGCCCGTCGGGGCCACCGGCACCTTGCGGATGCGGATAGGCGATCAGCATGCGCGGGTTGGACAGCGTGCCGCCCGCGCCGACGTCATAGGCCCGCACGAACATGTCGGGCCCGTAGTTGGAGACATAGAGCGTCTTGCCATCGGGTGAGAAACCGATGCCGTTGGGCAGATTGAGATCGGTGATGACGGGCGTGAGCTTGCCGTCGGCATAGCGGAAGACGGCATTGAACGGCAGCTCCTTCGCCGGATCGTCGTCCATGCCGAGCAGCCCGAACGGCGGGTCGGTGAACCACAGGGCGCCGTCGGGGGCGAACACGAGGTCGTTGGGGCTGTTGAGCTTCTTGCCCTGATAATCGGACAGGAAGGGATGGAAGCGCAGCGCAGAATCGACGCGAACGATCGTCCGCCCGCCCTGCCGCACGAGCAGCACGGTGCCGTCCTTATCGGGCACCATCGCGTTTGGCCCCAACGTCGTGCCGGGCGGCGGATTGAGATAGCCGCCGGCATGCTCGATCAGCGTTTCGACGGTGCCGTCGGGGCTGACCGCCAGGAGCTTGTCGTCCATCAGATCGGAGAACCAGAGCCGCCCGTCGCGCCACATGGGCCCTTCGACGAAACCGAACCCCGTGGCGACGCGCTCGATCGTCGTGCCGGGCGCGATCACCGCGTCGAGCGCGGGATCGAGCCGGACGACCTCCATCGCCTGCGCAGCGGCGGGGGCCTGGGCGTTCGCTGCCACACAGGCCAGCGGTGCCAGCACCAGCAGCGGCAATGCCCGTGCGATGATCCTCATTGCTTTTCTCCCGCGGCAGCCGCGGCGGTCGTGTCCGGTGCAGCGGTGTAATTGGCCGCGAGATAGTCGACGATTGTCTTCATCTCTTCAGGCGACACGTCAGCGCCGCGATCGGCCATCGCCTGCACCGTCGCCGCCCAGTCGTCGCGCGTCTTGTGCTCGGCGAAGATGCTCGCGCTGGTATGGCAGAAGGTGCAGCGCTCATTGATGAGATCGAGGCCGGGCCCGGCTGGTGGCGACGACGTCGGCGTTGCCGCCGGCGCGTTGCTCCCCAGCGCGTGCGCTGCGGTTATCAGGAAGAAGGCGCTCGCAGCGCCGGCGATCGTGCTCGTCCAGCTCATGGTGTCCTCGTCAGTTGATCGGGAAGGCTGAAGGCCATCACTTCGTCGTTGGTAACTGGCGATCCGGCAAAGCCGCCGGTATCGACCGCGGCGACAAATTGACGCCCGGATTTTCCGCGATAGGTCATCGGCGTGCCGTAGATCGACGCGGGCAGCTCGAAGCTCCACAAAAGCTTGCCCGATTGCGTGTCGAAGGCGCGGATGCGGTTGTCGTCGGTCGCGCCGATGAAGGTCAGCCCGCTTGCGGTGACGATCGGCCCGCCGGCGCTTAGCCGTCCGGTATCGCGCAGTCCCTCAGGCAGGCTGTCGGTCTGGCCGAGCGGACGCCGCCAGGCGATCTTGCCGCTGTCGACATCGACCGCGACCAGTTCGCCCCAGGGCGGCTTCTGGCAGGGAATGCGTGTCTCCCGATCCCAGAAATAGACATAGCCGCCCTTCATGTTCCAGCTGCCGTCGGGCTGTTGGGCGAGCTGCTGCGGGCTGGCCAGCGCATTGACGTTGACGATATATAGCCCGCGGTCCGGATCGAAGGCGCCGCCGCCCCAATCGACGCCGCCCAGGCTGCCCGGGAAGGACGCCACCGCCGAATCGGCGCGCAGCGGCTGGAAAGGCTTGCTCTCGACGATGTTCATGTCCTTGACCATCTGCTCGCACTTGGCAGCGATCCCGGGCGTCATCCGGTTGAGATCGGACATGGAGAAGGACAAGCGCGTGAGCGGCGGCGGAGCGACCGGCATCGGCTGGGTCGGCCAGGGCTGCTCGCCGGGAATGTCGGTGTCCGTTGGCACCGGCACTTCGTTGACCTCGTAGAGTGGCTCGCCGGTGATGCGATCGAGGATGAACATGATCGCCATCTTGTTCATCACCGCGATCGCCGGGATCGTGCGCCCGTCGCGGCGCACCTCGATCAGCGTCGCGGTGGGCAGGTCGAGATCCCAGATGTCGTGATGCACGGTCTGGAAGTGCCAGAGATACTTGCCCGTGGCCGCATCGACAGCAACGATCGAATCGCTGAACAGGTTCTTGCCCGGTCGGTCCCCGCCCCAGCGGTCGAACGTCGGTGCGCCGAGCGGCATGTAGAGAATGCCACGCTCCTCATCGAGGGTGAGGAAGGTCCAGGCATTGACGCCAGAGCGGTTCTTCCAGCTGTCACCGCTCCAGCTTTCGTGCCCGACCTCGCCCGGCCGCGGCACGGTGTGGAAGGTCCACGCCAGCTTGCCGGTGCGCACGTCCCAGGCGCGCACGTCGCCCGATGCTCCTTTGGTCGGCATCTCCTGGACGCGTGATCCGGTGATGACGAGGTTCCGATAGACGATCGGCGGCGAACTCATGCCGAGCGGCGCGTGCGTGCCGTTCATCACCTCGGGCGTCTTCATGTCGACCAGCCCGTTCGTGCCGAAGCCCTGAACAGGACGTCCCGACGCGGCATCGAGCGCGATCAACTTGCCCGATCGCGTGCCGAAGACGATCTCCGGCGGCGCCTTGCCATCGCCCGGCCAGTAAGCGACGCCGCGCGTTGCCGGCTGGTCGCGGCCTTCCAGGTCATAGGTCCAGCGTTCGCGCCCCGTGCCCGCATCGAGCGCGACCACGCGGCCATAGGGCGTCGGCAGATACATCACGCCGTCGACAACGAGCGGGGTCGCCTCGGACGCAGCGTAACGACTGCGCTGAGGCCGCCCCTTGGCCTCGGGCACATCCGGGCCGGCGGCGGGCGCAGCGCCCGGCGGACGCATGTGATAGGTCCAGGCAAGCCGGAGCGTGGCAACATTGCCGGGCGTGATCTCGACGAGCGGAGAATGGCGCATACCGCCGGGATCGTTGCCGTAGCTCGGCCAGTCCGATTTGGTCGACTGTGCGCCGAGGGGAAAGGCGATTGCGGCCGCAGCGAGCCAGAGCGCGGCGCGCCTCATTTGCCGCCTCCGCGGTGCGGCTGGTGCGCGGCCATGTACGCCACCTTCGCTGCCATGTCGCGCGCGACGCCGATCACCATCAACTCGAGCGGCTGATCGCCCGTGGCGTGCAGCGAACGCCGCTGCCCGAGATCGACCGGCACCGCATCGCCGACCGCGATCGGCGCGCGCTCGCCATCGACCTGCACCTCGCCGGCACCGCCGAGCACGTAATAGACCTCGCTCATATCCGCCTCGGCGACGGGGCCGACCGACGTGCCAGGCGGGATCAGCAGGTGATCGACATAGGACCAGGGCGTGGAGAAGACGGTCGGCTCGAGCGCGCGGCGATAGAGCACCGAGCCCTCGCCGCCCCCGAGATGCGCGACGGGGCGAAGCAGCGACCGGTCAAGCCGCATCGTGATGAACTGCGGAACGGGATCGATCGGCACGCCGACGCGCGGATCGCCGAGATTGAAGGCGTCGTACGCCTTGGTCGTCCCGACGTTGATGTTGAGCCACTGCACCGGGCGGTCGGTGGGGTTGTAGATGCCGTGCGCATGCCCCATCCGGTCGGGTGCGCCGGCCGGCCCCTTCAACAGCGAGGTGCGCCCGTCGATCGTGAACTGCGCCTCGCCGTCGAGGATGACGAACATCTCCTCGCAGGCATTATGGAAATGCTGGCCGATCCCGCTGTGGGGCGCAATCACGCCACGGTGGAGGAAAAGCAGGTTGGTGCCGAGCGCGTCGGCGCCGAGAAGCTGGCCGAAATCCATCGACCCGGCACCGTCATGCACAGCCTCGATATGGCGGAACCCCGAAGGATCGCTGTGCGCGATCCGGGCGGCGAGCGAATCGGGCGGCGCAGCGAGCGCGCCACCGCCCCACAGATTTGCCGAAAGCATCAACGACGCGGCCAGCGCACGGCCGTGCAAGCGCTCCTTCAACGCACTCTCCTTCCCGATGTCCTCGCCCGGGCCGCGACGGCGATCACACAGGCTGTTGTTCTCTTGCGCCGACCATGCTAGCAGCACCAGAAATCATATACAATATGATCCTGCTCCTTCGGAGCACGGCTTTCGGAGGGGTGGAAAATGGCTCGACAGGAAAAATCGCGGGTCCGCCTGCTGCTGGTGTTCATGCTGTTCGTGCTGAGCGCCGTCGCCTATCTGGACCGCGTCAATATCTCGGTCGCGGGCGTGCAGATCCGCGCCGAATACGGGATCGATCAGGTTCATCTCGGCTGGATCTTCAGCGCGTTCCTGATCGGCTATGCGCTGTTCCAGGTGCCCGCCGGGTGGCTCGCGACCCGGCTCGGCCCGCGCCGCGTGCTCACCTTCGCGATTCTCTGGTGGGGCGTGTTCACTGCGCTCACGGCGCTGGTCTCGCCAGCGATGGGCAATATCGTCCTGCTGCTCGTCATCGTGCGCGTGGCGCTGGGCGCGGGCGAATCGGTCGTCTATCCCGCGGGCAACCAGTTCATCGCGCGCTGGATTCCGGCGGAGGAGCGCGGCAAGGCCAATGGCTGGATCTTCGCCGGTGTCGGCGCCGGGTCGGGCATCGCTCCGCCGCTCGTCACCTGGATCATCGCCAGCTCCGGCTGGCGCGCGTCCTTCTACGTCTGCGCGCTGCTCGGGCTGGCGATCGGCGTGTGCTGGTATCTGCTCGCGCGCGATCGCCCCGAAGAGCATCCGCGCGTCGATGCCGGCGAGCTGGCGCACATCCGCGCCGGCCTCCCCCCTGCGCCCACCGACGAGCGCGCGCCGACGCCCTGGGCCGCGATCCTGACGAGCGGCAACGTCTGGGCGCTGTTCGTCACCTATTTCGCCTTCGGCTACGTCGTCTGGCTCTTCTTCAGCTGGTTCTTCATCTACCTGGCCGAGGCCCGCGATCTCGACCTGAAGGCGAGCGCGTTCTACGCGATGCTGCCCTTCATCGGGATGACGGTGTGCTGCCTGTTGGGTGGCGTGATCAACGATCGCCTCGCCAAGACGAAGGGGCTCTATTGGGGGCGCTGCGGCCTGTCGATCGTCTCGTTCGTGCTGACGGCGGCCTTCCTCTTCGCGGGGCCTGCCGTCGACAACACTGCGCTCGCGGTCGCGATCCTCACCGGCGGCGCGGGCGCGATCTACCTGTCGCAGAGCGGCTTCTGGTCGGTGACGGCGGATATCGCGGGCGCGCATACCGGCGTCGTCTCGGGTTTCATGAACATGGGCTGCCAGATCGGCGGCGCAATCACCGCGTCGCTCACGCCCTGGATCGCGGTCAATTACGGCTGGACGGCGGCCTTCGGCACGGCAGCCGCGCTCGTGGTCGTGGGCGCGGTGGTGTGGGCCTTCGTCGACCCGACCCGCCCGCTCGTGGCCGAGCCGACCGGCGACCCTGTCGGGGCACTCGCCTGACGATGGCATGGAACACTTGTCATCGGCCGCCAGCCGATCGAAACGGAACCTTGTAGGGAGAAAATGATGGCGACCTTGCCGCTCGCGGGAATCCGCGTGCTCGACGTTTCACAAGTGATGGCTGGCCCGTTCTGCTGCATGCTGCTCGGTGACATGGGCGCCGACGTGATCAAGATCGAGCCGCCCAAGACCGGCGATTCGACGCGGCATTCGATGGGGTTCCGCCTCAAGGGAGAGGACAGCCCGGGGTTTCTCGCGCTCAACCGCAACAAGCGGAGTATCACGCTCGATCTCAAGAATCCGGCCGATCGCGAGGTTCTCTACGCGCTAGTCAAGACCGCCGACGTGCTCGTCGAGAATGCGCGTCCCGGCGTCTCTGGTCGACTGGGCATGGATTACGAGACGCTGCGCACGGTCAACCCGCGCCTCGTCTATGCCAGCATCTCGGGTTTCGGGCAGACCGGCCCTTGGGCGCAGCGGCCGGGCTTCGATCTGATCGCGCAGGCGATGTCGGGCATCCTCAGCTCGAACGGCTTTCCGGGCATGGAGCCCGCCAAGAACTCGATCGCCGTCGCCGATCTCGGTGCGGGGCTGTTCTCGGCCTATGCGATCCTGAGCGCGATCATCGGTCGCGAGAAATCAGGCGAAGGCCAGTATATCGATGCCTCGCTGCTCGAGGCGGCGCTCGGCCTGTCAGTGTGGGAGACCACCGAATTGTGGGGCACGGGCACGCCGCCGCAGCCAATCGGATCGGCCAACCGCATGTCCGCGCCCTATCAGGCGGTCGAGGCGTCCGACGGCTGGTTCGTGATCGGCGCCGCCAACCAGCGGCTGTGGCTCGCGTTCCTCGATGTGCTCGGCCGACAGGAGTTGCAGGACGATCCGCGCTATTCGACCAATGCCGCGCGTGTCGCCAACCGGATCGAGCTGATCGCGAATCTCGCGCCCACCTTCCGCACACGCACGCGGCAGGAATGGATCGACGCGCTGCTCGCCGCGGGCGTCCCTGCCGCGCCGATCCTCGATTACGGCGAGGCGGTCGAAAGCGAGCAGGCAAAGGCGCGCGACATGGTGATGATGGTGCGGCACCCGGTAGAAGGCGAATTCCGCGCGCTCGGCTTTCCCGTGAAGATGCGCGGCACACCGCAACAGGTGCGCCGCGCCCCGCCCCTGCTCGACGAGCATGGCGCCGAGATCAGACGGGAGTTGATCGACAAGGGCTTGCTGTCCGCTGACGCGTGCCGCTCCGCGGATGCCACCGCATGAGTGCCGGCCGGCTCGTTTTCGAAAAGGATGGCGCGATCGCGCGCATCCGCTTCGACAATCCCGCGGCATACAATGCGCTCACGCACAAGATGTGGCGCGATCTGCGCGATGCCGCCCGCGCGATCACCGACGACCCGGAGATCCGCGTCGTCACGTTTCGCGGCACGGGCGGGAAAGCGTTCATTTCTGGCACCGACATCGCGGACTTCGCCCATTTCACCTCGGGCCGCGACGGGATCGCCTACGAACGCGGCATCGACGAATGCATGGCCGCGGTCGACGCGATTCCAGTCACGACGATCGCAATCGTCGAAGGATGGGCCGTGGGCGGCGGACTCAACATCTCGTCGGCCTGCGATTTCCGGATCGCGACGCCGGACGCGCGCTTCGGCTCACCAATCGGCCGCACGATCGGCAATTGCCTTTCGGCGAGCAGCGTGGCGCGGATCGGCGCGGCGGTAGGCGTCCAGATCGCCAAGCGAATGGTGCTGCTGGGAGACATGGTTCCCGCGGCCGACCTGCTGGCCGGCGGCTTCCTTCTCGATCTCGTGCCGCCCGAGAAGATCGATGACGCAGCCGCCGACCTGTGCCGCCGCGCCATCGAGAACGCCCCGCTCACCACCCATGCGACCAAAGAGACGATCCGGCGGATGACCTTCGCCGATCTGCCCGAGGTCGAGTGCCTCATCGAGCAGGTGTACGGCAGTGCCGATTTCCGCCGGGGTGTCGCCAATTTCCTCGCCAGAACGAAGACGCTCCCAAGCTGGACTGGCGACTGAGGGCGGGCCCCTTCCGCGCTGGGAGGGGTCCAACCCGCGTCTCACCAACTGACGGCGATATAGCGAGGCTCGGTGAATTCGAGCAGCCCGTGATGCGAGCCTTCGCGCCCGAGGCCGCTCTGCTTGACGCCGCCGAACGGCGCCGCCGGATCGGAGACGAGGCCGCGGTTGAGGCCGATCATCCCGTATTCCAGCCGCTCCGAAATCTGCAGGCCGCGCTTCAAGTCCTCGGTATAGACATAGGCCGACAGCCCGTATTCGGTCGCATTGGCGAGCCGGATCGCTTCCTCGACATCGTCGAACGGCACCACGACCGCGACGGGACCGAATACCTCGTCACGCAGGATTTCGGAATCAGGGTGGATGTCCACGACCACCGATGGCGGATAGAAGAAGCCGGGGCCGTCTGAAGCCTTGCCGCCGAGGAGCACCTGCGCCCCACGCCCCGTGGCGTCGGCGAGGAGGTGGTCGATCTTGTCGATCGCGGCGCGGTTGATCATCGCCCCGCATTGCGTATCAGGCAACACGCCGGCGCCAAGCTTCATTGCCTTCATCCGCGCAACGAGATGCGTCACGAAACCGTCATAGGCGCCGCGCTGAACGTAGAAACGGTTGGCGGCGGTACAGGCCTGACCGCCGTTGCGCATCTTGGCCACCATCGCCCCTTCGATCGCCGCATCGAGATCAGCATCGTCGAGCACGATGAAGGGGGCGTTGCCGCCCAGCTCCATCGACGAGCTGATGATGCAATCCGCCGCTTCGCGCAACAGGATGCGGCCGACCTCGGTCGATCCGGTGAAGCTCAGCTTGCGCACGCGCGGATCGTGCAGGATCGCGCTGGTCACCGGACCGGGGGCGCTCGTGTTGATCACATTGACGACCCCCGCGGGCACGCCGGCGCGCCGCATCAACTCGGCGATGGCGAGCGCGGTGAGCGGCGTCTCGGCCGCGGGTTTGAGGATACAGGTGCAGCCAGCCGCCAGTGCAGGCGCGATCTTGCGCGTCGCCATCGCCGCCGGAAAGTTCCAGGGCGTGACGAGCAGCGCGATCCCGATCGGCTGATACTGGACGACGATCCGGTTGCTGCCGCCGGGCGCCACCGCGATCTCGCCGTTCACGCGCACCGCTTCCTCAGCATACCAGCGGAAGAATTCGGCGGCATAGGCCACCTCGCCGCGCGCGTCGGCAAGCGCCTTGCCATTTTCGAGCGAGATGATTTGGGCGAGCCATTCGGCATGCTCCATGATCGTCTCGAAACAGGCCATCAGGATCGTCGCGCGCGCGCGCGGCGGCGTTGCCGCCCACTCGTTCGCAGCCAGCGCCGCCGCATCCACCGCCATCAGTCCGTCGGCTACACCGCCGTCCGCGACCGAGGTCAACACCTCGCCCGTCGACGGATTGACGATGTCGATCCGGCGCCGCGTGGTTCCTTCCACCCACAGCTCACCGATCAGCAGATCGGTCGGGATGGCGAACGGCCCGTCCTTCCCCTTCACAGGAGGCGCGGCGAAACTATTGGCGAATACCATTGAAAATCATGCCTTTTTAAGAAAACTAAGAATCGTTCGGAATGGCGGCGTCAGAGCGCGCGCAGCGTGTCGCGCTCACCAGCATAGGCCGCGTAGGTGATGTGGCGCATCGCGGTGAGATCGAGCGGTCGCGGGTTGTTCTTGACGAGCCGCGTTGCCGCCAGCCCTGCCTCGGCAACCTGATCGCGATCGCCCTCGGCCAATCCAAGATCGCGCAGCGATCGTGGGATGCCGATCGAGGCTAGCAGCTCCGCCACGGCTTCGACGAAGCGCTGCGACAAGGCGTCGTCGTCGAGGCCGTCCGCGTCGAGCCTGACCGTTCGGGCGAGTTCGGCGAAGGCGGCCGCACAGGCGGAGCGGTTGTACTGCATCACGAACGGCAGCAGCGTCGCCACGCCGTCGCCATGCGCCGTGTGGGTGAGATTGCCCACCGGATATTGCAGCGCGTGCGCAGCCGCGGTGCCCGCGGTGCCGAACGCGCACCCCGCCGCGAGCGCCGCCAGCATCACGCCTTCGCGTGCTTCGAGATCGTTTCCGTCGCGATGCGCGCGCGGCAGATACCGGAAGATATTGCCGACGGCGAGGCGCGCGAAATGATCCGACAGCACGTTCTTGCCGACGAACACATGCTGCTGCGTCAGCATCGGATCGGCCGGCCGCGCAAGCGTAGTGAAGGCTTCGACCGCATGGGTCAGCGCGTCGGCCCCCGAACAGGCGGTGAGCGCGGGGGGGCAGGACAATGTCAGTTCAGGATCGCAGATGGCGACCTTCGGGATCAGGTAGGGGCTGGCAATTCCCACCTTCGCGCCGCGTTCGCTGTCGGCGATCACCGCCACCGGCGTCACTTCCGACCCGGTGCCCGAGGTGGTCGGCACCGCGATCAGCGACATGACCGGGCCGGGAACGGCGAACTCGCCATAATAAGCGCGTACGTCGCCGCCATGGGTCAGCAGCACCGCGGCAACCTTTGCCAGGTCCATGCAGCTTCCGCCCCCGACGCCGATCACGACATCGGCCCCGAAATCGCGCGTCCGGGCGACGCAATCGAGAACAGATTCAATCGGCAGGTCGGGCGCGGTCTGGTCGTACACGCACGTCTCGACATTCGCGGCGCGTAGATCGGCAAGCATTTCGGCGAATTCTGGCGTTGCAGCGAGCCGGGCATCGGTGCAGATCAAGGCGCGACGACCAACGCGTGCGGTCGCCGAACCGATTGCCCGGCGTTGCCCGGACCCGAACAGAATGGCGCGCGGAAGGCGCAGGGCTCCGAACATGCTCATCGCCTTTCCCCTGACAGGCGATCGGTAGAAGATGTCATAAATATAGCGCTCACTTCCTGGTGCTGCCATCGGGCGCGAATTGCGCGAGATACGTGATCAGATCGGCCTCGTCCTGCGGCTTGGAGATGCCCGGAAAGGCCATGCGGGTGCCCGGAACGACCTTGGCCGGGGCCTGCAGGAACCGGGCAAGCGTCGCGCGATCCCACGTCAGCCCCGATCGCCGCATCGCCGCCGAATAGCGAAAGCCCGGCACCGTGCCTGCCTTGCGGTCGACGACGCCGTTGAGCGCCGGGCCGATGCCCGAACGGGCACCGGGGCCGACCTTGTGGCACGCAGTGCAGCGCGCGAAGACCTGCTTGCCGTGCGCCGCATCGCCGCCGGGCGGGGTTTCGCCTGCCCATCCGACGCCGGCGCCAACGCCCAGCAGCGCGAGCCCCGCGCAAACCATGGCGATCTTCACATCATGCTCCTTCCTTGCGAGATGGTTCCCAATCCCGTGAAGACGACCGCCATCAGACGAGCGCTCCAGGATTGCGGAGGTATTTTTTGGTGATGGCGTCGGCCGTCCAGAAGGCGAGCGCGCCGACCGGCCCGGTCGGGTTGCGTCCGGCATTCTGAGGGAAAGCGCACGAACCCATTACGAACACATTCGAAACGTCCCAGGACTGGCAATATCTGTTGAGCGCGCTTGTCTTGGGATTGTCCCCGAACACCGCGCCGCCGGTATTGTGCGTCGTCTGATAGGGAACGCTGGAAAAGCGCCGGCGGCGACCGTCGCCAAGCCCCGGCATCGGCACATATTTCTTGCCGGCCATCTCGGCGGCGATACGACGACACGTCTCGGTATGCGCGGCAACGAGCTTGATCTCGTTGGGCTGCCAATCGAAGGTGAGCCGCAACAGCGGGCGACCGTAGATGTCTCGATACGTCGGATCGAGGTCGAGATAGTTCTGCCGATAAGACATCACGGCGCCTTGATGGCCGACGCCCGTGCTGTGCTGATAGGCGTCCACCATCGCCTTCTTCCAACCGGCGCCCCAGCGCGGCGCGCCGGGCGTGGTGGGGTGGTATCCCAGCGGATCGCCGCTATTCTGGCCGCAGCTGATGCCGCCGCCGCCGATGAAGCCGGCCTTGGCGAAATCGTAATTGTCGCCGTTGAAGTCGTCGATCCACATGCCCAGCGCGCCGCTGCCCATGAACGGATTGATGAACGTCTTCTTGTCGACCTCCACCCGCGCGCCGCCGAGGCTCT